>Ga0116134_1000303_pt1 | contig 26106 bp, 20 predicted proteins | sample June2015DPH_19_5_FD_89737 | JGI IMG/M metagenome (GOLD analysis project Ga0116134, IMG submission 89737) | Peatland microbial communities from SPRUCE experiment site at the Marcell Experimental Forest, Minnesota, USA - June2015DPH_19_40 | ecosystem: Environmental > Terrestrial > Soil > Wetlands... | reverse complement strand
TCCCGCGCCAGCCGGGCGATGGCCGGGCGGACCGAGTTCGGGCGGCAGGCGATCGCCGGGCAGTGGGCGATCGCCGAATTCAGCGCCCTGGTCCGGCTGCACCAATCCGGGGTGCCGGTGCCTTACCCGGTCCAGGTGACCGGGACGGAGCTGCTGCTGGAGTTCATCGGGGCGCCGGACGGCACCGCAGCCCCCCGGCTGGCCGAGACCCGGCCGGACCCGGGCGAACTCCGCGGGTTGTGGGAACAGCTGGTGGCGGCCCTGGTCACGCTGGCCAGGGACGGCCTGGCGCACGGCGACCTGTCCGCCTACAACCTGCTCGTGCACAAGGGCCGGCTGATCATGATCGACCTACCCCAGGTGGTGGACGTCATCGCCAATCCGCAGGGCGCGATGTATCTGGAACGGGACGCGGTCAACGTGGCCCGGTGGTTCACCGCCCGGGGCCTGGCCGGCCCGAACCCGGCCCCGGAGTATCTGCCGAAACTGCTCCGCTACGAGGCCCGCCTGGAGTGACCCGCCAGTGGCGCGAGCGGAGCACCCGAACGCAAGGTGCGCGTGATGTTCATGCCGACGAAGAGGTAGAAGGGGCGGCGCGGCGGCCAGCCCGTCCGGCGACAAAGGGCTCAATGTTTGGGTGGAATGCAGCGGGGCCCGGTGCCGGGACGTCGTCCCGGCACCGGGCCCCGCGGGCTGGAGCCGGTCAGGAGGGCGGGGCGGACACGGTGGAGTCGGAGTTCTTCGGGCGGTTCGCGGACTGCTTGTTCGCGGACTGCTTGAAGGTGAGGCGCCCGTTGCGCATGACGCCGATCCGCTGGGCGCGGCGGGCGACGGCGCTGTCGTGGGTGACCACGACCAGGGTGAGGTTGTACTCCCGCCAGAACTTCTCCAGCAGCGTCAGGATCTCGTCGCGGGTGTCCTCGTCCAGGTTCCCGGTCGGCTCATCGGCCAGCAGCACCTTCGGCTCCTTGACCAGCGCGCGGGCCAGGGCGACGCGCTGCTGCTGGCCACCGGACAGTTCCGAGGGCAGGTGCCGGGCCCGGTCGCCGAGGCCCATGTCCTCCAGCGCCTTCACCGCGCGCGCCTTCCGGTCGGCGCCGTGGATGCCCAGCGGGACCAGCGCCGTCTCCACGTTCTCCTGGGCCGACAGCGTGGGGATCAGGTTGAAGGTCTGGAACACGAACCCGATCGAGGCGGCCCGGACGCCGGTGAGCTGGGTCTCCCGCATCTGGGCCAGGTCCTGGCCATCGAAGTCGACGATCCCGGACGTGGGCCGGTCCAGGCCGCCGAGGATCTGCAGCAGGGTCGACTTGCCGTGCCCCGTCGGGCCCTGGATCGCCAGCCAGTCCCGGTCCTCGATGACCACGTCGACACCGCGCAGCGCGGCGACGCTCTGCCGGCCCTTCTGGTAGTCCTTGGTAACGCCGCTGAGCTTGTACATGATCAGGCCACCTTCGAGAGAGCCGCGGCGGGGCGGAGCCGGGCCGCCCGCCAGCCACCGAACGATCCGGCGATCACCCCGCCCGCGATGGCCAGCACCACCGCGAGAATGATCACGCCGATGGTCACCGGCGCGGTCAGGTGCACCACGACGGTATGACCGGCATCGGCCGCGGCCCGGCGGAAGCCGCCGCCGCCCGTGCCGCCGCCGAAGCCGCCGCCGGTGCCGCCCGCGCCGAACTGGCGGGCCCCGCCCGGCGTGGCGGTGCCGGTGGTCGTGCCGACCGAGGCCTTCAGGGGGGGCGCGAGCTTATCCACGAGTTCGGCGCCGGCGAACCCGAGGGCCACGCCGATCACCCCGCCGATGATGCCGATCGCAATCGACTCGCCCATGACCTGGAGGATGATCCGCCGGCTGCGCCAGCCCAGGGCCTTCAGCGTGCCGAACTCACGGACCCGGCGCGCCACCGCGGCCATGGTCAGCAGGCTGGCGACCAGGAACGCCGCGATCAGCACCACGATCGCCAGCCACTTGCCCAGGTTGTTGGCCAGGCTGGACGTGCTGGCCAGCGAGCCGGTCACCTCGCTGGCCAGGTCGCTGGAGTTCGTGACGGTGGACGAGGGAACCGCCGCCGAGATCTCCTTCGAGACCGAGCTGACGGTGGACGCGCTGGTGGACGACACGTAGATCGTATTCACGTCGTTCTTCATGCTCGCCAGCGCCTGCGCCCGGACCAGCGGGATGTAGGCGTCGGAGTTGTTCTCACCCGACGGCTCGCTGACGATCCCGATGACCTTGAAGCTGGTCTTGGCGATCGTGATCGTCGAGCCGACCGCCAGCTTGTTCTGGGTGGCGTAGTCGGAGTCCAGCACCGCGACGTTGGCGCTGGCGTCCGAGGACGTGAACGTGCGGCCGGAGCTGAGCTTGCCCGCGCTGAGCGGGCCGAGCTCTCCGTTGCCGATGTCCACGCCGTCGACGCCGAACGACGTGGGCGTGAGCGAGCCGCTGAAACCGCCTCCGCCTCCCGTGCCACCGGTGCCGCCGCCGCCGAAGCCCGTGCCGCCGCCGCTGCTATTGATGGCCGGGATCTTGCCGGTGATCTTCGTGTCGGTCAGCGTGAGACCGCCGGCGGCCGCCGCGACCCCCTTCAGCTTGGACACCGTGGTCACCGAGGTGGAGCCGATCGTGCCGAGACCGGCGCCGCGCAGGTTGTCGACGTCGATCGTCGTGCCGGCCGCGGGCCGGGTCCGGGTGCCGGTCGCGCCGCGGAATCCGAAGGCCGCGCCACCGCCGCTGCCGGCGGCCGGGGTCTTGGTCACGGTGATATCCGTGCCCGTGCCGTACAGCGCGTGCAGGACGCTGGCTTGCGCGTTCTTGACGCCGGACGAGACGGCGGTCACGACGATCACCAGGCCGATCCCGAGGGCGAGGCCCACGGCGACGATGATCGCCTGGCGCATCCGCCGGCGCAGCTCCCGCCGGAGGTATGTCAGGAACATCTGGGGCTCCTACCGATGCCGGGGCCCGCGCGGGTGGCGGGGGCCTGTCCGGAATGACGGCGCGGACGCGCCGGGCGCAGGCAGGAAGATGCCGCGCCGCCTCAGATAGTGACAGCGGTTCCTGAATGAATACTTCGGGTCATCTCCGGAGAATCCCCGATCTTGGACACGAATGGGTAATGAACGCGAGCGCCGGAGTCCGCGCACGTCAGAGGGACGACCCCGCGCTGTCGGCCGGTCCGGGTAGGTCCGTTACGGACAAAAAATCGCACCCAAGGCCCGGGCCAGGGGGATGCCCCGCGGATGGAAAAACCCGGGCGCACCGGGCCCGGGCTCCTCCGTCAATCGTGCTCAGATGCCGCGCGCGGCCCGGATCGTCTCCCTGAGCGACCCCATGGTGGCCAGCACGGCCGACGGCTCGTAACCGCAGTGCGCCATGCAGTTGGCGCAGCGCGGGTCCTTGCCCCGGCCGTAGGAGTCCCAGTCGGTCGTCTCGATCAGCTCCTTGTACGTCTGCACGTACCCATCGCTCATCAGGTAGCAGGGCTTTTGCCAGCCGAGCAGCGAGTAGGACGGGATGCCCCATGCGGTGCAGGAAAAGTCCTGCTTGCCCTCGAGGAAGTCCAGGAACAGCGGCGTGTGGTTCAGCCGCCACTTCTTCCGGCGGCCGTCGGCGAAGGCCTTGCGGAACAGTTCCCGCGTCTCGGTCACGCCGAGGAAGTGGTCCTGGTCCGGCGCCTTCTCGTAGGCGTAGGCGGGCGAGATCTGCATCTCGTCGATGCCCAGGTCGTCGTTGAGGTAGTTCAGGACTTCGATGATGGTCTGCGGGGTGTCGGTGTTGAAGAACGTGGTGTTGGTGTTGACCTTGAACCCCTTCGACTTGGCCAGCTTGATCGCGGCGACGGCCTCGTCGAACACGCCTTCCTTGCAGACCGACTCGTCGTGCCGCTCCTTGAGCCCGTCGATGTGCACGACGAACGCGAAGTACGGCGACGGCTTGAACTTGTGCAGGTGCTTGGGCAGCAGCAGGGCGTTCGTGCAGAGGAAGACGAACTTCTTGCGGGCCAGCAGCTGGCGGACGATCTCGTCGATGTCCTTGTGCATCAGCGGCTCGCCCCCGGCGAGGGACACCATCGGCGCCCCGCACTCCTCGACCGCGCCGATGGCCTGCTCGACCGGCATGCGCTGCTTGAGCACGTCGTGCGGCTGCTGGATCTTGCCGCAGCCCGCGCACTTGAGGTTGCACGCGAACAGCGGCTCAAGCTCGACGATCAGCGGGAACTTCTTATTCCTGGTGAGCTTCTGCTTCATCAGGTATGACCCGATGCGCATGCTCTGGCGCATGGACACGCTCATTTAATGCCGTACCTCCTTGGGCAGGCTGAATCGGATTGACTCCGTCGTGGTGACGCGCTCGCCCACCTCGACGGGACCGAGCCCGCCGAGCACGTCGATGATCTCGCTGACCACGGCCGGCGGCGCCGACGCGCCTGCGGTCAGCCCGATGGTGGACACCCCAGCCAGCCAGCCGAGCTGGATGTCCTCCGGACCGTCAATCAGGTGGGCGGGGGTCCCCGCCCGCTCGGCGGTTTCCACCAGCCGCCGGGAATTCGATGAGTTCGCCGACCCGGCCACGAGCACCAGATCGGCCTCCACCGCGACCGCGCGGACCGCCTGCTGGCGGTTCGTCGTGGCGTAGCAGATGTCGTCGGTGCCCGGCCCGCGGGCGGCGGGGAACCGGTCAAGCAGGGCGCCGGCCACCCCCTCGGCCTCGTCCGCGGCCAGCGTCGTCTGCATGAGGTAGGCGACCTTGTCCTGGTCCTGCGGCCGGAGCGACTCGACATCCTCCGGGGTCTCGACGAGCACGGTCGACCCCGGCGCCTCACCGAGCGTGCCCTCCACCTCTTCGTGGCCGTGGTGGCCGATCAGCGCGACCAGGTAGCCGTCCGCGGCGAACCGCCGGGCTTCCTTGTGCACCTTGGCCACCAGCGGGCAGGTCGCGTCCACGACGGACAGCTCCCGGCGGGCCGCCTCCTGCCGCACGGCGGGCGAGACACCATGCGCGGAGAACACCACCGGCGCACCGTCGGGCACCTCGTCCAGCTCGTCCACGAAGATGGCCCCGCGCTGCTCCAGGTCGCGCACGACGTGGGTGTTGTGCACGATCTGCTTGCGCACGTAGACCGGCGACCCGCGCTGGGCCAGCACGCGCTCGACGATCTCGATGGCACGCTCCACCCCCGCGCAGAACGACCGTGGCCCGGCCAGCAGGACCCGCCGCGGGCCGCACGCGGCGGCCCAGCGGTCCAGCACGGGGCCGGCGGCGCGCAGGGACCGCAGCGCCGACAGACCCCCGGCCAGCATGCCCGGGTGCAGCAGGGACCGGTCGGCGGTGTCGGAGATGGCCCGGATGACGGCCAGCGGACGGCCACCGGCGGCGGCGGCGAGCTGCGCCGATTCCATGTCGGCCGCCATCATCCCGCCTCGTGCGAGCCGGTCCCGTTCGGCCTGGCGAACCAGGTGATCGACGGTGGCGATACGGCCCGCGCGGGCCCGCAGGCCCGCCCGGCGCAGCTCACCGACCAGCAGCGGCGCGGATGGCGAGCGCAGCGCGGGACCGTCGCCCGCACCCGCGTCCCCGACGCTGGTGACCTCGGTGGCCACGACGAGGTCGCCGGGGCTGAGCTCCGGCGCCAGGCCCGCGCCGGTGCCGGTGATGGCCAGCATGCCGAACGAACCTTGGCGGATCTTTCCGGCGTGACGGGCGGCCCGAGCGGGGCCGTAGCCCGTGCGCATGACGGTGGGCGAATCCGCGCCGGTTGGGCTGGCTCCTTCGCCGGCCCGTGCGCTATCGCGCAGCCCCCGCCGGACGGCGCGCGCCTCGAACCGCAGCGGCGCGCAGACGAGCAACGGCGCCCGCGTCGTTCCGGGCGGCGTTGCCGGCGACGGCACCGGCCGCAGCGCGCGGCCGTTCTTGCCGTCCTGGCCCGGGGCGCCGGACACGCCGGGCACGCCGGGCGGGCCGGGCATCAGCAGCGGTGAGTGGATCGGCTCGGTCATCGAGTGCCTCCCGGTGTGTGCCCGGAGGACGGGACCGGCCCGGATGAGGGTGGTCCGCCCGGGGCTTCCCGCACGTAGCGGCCCAGCGCGCTGACCGGGAACGCCAGCCGGTAGAGGTGGTAGTTGATGTAGAAGTCGCCGGGGAACCCGGTTCCGGTGAACTGCGGCTCGTCCCAGGAACCGTCGGCACGCTGGGTGGCGGCCAGCCAGGCGACCCCGCGTTCCACCGCGCGGTCCGCGCCGCCCGCCGCCAGCAGCGCCAGCAGCGCCCACGCCGTCTGGGAGGCGGTGGAGGTACCGCGGCCGGCCAGCGCCGGGTCGTCGTAGGACCGAAGGTCCTCGCCCCATCCGCCGTCCGGATTCTGGTGGGCCCCGAGCCAGGCGACCGCACGGCGGATGGCCGGCTTGGACGGCAGCACCCCGGCGGCGATGAGCGCCGGAACGGCCGCGCCGGTGCCGTAGATATAGTTCGCGCCCCACCGCCCGAACCAGGAGCCGTCCGGTTCCTGGTGGCGCAGCAGCCAGACCACGCCGCGCCGGGCGGCCTTGCTCGCGGCCAGGCCTTCGGCGGCGAGGGCCTCGACGATGTGCGCGGTGACGTCCGCCGACGGGGGGTCGATCACCGCGCCGAAGTCGCAGAACGGCAGCTTGGTGACGATCTCGCGGGTGTTGTCGGCGTCGAACGCCCCCCACCCGCCGTCCTTGGACTGCATACCGGTCAGCCAGCGCACCGCCCGGTCGATGGCCGGCCGCACGCTCGCCGGGGCCGGCCGCGTGACGCGGCGCAGCGCGAGGATGACCTCGGCGGTGTCGTCGGTGTCGGGGTAATAATCGTTGTCAAATTCGAACGACCACCCGCCGGGCGCCAGGTCCGGCCGACGGACCTGCCAGTCGCCGGGGCCGGGCATCTCCTCGCCGATCACCCACCCGGCCGCCCGGACCAGAGCCGGATGGTCGGCGGGCAGCCCCGCGTCGGCCAGCCCGACCATCACCAGCACCGTGTCCCAGACCGGCGACTGGCACGCCTCGAGACGGTGCACGGGGCCCTCGGGTGAGTCCTCCTTGACCGTGAACCGGTCCAGCCCGGCCAGGCCGCGCGCGATGATCGGGTGGTCCAGGCGGTAGCCGAGCAGGTTGAGGCCGATCAGTGAGTAGACCCAGGGCGGCTGGATACCGCCCCAGCAGCCGTCGCGTTCCTGCCGGGCGATCACCCAGTCCGCGCAGCGGCGCAGCGCGGCCCGCCGCACCGCGCGGCCCGGGCGGGCCGCCCGGCCGATCAGGGCCCGGCGCTGGTAGGCGTGCATGGCCCGGTCGAGGCGGTCGAAGACCTTGGCCCAGGGGTCGCTGGGGCGGCTGCGCGGAGTGACGCCGGTGCGCAGTTCCGGGACGCCGAACGGCAGCTTGCGGACCGGTCGCTGGGAGGAGACGATGGCCAGCGCGACGATGGTCTGCCGGGCCCAGCAGCCCCAGTCGTAGATGTTGAGCGGGAACCAGGCCGGGAGGTAGATCAGCTCCGGCGGAATGACCGGCAGGTCGTCCCACGGCCACTCGCCGAACATGGCCATCCAGATCCGGGTGAAGACGCGGCTCGCCTCCAGGCCGCCCTGGGCGCGGATCCATGCCGCGGCCCGCGCCATGTGCGGCGCGGACGGCTCGTCGCCGGCCAGTCGCAGCGCGACATAGGCCTCGATCGTGGTCGACAGGTCTCCGGGGCCGCCGTAGAAGTTGGCCCAGGTACCGTCGGCACGCTGCTGAGAGCGGATCCAGCGCGCCTCGGCGGCAGTGTGCCCGGCGTCCCCGGCCCCGAGGAACTCCCGCATCAGCAGGTCCTCGGCGTCCATGGTGACGTTGGTCTCGAGCTCGCCCTGCCACCAGCCCTGCTCGTCCTGCAGGCTGAGCAGGTGATCACGAGCGCGCGCGAGTGCCTCGCGGGCCACTTCGGGCGCCGGGCGCGCCGGGCCTGCCGTGGCTGCGGTCCGGGCCGGATCCACCGGGCCGTCCGCCATCTCGCCGCGCGCGTGCGTGACCGTCATACCGCTCTCTCCTTCCTGCCCTCTGAATCCCGTGGCCCCGTCACCGGGCCTCCGCGCCGCCCGGCTGAGTCCGGCCCGTTTCCCGGGAATGAGCCCCGGTCGGTGTTCCCGCTTCTGGCCGCCGGTTTGCCTGCCTGGCGGGCGTTACCACTGCCGGGCCGTGATGAACTCCGCGATCGCCATGAACTCGGCCCGTACGTCCTCGGGGATGTCGGCCTCGGCGAGGCATTTGCTCGCCGAGCTGAGCTGCGAGTCCGCCTCGGCTTCGGCCCAGCGCCGGCCGCCCGCGGCCTCGATGAGCCCGGCCGCGTGGGCCAGGTCCTCCTCGCCCAGGTCGTCCGGGCGGGCGAGCAGTACGGCCAGCTCACGGCTTTCCGGGGTACCGCTGTTGAGCGCGGCGACGACCGGCAGCGACTTCTTGCGCGCCCGCAGATCGGACTGGACCGGCTTGCCGGTGACCTCGGGCGCGCCCCAGATCCCGAGCAGGTCGTCGGTGAGCTGGAACGCCTGGCCGATATGGGCCCCGAAACCGGCCAGCCCCATGGCCAGCGAGGGCGCCGCCCCGGCGTGAATGGCGCCGATGCTGCACGCGCAGGCCATCAGCGCGGCCGTCTTGTCCCCGGCCATCTCCAGGCATTCGGTCAGGCCGACGTCGTCCCGTTTCTCGAACGCGAGGTCGGCGCCCTGCCCGGCGATGATCCGCTGCACCGCGACGGACAGGCACCGGGCCGCCCACAGTCCCTGCGGCGCGCTGTCCTCCAGCAGCAGGTCCTGCGCCAGCGCGAGCAGCGCGTCGCCGGCCAGGATCGCCGCGCCCACGCCGAACACCGTCCACGCGGTGGGCCGGTGCCGGCGTTCGGTGTCGCCGTCCATGATGTCGTCGTGCAGCAGGGAGAAGTTGTGCACCAGCTCCACGGCCACGGCCGACGTCACGCCGCGCTCGGACGGCGCCCCGGCCGCACGCGCCGACAGCAGGGCCAGGGCCGGCCGCAGGGCCTTGCCCGCGCCCGCGCCGGACGGGTTGCCCTCGGCGTCGGTCATCCCGAGGTGATAGGCGGCGACCGCCCGGACCTCGGGCGACAGCCGGGACACGGCCGCCTCCATGGCCGGGCCGACGACGTCGCGGGCCAGTCCCACGCCCGCCGGCATCACGGCGGTCACGCGGACGCTCCCACGCGCAGCCCCGCACCTGGTACCGGGCTTCCCCCGCCCAGGCCGCCCAGGCCCCGTCTCAGCTCAATCGCCGCGTTCAGTCCGCTGCGCACCGCGCCCTCCATCGTGTCCGGCCATCCGGTATCGGTCCATGCCCCCGCGAGCGTCAGGCCGGGCAGCGCGGTGGCCGCTTGCGGCCGCAGCCGCCCGCATCCCGGACCCTGGCGGAACGTCGCCCGCCGCTCCCTGGTGACAAAGAATTCGCTGACCCGCGCGTCCCGCGCGCCGGGCAGCAGCCCGGCCAGCGCCGGCACGAACATCTCCCGCAGCCGGGCCGCGGGCACGTCCACGTACGGTTCCGCCGCCGACAGCGACACCGCGAGGTACTGCCCGCGGCCGCTCGCGCCGAACCCGGAAATCTCGGTCCGGTCGAACAGCCACTGCACGGGCGAGTCCACGGCCGCCGCGAACGGCAGCCGGGTGACCCGCCGGTCGTAGATCACGTGCACGTTGATGATCGGCGACGTGCCCAGATCCGGCCAGGTCCCGGACGGCGCACCCGCGGCGGCCGGCACCAGCTTGGCCGCCGTGTACGCCGGCGTCGCGAGCACCACGCCGTCCGCGGCGATGGTGCCACGGGTGTCCGGCCCCTCACCACCGTCGCTCTCGCCCTCGCCCCGGGCCAGGCGGACGAGGTACTCACCGCCGGTCTGCTCCACCGCGGCGGCCTTGACGCCCAGCCGGACATCGGCACCGAGACGGCGCAGCAGCGCCAGGCCCGCCGTGCCGTGCAGTTCGCCGAGCGGCGCGAGCGGCACGCCGATGTCCGCGGCGTCCTTCTTGCCGAGCAGCGCGGTTTTCACCACGGTCGCGGCGAGCGCGAGCGACGCGTCGTCGCCGTCGATGTTCAGGGAGGAGACGGTGAACAGGTCCCAGAGCACCCGCCGGGTCCGCTCGTCCTGCCCGTGCGCCGCCAGCCAGTCACCGAGCCGCTGGCTGTCCAGCGCGGGGTCGGCCGGATTCAGCATCCGCATGGCGAGGGCCGCGCGGGTCACCCGGGCCCGTTCGGCCAGGGACAGCATCGGGTAGCGGGCCAGCGTCGCGCCCATGTGCAGCGGGCCGGGAAGCCCGTTCCGCCGGAGCCGCGCCCTCCCGCCGGGGGAGAGCACGGTGACGTCGAACCGGTCCTGGATACGCACCGAGCCGGTCATCCCCATCCGCGCCAGCAGCCCGCGGTAGGCCGTGCAGCAGCGCAGGAACACGTGCTGGCCGGTGTCGACTACGAGCGCCCCGCGGTTGAACGAGGTGGTGGCACCGCCCAGCCGCGGCCGTGCCTCCAGCAGCGTGACGGCGGCCCCGGCCTCGGACAGCGCGATCGCCGCGGTGATCCCGGCCAGGCCGCCGCCGATCACCACCACGCGCCGCGGCCCGGGCGCGGGCCGTACCGCGGCGTTCACCGCTGCCGTCCCTTGGCGCCGGGCAGCATCGGGCGGGCGAGCGAGCTCATGGCCACCATCGCCTTCTGCCGCGGGGACAGCGAAAGCCGGCCGTGCAGCACGGCGGCCGGCTCGGCCGCGATGCGGTCCAGCAGTTTGCGGTAGATGCCGGCCATCGCGCCGGTGCACGCGGCGCTGCGCCCGTCGAGCATGGGCAGCAGCCGCAGGCCGGTCGCGTACCAGTCCCGCGCACGGTTCGCCTCGAACTCGATGACCTGGACGAGCCGGGCCTCCTCGGCGGGGTCCGCGGCCGGCTCGGCGGCCGGGTCCGGGACGCCGGCGGGCGGCTTCAGCGTGCACCCGAAGCGATCGAGGTCCTCGGCCGGAAGGTAGACCCGGCCGTTGCGGTAGTCCTCGCGGATGTCCCGGAGGATGTTCGTGAGCTGCAGGGCCACCCCGAGGGAGTCGGCCAGCGGCGCGGCCACGGCCATGTCGGGCGCGCCGAAGACCCCGAGGGACAGCCGGCCAATGGACCCGGCCACGCAGCGGCAGTAGTGCAGCAGGTCGCCGAACGTGCCGTAGAAGGTGCCGTTGACGTCGGCGGCGCAACCGTCGATGAGCTCCCCGAACGCCTGCATGGGCACGTCGAACTGCTTGCCGGTGTCGGCCAGGGCGACCAGGACGGGGTCGTCTTCGGCGGCGGCCGGGTCGCCGGGCACGTCGGGCACACCGCCGGGGCGCGTCATGCCCAGCACCTCAGCCCGGGCTTCCTCCAGCGCCGCGAGCTTGGCGGCAGGCGGCATCGTCCCGTCGCCGATGTCGTCGATCCGGCGGGCGAAGGCGTAGAGGGCGGCCAGGGCCTGCCGCTTGCCCGCGGGCAGCAGCCGGATGCCGTAGGCGAAGTTGCGCGCCTGCGACCAGGTGATCTCCTCACAGGCCCGGTAGGCCTCGGCGGTATCCATCGTCCTCACCTCCCTCGCAGGTACGCGCGGATCGCTTGGCTGGCCGTTTCCCGTTTATCTGGCCGCGGGGTCGTGCTCAGCACGTCGTTTCCGGAAGCCGCGATCGCGGACAGCGCGGCCCGGCCGCCCGCCAGGTAGCCCGCCACCGCCAGCCGGCCCCAGCCGCGCAGCATGCCGACGAGCGGCGCTCCCTCGTCGAGCAGCGCGGACGCCCGGGCGGCCTCGTAGCCGATCAGCGCGCGGACGCGGGGGCCCGTCACGGGGGCCGCGAGATCCTCCTCCGTCACGCCGAACTGCTCCATGTCCTGCTGCGGCAGGTAGATCCGGCCGTTGGCGAGATCCTCCGCCACATCCTGCCAGTGCTCCACCAGCTGAAGAGCAGTGCAGATGTTATCCGAGAGCCGCTCGCGCTCCGCGGACGCGGCGCCGAAGATGTGCAGCACCACGAGGCCGACCGGGTTGGCCGACAGCCGGCAGTAGCCGGCCAGGTCCGCGTATGTCTCGTACCGGGTGACGATCTGGTCCTGCCGGTTGGCCTGGATCAGGTCGAGCAGTGGCTGGGCGGGAATCCCGCACTCGGCCACCGTGACGGCCAGTTCCCGCAGCGCGGCCAGGCGCGGGGGGGTGCCGCCGCCGTAGATGCGCGCCACGTCGGCCTCGAGGTCATCGAGGAGCCGGGCCCGGGCCGCGGGCGCTGTCTCGTCCCCGATGTCGTCGGTCAGCCGCGCGAAACCGTAGAGCGCCATGAGATGGCGCCGGTACCGGGCCGACAAGATGCGCATGGCCACCGGGAAGTTCTCGGCGGACGCCTTGGCCGCCGCCTCCAGCGTGATCTCTTCGGCGGTCTCGGGCTGCGCAGGGCCGGCCGATGCGGGACCGGCCTGGGACGATACGGGCTGGGCGGGCGCGAGCTCGGCGGGCGCAGGCTCGTCGGGCCGGGCGGGCGGGCGCTGGGCGGGCGCGGGCATGGCCTGAGACGCCGCCTGAGTTGGCGCATGCTCAGTACCGCTCGCGTTGGCAGCCATGGTCCATAGTTTCGGGGGTCCCGGCGAATGAATGCAAACAATGACACCCACGTCACCTGACGCACGTGTCGGGGATTGGGCTATCGGGACAGGCCAGCGGGCGTTTCCACCGCATCGCGCGAGACCGCGCTTAGCCTCACTGCCAGGAACTTTTCACAGCCGGCCCGCGCGCTTTTCCTGTCCCAGCTCAGCAGAGTTTCATCGTGGTCACAAGAGCATACCGGCTGCGCCCGGGATAATAATTTGCATATGCAAAGCTCTTGATGATATAAGTCGGAACATCTCCGCTTCCGCTGCGTGCTCGCCCGGGAGCCGTCGCTGAGCAGCAGCGTTCCGTGCGTGCGACATCTGCGCGATATCTAATGGATACAAATTCGATACATATCCGACGCAGCATCGATGCAGGTTTACTGCCGCACGGCAATAATGCGCCGGAGAGAAACGTCAACTCTGCGTACGCGATAGCCGGCGACCTGCACAATGTACGCACGCCACGACGGGTTACCCGGGTCCACCTGGCGTTAGTAGGCCGCGCGGGTATGCGCCGCCGCCCCGGGGACGGCGCACTTCCGCGTGCCGGGTGATAGCAACGGAAAACTGCCGTATATTCCGCCCGCAGGCGTTACTGAGCGCTATGAAGTGATGGCAATTCTCGTTTCTATCCAGATCCGGCGCCCGGCGCCGCGGCCCGGCCGGTGACAGCAGGCCCGGCGACGGTGTGCGCGGCGAGGCCAGGAGACCCGGATGAGGGCGCCGCGCTGGGCCGGTGGAGCTCAGGAACGCCGGTGGCCGGTAAAGCTCAGGAGCGCCAGAGGAGGACGAGAGCGCAGTCGTCGGAACTGCCCACGTCCCGCTGCAGGGTCGTGACCAGGTCGGCCGCGCCGGCCTGGAACCCCTTCGTGACCAGCCGCTGCGCTTCACCGAGGAGCTTGTCGATGCCGGCGTCGATATCCCGCCCGGGGGCCTCGACCAGACCGTCGGTATAGAGCATCAGGGCGTCCCCGCGGCGCAGGACCCCCTCCTCGGAATTGGTCGGGACCGCCTGCAGGTCCGGGACGACGCCGAGGACGATGCCGCGCGCCTGGGTGATGCGCCACCGGCCGCTGGCCGCGTCGTAGTGCACGGCCGGCGGATGACCGGCCGAGGAGACCACGTACTCCCCCGACGTCAGGTCGAGCGACAGGTGCACCGCGGTGACGAAGCCCTCGTCCCACCGGCCGCGGCGCAGGTAAGCGTTGGCCGCGGCCAGAAAGTCGGTCCTCGGCACGGACCCCAGCAGGCCGCCCAGCGCCCCGGACAGCAGCAGGGCCCGCGTGCCCGCGTCGATGCCCTTGCCTGATACGTCGACGAGCGCGACCTCGACGGTCTTGCCGTCGGAGTAGGAGACGACGAAGTCGCCGCCGAACGACGCCCCGCCGGCCGGGCGGAGGATCACATCCGAGCCCCACCCCTCGCTGAGCGGCGGCAGCTTGCCCTGTTCGCGGATCCGGTCACGAAGCTCGATGAGCATCTGGTCGCCGCGCAGTCCCTGCAGCCCCAGCTTCGCCCGCGTCCGCGCCAGCACGTCCGCGAAGAGCGCGGTCACCACGATCGTCGCGACGATGCCCGGGCCGGCCCGGTGTGACGTGATGTCGTAGGCGATGGTGGCGGCGGCGATCACGAACAGGACGCGCAGGGCCCGGACCCACAGCAGCATGCCACCCGCGAGGATCGGCAGGATAATCACCCCGGGCGAGAACCACTCCCTCGACAGGTGCACCGCCGCCACCCCGATGGCCACGATGGCCAGCGCGAGGGCGAAGGCCAGCCGCCGGTTCCGCGTGATGAACTGCCTGCTCAGCACCGCACGCACCTGCTGCCCGCGGGCCCGGAGGCCGCGGCGGGCTCGCTGCGGGAAGCGTGCGGGGCGGGAAACCATAATGGCGGCACTGTATCCGCAATCAGGTCGTGATCAACGGCCGGCACGCCCCGCCCGGCGGTGTCGGCCCCCCGCCGCTCAGGGGCTCCGGGCCGCTTAAACGGCTGGCTATCCGCCGCCGCCCGGTGTAGCAAGGCAACATGACGGAGCGCTACCCAATCCGGCCGATCACCCCCGACGAGTTCGACGCCTTCCACCTTGTGGACCAGCACGCGTTCCACGGTTCACCGATCACGGCGGAGCAGCGGCCCAAGATCCTGTCCCGGTTCGAGTTCGACCGGAGCCTCGCCGCGTTCGACGGCAGCACTCCGGTCGGCATCGCCGGGGCGTTCAGCTTCCGCCTGCGCGTGCCCGGGGCCAACGCGGCGGCGGCCGGGGTGAGCTGGGTGGGCGTGCTGCCGTCCCATCGCCGGCGGGGCATCGTGCGGCAGATCATGCACCGCCAGCTGGCGGACGTCCGTGACCGTGGCGAGGCGCTGGCCGTGCTGTGGGCCTCGGAGTCCGGGATCTACGGCCGCTACGGCTACGGCCGCGCGTCCTGGACCGACACGTTCACCATCCGGCGTGGCGAGGGAGCCCTAGCCCGGGACGTACCCACCGACCCGAAGCTCCGGCTCCGGATCACCGAGCCCGAGCAGGCGCGTGCGGAGCTGGCCAAGGTCTACGACACGGTGCTGGAGACGCGCCCGGGTTTCTTCGCGCGGAACGATTCTTGGTGGAACCGGGTCCTCGACGATCCCGAGACGAACCGGAAGGACAGGTCCCCGATGCGGTGCGTGCTGGCCGAGGACAACGACGGCCCGCGCGGCTACGCCCTCTACTCCGGCGTCGGCCGGTGGGACGACGACCTGTTCCTGCCGGACGGCCAGCTCGACATCCAGGAACTCATCACCGCCGACCCGGCCGCCAGCGCCACGCTGTGGGGCGACCTGCTGAACCGTGACCTGGTCACTAGCATCCGCGCCGCGATCCGTCCCGTCGATGACCCGCTGCTGTTCCAGCTGGCCGACCCGCGGCGGCTGCGCCCGGCGGTCATCGACGGCCTGTGGGCCCGCCTTACCGACCTGCCCGCGGCGCTCTCGCTCCGCCGCTACGCCTGCCCGGTGGACGTGGTCCTCGACGTGCACGACGACATCTTCCCGCAGAACGAGGGCCCGTGGCGGCTCACGGTAGACGAGTCCGGCGAAGCCGTCTGCGACCCCGTGGACAAGGCCGCCGACCTATCGCTGGGCATCGCGGAACTCGGCGCCGCCTACCTGGGCGGGACGCGCCTCGGCGCGCTGGCCGCCGCGGGCCGGGTCACCCAGCACCGGGCCGGCACGCTCGCGCGGCTGTCCGCCGCCATGTCCTGGGATCCCGCACCGTGGTGCCCGGTCATCTTCTGACCCGTTCCTGATCAGCGCACGCTGACACCACCCGGAATGGCCGGCGGCCCGTGACACACTGGGCGCGGGAGGAGACGAGGACACCATGGCAGGCATGAAGGTCACGCTCAGCGCGGCCATGCGCGCCCGGGACGTTTCGCGGCCGCACGATGAGCACGAAGAGGCCGCCGGGGAGGCCGACGCCCGGACCGCAGCACCGGGACCGGCCGGGCCGGCTCGGTTGCCCGGGCCGGCACCGCGCTCCCGGACGGCGGGTCGTTCCGGCGGGGAGCAGCCGACGGCGGGGGCCCGGCCGCGCGAGGACACCGGAGGCCGTCCCATCGCCATCCCGAAGAGCGCGGGGGGCCGCCCCCGGCGCAAGCGCCGCTAGGGCGCCGGCGGGAGGGGCGGGAGCTGGCCGGTCTTCTCGTATTCGGCGACCTCGGCCAGCCGCCGGGCGTGCCGCTCGGCCCCGGAGAACGGGGTCTCCACGAAGACCTTGGCGAAGGCGAGCGCGTCGTCGATGGAGTACATCCGGGCGCCCAGGCTCAGCACGTTGGCGTCATTGTGCTGCCGCGCCAGCTGGGCGGTCTCCACCGTCCAGGCCAGCGCCGCACGGACGCCGGGGATCTTGTTCGAGGCGATCTGCTCGCCGTTCCCCGACCCGCCGATCACAATGCCGAGGCTGCCCGGGTCCTTGACGGTGCCATCCGCCGCGCGCATCACGTACAGCGGATAGTCGTCGTCCTCCCGGTACACCGGCGGCCCGCAGTCCACCGGCTCGTGCCCGGCTTCGGACAGCCAGGCCACCAGGCGGTTCTTGAGCTCAAATCCCGCGTGATCAGATCCCAGATATACGCGCACGGAGTAACCGTACTGTGCTGGCCCGGGGGGGCGACCCCCCGGACCCCCCGCATGCTGTGCTGGCCCGGGGGGCGACCCCCCGGAACCCCCCGCATGCGCTCCGCGCCCCGCGGTGGTACATCGCCGACACACCGGCCAACTCGCCGGGCCGTTGCCCGGACTCGCTAGCCGGGACGAGTGCCTGTCCGTATCCCGTGCGTGGTGCTCACCATTAGGACCGGCCTTTTCTGTCACGGCACGGTTTCTGTCATTTCTGTCAACGTCGAGGGATGAACGTCCCGCCGAGGTCCTCCCACTGGGCCTGCCACCCAGAACCCATCCACGCCTTGTGATACATCGCGTTGTCCGTGCCCAGACCGAACATGTCCAGCCGGTTCGGCCCCCACGCCACCGCCGCAAACTCGGCAGATTCCATGGCCATCTCCGGCGCGCTCTTCAACCACCATCGCCTCGGGCTACCTGCCGCGTCTGGACTGCTGCGGACCAGAGACGGCGTGCGCCGCGCGGCGGGAAGCAGGGGGGCTGTCGCAGCCAGGCCGCCGGAAATCAGTGCCTGCCGTCTGGAAATGCCGGGTCGCTCGCTCATCCTGTTCTCCCTCGTTCTCTCGCTGCGGGGAAGTTGTATGCATAGCCGCACGGCAGGTGGACGATCCCCATCCCTGTGGTGAAGCCAGGAACCGCCGACTCTGCCCCGCTTCAGGCACGGCTGCCTGTACTACGGTTACGTATCGTAGTGTGATGACTACTTATTGTGTCAACGGGCCGCGAACTTGTCTCTGAGCCGTACGTGCCGAGGGGCTCCGAGCAGCGGGAACGTTAGAACGCAGGGTGCCGGCCAGGTCCCATCCGCCTTTGACAGCGGGCCGCGCGATTCCGTATGCGGCTCCAGCCGCCCAGGCCGCGTCAGCGCGGCCGTGACCAGGAGATCATCCGGGATACGGGCCGGCGATCTTCCGGCCTCTGCGATGAGAATTGGGCTCTGTCAGTCAAGCCGGGCGGGCATATCCGGCTCACCCTGTGCGGCCCTGGCCGGTTCGACACCGGTGCCGCGCAGCAGATTCTCGGGTGGACACCGCGCCGCGGCTGGTCATAGAGAACAGTAGTATAGGAGGAGAGTCGGAAAATCTAACTTGGGGTTTCCCGTGGGTATGCCTACTGCCAAGATCGAACCGGGACCTCGCGTGCGGACTCGCGTGAAGGTCCGCCCTAAAGCACAACTCACCTTGCCCGAGGAGATCCGGCGTGCACTGCATGTCGGCGAAGGCGATGAGGTGGAGTTCGCCGTTCACGACGATGGGACGATCACGATTCGGGGCTACGTGTCCATCCCCACCGACCAGGCGTGGTTCTTCACCCCCCAGTGGCTGGCCGGAGAACGAGAAGCCGATGAGGACATCGCAGCCGGGCGTGGCACTGTCCACGAGTCGGCCGAGAAAATGTTTGCCCATCTCGATGCACTCGGCCCAGCAGGTGGCTGATGCCTACGCTCGAAACGCTTCCCCGCTTCGAGCGCGACTGGAAAAGCCTCTCGGCGCAGCAGAAGGCGGCCTTCCGCAAAATCATTACCGAGGCCTTCGTGCCTGACCTGGCCGCTCCGGACCGCCCGTTCCGCCCTGGACTCCGGGTCAAAGGAGTGACGGCCCACCCAGGCGTGTTCGAGATGACATGGGACAGTGATGGGCGCGCGACCTTCAGTTCCGGCGAAGAACGAATCGCTGGCCAAGCTCACGTCGTCTGGCGACGCATCGGAACTCACGCCATCTTCACACCGCCACCAGGTCCGTAGCGGAGATTGAGCGGCTGGTCACTTCTGGCTGCGTGTACGTCTGGGGGTACGGCATACCGAAAGTGGCGGCTGGCCTCGGAGATGATCGATGAGATGACCGCACCTGACGGGTGGGACCTGCTGGAGCAGATCACCGAACCGGCGGCACCCGGGCGCGGGGCCCGGGATTCGCCGCTGGTCGTGCTCTCAGTACGTCCGTTACAGGGGAAAGAACTGGGGTCAGTCGAAGATGGGGTCGCGGGTGCGGGAGCGCTTCAGCTCGAAGAAACCGTCGGTGCCGGCGATGAGCTGCACGCCGTCCCACAGCCGGCCCGCGGCCTCTCCGCGCGGGATCGGCGAGACGACCGGGCCGAAGATGGCCATGCCGTTCACCGAGATCACCGGCGTGCCGACCTCGTAGCCCACCCGGTCCATCCCGTCGTGGTGGCTGGCCCGCAGGGCCTCGTCGTACTCGGTGGATTCCGCGGCGTCGGCCAGGCTGGCGGGCAGGCCCGCCTCTTCGAGCGCGGCCTCGTAGGTCGCGCGCTCGCGCGGCGCCTTCTCCAGGTGGAAGCGCGTGCCCAGCGCGGTGTACAGCCGGCCCAGCACCTCCGGGCCGAACTGCTGCTCGGCCGCAATGCAGACCCGGACCGGGCCCCAGCCGGTGGCCAGCAGTTCCTTGTACTGCTCGGGCAGCCCTTCCTTGTCCGCGTTCAGCACGGACAGGCTCATCACGTGCCAGCGGGCCTCGACCGGGCGGACCTTCTCCACCTCGAGCATCCACCGCGAGGCGATCCAGGCCCAGGGGCAGATAGGGTCAAACCAGAAGTCGGCAACGGTGGTCTCCTGCTCGGCCATGCGCGCTCCTCATCATGCGGGTCAACGAAGCCCGGGCCGGGCCCGCGACACAGGACCGGCCGGCTTACGCCTGCGACAACCCGGTGCCCACACGGCTCATTCCGCGCTCCCGTGGGAAGATGCCAGGACGACGCGCTCCGGGGAGCAGGGGAACCGTAGCCGCAGCAAGACGAAGGGGATTCGTCGGTGTCAGACAACCTCACCCGTGATGAGGCCCGCGTACGGGCTGACCTCATCACCGTCTCGTCATACCGGGTCGAGCTCGACCTGACCGGCGGCGAGACGACGTTCCCGTCGGTCACCGTGGTGACGTTCCGCTGCGCTGCGCCCGGGGCGGGGACGTTCATCAACCTGACCGCGCCGGAAGTACGCGAGATCACCCTCAACGGAGCACCGGTCGGCCTGGACGCCTTCGACGGGGACCGGATCACGCTCACCGGCCTGGCCGCCGAGAACGAGCTCCGGGTGGTCGCGGACTGCGCATACTCGCGCAGCGGCGAGGGCCTGCACCGGTTCACCGACCCGGCCGACGGCGGCGTATACATGTACTCCGACCTGGAGACCTTCGACGCACACCGGATCTACGCCTGTTTCGACCAGCCCGATCTGAAGGCGACGTACGAACTCACCGTCACCGCGCCGGAGGACTGGCAGGTCGTCTCGAACATGGCGCCCGAAGAGCGCGGGCCCGCCGGCGATACCGCCACGCGCTGGCACTTCCCGCCGACCCCGGTCATGTCGACGTACATCACGGCGGCCGCGGCCGGCCCGTATCACGTCGTGCGGGACTCCTGTGACGGCATCCCGCTCGGGATCTACTGCCGCCAGTCGCTGGCCGAGTACCTGGATCCGGAGGAGCTCTTCGAGGTCACCAAGCAGGGCTTCGGCTTCTACCACGCCGCGTTCGGGGTGCGGTACCCGTTCGGCAAGTACGACCAGCTCTTCGTGCCCGAGTTCAAGGAAGGCGCGATGGAGAACGCGGGCTGCGTGACCTTCCTGGAGAGCTACATCTTCCGCTCCCGGGTCACCGATTTCGCCCGCGAGGCCCGCGCCGAAACGATCCTGCACGAGATGGCGCACATGTGGTTCGGCGACCTGGTGACGATGCGCTGGTGGGATGACCTGTGGCTGAACGAGTCCTTCGCCACCTGGGCGGGCACGCTGGCCGAGGCCGAGGCGACCCGCTGGACGTCGGCCTGGACCACGTTCGCCCAGTTGCACAAGGCGTGGGCGTACCGGCAGGACCAGATGCCGTCCACCCACCCCATCGCCGCGGACATCCCCGACATCCACGCGGTCGAGGTGAACTTCGACGGCATCACCTACGCCAAGGGCGCTGCCGTGCTGAAGCAGCTCGTCGCGTACGTGGGCCGGGACAACTTCCTGGCCGCCGTACGGCGGTACTTCGCCGCGCACGCGTGGGGCAACGCCACCCTGGCGGACCTGCTCGCCGCGCTGGAGGAGACCTCCGGCCGCAACCTGAGCGAGTGGTCCCGGCAGTGGCTGGAGACCGCGGGGGTCAGCACGCTGCGCCCTGAGTACGAGACCGACGCCGACGGCCGGTTCACCTCCTTCGCCGTGCGGCAGGAGGCCCCCGCGGACTATCCGGTGCTGCGCTCGCACCGGATTGCGATCGGGCTCTACGACCGGGGGCCCGAGGGGCTGGTCCGGCGGCGGCGGCTGGAAACCGACGTGACCGCCGCGCGGACCGAGATCCCGGAACTGGCCGGTGACCAGCGGCCCGATCTGGTGCTCGTCAACGACGACGACCTGACCTACGCCAAGATCCGGCTCGACGACCACTCCCTCGGGACGCTGATCCAGTCCATCGGCGAGTTCCGCGAGCCGCTGCCCGCGGCGCTGGCCTGGTCGGCCGCGTGGGACATGTGCCGCGACGCGGAGATGGCGGCCCGGGACTACGTGCGCCTGGTCCTGCTCGGCGTCGATTCGGTGGCCGACATCAGCGTGACGCAGACCCTGCTCCGCCAGACGGCCCAGGCCGTCCGGCGGTTCGCGAACCCGTCGTGGGAGCTCACCGGGCTGGAGCTGATGGCAGATTCGCTGCACGAGGTGCTGATCACCGCGGCGCTCGGCAGTGACGCGCAGCTTGCCTACGTCCAGGCGCTGACCGGGGCCGCGATCTCGGACCGGCATCTCGCCCTGCTGGCCAGCCTGCTGGACGGGACCACGATCTTCGAGGGGCTCACCGTCGACACCGACCTGCGCTGGACACTGCTGCACCGGCTGGTCAGCCGCGGCCGGGCCGGGTTTCCGGAGATCGAGGCGGAGCTGGCGCGCGACGCGACCGACGCCGGTGAACGGCACGCCGCCTCCTGCCGCGCCGCCATCCCCGAGCCGGAGGTGAAACACGCGGTGTGGGAGGAGATCGTCAGTGGCAAGCTGCCCAACGCGACGTTCCGCGCTACGTTGAACGGCTTCGCCGATCCGGACCAGCGCCCGCTGACCGAGAAGTTCCGCGACCCGTATTTCGCCGTCCTCGCGGACATCTGGCGGGAGTGGAGCTCGGACATGGCCCAGCGGTTCGTCTCCATCGGCTACACGATCTGCCCCATCTCGGCGGAGACGATCCGCATCACCGACGAGTACATCGCGCGGACCCAGCCGCCCGCGGCGCTGCGCCGGCTGCTGGTGGAGGGCCGTGACGACGTGGCCCGCGCGCTCCGCTGCCGCGAGCGTGACGCCCTCGCCACCTGAATGCCGGGGCGCCGGGCTCCGGCGGGGCGGCCGGTGAAGTCCACGTTGTACCGGAGGTTCCAAGGGGCGCACCAGTCACAACCGTCCCTGACCGGACCCGGCCTGACCATGACCGGCGCCGGCTTTCGGTAAACGTGCGCCCCACTGACCACACCAGCACCCGCGCCCGCGTGTCTTAACGGATCTGTGACGACTTTTCCGCACTATGTGCGGAAAAGTCGTCACACATGCGGGAACTCCCTCCGGGGCGGCACCGGTGGGCGGCCGCATCTTGCGCGACTCCGCACCGGGGAGACTCCGGAATGGATGCCGTTTTCCTGGGCGCCAATGCTGCGGAAAAGCGACGCCGAATTATGCCTTCCCGTCTGACGGGCGGGGTGGGTCAGGGGGTGGCGAGGGGGACGATTTCGTCCAGGCGGCGGATGTGCTCGTGGCCGTCGGGGGCCGGGCAATAGCCGTGCGGGTCCAGATGGATGGGCCGGACGCCGGCGGCGATGGCGCCCGCTACGTCGTAGCGCAGGCTGTCCCCCACGTGCACCACCGTGCTCCGGTCGGCGGTGGGCACCCCCAGCGCGTCCAGGGCCAGGGCGAAGATCGCGGGATCGGGCTTGGACACGCCGACCACGGCCGAGTCGATGACGACGCCCACCTCGACGCCGGATCCGGCGGCGCCGGATCCGGCGGCGCCGGCGAGGGCGTAACAGACGTCAAGCTGGCGGAGCGCCTGTTCGACCTCCCCGGTGGAGTTGGAGACGATGCCGACCGGCAGGCCCAGGGCGGCGATACCGCGCAGGGCATCTGACACCCCCGGGCCCACATGCGTCCAGGAGAACCCGTCGGTGAGGCCGGCGATGTCCGCGGCGATGGCGGCGACGTCAGCGGCCGGGACACCGCAGGCCGTGACGAAATCCCGCAGGTACTCGAGCCACCACTGGCCGCCCGGCGGCTCGCGGCCGGGTCGGTCGCAGTCGGCCATCGCCCGGTAGTGCGCTCGTTCCAGGTCGGCGACGGTGGGCTGCAGGCCGGCCGCGCGCAGCGGCGGCAGCAAGAGCTCCGGCGACGGGAAGATCATGACACCGCCCGCGTCGAGCAAGATCACGTTCACGCTGGGCGCGGCATATCCATGAGGCACGACGCAAGCTTATTGCGCCTGCTCATAAATCTTGGCCAGGCAGGAATGGGGCATCGGTCACCCGCGGGCCGCTGCCCCGGCGGCCGTGCTCACACCTTGGTCGCGATCTCATCGGTGTCGCCAGCCGGGTGGGGGTTACCGACCGGCAGTACGTCCCACGCGCTCGGGGCCGCGGGCACGCCGCCGATCCCGTTGATGCTGACGGTCTGGCCGCCGACGGCACTCAGGCCACGCGTGGTGCTGATCATCTGCACCTGGTTCCGGCCGTCCCGTTTGGCGCGGTACAGAGCGGCGTCCGCGGCGGCGAGCAGTTCGCTCAATTCACGACGTGCGCCGGCGTCGAGCGCCGCCACCCCGACCGAAACGGTGACCTGAACCGCCTGGCCGTCCGTGGTGTGCAGGGACAGCCCCGAGATGTGGTCGCGCACGCGGTCTGCGATGCGGAACGCGTCCACCGCGCGGGTATGCGGCAGCAGCAGCACGAACTCTTCGCCGCCAAACCGGCCGGCCGCGTCGTACTCACGAAGCACGCCCGGCAGGCACCGGGCGATCTCCTTCAATACCTCGTCGCCGAACAGGTGCCCATAGGTATCGTTGACCCGCTTGAACCAGTCGATGTCGAGGACGGCCACGGCGAGCGCCATCCGGGCCCGGACCGCACGCGCCACCTCGGCTTCGGCCTCGCTCTCCCATGCCCGGGCGTTCAGCAGTCCCGTCTTGGCGTCGGTACGCGAGTCGTTCAGCAACTGGGCATGCCTGAGGGAGCGCTGCAGAAGGGCCACCACGGGCAAGGCGATCGGGACGAGAAAGATGTTGCTGGCTACGCCGTAGGTAACCAGGGCACCGATGCACTGCTCAGCCATGTCGTTATAGAGCGGCTCGCGGCTGAAGAAGGAGGTACGAATGTCCGCCGTCGGATCGGAGCCTTTGATGGCGGCGATCATGAAAACCTTATTGACAGCCGAGTAGACCAGGACGGCGGCGATCAGGGCGAGGCACCAGGCCACTTGGCCCGTGGTGCCGTGCGGTGCAGATAGCGGGGCCGTCCCCCGTAGCCAGCGAAACACCATGCCCGCCGCCACGAACGAAAGCCCGACGATCGCCGCGCTATAAGTCCGCTTGTGGGGTGGGGCCTTGCGAACCCGCCACTGCAGACAGGAGTAATAAATGACGGTCATGACCAGGACGTAGACCGGCGGCAGCAAGATCGCCGCTGGCAGGCCCCACGCGCTGTAGACGTCCTTGACCAGGCCCTTTCTCTCGCCCTCCTGGCGCGTCAGCTCGACCGTAACGACGACGCAGCTCGACAGCAGCGCAAACAGGATCAGGTCATGGGATCTGACCTGAAACGTGGCCGCAGCGACCCCGGTGGCGGCGGCGGCGCCCACCACCGCGAGCAGAATGAGGCCGACGAGCCACTTGGGCAGCGTCCATAGCGCCCATGCCCGCACGTCATACGCCCACCGAGCCATCCGGCGGGCGAACGGCATAGTCCCTCCTTCGGCAGGGTTAGCGAGAGCCGCACAGTAGCAGGGCGCATGCTGGTTGCCGCGCAATGTCACATTCAACGATACCCATCGTCAAGCTGTGGCTACACATCGGCTCAGATTTGCCGTAGCGGGCTCGCTATCTGCGCTAAAGCATCTACCGTATGAAATCATCCGCTATCGCAATAATTCCGACATCCCCGACATTTCGTATCCGGTAAATCGACCGTGCGCATCGGGGACTCATGCCAGGGCTAAAGCGCGAGAGGAGTACGCCATGCGCAGCGACTCCTGGGCCTGAACCCCACCACCCCAGCCCCCGCCCCTCCCGGCACGAAAGGACACCCGCCATGCGCAGCGACTCCTGGGCCTGAACCCTGAGGCTCGCCTCAAGCGACCCACCTTGCCTAACGTGTTGCTGGTAGTAACACGCGCCTGGTGCCACTCGCGCCACGAGAGGCATGTGACCCATGTCGTGCCCGGCCGCTCATCGGAGCTGAGCACGCGGGGTAACCGCACGGCCGAGCCACAGGCCAACGACAGCCTGCAGGCCAGCCACCAGCAGCGTGACCACGACGCCGACCGTGGCGTGCGGAGGCAGCCCGGCGAGCGCGGCGATCACACGCGCCGTGGCGCCGGCGGGCTGACCGCGCACGGCCTGCCACAGCAGCGGAATCCCCCAGCCCGCCGCGGCCATGACGAGCACTCCGGCCAGCGCCTGCCACAGAAGCCAGCCCGCCCGGCGGGCCGCAACGCCGGTCAGCAACCCGACGGTGAACGGCACGAACCAGAGCCCGAACTCCGCGGCCGCCGCGATGACGACGGCTCCGGCGGTCACGGCGGCCAGCCACCGGCCGAACCGGGCACGGGCTCGCGGTGGGCCGAACGCCGTGCCGCGGAGCGCACGGGGCGCAGGACCTGACCGCCCTGGCCGGCCGCTCCACCGAGCCCAGCCACTGGCGCCCAGCCGCCGGGCACCCAGCCGGTAACTGCCCCGCTGGCCGAGCTTGCGCAGATCAGCCACGGCCGGCCGCCCGCCCGGTTCCGGGGCCGGCACCGAGAGCGACCGTCCCGGCCGGGGCAGGCCGCAGGGACCAGCGGACCGCCCCGGGGCTTGCGCCCGTTCCATTGCCGCCGTTGGGGGACGCCATCGGCAGGTAGCGGTTGTCCCACCAGTCGGCGATCAGGTTGGCGTACCAGGGGGAGGCCGGGTTCTCGCTCTGGCCGCCCGGGTACACGCCCACCGCCGACGCGGGGCCGCCGCCGGAACCGGAGCCACCCCCGGAACCGGAGAAGTCCACGATCATCCGCCAGCTTGGGCCGATGCTGGATTGCAGGCCACCCTCGGCCGCGTCCACGGTCCAGGCGTCGCCGCTGGACGCGCGCGGCCCGTAG
>Ga0116134_1000302_pt1 | contig 26135 bp, 26 predicted proteins | sample June2015DPH_19_5_FD_89737 | JGI IMG/M metagenome (GOLD analysis project Ga0116134, IMG submission 89737) | Peatland microbial communities from SPRUCE experiment site at the Marcell Experimental Forest, Minnesota, USA - June2015DPH_19_40 | ecosystem: Environmental > Terrestrial > Soil > Wetlands... | reverse complement strand
GTTGGCGATGACACCCAGGTAAGCGAAGGGTAATCGCGCCGGCGAAAAACTCAGGCACAGACGATCTCAGGCACACACCATCTCAGGTACACACCATGGCCCATCGCATCTTTGTCGCAACCTCGAACGCCGGCAAGCTTCGCGATTTCGCCGGAGCCGCCGCGCCCTTCGGCATCACCATCGCAAACATCCCGAACTTTTCTTCTTTGCCCGAGGTGGTAGAAGACGGAACCACCTTCGAGGAAAACGCGCGCAAGAAAGCCGAATCCTACAGTCTGGCCGTTCCCGGTGAACTGGTTCTAGCCGACGACTCCGGCCTGGAGATTGATGCACTCGGTGGAGCACCCGGCGTTCATTCCGCCCGCTACGCCGCCCGCGATCTGCAATATTATGAACCTGCCGCCGCAGGGCGCAACACGGATGACGAGGCCAACAATGCGAAAGTGTTGCGCGAACTAAAAGGTATTCCGGAACAAGAACGCACCGCGCGCTTCGTCTGCGTGCTGGCCGTGGCCCGCGACGGCCAAACGCTGCAGACTTTCCGCGGCACTGCTGAAGGCATCATTTTGGATGCGCCCCGAGGCCACCACGGATTCGGATACGATCCGTTGTTCTATTTCCGGCAAATCGGCAAGACCTTTGCCGAACTGAGTGCGGAAGAAAAGGCGCACTACAGCCATCGCGGCGCAGCCTTCCGCGCATTCCTGTCGTGGTGCAGGGTGGCCGACGATCAGAACCTCTAACCGCAGAGTACGCAGAGATCGCAGAGAAGATCCAAGGACCGCTACTTGTGCGCGGATGACTCCGCCTGTTGCCCTTAACCGCCAGGTTTTTCTCTGCGGACTCTGCGTACTCTGCGGTTCAAGGTTCAGGCTCCTTGACTTCCCTTCCCGCACAAAACGATAATCATTAGTCTTTACATCGGACCACGTAAGGAGCATTCATCGTGGCGTCAACTGCCAATCCCGTCGCTCCCAGAATAAGAGCGGGCGTCGCTCCCTTGCGCGCGGGCCAGGGAACGTCGTTCCTGCTGCGCCGTCTGCATTCCCTCTGCGGCGTCGTGCCCATCGGAGCCTTCCTTCTCGAACACTTCATCTCGAACGCCGAAGCCTTCAAAGGCCCGCTGGCCTATGGCAAGCAAGTCGAGTTTCTGAACAGCCTGCCCTTCGTAGTTGGCCTCGAATTATTTTTTATCTGGATTCCGATCCTCTTCCACGGCCTCTACGGCGTCTACATCTGGTATCAAGGCGATACCAACGTCGCCGATTATCCCTGGACCGGCAACTGGCTCTACACCTCGCAGCGCTGGACCGGCATCATCGCGCTCATCTACATGGTGCAGCACACTTATTACCTGCGCTTCACTGGCATACACCTGCCGACGCATCCCATGCAGTCGTTCGCCAAGGTCCAGGGAGAATTTCAGAATCCGTGGATGGTTGCCTTCTATGCCGTCGGCATCATCGCCGCATCCTGGCATTTCAGCTACGGCCTGTGGCTGTTCGCCGCGAAGTGGGGTATCACCACCGGCGAAAGGGCGCGCCGCTGGTTTGGTTATATCTGCCTGCTGCTGGCGCTGGGTTTGGTTTCGATCGGAGCGGCCAGTATGTACGGATTCCTGAGGGTGCCGTACCAAGCCCCGGACCCCAACGCTTCAGAAAGCATCGTAATGCGATAGGGAGATTTTGCGAGACGCTTCTGGGAAGGGCACGGCTTCAGCCGTGCCACCCGGAGCCAATAATGACGCGGGCTTTAGCCCCTGAGGGCCCGGCAGATCGGATTCATACAGCATGGCAGCAACTCCGAAAATCATCGTAGTGGGCGGCGGCTTGGCAGGTCTCGCCGCCGTCATTAAAATCGCCGAGATGGGCGGTGAGGTTGACCTCTTCTCGATCGTCCCGGTAAAGCGCTCGCACTCGGTTTGCGCGCAGGGTGGCATCAATGCCGCCAAGAACCTGAAGGGCGAAGGCGATTCCACTTGGATCCACTTCGACGACACCATCTACGGCGGCGACTTCCTCGCCAACCAGCCCCCGGTCAAAGCCATGTGCGAGGCTGCTCCCGGCATCATCGATCTCCTCGACCGCATGGGCGTCCCCTTCAATCGCACCCCCGAAGGTCTGCTCGATTTCCGCCGCTTCGGCGGCACGCTCTACAACCGCACCGCTTTCGCCGGAGCCACCACCGGCCAGCAACTTCTCTACGCGCTCGACGAACAGGTGCGCCGCTATGAGTCCGAAGGCAAGGTGAAGAAGTACGAGCACTGGGAGTTTCTCTCCGCCGTGCTCGACGGAAACCGCGTCTGCCGCGGCATTTGCGCGATGGATTTGCGCACCATGGAAATCCGCACCTTCCCCGCCGACGCCATCATCATTGCGACCGGCGGCAACGGCGCCATCTTCGGCAAGTCCACCAACTCGGTGGTGTGCACCGGATCGGCGCAATCCGCGCTCTATCAGCAGGGCTGCTACTACGCGAACGGCGAGTTCATTCAAGTCCATCCCACCTGCATTCCCGGCGAAGACAAGCTGCGCCTCATGTCGGAATCGGCGCGCGGCGAGGGCGGACGCGTTTGGGTTCCGAGGACCGTGAACGACAAACGCGATCCGAAATCAATTCCTGAGAAGGAACGCTGGTACTTCCTCGAAGAGTGGTATCCGAAATACGGCAACCTCGTCCCGCGCGACGTGGCCACCCGCGCGATTTTCAAAGTCGTGTACGAGAACAAACTCGGCATTGACGGAAAGCCGATGGTTTACCTCGACCTCACCCATATCGACGCCAAAACTCTCGACCGCAAACTGGAAGGTATCCTCGAAATTTACGAGAAGTTTGTCGGCGACGATCCGCGCTACGTGCCCATGAAGATTTTTCCGGGCATGCACTACACCATGGGCGGCCTCTGGATCGATTACAAACAAGCCACCAACATCCCCGGCATTTACGCGGCCGGCGAGGCCGAATACCAATACCATGGCGCCAATCGACTGGGCGCGAATTCGCTGGTGTCGTGCATCTTTGGAGGCTTCATCTCCGGCCCGGCAGCGATGCAGTACGCGAAGAATCTGCAAGCCGCGCCCGGCAACGGTCATTTTGACGCAGAACGCAAACGCCAGCAGGAAATCAACGACGGCCTGATGAAAGCCGACGGCAGCGAGAATCCGTTCCTGATCTGGCGCGAACTCGGCGAAGTGATGACCGCAAACTGCACCGTCATCCGCTACAACAAGAAGTGTGAGGCAGCGGACGCCAAAGTAGTGGAATTGCTCGAACGCTTCCAGAAGATCAACCTGAGCGATCGCTCGCAGTGGGCCAACACCACCATCGCTTTCGCGCGTCAGCTTTACAACATGCTGCAATTGTCGCGAGTAATCGCGCAGGGAGCGGCCATGCGCGACGAGTCTCGCGGCTCGCACTACAAGCCCGATTTCCCCGAGCGCGACGACAAGAACTGGATGAAGACGACAAAAGCAACCTTCGCGCCTGATTTGGATGAGCCGAAGTTCGAGTTCGAACCGGTGGATGCGGCGCTGATTCCGCCGCGGCCGAGGAAGTATTGACCATGGCGCAACTCTTGACGTTAGAGCCGAACTGCAAGTTCGCTATTCTCGCCCTACACGACGTGCGTGCGGATGTTCCGACCGATTTGATTCTGCAGGACGGCACAAGAGTATTAAGCAGTTTTCCATTTTCGCTGGAGAACCACTGGAAGGACTGGCTCGGCACAATTCAATTCAACAGCCTGAAGAACTGCAAGTTGTTCCTCGTGCGCGCTGCTACAGAAGGTTGGCCGGATGGGCAACTATCGATTTTCGGTGGCCCAGTCGACGCGGAGTTGCAATCTCACATTCGTCGCGTGTTCGAAATGCTTCGTTTAGTCGGGGCAATCAATTACCAAGATGCGTTTATGCTTGGCGGGCATGTTGTGAACGGCGAATCTGAATGTCGACAATTCGCGTCGCTTGAGCGTTTCTATATCACGTTAGGATGCCTGCCGCTGATGATTCGCGAGAACGATCTTCGCACAGCGGTCGAACTCCATGAAACATACTCGCATCTTGGGAAAACATATACAGATACAGCGAAATGGCGGTTTAGCCGGGGCCTTTATGCACTAAATGCAGCTTTCCAACAATTCAATTCGTACGACAGGCTACCAGGATTTGTCCGCGCTATCGAGGCACTGATCATTCCAGAAATCGGCAAAACAAAAAATCAGTTTATATCACGTTGTTCGTTATTTGCCGGATCAGAGTCGAAATTGGCGGAAACTAAAAAGATATTGCAAGAAGCGTACGACATACGTTGTGACCTTGAACACATGCACGACTGGGATCGTTCGCTCAGCAAATATTCGGCCAATGAACGCAAGGACATTATGCTTTGGCGAACAAGGCAGATGGAAGAGCTCGCATCTGCGGCATATCGAAAGATATTATCTGACAAGGCCCTTCGGCCCAATTTCCAGAATGATTCTGCGATTGAGGAATTCTGGAAAAAACCAGATGATGAAATCCGCACGGCATTCGGCGATGTTTGTGACATCTCGCAACTAAAGAATGTTAAATACGACTCCGACGGGTGGGCACACACATCGGAATGGACACCCGAGCAAATTGAAAACTACATTTCAAAGTCCAAGTCTGCGTAAATAGAGAGACTAATGGCAAACAACAAATCCGTAATCCTCAAAATCAAACGCCAACTCACCCCCGACGGCAAGCCGTCGTGGGAAGAGTTCGAGATTCCTTACAAGCCGAACATGAACGTCACGTCGGCGCTGATGGAGATCGCGGCCAACCCCGTCACTCGCGACGGCAAGAAGACCACGCCCATCACCTACGACTCGAATTGTCTCGAAGAGGTCTGCGGCTCCTGCGCCATGCTGATCAACGGACGCGCCCGCATGGCCTGCTCCGCCCTGCTCGACCAACTCGAGAAGCCCATCAAGCTCGAGCCGTTCTCGAAATTCCCCGTCATACGCGACCTGTCGGTTGACCGCAGCGTACTCTTCGAGAATTTGAAGGAAGTCAAAGCCTGGATTCCCATCGATGGAACTTACGACCTCGGCTCCGGCCCGCGCATGAGCGCCGAGGAACAGGAGAAGGCCTATCCGCTCTCGCGCTGCATTTCCTGTTGCTGCTGCATGGAAGCCTGCCCGCAATTCAATGAAGACACCGATTTCGTCGGCGCGGCCACCATCTCGCAAGTGCGCCTGTTCAACACGCATCCTACTGGCCAGGCCCTGAAGCGCGAGCGCCTGTCGGCGCTCATGGGAGACGGCGGCATCCAGGAATGTGGCTACGCGCAAAACTGCGTCGAGATTTGTCCGAAGGACATCCCACTGACCACGTCGATTGCCGAGGTCGGCGGCCAAGTCATGAAGCAAGCGCTCGGCGACCTGTTCCGCAAGTGAGACTGGTCTTTCGCCTGTAGAGACGCGGCAAGCCGCGTCTCCACGGCAGCCTGCCGAGAGCAAATCTGCTATCCCGAAACAACGTTTTTCCCCAAATTGGCATCTCAATTAACAGCTTACCCACCGGTAACCAGCCGTAACTCCCTTTAGTAATGGGCCTGCGCCGGATTCCCTCACAAAATTGTTGATCTGTGGTTTAGAATTGCTCTTCTTCTCGGGAAATCGGGACTTTTCCACAGCCCGGGAGTTGTTGGAAGTGACGCAATGATGATGCAAAAAGGATGACGACGAGATCCTCAACGCGAAGCCCGAAAAGCTCCAAACCGCCCGCTGCGCTGGTGGTTGCGCTGATCATGCTCGCGATGTTCGTTGTGCTCGCGTCGCCGCAAACCGCCTTCGCTCTGCATCGCGTCGACCCTCATCACCATCGCATCCTGCACGCGCTCCACTTCCGTGTTCATCGTGGATTGCTCTGGAACCCCATGTTCCGTCCGTCGCACGATTCCCTGGTTCGGCAAAACGAAGAGATCGACCGCCTCGATCTGCCCCGCATTCAAGACGACGTTCAACTGGAAGCGCTCAAGGCCTCGGGTGACCTGGTGCCGATCGAGGCGAGCGAGTCTCTGAAAATTGAGCCCAGTCTCGATCCCTCGCGCCGCTATTGCCGTTCCTGGGCCCGCGATTTTGTCACCGACCTTTCCGAAGTTTATTACCGTCAGTTCCACGCACAGATCCAGTTGAACTCCGCCGTGCGTACGGTCAAGGTGCAGAAGAAGCTTCGCCGTCGCAATCGCAACGCGGCGCCGGCGGAAGGCGAGACCGCGTCTTCTCATCTCGCCGGCATTACGGTCGATCTCCAGCGCCGCGGCCTGACCGTAGAGCAGATGCGCTTCGTCGAGCATTACTTGTTTTATATGAATGCGCTCGGTCTGGTCGAACCGGAAGAAGAGCGCCGCCACTGGTGCTTCCACGTGATGGTTTCCGACCGCTACCAAGACTGGCGGCAGAGCCAGACGGTTTTCCCGCGTCCGCCGGTGCCGGTGGAAGAACCGGTCATCGCACCCGGAACGGTCACTGCCGCGGCCACTGCGGTAAGTGCGTCCAACTGAGCCTTTAGACAGACTCCTCCACTACAATCTCCACAGCATGATTGTTCTGATGGCCGGCCTTCCCGGAACCGGCAAAACCACGCTCGCCCGCGAACTGGTTCACCGCACTCAAGGCGCGCTCCTCAGCAAAGACGACATCCGCGCCGCGCTGTTCTCGCCAGACGATGTCGAATACTCCGTCAAACAAGATGACTTCGTGATGGAGATCATGCTCGAAGCGGCCCGTTTCCTGCTGCAAAATGATCCCGCTCGTAAAATCTTTCTCGACGGTCGCCCCTTCTCCCGCCGCGACCAGATCGACCGCGTTCTCGAATTCGCTCGCGAACTAGCGCAGCCCTGGGCGATCATCGAGTGCACCTGCTCCGATGAATCCGCGCGCCGGCGTCTCGACCTCGAGCCCAACGCGATGCATCCCGCGCAAAACCGAACCTTCGCGCTCTACCTCGAGGTCAAGACCCGCTTCGAAGTCATCACTTATCCCAAAACAACGATCTCCACCGACCAGCCGCTGGAGCAATGCATCGAGCAGGCTCTGGCCGCCGTGACCACAGGATGAGCAATTCAATGGAGCGACGGGCGTCCTCGCTCGTCCGGAGGGCACATTGGGACGGGGCGAGGACGCCCGTCGCTCCATTAAGCTCTGCCGCATCGTATAGAATCCAAGTTCATCATGAACAAGCTCATGCTGAACCAGCGCACTCTCGCCGTCGCCATCGCGCTCGCCAGTGTTGTCCCCGTCAACGCGCAAACGGTAGTTTCCGCCCAGGCCCGCGAAATTCAAGCTTCCGCCATCGTCATCGACACGCACGCCGATACCCCGCAGCGCTTCCTCGACGAAAACTACGACATCGGATCGACCGATCCCAAAGACCCCGGCCACATCAGCCTGGATAAGGCGAAGGCCGGCAATCTTGGCGCCGAGTTTTTTTCCATCTGGGTCGAGCCGGAAACCAACCAGGGCCACTTTGCCCACCACACGCTTGATCTCATCGATTCCGTGTACGAGCAGGCCGCCCGCCATCCCGACCGCATGATGATGGCCTTCAGTGTCGACGACATTGAGCGCGCTCATCGCGAGCACAAACTCGCCGCCCTGCTCGGTATTGAAGGCGGCCACTCCATCGAAAACGACATCCGCCTGCTCCGTGATTTCTACCGCCTCGGCGTTCGCTACATGACCCTGACTTGGTCGAACAGCAACGAGTGGGCCGACTCTTCCGGCGACATCAACAATCCCAAAGTCGAGCACCACAACGGACTCACCGAGAGCGGCAAGCAGATCGTCGCCGAGATGAACCGCCTCGGCATGATGGTCGATATCTCCCACGTTGCCGACAAGACGTTCTACGATGCCATCGCCGTTACCAAAGCGCCCGTCATCGCTTCGCACTCCGCTGCGCGCGCCCTCACCAATCACCCCCGCAACATGACCGACGACATGCTCCGCGCCGTCGCCAAAAACGGCGGCGTCGTCCAGGTAAATTTCTTCAACGCCTTCATCGACGAGAATTACCGCAAGGCCGCTGCAGCGCAAGCCAAAAATCGCGACGACGCCGTCAAGGCCTACACCGACCAACTCAAGGCCGCTGGAAAAACCGTTACCGACTCCGACTCCGACCGCATCGAGCGCGAGTGGGCGGCCAAAATTCCGCGCCCTCCCTTGAGCTCGCTGATCGATCACATCGACCATATCGCCAAAGTCGCAGGCATTGATCACGTCGGCCTGGGCTCGGATTTTGACGGCGTCAGCGGCGCAACTCCCGAAGGCATCGACTCCGCCGCCGACCTGCCAAAAATCACGCAAGCCCTGCTCGATCGCGGTTACAGCGCCGACGACATCCGCAAGATTCTCGGCGGCAACCTGCTCCGCGTCTTCCGCGAAGCCGAACGAGTCAGCCGCGAAATCCAAGCCAGCAAATAAAATGTGGAGCAACGGGCGTCCTTGCCCGGCTCTCCACAAGCAACCTTAGGATCGACTGTCGTACAATGAACGCTTGCCAAAATACTCTAGAGGAGCCTCCATGCGAACTTTAATCTGCACGCTTGTTCTGATCGTCTCCACGTCCCTGCTCAGCGCCGCACAAGCGGCCTCAACTCCGCCCGTTTCGAAGGCCGCTGCTGCCGCCGACCCGACCGCCATCATCCACACCACGGCTGGTGATCTGCATTGCACGCTGTTTCCGAAGGTAGCCCCGATCGGAGTCGCGAATTTCATCGGTCTTGCCGACGGTTCCAAAGACTGGACCAGCCCCGTCTCTCATGGCAAGAAGCACGGTGTCCCACTTTATGACGGCACCATTTTTCACCGCACGATTCCCCAATTCATGATTCAAGGTGGAGATCCCCTTGGTACCGGCACAGGCGACCCCGGCTACCGATTCAAGAATGAGACTTCATCCACCGTGAAGTTCGATCGCCCCGGGCGTCTCGCCTACGCCAACGCCGGACCCGACACCAACGGCTCGCAGTTCTTCATCACCGAAGTTCCCTACCCCAGCCTCAATGGCGGCTATACCATTTTCGGCCAGTGCGATGAGGCTGCCGTGGCGCTGGTGAAGAAAATCGCTCGCATGCCCGCGAACGGCGAAACCCCGATCCATCCGGTCAAGATCGAGCACATCGAAATCCATTAGCGCCGAGCCCGCGCCCAAGCCATAGGCCGGCGCGCAAGACTCATGTAGAGACGCGGCTTGCCGCGCCTGAGACGAGGTCGGGCCCGTCTCTACAGACATTAAATTCAGGAATTCGAAAGGGAGACTATGACCCGCACACCCGGAACCTATGCCGTGTTCGAAACCAGCGAGGGCACTATTGTTTGCCGCCTGTTTGAGAAGGACGCCCCCAAGACGGTCGCCAACTTCGTCGACCTCAGCGAAGGCAAGCGCGAGTGGACACACCCCACGACCCGCAAAAAGACGACCGGCCCTCTTTACCACGGGACGATTTTTCATCGAGTGATTCCCGACTTCATGATCCAGGGCGGTGACCCGATGGGCACCGGCTTCGGCGGTCCCGGCTACCAGTTCGAAGACGAAACCAAAGGCTCGCCGCATCGTTTTGACAAGAAAGGAAAGTTGGCGATGGCCAATTCCGGCCCCAACACCAACGGATCGCAGTTTTTCATTACCGTCGGCAACACCGACTGGCTCACCGGCAAACATACAATTTTCGGCGAGGTAGTCGAAGGCTACGAAGTCGTGGAGAAAATCTCGAAAGCTCCCCGCAACCGCCAGGACCGTCCCAACAAAGACGTGGTGGTGAAGTCAGTAACCATAGAACGAGCCTAGGGAGTGCGGCGCGAGACTCCTGTCCACGCGGGTCTTGCACTTTTTCGGACTTGGGGGCGCACGGCAGCGCGGCGTGCACCGGCAATTCAGAGGCCCGCATCCCGTGTGACCGTTGTCACGATCGCTTGTGATTGCCAACCTAGCTCCTCTTCCCTAATTATTCTTTATAATGATTGGATTCGTCCCAAATTCTGGAGGCATGCGTAATGGCGTCATTCAACGGAGTCCCGGTTCCACCCAACGGACAGAAGATCGAATATAGCAACGGCAAGTACCGAGTTCCCGATCACCCGATTATTCCTTTCATTGAAGGGGACGGCACCGGCCGCGACATCTGGAAAGCCTCCGTCCGCGTCTTCGACGCCGCTGTCGAAAAGGCGTACCACGGCAAGCGCTCCGTAGCCTGGTACGAAGTCTTTGCCGGCGAGAAAGCCAAGACTCGCTTTCAGAACTGGCTCCCCGACGACACCATCAGCGCCATCCGCGAGTTTCACGTCTCCATCAAAGGTCCGCTGACTACGCCCGTCGGAGGCGGCATCCGCTCCCTCAACGTCGCCCTGCGCCAGATCCTCGATCTCTACTGCTGCGTGCGTCCCGTGAAGTACTACGCCGGTGTGCCGTCGCCCGTGAAGCATCCCGAGCGCATGAACATCGTCATCTTCCGCGAAAATACAGAAGACGTTTACATCGGCATCGAATGGGAAGAAGGAACGCCCGATTGCGCTCGCCTCATTGAATTCCTCAACAAAGACATGTTGAAAGGCGGCAAGAAACAAATCCGCCTCGATTCCGGCGTCGGCATCAAGCCCATCTCCGTGACCGGCACGAAACGCCTGGTGCGCATGGCCATCAAGCATGCTCTCGAAAACAAAAACAAAGCGGTCACTCTCGTCCACAAAGGCAACATCCAGAAGTTCACCGAAGGCGCGTTCCGCAAGTGGGGATACGAACTCGCCACCGAAGAATTCCGCGACCAGGTCGTCACCGAGCGCGAAAGCTGGATACTCGACAACAAAGACAAGAATCCCGGCATTACGATCGAGGAGAATGCGAACCTCACCGAACCCGGCCTCGAGTTTGCCCAGGACGATTTCCGCCAGACGATCTACAAAGAAGTGAAAGACTGTCTCGATTCCATCTACGCCACGCACGGCAAAGGCGCCTGGAAGAAAAAGCTGATGATCAACGACCGCATCGCCGACTCCATCTTCCAGCAGGTGGTGACGCGGGCCGATGAATACAGCGTTCTGGCCACGCCCAACCTGAACGGCGACTATATCTCGGACGCCTGCGCCGCGCAGGTCGGCGGCCTCGGCATCGCTCCCGGAGCCAACATCGGCGACGGCTACGCCATCTTCGAAGCCACCCACGGCACCGCTCCCAAGTATGCCGACAAAGACGTCATCAATCCCGGCTCCGTCATTCTCTCCGGTGTTATGATGTTCCGTTTCCTCGGATGGACCGAAGCCGCCGATCTGATCGAGCAGAGCCTGGAGCGCACCATCGAACAGAAGAACGTGACCTACGATTTCGAGCGCCTGATGGAAGGCGCCAGAAAAGTGAAGACCAGCGAGTTCGCCACGTGCATGATCGACAACATGCGCGTCGCAGTCGCAGCGGACTGAAGCATCGCTTTAATGTAGAGACGGGGCTTGCCCCGTCTCCGCCGCGAGAGACGCGGCAAGCCGCGTCTCTACGAGAGATCAGCCGCCCCTTTAGCGGCTGGGCATCGAGAAAGGAACTTCATGCGAAATAAGGTAACGATAGTCGGTTCCGGAAACGTAGGCGCCACCGCCGCTCATTGGATCGCATCGAAAGAACTCGCCGATGTCGTCCTCATCGACATCGTGGAAGGTGTTCCCCAGGGCAAGGGTCTCGACCTGCTTGAGGCCATGCCGATCGAGAAGCGCGATTCCGCCATCCTCGGCACCAACGACTACGCCGACACTGCCAACTCCGACATCGTCGTCATCACCGCCGGAATTCCGCGCAAGCCCGGCATGAGCCGCGACGACCTGCTGAACACCAACCACAAAATCATGAACGACGTAGTCGGCAAAGTCGTGCACCACTCGCCGAACTGCATCCTCATCATCGTCTCCAATCCGCTCGACGCCATGGCGCAAGCCGCCTACAAGATGAGCGGCTTTCCCCGTGAGCGCGTCATCGGCATGGCCGGTATACTCGACTCCGCCCGCTTCCGCGCGTTTATCGCGCTGGAACTGAAGGTCAGCGTTGAGAACGTAACCGCCTTCGTTCTCGGCGGACACGGCGACACCATGGTCCCGCTGCCCCGCTATTCCACTGTCGCCGGCATCCCCATCACCGAACTCATGGACAAAGCCACGCTCGATCGCATCGTCCAGCGCACCCGCGACGGTGGCGCCGAGATCGTCAAACATCTCAAGACCGGCTCTGCTTACTACGCCCCGTCGGCCGCCGCTACCGAGATGGTCGAAGCCATTCTCAAAGACAAGAAAAAGATTCTCCCCTGCGCCGCCTATCTCAACGGAGAGTACGGCATCCACGGCCTCTTTGTCGGCGTCCCGGTAAAGCTAGGAGCTAAGGGGATCGAACAGATCATCGAGATCAAACTCACCCCGGAAGAGAAAGCGGCCCTCGACAAAAGCGCCGCCGCCGTGAAAGAACTCATCGCGGTGATCAACGTCTAGGCGTAGAGTTTTGGGAAGGGCACGACTTCAGTCGTGCCAAAAAGCGGCCTTAGTCGAACCGGCTTTAGCCGCTGAGGGTGCCCCAGTACAATCTTAGTTCTATGCGTGCATTCAAGGTCTCGTTAAACGGCAAGAAGCTCTGTCTGGCTGGCATCGGGGAGCGCGGAGTCCTAACGGCAATCGTTGACTGGGTAGCGCTAGACCGGGGAGAACATTTGTCTGTGCAAGTAGGCGGCCTCGCCAATGAGGAACACCTGAAGTGGACGGGGCCAAAGAGCCTTCGCATCGGCGATGAAATTCGAGTCAAGATCGTCGAGGCAGCTTCCGTTGATAGACCCGTTAAAAAACGGCCGATTAATCCGACAGAGACGCTCAAGGCTAAAAAGCGTTACGTCCGGATGATCGCAAAGGAGCTTGGATGGAAGATCCAATCGCAATTGAGGTAATCCTGATGCCCTTTGCAGTCGGTACGTCAAAGGCATAATTTCCTTCATTCCTCTTCCGCAATCCCCTCAGGCTCGTTATAGTGTCTTGGGTCAGAACGATGGATTTTGATCAGCTAGAAATCTTCCTCGAAGTGGCGCGGCTCTCCAGCTTCTCGCGCGCGGCGGAGAAGCGTTTTCGCACCCAGCCCGCCATCTCATCCCAAATCCGTGCGCTCGAAGAAGAAGTGGGCGCTCGCCTGCTAGACCGCTCCGGAGGCCGCGTCTCGCTCACCGCGTCCGGCAAATTATTTTTCAAGTATGCCGAGGAAACGATTGAGCGGCGCAAGACCATCCTCACCGAGATCGCCGAGACCGAGCGCGTGCCCCGTGGCGAAATCGTCGTAGGAGCCAATGAAGGCACCTGCCTGCACATCCTGCCTGAGGTCTTCGCGCAATTCAAACGCGACTATCCGAATGTCGCCGTCAGCATCAAGCGCTCCGACTACGCCAGGATTCTCGAGTCGATCCTCGAGAACGCCGTGGACTTTGGCGTGGTCTCGCTGCCCGTGACCGACAACCGGCTCGAGGCGCAGATGATTCATCGCGACGAACTCGTGGTAATCACGGCCCCCAGTCACGCGCTCGCGGCGAAGAAGAGCGTCACCGTCGCTGAGGTCTCGGCCTATCCGCTGGTCGTGCCCAAACTGGGCCACACTCGCGACGCGCTTGATGCCCTGTTTTATGACCATCACTTGAAGCCGAACCTGGCCATGGAACTCGATTCGAGCGAACTGCTGAAGCGTTTTGTAGCCGCCGATGTTGGGGTAGGATTTATCGCCCGCTCCAATATCGAGGAAGACATCCGGGCCAAGGTCCTGGTTGCGATCACGCTCGCCGACGCGCAGATCCGCCGCGATCTGGCGATCGTGTTCCGCAAAGACAAATCGCTCAGCCGCGCTGCCAAGGCCTTCATGGACATCGCGGTAAAGCAAAAGAATTTTTCCGCCGCCGGGGCTGGGAAGCGATCCAAATGAGCCGGGCAGCATGAAGATGGCGGCGCGTGTCATCCTTGCACTGTCCTTACTCCTTTCAGGGGCCGCGGCCCAGAAGCAGTCCGCCAGCGGCAAAGCCTCCTCCGTCACCGCCTACAAGCTGATCGCGCTGAAAGTCACGGGAACGACGCGCTATTCCGACAAGGAAATTCTCGCCGCCAGCGGCCTGCAGATGGGCCAGAACGCCGCCGACGGCGATTTCAAAGAGGCGGTGCAGCGCCTGGGCGATTCCGGCCTGTTCAGCAGCGGTTCTTATTCCTATTCCTCTTCCAACGCGGGAACAAAACTGGAACTGCAGCTCGCCGATACCGACCAGAGCAAGCTGATTCCGGCGCGCTTCGAAAACTTCGTCTGGTTCACCGATGCCGAACTGCTCGCCACCTTGCAACGCCGCGTCCCCCTGTTCAAGCAGTTGCTGCCCGTTGCCGGCAATCTTCCGGACCGGGTTGCTGAGGCGCTGCAAGCCACCCTCACCGAAAAACAATTTCCCGGACGGGTAGACTACCTGCGCGAAGTGGACCAGTCGGGCGGCGCGATAAACGACATCGTTTATCGCGTTGAGGAAGTCAGCATTAGGATTCGCAATGTCGAATTCCCGGGAGCTTCGCCGGTCGAGACACCTCTGCTCACCACCGCAACCCGCCGCCTTACGGGAGCGGAATACACGCGCGCCACTCTAGCCGCGGCCGCTAAGTTTGACCTGCTGCCAGTGTATCTGCAGCGCGGATATTTGAAGGCTGCGTTTGGGCCGTCCGACGCGCGCGTGGTGCCCGAACCCTCAACGGCGGCGGATGCGCAAACCCCCGCCGAACCTCGCTCCGAAATTCAAGTGGATGCGATCGTGCCCGTGATGCCGGGCAAGGTCTATTCAACTTCCGGTGTCGACTGGAAGGGCAACTCTGCCATCACCATCGCCGAGGTCACGCCCCTCGTCCATCTGCCGCCCGGCCAGCCCGCTGACGCGGTCCGCCTTCTCCGCGACATCGAAAACGTAACCAGGCTTTACCGTACCCGCGGATACATGACCGTCCAGGTCAAGCCCGACGCCCAGTTCGACGACGAGAAAAGCGCCGTGCACTACGACCTGAACGTCGTCGAAGGCGACCTCTACAGGATGGGAGAGTTGGAAATCGTAGGACTCGACACGCAGGCCAAAGCTCGCCTGCAGGCAGCATGGACTCTGCGCGAAGGTCAACCCTACAACGCCGACTATCCCAGGAAATTTCTGCAGGACACCAGAGATCTCCTTCCTCGCGGAGTGCGGTGGGCCGTGAGCATTCATGAAACCCTGGACGCGAAGTACAAGACCGTGGACGTGGAGATCCGTTTCAAACAGCAGTAGCGCTGAAAACTCGTGTAAGCGCCAAATTTTTTTGTAACCCGAAGGTTGCGCGAGAACCCTTATACTGACATCATGAATATTGGCGTCGTTGAAGTATCCGCTTTGTGACTATGCCCTTTTGAACTCACCCCGTTTCACAGGAGACGAAAGCAAAATGAAAGTTAATCGAATTGCGGCTGCGGTTCTTGGAATGCAGATGTTGGTCGGGCTGGCGGCGGTTCCGGCGCTGGCTGCCGGCAAGAACCAGACCTTGGCCGGCGAAGTGAGCGACGCCATGTGCGGGGCGAAACATGAAATGCCCGGCAACGCCGCCGATTGCACGCGGGGCTGCATAAAGCATGGCTCAAAGTATGCGCTCGTGGTCGGGGACAAAGTCTACACCCTGGAGACCTCGGATAAGGCCGCGCTCGATAAGCTGAACGATCTGGCGGGAGCGAAGGCGAAGGTGACCGGAGCAGTGGACGGCACCACGATCACGGTAAAGTCGGTGGTCGCGGGATCGTAGCCACGATTGCGTCAGGCCGTACGCTGCGCCGATTTCACAGCATAGCCACCCGCAGTCACCGGAAAAAAGCGGCGATCTCGGCGTTTGTGTGCAAAAAGGCATAGGCATTTCCCGCACTCCACTCGAGATCAAGATGAGAATCGGAACTAATTCACACCAGCCGACCCACTCCGCCACAATTTTGACAGTACTTTTACAACTTGGTGACATCTCTCAACCAAGAATAGAGGAAGCTCCCGCTGGCATGGCAGCAATCGCCATCCGAGAATAATCACCCAAACGACTGGAGGATTCTATGCGACTAAGCGGCAATCCGCGACGGCTGTCCCTATTTGCTCTCGCCATCCTGCTGTGCGGCGCCACCTACGCGTCTGCCCAGGCTGGCTCCCTCGATCCAACCTTCGCTACCAGCGGCATTTTCACTGTCCCTGCTGTTCGCGGAAACGCGCTTGGTGTCGCCATTCAGAGCAACGGCCAGATTGTCGTCGCCGGCAGTGGCATCGACGCTGACGGGCTCGTAGACACGATACTTCGCCTCAACACCGACGGTACGCTCGATACGACTTTCGGTTCCGGCGGCATCGTCACGATTAACAATACGGGCGGTTTCTTCGCGGTCGCGATCCAATCCAATGGTGAAATTGTCGCTGCCGGGTCGGCCTCTGGGGAGGTTCCCTCGTATGTCCAAGTGGCGCGCTTTGAAACTAACGGCAGCCTCGACACATCCTTCGGCAGCGGCGGTTTGACCACCGCTACTGCGATTCCGTTCCTTCCGATTACCGGTGCCGGGAATTTTACCGAGAATCCGGGTGCGGCTCTCGCCCTGCAACCGAATGGAGAAATTTTGGTGGCCGCAAGCAATCCCGGCGTAATGGGACGCTTCACCACCAGCGGTCAGCTGGATGCTACGTTCGGCAATGGCGGCATCGTCACCCTTGCGAATGTGGGCCCTGCCCTCGCCAATACGGCCTCCCCGAGCCCAACCCAAATCGTGGTTGAAAAGAGCGGCAAGATACTGGTGGCAGCCGGCATACCTACACCCACGCCCGTAGCCCTGGCCGGCACCCTCAGCCGTTACAACTCCGACGGCTCTCTCGATACCACTTTCGGCGCATTGGGATCCGCGGCCTCGGTGGCCACGCCAACCGCCCTGGTGCTGCAAAAGGATGGCAAGATCGTGGTCGCCGGAGCGCTTGCCGTGGTGCCTCCCGCGGCCAACCGCGTCGGCTTCGGGCTCGTCCGTTACAACTCCGCCGGCATGGTCGATAAGACCTTCGGCAGCGGAGGAGTCGCCGTTGCGGATTTCGGAACCAATGCAGCGTTATCTGGCGCCTTCGCTCTTGCTATTCAGTCCAACGGCGAGCTCGTCGCTGCCGGCGCCGCTGCTCAAGGCCCGTTCTTTTCGGGCTTCAACTCTGCTTTCGGACTGGCTCGCTTCACCACCACCGGTGCATTGGACTCTTCTTTCGGAACGGGAGGACTGGTGATGACCACCCTGGAGAGCGGCAGTTCTGTCTATTCCTATGTGGCCGGCATGGCGATCCAAAGCGATGGCAAGATCGTCGCGGCCGGCAGCACAATCGTTGACGAGGGGTTCGACCACGGAGCCGCACAAGTAGCTCGATATCTGGCGCAATAGGGGGACGCAAAGCGGATTCCGATCCGGCAACCTAAACCATTTCCCTCAAATCCAGCAAAAACAAAAACCGGCGGGCAGCCCGCCGGTTTCTTATTGTCTCCGCAATTCCCGTTACTGTTGATTCTGGTTCGGATTATCGTCCCGGCGCTTCAGCGTCGGACGATCATCGTCGTTATTAGTGGTGTCCGTGCCGCTGGTCTTGTCGCTGGTTGAAGTGCGGCGCAGGCTGGGCTTGCTCCCATCCTTTTCTTCGATGACCTTGTGCCGGTTCTCGATGGTGGCCAGCCGCGATTTCACGTCGTCAAACTCTGACGTGGAAACGATGTATTGCGGCCGCGCCGGGAGAATGGTCGCGATCTCCTTTTGCGACGCCTCAATGCGGTCGGGCGTCTGCGGGTGCGAAGCGAACGCCTTGGCCATCGTGCCCGGCTTCTTCTTCTCTTTCGCCTGAATTTTTTCGAAGAAACTGATGAAAGCCTGCGGATCGTATCCCGTCTTATACATATATTGCAGGCCGAGGTAGTCCGCTTCCGCTTCGAAATTGCGCTGGAACTTCATGAACGTGAGCGGCAAGGCCAAGCCACTGGCTTCGTAGATTCCGTAACCCAACCCACCTCCCACGAAGATCAGAGGAATGGTGGCGATTTGCGCCAGATTCATTCGCGTCATCTGACGCATCCCGTGCCGGGCACAAACGTGCGAAATCTCATGCGCCATCACCCCGGCCAGTTCGGCCTCTTCATCCGCCGCGAGAATCAGGCCGGAGTTGACGTAGAAAAATCCACCGGGGAGCGCGAATGCGTTGATTTCGTCGGAATCGATCACCTTGATCGTGAACGGCACCTTCGCATCGGAATTGCGCACCAGGTTCTGGCCGATGCGGTTGACGTACTCGTTTACCACCGGGTCCTGCACCAGCTTTACGCTATTTTCGACCTGCATCGCGTATTGTTTGCCCATCCTGATTTCGGTTTCGAGCGAATACCAGTCGCCCAGGCCGCGCCCGCCGATCTTGCGATTGCCGATGGCGTCCACATCGTCCTCGCCGCCGTCGTGCTTGACCTTGCTCGCGTCGGGCTCCTGGATGGGTGGCGGCCCGCTAGGGGCCGAGTCGCCGCCGCTCGAAGCAGAAGAGTCCGCGGGCGGAGTCGAACTGGTGGTTGCGGAGGGATTCTGCGCCGGAGCGGGCGTCGAGCCGCTCGACGGCTGCGTGCTCTGCGGTTGCGCCGTCTGATCTTTGGCTGTTTGCGACTGTGACGCCGACGGCTGCGCGCTCGGGGTCTGCGCAGTTTGATCCTGCGCCAGCGCCGGCACCGCCATCAGCGCCAGTAAACTCAGAGAGATCAGCAATTTACGGTACGGCATATTGGATACCCCGTGGAAACCCGGTCAGTTGAAAACATTATACCCCCGATAGCAAGTCGGCGTGAGCGGAGTTTCCCACCTAGTTGGACGCAGTCTCAAGTCGAAAAGATACCCGTTATTTTCACGGAACATGCCGTCTGAGCTCCCTTTCCGTTTTCCCAGCCGAGGTGTACGATGGCGCGTTTCGGAAAGCGATTTCAGAAAGAGGAACCAAGCATGTTGAACCGTCGCAGCTTTCTATCCTCGTCTTTCGCCTCATCCCTGGCTGTGGGCGCGAGCCTGCCTTGGCGCGGAAATCTATGGGCGCAGCTGGAGTCGCTGCCCTCGAAGCTGCCCGACCGCTCCCTTTTCGACCAGAACGAAGACGCCTACTGGCGCGAACTCCGCCAGCAGTTCCTGATCCCCGCCGACGAGATCTACCTCAATAACGGAACCGTCGGATCGAGCCCCGCTCCCGTACTGCGCGCCGTATTTGAAGGTTACGAGGCGTGCGAGAAGCTGAACGAGGCCGATCCCGAAGACTATCCCATCTGGGGATACGCCGCGTGGAACCAGTTTCGCGATCCGCTGGCGGCCTTTGTAGGCTGCAATCGCGACGAAATCGCGCTGCTAAGAAATGCCACCGAGGCCAACAGCTACATCGCCAACGGCATCGATCTGAAGCAAGGCGACGAAGTACTGACGACCGACCAGGAGCATCCCGGAGGCGAACACCCGTGGAATCTGCGCGCCAAACGCTACGGCATCGTAGTGAAAAAGATCACGCTGCCCAGGCCGGACATCAATCCCGAGCAGGTGTTGAATCTAGTCAACGCCGCCATCACCCCGCGCACCCGAGTTTTGTTCTTCAGCCACATCACCACATTTTCCGGAGTGGTGCTGCCCGCCAAAGAGCTCTGTACCCTGGCCCGCAGCAAAGGAATTATCTCCGCCGTCGATGGCGCGCACGTTCCGGGAATGATGCGCCTGAACCTGCACCAGCTGGGCTGCGACCTCTATTCCTCGAGCCCGCACAAGTGGCTGCAGGCGCCCAAAGGCTCCGGCTTCCTTTACGTGCGCGACGAAATGATCGACCGCCTGTGGAACACAATCGCAACCGAAGGTTGGGACGAAGTAAAGCTCCGCGCCGAACGCTTCCAGCGCATAGGCAGTTCAAACGTCCCCGCCCTCTGGGGACTGCGCGCCTCCATTCAACTGGCCAACGACATAGGCATGGACCGAATCGAACGCCGCCACCGTCACCTCTGCGACTACATTCTGAAGGCAATGATAATGCCCAAACGCGGAGCGCAGTCCTGGACATCTCCCGACCCGACGATGCGCTGCGCAATAGCAACGGTAAATGTTCCGCCAGTCGCCCGCATAGACCTGGAAAACTGGCTATGGAAAGAAAAGAAAATTCGCATCCGAGGAGCCGACCCAAACAAGCTGCGCCTCTCCACGCCGTACTACCTGTCAAAGCAGGACATCGACCGCTTCCTGGATGCCTTCGACGAGTATAAAAAGTCGAAGGCGTAGTTCGTTCCCGAGTGACGAGTCAACGAGCCGTTGGAAGGCTGTTCGATAACGGTTCGCCTACTCCCCTTCTACTCGAATCGCCCCTGCCTTTCTTGACTCCTAATGGGGTGGCTTACTCGATGGCTTTTCAGCGAAATAGAAGCCAATGGCAGCATTGGAAATCAGCGAAACGAGGCTCAGCAACAAGGTGATCCAATCTTTATATTCGACGTAAGACATCCCCGACTTGTCGGGCGCGCCGGCTAAGTAGAGCCAGGTAAAAGCCCCAATGCCAAGCGTTAGCGCGACCATCGAGAAAATTGCCAGATATGCTCTCAGTGGTTTGTGTCCTTTGTTCCAAAGTAAAACCCGACGATCAACCCCACATATCCGCTGAATACCGGTAGTACCAGCTCAACTATTCCTCGCCCCTTCTCGGGATCCATTCGCGTCATCGGACCGGACGACAAATGCGGCCCAATCCCGAAGACTAGTATCAGCGCAAATGCTTGCAAAGTCGTATACACCGTTAGGAATACCCGAATCCTGCTATTCCCTCTGCCACTGTATTTCGGTGAATTCACTTGTTCCCCTGGAGCCGCAAGCTGAGCTGGTCTTGATGATCCTTGCCCAATCGTGCGTTGACTGCCTGAATCGCATCCTTCTTCGATTTGGTCTTTCCCGAGGACACCTTCGTGCAATTCTCTCGTATCGCTCTAGTGGTGACATCGCGGATGGATTTATTTAATGTGATCATATAGCTGCCCACTTCCGTCGACGTCGTTTGATCCGTGAACGGATCATTGTTATGAAGGCCGGATCTGACGTCGTAAACTAGCGTTACAAGCGCCCGCTCGTCAGCCAAACTCTTACCCAGACTTACGAGCAGACTGACATCCTCCCACAGAGGAGGCGACTTGAATATGTTTCCGCGCTGTCGGCTAGTCACATCGAGAATTCCTTCCTCGCTCCAGCCTCGTGGGCTCACCTGAAGGTGTTGGTCGGTGACGATACCCGAGATTTTTTCCTTAATCGCACGCAAGGCTTGCGGCTCATCGCAGAGAATCACGTCAAGGGTGACAGTATTAAACTGCATTCCCAACTCAGAGTTTACTTCGGCTTGTACTACTGTCGAGGACGTCCGCGGAGTTCCATCATCCACCGAACTACTTAGCGTCTCCCTATAGTCACTCTGATCCTCAAACGCCCGTGTAGTTTGTACCTTTGAGACGTCTGCCTCTGGGAAGGCCTTCTTGAAATGCCGCAACAACTCTTCGGTGTTCACATTGTTTTGCGCACGACCAGCGCTGGGCTGTTCTTGCCCTGAGCATCGAACGGGGTGTGTCACGAATAGACAAGACGCAAGGGCAGACACAATCGCCGTCGAAAACAATGGTCGAGACATTTTGTCACCTCTCGTCGCCGGTTTGGGCCGAAGCTCTCCGGCTGTTATCAAAGTCGGGACAAGGGTCCCTTGGCGCCGGTTCGTTCTTATCTTGATTGCCGCCGACAACGCTCCGCCCAGCGAGTATTCGTGCCCTTGTCGGGATTGCACAACCGATTCCCGCATTCAGCCACAGAGTAGTCATAGTGATCGATACAGTCGCGCATACAGGACCACACACGGCGCTGCATGCAAGCGTCAAAAGGGCTCGTCGAATCGTCGTACGCTACCGACTGCGCAGAAGTAAGCTGCCAGTCATACTCATCAAGTTGGCGCTTAGCGGCGGCCCGAAACGCTGAATAGGAAACGCCTTGAGCTTCTATTTCCGACCGGAATTCAGGAAGAGCGTCAAGCATTGCGACGTACATTGCGCGTAGGCGTCGGACGTCGGCCGGATGATCGTTCTTAACCTCGGATTCAATCGGGTGGACCGTCGTATAATACTCAAAAATGATTGGCAGCATTCCACCCAGTGGCGAGAAATGCGCCTTCACGCAACGCTTCAAGGCCCACTCATCAGCGTTAGATTCCATCTGGCGGCCTTTGTCCCCGTCGTCTCCGGCCGGATGCTCGTAGTGGCCGAGGACATGGTGCCCCACCTCATGAGCCAGCACAAACGCCACGCTATTCACAATCATCGCCATCATTTGCCTTTTCTCTGGCGACGGTTGATCGAGCTTGTCAATCTCGCTCATTGACATGCCCATGAATGAAGCCGCTGACTTGATGTATGTTTTTTTTTCGTTCATCGAGCGCGCCACGTATGCGATATAGGGAATTAGAACCTCCTGCCCGGTAGAGCCTTCAAGTCGTACCGCTTCGGCCAACATTTCTATTTTCCGGACATATCCCACGTCTATCCTTACGAATCGATCTCCGTGCTCATTCACCGAGCCGCCAGTCTCCCAAGCGGCATTGTCTTCGGTGAGCCTAAATTTTATCCGATCATATATTTGTTTCTCTTTTGGCGGCAAATCGGCGAACAGCTTCGGCCTGATCTCATCTATGTATGCTTGGGCCCGCTCACGAGCTTGCTTGTTCAGCGCTTGTAGCTCCGCTCCAGTCGCCTGTTGCCCATGTGCATAAAGGCCAGTTAACAGGAAAAGCGCAAGGAAAGAAACAAAGCGTCGTGCCTGACAATTAAGTGCGGAGTCGCTCCCACAACTTTTCAGCATTTCGCTCTCCTGTCGACCGAACAGCATAACTAGCGCTAGTCCGATTGGACGGTGAGTCTACACCTGACAGTGTCGCCTCGCAAGTCTAGTTAGTGAAGTGGGACCATTTGCCACCGGCGAGTGCTCGTCAAACCCTCTTGGGCGGGGTCTTTGACCTCCGCAATCCCAGAGCCTTAGGGACCTGCGTAGGAAACGGGATCTCGACCTCATCCACCAGCGCCTAGCTGAGGCCGAACGACTCCACAGAAAAGGAAACAACTGACATGCCTACGAGAAGGAAGAGCCCCATGAGGGCGGAAAAAAGCAGCGGCAATGTCTTTGCGGACCTCGGTCTTCCGCATTCCGAACAGGAACTCCTGAAGGCAAAGCTCACGCTCCAGATTTACCGCCTCATCAAGAGTCGCGACCTGACGCAAGCCGAGGCCGGCAAGATCCTCGGCATCAAGCAGCCGCACGTCTCTTTGCTGATGCGAAACCGCTCGGGTAGTTTCTCCGTTGAGCGCCTGATAGATTTTCTTACCGCCCTGGGGCAAGACGTGGAGATTTCGGTGAGGCCTGCGCGCAAGGACAAAGAACACGGCGAAGTGTCCGTCGTGGCGTAATCGACGGCCGACACGAGTTGGGGCCCGCAATCATCACAAAACATCTGTGTGCCCGATCACAGACTCCGAGCCCCATCCTGCGAGACAATGATCCCCAAATGGGGCAGTTTCGAGATGTGCCCGTCGACAAGACGCACCTCGAAGCTGCCCCAAAGCCATTTTCAGCGCTTTTTGACAATCTAAGTCCTTATTCCGGAAGGTAATTATCCCTTGACAGTATGTAACTATTCTGCTATCTTGGTCGTAGGTAAACGATATGAACCGCAAACCCAAGATGCAGCGATTTCCGCTAAAAGCCTTCCAAGCAGAGTTCCCTAATGATGCGGCCTGCCTCGAATGGCTCAAGAACCGCCTCTATCCAGACGGCATCTTTTGCAAGAACTGCGAGCAGGTCACAAAGCATTACCGCATTGCGAGCCGTCCGTCTTATTGCTGCGAGCACTGCGGCAACCATGTACATCCGACCGCTGGGACGATCTTCCATAAATCGCCTACTCCGCTGACGACTTGGTTCTACGCCATGTACCTCATGTCCGCTACGCGGTGTGGGATTTCCGCGAAACAGATCGAACGCGAAACGGGCGTCACGTACAAGACGGCATGGCGCATGTTCAAGCAGATTCGCTCCATGCTGGGCGACGAAAACAGCGGGCCGATTGGCGGATTCAATCGCAAAGTGGAAATGGACGAGACGTATTACGGAAGCAGAAGCGAAGGCAAACGCGGACGCGGAACCGACAAGACTCCCGTTGTCGGCATGGTCCAGCGCAAGGGTCAGGTTCGGGCATTCGTCGCTTCTGACGTGAAAGCCGATACGTTGCGCGGGCTCATCAAGGAACATGTCCTTCCCAAGAGCACAGTTTTTACCGATGACTTCCGCTCCTACAACGGCTTAAGCGCTCGCGGATACGATTGAAAGTAGAGCATGGGCGTGTCCTGCTGACTTACGCCCCCCATTTTGACGGTGCTGATTTACTAGACGAAGCCAGTCTAGTGAAGGTACTAAATGATAAAGTTGAAGCGGAAACGCTCATCGCTCGACTCGACCAACAATTGAAAGACCTCGGCATCAGCAACGTGAAGTGAGGAGCGGTGAAGTATATGAAGCTCTATGTGATCGCGTTGCTCGCGGTGCTGGTTGCTTGCGGTCCATCGGCGCAAGAGAGGAAAGCCAGGTCGCCAGAATGCCTAGCGGCCAAAAACGACGCAGCGGAGCGCAAAGCTAAATCCGAATCGCTTAACCTCGAAATCCGATTGAAAAACGATGAACGTCGCCAGCAACTCAAAAATCTGCAGCTTGAAGACCAGACTGCACAGTTGCAGGGACGACCCATAAAAAACCTCAAGGCGGAAGCCCTGCTCGAAACCGCCATCAGCACTAACGAGATGCTCTTGAAGTACGACATGGAATCGACGAGCGCAATGATAGATCAATCCCTGATCCAAGCGGCGTGTGAGATACCCAAGGGGAAGCCCGCGAACTAGGCTTTCGACTTCGGGTCGATCTTGCGGCTGGCCTTTTCCAGATCACTGAAAAATTGACCTTCTGTTGGGATCGGGATTTCCGCGCCCTTCTTGGTGACTTGCAGACTGGCAGTAAAGTCTGAATCCATCGTGGCGCCCTTGTGCTTCGCAAGCTCTTTGTCTTTGAGTTCTCTTCGCATGGCGGTTAGTTCACCGTTGTGCAACACCTCCAGAATATGCGCCGCAGGCACAACAATGGCAAGTCCCACGTTGAATCCTTCTTTTACATGCTCAATCATTGGACTGTCGATTTCTTCTAGGTCTATATTCCAGTGGCCATGCGCCAGTCCCAGCAGCCGAATGACGTTCGAATACGCTTGCGCGGTTGCGGGGTGTTTGTTCCCCACAGGAACAGTCCGGGGATATCGACTGTTTGCCGGATGAAAACCGGAGAGCCGCTTATTCCTCCCAGCGACTTCACTTCGACAAGGTACGCCTCGATATTCCCCACGCCGCTGGGAACTACCGGCCCATGGGGCACCATAGCCAGATTGCCGATTCTGACGATGGGCAGGTTTTTCGATTGGCCCTTGATCTTTGCAAAAAGCCCAGTTATCGAAACCTCATCGCCCGGCCCGACGTTCGTTTTGTCCGCGATCTCCCGCGTGACAAACATACCGGTCGGAATGGAAAGCAAATCCAGGTCACGCGACGGCATTTGCCACCAGCAGACCGCAACGTCAACCGACTCCCCTTTGGGGTGCCGATGCCACACTAGATCGCCAGACTCGTTCGCTGCGATCTCTATCGCTTCTCCAGATTTGCGGTTTGCGCGAATCTTGAAAGGCACTCCGTCAAGATCGTCAGCAACGTGATTGGCCGTAACCAGATAGGTGAATCTAAATGTGCCTTCGCCTTCTCTCTCTTCGAGCGATACTAGAAAGCCCGTGCCTACCCATTTGACAGAGGCTCCATGCTCGATACCGAGAAACACGACGCACTTCAGAACTTCATCCGGGACGCGCATATTGATGTCTTTTCGCGGCGTGAGAGAGTACCGCGCCACACCGCCAAGTCGATAATCAATATACGGATTTTGCATACATACTGTAAAGGGATAATTACCTTCCGGAATACTTTG
>Ga0116134_1000301_pt1 | contig 26155 bp, 17 predicted proteins | sample June2015DPH_19_5_FD_89737 | JGI IMG/M metagenome (GOLD analysis project Ga0116134, IMG submission 89737) | Peatland microbial communities from SPRUCE experiment site at the Marcell Experimental Forest, Minnesota, USA - June2015DPH_19_40 | ecosystem: Environmental > Terrestrial > Soil > Wetlands... | reverse complement strand
GGGCTGGAGCAATTTCACCACGGCAGAGGTTCTGGGAGATGGCTTTGATAATGACGGAATCGCGAACGGTCCGACAACGGCGCAGAACGCCTCGTTCGAATATTCCTGGACCATCAACCCGCGGATTGTCTGGACCAACCACGTGGCTGTGGATCGGGTGCACGAAGTTTCAACCTCCGGTATTCCCTCGATCTCCAGCTTCAACGCTTCCTTACCGAGCGGCGTCCAGGGATTGCCGGCCGTGCTCCAGCAGGCCAATGGGCTGGACCGGATGCCAACGTTCTACATGGTGGGCGCGTCGCCGTGGACCGACCTTTTCGATCAATGCTGCATAGACACCACTTTTGCGCACACCCTGTACAGTTATTCGTCTCAGTGGGTGATTTCCAAGGGCTCGCACCTGATCAAGTTTGGCGGGGAGCAGAGACTTTTCTACAACAACTTCTTTCAACCGCCGAATCCGACTGGCCTCTTCAACTTTTCGGATTACGTCACGTCGCCGACTCCGAATAACGACACTGATGCACTTGGGAATCCGACAGGCAATCCGTTCGCCAGTCTTCTTTTTGGTTATGCCGACAATATAAACCCATACCCAGATGCCAATACCTCGCTCACGATCTATCCTTCGGTGGCCAACCGGTCGGCGGAGACGGGGCTCTATTTCCAGGATGACTGGAAAGTGAACTCGAGGCTCACGGTCAATCTCGGCCTGCGTTACCAGTGGAGCACGCCATACAACGAGCGCCACAACCGGATCGAATTCAGCGATTTCACCGCCGACACCGGCATCAACATCAACCTCAGTGCGTCCAATTCGAGTGGACCGAGTGCCCAATCCGTTCTGCAATCGCCGTACGGCGTGAGTATCCCTTCCTCGGAGGAGTTGCTCGGCACCACGCTGTTCCCCACTTCCGGCAACAGAAGTGTTCCGGTGTACCGCAAAGACGTTGGACCGAGACTGGGTTTCGCCTACCAGCTCGATTCGAAGACGGTGGTGCGCGGTGGGGCCGGCGTGTATTTCGGAATGAGCCCAGCCACAAACTTCCAGTATCCCGGCACCGCCTACCGCAAGACCGCGACCATGTTCTTTACCAACAACAATTTTGCAACTCAATCCGCAACCTTCGAAAATCCGTTTCCTGGCGGATTTAGCGGTCCGCAGGGTACGCAGTACGGCGCGTTGGCGAATTGGGGATACGTCAACAATAACGATCTGGGCACTACGGCGGCGCGAGACGCCAACCTTTACCAGTGGAATCTTGGAATCCAGCGGGAGTTGCCCAGCCAAATCGTGCTCGGTGTGGACTACTCCGCAAACCGGAGCACCCATCTGCCCTGGTCCGGCACGAACAACCGGGATTTCATCCCGTCGGCGCTGCTGGCAAAGATTTCAGCTGCGGTAACTCCCACCGATCCAAGTTGCCAGACAGATAGTTGCGTGAGCAGCTTTCTTCAGACGCAGGTGGCCAATCCGTTCTCCGCGATGTTCAGCGCCCCTTGTACCCCTTCCGCAACCAACCCGTGCTTCAATGAGCCCGATTCGAACTACGGCCAGCCGACCCTCCCATTGGGAAATCTGCTCAATTCCTACCCACAATTCGCCGGAGACTTCGAAGGTCTGATGCTGGAGGAAGCCAGTTCCTGGTACAACGCGATGCAGATTCGTTTCCAGAAGCGCACCACGCACCACATCAGTTTCGATGGCAGTTACACGGTGTCGAAGGCGACCGACGATTCCTCGGCAGGCAGGAACAATTTCATCGGTTCGCTGGCTAACGGCACGGTGCAACAATTGGACCGCCTGTATTTGGAGCACGCCATCAGCGCCAACGACACGCCGCAGCGTCTGGCGGCCGCCGTCATCGTTGACATGCCCGTCGGCCGCAAGCAATGGATTGGCGGCAATATGAACCGCGCGCTCGACGCCGTCGTCGGAGGCTGGTCAATCGCAACCATGATCACAGAACAATCGGGCCAACCCATGGCGATTAGCATGGCCACCCCGCGGCTGGCGAATGGCAGCCAGCGTCCCAACGTCGTGTGCTCCCAACTCAAGTCCGGGCTTAGCATGAATGACGTAGCCATGAGCTGGCAAAACGCGACACCGCTCTCTTTCTTTAACTCTAGCTGCTTTGCCGACCCTGGCGACCAGAATCCGGGCAATGCTCCACGCTATTTTTCCAGCCTGCGCGTTGCCGGCATCCACAACGTGGATCTGAATCTTTACAAGTCGTTTGTGCCCAGGGAGGGTATGAAGCTGGACGTGCGAGCGGAGATATTCAACCTCGCTAATCATCCTCGCTTCGGCTTCGGCAGCTTTTCGCAGCCGCCGAATTTGGCTTTTGGAAATTCCCAATTCGGGGAAATTAACAGTGATGCGCCAGGGTACTCGCCCCGGTACTTCCAGTTCGGATTGAGGTTCGAGTTCTGAACGCGAACCACCGGCGCTAATCGGAAGGCAACTATGAAAAAGTGTGGAGCCTGGGTTGTGGCGGTGGCCTCGGTTTTTTTAGGAGTGTTCCTGCTGGGGCAGGATGTTGCCCGGGACCAGGGCGGGGAGAATCAGGACGGGACGAATCAGGACTGGACGAACTATGTCCGCATCGGCGCCTGGTCGCTGGGCGCGGGCAACGCGGAGAAAATTGTCCGCGAAGCCAGCGAGAGTCACGTCTTCGGCATCGAGGTAGACAACGACATTCCGGGGCGTTACGAGACCTTCCTGCATCCCGAAGAAAAACTCGCCGCGATTCGTGCCGTGGCCGAGCGCGCGCATAAAGGGGGAAACCACGCGTTCGTTTACATAGCGGGGCTGGAGTGCATTACGGCAAACGCCGCACAATCGCCGCATTCGGTGGTCAAGGACCATCCGGAGTGGTTGCAGCGCAAGATCACGGGAGAACCCGCGGTCTTTGGCGGTGGTGATGCCTTCTGGATAAGAAAAGGCGACGAGGATGTGTGGATCAGTCCTTACGCGCCAGAGTGGCGCAAGGCTTATATGGAGCGCGTGCGGCAGATCGCCGCAACCGGCATTGACGGCATCTACGTCGACATCCCGTACTGGATGACGCATTTCGATGGCTGGGAAGACACCTGGGCGAGCTTCGATGATGCGACCGTGGCAGCCTTCCGCAAGCAGACCGGACTGGACGCGCGGACCGAATTGAAATTGGGCGATTTTTCGGACCCGAATTTTCGCCGCTGGGTCGATTTTCGGATCCAATCGCTGACCGACTTCATGCGCGAGATCGACCAGACGGCAAAGGCGGTGAATCCGCAGATCAAAACGATTCCAGAGATTTACCCTGGCATCGAGGAAGAGGCCGTCCGGGTTGGAGCGGATGTGTACAGCCTGTACGCCGTGAACGATGCGATTGCGCACGAATATGAATTTGGCGGCGGCGATCATATGGCGGCATCGCGAACGCCGTTCGACTGGTTTCGTTACCAGATCGGCATGCAGACGTTCCGCGCGTTCGCCGAGGGCAAGGCAACATGGATCTTGAATTACTCATGGGATGGCGATCCAAAGGTTCGCGCCCCGGAGGCGATGCAGAATCTGTTCATGTCGGAGGTCATGGCGGGAGCGAATGTGTGGGACGCGAAGACACACGTGATGTCCGGCTCAAACGACCTGGCCACGCGCAAGCAAGTGTTCGCCTGGATTGCGGCGCACGAGAAGACGTTCTATCGTCCGCGGACGGCGATTGACCCGGCTGGCGTCTACTTCTCTCCAGGCACGCGCAACTACTTCACGAAAGAGTTCCTTCGTTCGTACCAGGGCACACTCTTGCTCCTGATGCAGAGTCATCGCGAGTATCAGATCGTGACTCCGAGGACGCTCGCTTCGTTCCGTGGGAAGAATTTGATTCTGCCGGATGTTCGCATCCTCTCAACCGAGGAAACGGCTGCACTGCGAAAGTATGCCGGAAGCATTGGTAAGATTGTCGCCACCGGCGCCTTGAGCCAAGAATTACTCGGGCAGACCAACGTAACCCACGTCGCCGATTCACCGGGAGCCCGCTACATCGCGCTGGCGGAAAGTCACTTCGACGATTGCTCACCGAATACTGAAAAGCTTTTTCTGGACAGCCTGGGTGGGGGCGAGATTCGAGTAAAGGCATCGCCGATGGTTGCGGCGCAGATCGCGTCCGTGGACGGTGAACCGCGCGTGTTTTTCGCCAACTTCCTGGGCCTGCGTGCCAAAGAAAACGCGGTTCAGACCCCTGAGAGCCACGCCGAGATAATTGTGCCAGGCAAGGTAAGAGGACACTTCTTGCCATTTCTCGGCGAGGAAACCACGATCACGGGTCGTTTCGAAAACGGGAGCACGCACTTCGATTTGCCGGCAATCGCCAAGGGTGCAGTAGCCTGGTTTGAGCCCGTCGCGCCGTAAGACCGCCATTCACCTTACTTCAGATAAGCGCGCACCAGACTAATTAGATCTTCGGTCAGTTCTTCGGGCGATTCTGTCCCACTATTTGGATGGGTGATGTGCAGCCGGATGTGATCTTCCAGGATCTCCGCCATAAGGCTGTTGACGCCACCGCGAATCGCCGCCAGCAGCATTAAGATGTCCGCGCACTCGTCACCGTCGGTCACCGCGCGCTCGACTGCGGTAATTTGCCCGGCCATGCGTTTGATCCGGGAAAGCAGCTTCTGTTTTTCCTTCGAGATTACCGGGGGTTTGTCTTTCATTTTCCTAGCGGGAATGCCAGACCTCCCGTTAAGAATACCAAAAGGATCTATCGCCGGTCCCGGCATCAGCGTCATGGTTGCCGATAACGATGCGCATTACCACCTACACGGCAACGGCTGTCAAATTCCACTTCTAGCAGGCTTTGTTTCGGTGCCGCGACCACGGCCGTTCCGCACGCGTCCTAAAAGTCGAGCCTCAGGGCCAACTGTCCGGTCCGATTGCCGCCCGCGCCTTGCGGCAACACGGACGTCAGGGCACCGAACTGAGGATTGTTGATGTTCGTCTGAGGTGGCGCGAAATTCAAGCGATTAATGGCGTTGGTGAACGTCGCTTCGAACCGCAGCCGGTAGCGCTCGCGGATGCTGAAGTTCTTCGCCAGCCCAGAATTGACACCGATGAGGTTTGGCCCTTCCAAGGTGCCCACGCCACAATTGCCAAATCGTCCGGCGCCCGCGGGTGTTGGTACGAAGGCGTTGATGTTGTAGAAATTCTGTCTGCTCTGACCTGCAGTGGGATTTCCGACGCAGTCCGGACGGGCAATCGCCCCGCCGCCGGATCGCGTTACCATATCCGTGTTGGATTGATCTAAGGCTGGACTCATACTCGGCGTCAGCCATTGACCCGTCTGTGTCGTCGTAACCGTGCTCAAATCCCAGCCTCCCAGCACGGCATTTAAGTAGCCGGACTTGTTCCAAAGACGCCCCGCTCCGAAAGGCAGTTGATAGACGCCACTCAGCAAGAGACGCTGGCGCGGCGTTCCCACCACATTGCCGCGGTCCGACCGCAAATTGAAACGGTTGGCAATCTCGACGGCATAGGCCTCCTCACTGGCGAAAACCGTCGGCGCATCGCTGCCCTGCGCATTGCTGATGTCTTTCGCAAAGGTGTAGTTAGCCTGGAATGACAGCCCATGTGAGAGCTTGTGAGCCACTTCGATCTGCCCTGCCTGATAGCTGGCGCTCCCCAGGTTCTCTGAGGACATCAACAGGAGCCAGTTCTGATACGGGGCGCGCGGATCGACAAACATTCCCGCCGGCACGGTGTAGGGAGTCGTGCTCGCCGGAATCTGGTTCCAGTCTACGGTGACAGGCATGCGGTAGGTGTGCATCCCCACGTAACTCACCCGCAGCACGGTGTCGGAGGTGAGCTGCCGCTCGATAGTCAGGTTCCATTGCGCCACCTGCGGGTCGCGGAAATTTGGATCGTTGGCCTGCTCCAGGCTGCCTCCGCCGAGCACCACGTTCTGGGAAGCCGGAGCCGTTTGCGGGAACTGGTACAGCGGCGCTTGCAGTACGCCGGCGGCATTGTAAACCGCATTCACATTGGTCAACAGATTGGAGGTGGGGTTACCCGCATTGTTGAAGGACATGGGGCCCAGTGTAGTTACGGTGAAGATACCGAAGCCCGAACGAATCACGGTTTTGTTGTCGTTAAATGGCCGGTATGCCAGGCTGATGCGCGGATCGAAATCGCGCTTGTACAGCCCTCGCAAACCTTGGGTAACATGGTCCTGGCTGGCCGTAAGAACGTTGGAACACGCCAGCGCCGTGTTTCTATTGGGCAGCGAACACGCGTTGAACGATTCAAGAAATCCGGTGTAGACGGTTTGCAGAGCCGGATTATTTGTTGCCGTCTCCGATTTCAGGAGCTGATCCGGTACCAGCACGCTGTTGTTCCGGGGGTCGAAACTTCCCAAGTCGCCTTGCGTTTCATCAAACGGCGGAAGCAATTCCCAGCGCAACCCGAAATTGAGGGTCAGATGGCTGTTTACCTGCCATTCGTCTTGACCGTAGACGCCCCATTGTGTAGACAGCGCGTTGATCTGAGGACTGGTGATAGCGAAAAACGATTGGGTCGGCAGGCCTAACAGAAAATCCCCCAAAGCGTAGTTTGTGAACGTGAGGGGGTTGAAGGTGAAATCGCCATAATCGTCGGAGGGTTGGAAAAACATCAGAGCGTTGTAACGCACCCGGCGCGCATCCACGCCGAACCGGAAAGTATGCTTGCCCACTATGCGTGTCAGATTGTCCGTGATCTCGGTTGTGTTCGAAATCGTAGTCCCGGTGCGGTCCTGCCCGATGCTCGAGATTGTGCCGTCACTGAACGTAAACGTCGGAAACGCATCGCCGGTTGGATGGGAGCTGACGTTGATCCCCTGCAGGCCTAACTGGGAAATCGCGGTGCTTCCTTGAATCGGGAAGGCATCGTTCTCCGTGAAGTGGGTAAATCCGAACCGCACTTCATTGAGCAGGTTGGGACGAATCGTGTAATTGTGAGAGAGCAGGAGGCTGCGATTCTGGTCGTGGGCCGATACATTCGGCAGGAATTGATTCGCCAGCAGCCCGCTCGCGCCTCCGCTGGTGAGCAGATCCTTCCAACTATAGCGCGCATAGATCGACTGTTTCGTTGTGATGTTCTGGTCGACGCGGAGGTCCCAGCCATTCGAACTCGAGGGAATGGGCACCAGAGTCTGGTAGTTATACGCAGGACCGGAGACGCCCGGCTGGCCACCAGGATAATACGTAGGGCCGTAACCGGCCACGTTTGGCAAGGGATAATAATGCAGCAGCGCTGAAGGCAACGCTGTGGCTGCGGGATTGATGCAGCCCCCACTCCCCCCGCCAACGCACGTTGGAATGGTATTGTTCGGGTATGGCAATCCCGTGAAGGGGTTTGTCAAATTTGGCGCTAGCGTTCCCGCCGGCTCTGTGAGCTGCGCGGCATTGACTAGGGCCTGCAGGTTTCCGGCCAGCATCGCCGGGGTCGGAACCAGAAGCTGTTCGGGCGCGGAGGTGGACTTCCGGTTCCCTTCATAGTCGAAGTAGAAGAATGTTCTGTCTTTCAGCGCACCCAACTTTGGAAGAATCACCGGGCCGCCCAGGCTGAAGCCGAAAGTGTTGAAGTCTTTTGGCGCTTTCTCGGGGAAGTTGTAAATCGTGGCATCCAGAGCGCTATTCTGAAAATACTCGAACCCGCTTCCATGCCATCGACTGGTCCCGCTTTTGGTGGTGAAGGTCACGTCGCCGACCTGCGCAAATTCGGCATTGTTATTAAATGCCGTGACCTTGACCTCGGAAATTCCCTCCGAAGACGGGTAGGCATCCTTGAGAGCGCCGTTCTGCCGCACGTTGGCCGTCGAGATGCCATCCACGGAAAAGCCCACCTCCGACGCCGGGGCGCCGCCTACCGCAATATTCCCCTGGCTGTCCTGGGTTACGCTTGCGGAGAGGGCCAGGCCAGCCAGCGGACTGGTCGACACCGCCCTGGAGTTAAGCGGCATCTGGCCCAGATCCAGGTTGCTCACGACGTTGCCGATCGTTCCGTTCTCGGTATTGACTTGTTCGGCAAGGTCGCTCACTTCCACGACCGTGGCTGCGGCTGCAATCTTGAGTGTGATTGGAATGCGGAGGTCCTGCCGCGCCTCGAGCGTGGCTGAATTGACGACAGCATCGGAGAGTCCATCATGATGCACCGTCAACTTGTAGTGCCCAGCTTTCAGATTTTCGACGACGAATTCGCCGGAGTCGTTGGTCGTAACTTGCCGGTCAAGGTTCTCGTCTAGCGAATGAACGGTTACCAGGGAGCCTGGAACTACAGCGCCCGAAGCATCCTGCACCGTACCGCGAATGCTTCCGAAGGTGGATTGGGCCTGGACGGCCGAGAAAAGAACTATGCAAGCAAACAACAATGCTGCGGGCAGATAGAGTCTAGGCACGTAATACCTCCGGCGAGCAGAGCAAAGCTCGCTACCTCGTTTTGTGATGAAGACGACCGCTGGCTGCTGACTGCAGCTGGCGAACGCACCTATAGATATCTACATCTACCCTCACATAGTCTACGCACCATCCTTATAGTTATTACCCTGTTGTACCCGCGACAAGACAGTTATCCGATAGATAGCTGCTACTTATTCACAGCATAATTATGCTGCTTTACCTGTAAGCACCGTCTTAGTCAGCTACCTGATCGGCTATTGTGCGGAATGTACCGTGGAGTTCATAAATAAGGCATAAAGATTTCCATGAAAGTTATCAATCGAATGGATAATTGTTTTGGATGGGTGTTCAAGTTGAAGTGCGGCTTTTTTGCGTGCCGAGCCAAGCGCCTCAATCTGCAAGCTTTAGATAGTCAAAGCAAATACGAACGACCACGTGGAGGGGCGGTTCAGAACTGACGATAAGCGCACATCTCGCGCGCGAGAAAATAACTTGTGGAAAACTAGCCCAGCCGGGGCAAAGTGCTCTCCCCGGCTCCTAATGAAATGAGGCACGATATGACTCGTGCTGGGCTGGGGCGATTGATTCTCGTCAAGCCGTCCCGTCCAGCGCACAGGGTGGTTCTCCATCCCTGGGAAGTCACGAACGATCGAAATCTAGCCCACAACCGTCTTCTCGTCCGACCAATCCTCTTGTGGTTGGAGGGGGTCATAGGAAGAACCGGCCAGGGCATCGTTAATCATGTGATCGATCAGTTCGTCCATCCACCCAAATTCCTCTTGACGCATTTCCTCCTGCCACTCAACTTCTTCTTCCCAACTCCAGGGCCACTTGTTAGGAATCATATCGAGACCTCCACCGAACACTAGGAATGTCGTGAAATGGCTGGGTTTAACGATACAGATTCCAGCCAGCGGAATCTGTGACCGCGTACACACTCGTACGTGACGTGGCGTCGCCGCCCGAGTGACTCTGTTCCGGATTAAAAAGGAGGCTGCCGTGCATAATTAGCCTCCAATTGCTGCTATTCTGCGACTCTAAACTTGAGACACTGATTAGTGAAAACTTTCAACGAGGTCTACTCCTCACTTTCGGTTCGACGCCGTTACGAAGTCTGGTTTCTTCGTCTCGGGCTGGCGGACGGCGGCGGGGCGTGGTGGTTCCGATATCTGCTGATGAATCCTGGTCGGGGCGGTTGCGCAGGCAATCCGCAGGGGATGCCGGTTCAGGTGTGGGCCACGTGGTTTCCGCGCAATGGAAAACCGCATAGTTTTATCCAAGGATTTCCGCTGGAGGGTCTGGATCTCAGCGCCAGAAGGCAAAATCCATTCCGCCTTCAGATCGGCAAAAATGGAATCGGCGAGAACTCCTGCCGAGGAGCATTGGAAGTGGGAGGGCATGCGATTGCTTGGGACTTGCATTACGGTTCCGCGTTTCGCGTCACGCTGAGCAACAAGGGCTGGATTGGATTCTCGCGCACACCGCATTCCGACGCACTTTTTACCGGCCAGATCACGCTGGATGGGCAAACGTTTGAGGGGAACCCTTTGGGGTTCGGAGTTCAAGGACACAACTGCGGATACCGGCATCGCAACTTCTGGGCTTGGACGCACGCCTATTTTCCCGGCTCCGACAGAGATTCCAGCCCACCGAAAGCGAGCGCGTTAGAAGCATTGGTATACGAAATGCCGTTCGGGCTGGTCTTCCGCAAAGCGGTGCTCTGGCACGATGGTGAGGAGCACGAGTTCCGGAACCTGCAGGAGATCAAGAAAGATCCAGATGAATTTGGGTGGAATTTTCATTGTTCCACGAAGGATGGATTCCGATTGGAAGCAGCGATCGATGGCGCTGGGCCGAGCATTCACCGTTTACCCTATTTGAGGACCGATTGTGCGGGCAGTTTTGAAGTCGTGAACAACAGCCTGGCGAGAGCGGTGCTGCGTTTGGAGCGGCCGGGCGGACCGGTCGAAACCTTAGAGACGAATACCGGGGCCGTATTGGAGATGGTCGGCCGCTAAACAGACCCGGAGTTGCTCCGACTGTCAGCAGCTGCCGAGCGGCGCTCGGCTTGGACGGCCGAGGGCGGCCGTCCCTACGCGAGCCCAGACTCATTCGGAAGATTGCGCCTTTGCCAAGCGCTCGGCGACGATCGAGTACGCTGAAGGATTAAACGCCATTCCAATGTGTGTGCCCGGCACTTCAAAATCGACCTCCGGATTCCTGGTCATGCAATAGCGCCAGTCCACGATGCCGTCATCGCGGGTGTAAATCGCGGTCTCGAACATCGAGTCCGGAATATTGCGCTTCAGTGAGTCGACAAAATTGCAGGTGCAGCGCCCGGTGTAGCAGTCGGGCAGCACTCCCTGGCCATGCTCCTTCAGGATGCGCTGGCGAATGCCTTCGGCAACGTGGAGAATCGTTCGACTGGTAGCGGTGCCGCGAAAGGGCGCCGCCAGCGTGATGACCGAAGCGACGTCCCGCGGCCTCTGGCCCGCCACCGAACGCGCGATCACGCCTCCGAGGCTGTGACCGATCAAGTGGATTCTCCGCCCTGTTTCCGCCAGAGCTCGTTCAATGGTCTGGTTCAGATGGCGCTGGACCAGGAGATTCGGGCACTCAGCGTTGATCGGGATTCCGGAAAAATAGGGCCGGTACCCGATGCGCCCCAGCCAGGCGTGGAGCTCCATTAAATAGAGATCGGTGCCAAGAAAACCGGGAATAATAACCACCGCGGAGTCATCACCGCGGGGTATGCCGAAGCCGTAATAGACGGGAGTTGCGTGCAGCAAGAGAACCTCAGCCGCAAACAGCACTTCTGTCCACGGAGAGATGTCGGCTTCCAAATCAACCCTGTGGGTCTGCTTCCGACGTCCTGCCTGCGATGAACCTGTAGCCTTTTTCTGGTTGCGCTGCAATCTCATCCTGCGTTTGTCCGGCATTTTGGGCACATCGCATTAAGCGGGCCGAGTCTTCGCCCTGCGAATTATACCCTTCCCTTTTGCTTCTGACGCAAGGGTTGTTTTCCTCGCGCGGGCTTTGTCAGCCGGGCCTCCAGTTCCGCGATTCGCTTGCGCAGTGCATCGAGTTCCGGCTCGCCTTCGGCCCGCGGCGGGGTTGGCGCCGCCGCGCCCAGGAATTTCTTCATCATGTCCACCGGCGACAGAATGGCGGACTGCACCTCGCCAAGCCGGCTCTGCACCGAGTCCTGCACCTTCTGATAAGTGTCGAAGGCGGATTTCAAATACCACATGACGAACTCCTGCCGCACCTCGTCGGACGCCACGATAAGCTGGCGCAGCAGTTCGAGGGGCAGGCCTGTCTGTTTTTCCTTGGCGTCCTCGGTGATGATTTGCGTCAACGTGACCCGGGTCAAATCTTGGCCCGTCTTCGCGTCGACCACCTGGACCTGCTTGCCATCCCGAACCAATCCCGCGATGTCGTCCAGATTCACGTATTGGCTGTTCGTGGAATCGTACAACCGGCGATTCCCGTATTTCTTGATAAGGACGGGCGCGGATTTCATTTTGGTCGTGGCCATGCTGCTACGCACACAATACAAATACATATTGACACAAATCTCGTAAAATCGTACAGTTTAGTTGATGCTGCAATGCAGCATATGTGGAGGTTATATGCCAACCGTAAAGTCCGAGACCCCCCGCACCCATTCCGGGGAGCCGCCATTTATTTCTCTTCTGTCGGGTTGGGCGCAGCAGGGCGTTCAGAGTTTCTTTGCCACGCAACGGATCCTCCTGGATCTCGCGATGCGGCAGAATGCCAGCCTGATGCACTCTCTCCGGCAACAATTGTCCGATCCCAATCATTCCCCGACTGCCATTCTGAGCGAAGCGGCGGCCGAGCGTGTGTCGAACTTCATTGAAGGACAAAAGATCCTGCTGGAACTGGGGCAAAAACAGAACGAAATCCTCATGTCCGGCGTAAAGGAGCGTGTCGGAGACTGGCCACCGGCGCAAGCGGTTACCGATCTGCTGCGACGCAGCGTGGAGACTTTCATCGACATGCAGCAGGAATTCCTGAAGATTGCCGGCAAACAAACTCATACCTGGGTGGAGGCAGCCAAGGCGGGAAAGCCGTACCAGACCGAGCACCTGGTGGACCTGGCCCGCGAGTCGATGGATCACTTTGTCAAGACCCAGAAGCATTTCATGGATGTCATCGCCGAGGAGACAGCCAAGGCCACCGGCAGCAAACCACACACCAATGGCGCCAAGAAGGTCAAGAAGACTGAGTTGACGCAACTGGCGCGTCACGCCACGGAGTCGTTTATCGATGCCCAAAGGAAAATGGTGGATGTAGCCGGGAAACAGATGAACGCCAACGTGAAAACCGCAAGCAAGACTCTGGAACTCTTGCGGCCATTTCCCTTCCTGCCGTTGGCGGAGCTGACGCGGGAAGGCGTGAAGAGCTACGTCGACGCCCAAAAGGAGTTGATGGAGGTCATGGTGAAGCCGAACGGCGCGCACAAACCCGCGCACAAGGTTGCACATCGCGCGAAGCGGTCGGTAAGGAAGCACACAGCGGCGGCGGTCGCCTAACGCTCGTCGATAAGAAAGCCGCCAAAGTGGCACGTTCTTCTGTCATGTTGTGCCGCGCCGACGGGTCGGACTTGACCCCGTCAACGTAAGGCACTGCGCCAACGTGCCCTTGTCTGTGCAAGGGCACGTTGGCGGGTTCCCGCCTGCGAGCGGACCTCGAGCTATCGCGCGAGGATGCCGGGCACCCCGCGTTAGTTAGCCAAACGCGCTCCGGCACTATGCCGCACAGCGCTCCATCCCGCCAGGATTACCCAAGCGTAGTGGCAAATCTCACAACGACGTGTGACCGGCAGTACCGACTTAGCCCGCCCGTTGGTGGTCTAGTGAGCTTGGTATCCCCGATCGAGGACCGTGAGGAGATCCCGATGGACTTATATAAGTGGTCGAAGACAAATGCGGATTACGGTCGCAAGCTCCTGGATTCTGGAATCGAGGGAGCGCGTTCTGGTCAAGAAGCATTCCTCAACGGAAAATCTCTTACACCCTTTCTTAGCGAATCCGTTCGAAGTGCGTTGATGCCCGCCGCGGTTGGTGCGTGTATTGGCGTGCTGGGCAGTTATGCAGGGTATCGGCAGAAATCCATTGGGCGAGCGCTGACGTTCGGCTTGCTGGGCGGCGCCGTCTGTCTGGGCGCAGGTCTCGTATGGGAGAACCGTCGTCTGACTGCGAGCGTCGCGGAAAGCACCTTGAGGAACATCGGCAAAGTGCGCGATGAGCACTGGTTGACCAAGCATCCCATCGACTACGCATAGAAACGAACGAGTTTTCAGCGATCCGACGACCGTCGTCATAGCTACGAGAGTCACGGCCACGAGAACTGGAACATCAGAGTAAGCGTGCTCCTCACGGGCAAGGGACCCCGACAGATAGTTGGAGGGGGCAGCAATGGCTACGAGTGAAGTAGTGCAGGAGCGGGTACAGATCACGCTTGCCACAGAAAGCCTCAGTGAAGAGCGAATTGCCTATCTGGAGAGATTAGTCAGTCAAGCCAGAACCGCCGCCGCCGTCTTTACCCAATTCACCCAAGAAGACGTTGATCGCATCGTCAAGGCGATGGTCCTGGCTGGCCTGGACCAAGCTCAACCTCTTGCCCGCCTGGCAGTGGAAGAAACCAAGCTCGGAGTCATGGAAGACAAGGTTATCAAGAACATGGTGGCCACCGAGTTCGTCTACAACTACATAAAGGATAAACGTACCGTCGGCGTAATCCGCCAGTTTCCGGAGCGCAATCTGGTGGAGGTGGCGGAACCGATTGGGGTCATCTTCTCCATCACCCCGATTACGAATCCCACTTCCACGGTGCTCTTCAAATGCATCATGGCCATCAAGACGCGCAACGCGGTCATCTTCAGTCCCCATCCGAACGCGTGGCGTTGCTGCTCCGAAGCCGTGAAGATCATGTATGAGGCCGCGCTGAAGCATGGGGCGCCCGAAGGGGTTTTTGCCTGCCTGGAATCGCACACCCTGCAAGACAACGCCTACCTGATGCGGCACAAAGACGTCGGCCTGATCGATGCTACCGGCGGACCGGGCGCAGTCAAAGCCGCCTATAGTTCCGGCAAACCAGCCCTGGGCGTGGGGCCGGGCAACACTCCGGTCTATCTGGAAAAAACAGCGGACGTGAATACGGCCGTGACCGACATCATCCTCTCGAAAACCTTCGATAACGGAACCATCTGTGCGTCAGAGCAAACGGCGGTGATCGATGATGAGATTTATGACCTCGTGCTGAAGAAGTTTGCGGAGTTGGGCGCGCACATCTGCAACCTGAAAGAGGCAGAGTTGCTGGCACGCACGGTCATCGATCCTGAGACTGGGTTTATGCAACCGATGGCAGTCGGGCAGAAGGCTGCCGACATCGCTCGTTTTGCCGGTCTTTCCGTGAAGCCGGGGACCAAACTTCTAATTGCGCCCATTCAAGGCGTAGGCCGCGAACATCCCCTGTCGGTGGAGAAGCTGTTCCCGGTGCTTGCGGTCTATCGCGCGAAATCTGTCGATGAGGCGCTCAAGGTGTGCATCAACGTGAATCACGCCGGCGGGCTCGGACATACGGCGGTCATTTTCTCGCGCAACGATGAGGTCATCCGCCAGTTTAGTGAGGTGATGAACGCGGGGCGAATCCTGGTAAACTCGCCCGGCTCAGTCGGAGCGGTAGGCGGCGTTTACAACGATCTGGCACCCACATTCTCTTTCGGATGCGGCACCGGAGGCGGCAACAGCACCACCGATAACGTCAATATTTATCACTACCTCAACATCAAACGTGTGGCTCGGAGGATGCAAGCCCATATGTGGTTCCGAGTTCCCAACCAGATTTATTTCAACCTGAACGCAGTGGAGAATGTGCGCCAGTTCCCATCGCTGTCGACCATCATTATTACTAACCCCGCTCTGGAGAAGTTCGGCCACGTCGATATTGTCCGGCGCTACCTTCCGGAGGGAACGCACGTCCACGTCTCCGTGATTCCGGACGCCGAACCCGAGGTCAAGGTGGTCATGCACGGAGTGGAGGCACTCAATTTCTACAAAGCGGACCAGATCATCGCCTTGGGCGGAGGGTCGGTGATCGATGCGGCGAAGATCATGAAACTCAAGTATGAATCGCCGGAAGCCGATCTCGAAGAACTGGCCGCGCCGTTTCTCGATCTCCGCAAGCGTGTGGTTCAGTACCCGACCGAGAAAGTCAACCGGGCGCGGCTGATTGCCATTTCCACCACCAGCGGGACGGGGAGCGAGGTCACTCCCTTTGCCGTCCTGACCGACAAAGAGCGCGGGCGCAAGGTGACCCTCGCCGACTACTCGCTGAGCCCGGATGTGGCCATCGTGGATCCGCAATTTGTGATGTCGATGCCGAAAGGACTTACCGCCGATACCGGCATAGACTGCCTGACTCATGCTCTGGAAGCTGCTGTTTCCAGTTACGCTTCGGCCTATACCGATTCCAACGCCATGCAGGCGATCCGGATGGTCTTCAAGTACCTGCCGATCGCTTATGAGCATCCCGGCGATGAAGAGGCGCGATCAATGATGCACAATGCCGCCTGCATCGCGGCGATGGCGTTTGCCAATGCGTCGGTGGGCGTGAATCATGCGCTGGCGCACGCCTTCGGAGCGCGCTTCGGCGTGGCGCACGGCCGAGCCAATGCGCTCATGCTGCCGCACGTCATTGCCTATAACGCGGCCGTGCCCACCAAGTTTTTGCCGTCGCCCAACCAGAAGGGGTATATCGCACATAAGAAATACGCGACGATCGCGGATCTGCTGGGTCTGGGCGGCCACACGATTGAAGAAAAGGTCAAGAACCTGGTGGCGGCGACAGAACAGTTACTCGACCAATTGGGGTTCCCGCGTTCGATCGCCGACCTGGGAATCTCGAAAGAAGAATTCGAGCGGGTCATGCCGGAACTGACCAAGCTTGCCTTCGACGATCCGTCCTGGCGGTCGAACCCTCGTATGCCACTGATGAGCGAATTGGCCGATCTGTTTTGGAAGGCTTATCACGGACGAGGCCCGGCGAAAGTGGCCGGAGTAACTGAGCAACAAACGTCACTGCAGCAAACCAGGTAGCGGATGGTGGTGCGTATGGCAATGATCGCCGTGTGGCTCAAGATTGATGAAGATCGCGTTGTCCAGGCGTTGCAAGAGGTCGGAGAAAAACTGGACAGTGTCGGGGACGAAGTGGTTTTGGATTTCTCTTCCGTGCACCGGATCGATTCCAGTGCACTCCGAGCGATAGAAGAGTTCGCGGGCATGGCGGACGACAACGGTGTCAAGGTCGTGTTGCGCGGCGTCAACGTTGGTGTCTACAAAGTGCTCAAGCTGGTGAAGCTCGGCTCGCGGTTTTCTTTCGTGAGCTGAGCGGCGCAATGATAATGATTGGGAACTAAAGATCGGAAACGGCACCGCCGGAGATGAAGATCGGCAACTGAAGTTTGAGAACTGAATAGGAGAACTGCCATGTCGAGCCATGAGCAGACCGTTAAGCATCAAAGTGACCGCCTCTCCTGGGGCGACACCGTTTTCCTCCATCTTGAACGCGAAGACATGCCCTTCAACGTGGCCTGTGTCTGCGTGTTTGAGGGCGAAATTTCCTTTAAAGATTGCGTCCAGTTTGTCGAGTCGAAGCTGCCGCTGATTCCCCGCTATTTAAAACGTGTGGTGCCGCCGCCGCTTAATATCGGCCTTCCCAGCTGGGAATACGACCCAACCTTCGACATCGGCCGCCACGTGCACGAGGCGACGCTCAAGCATGGTTCCGACGCCGAGTTGAAGACACTGGCGGGCAAGATTCTGAGCACGGTGATGGACCGGCAGCACCCACTGTGGGACATGACCCTGGTCCATGGGCTGAAGGGTCAGCGCAGCGGGCTGGTTTTCCGACTGCACCACTGCCTCGCCGATGGCATCGCCGGGGTTGGCATCATGAATGTGCTCATGGACGCGAGCGCATTGGCGCCTCGTCTGCCCAGACGAAAGCTTCGGCTCCGAGTCCCACCGCCGCGTGACGTTTTGACTTCGCTAACCAACGGCTGCGTCGATTCCTATTCTGATTTCGCCAAGCGAATTCTCGATGCGCTGGCGGACGTATCGAGCATGGCGGAGCGTTTAGCCGCGAATGGCGGGAATCTGGCCACGGACGAGTTCGCTCGTCTACTGCCGGAACTCAGCGCATCCACAGAGCGGCTGCGGTTCAATGTTTTCTGCCGCGGGCCGCAGAAATTCGCGTGGACCGAGATTCCACTGGCAGAAATTAAAGCCATAAAAGGCAGCTGCGGGACCAGCGTGAATGACGTCATTCTCGCGCTGGTGACGGCGACCATCCGTCGTTACGTGGAACTGCACGGCGACTCGGTTAAGGGACGGCTGTTCCGCATAATGGTTCCGGTCAATCTGCGCGGCAATGACAGCACGGGCGAATTGGGAAACCGCATCTCCCTGGTCCCGGTCACCATTCCGCTGGATATTCGCAACCCGCGGAAGCTGCTGGCGGCGGTCCATGAGAGAACCGAGTTTCTCAAACGTTCGCATGCCGCCGAATTGGTCAGTTTGGCCGGCGGTTTGATCGGCATGTTTCCTACTACAGCGCAGGCGCTGGGCGGCCACGTTCTGAGCCGGTTGCCGTTCACGCCTTTCAACATGGTCTGCACCAATGTGCCGGGACCGCAATCTCCGCTCTACCTGCTCGGTCACAAGATGTTGCATTGTTATCCCTATGTTCCGGTGGGCGGCGAGATGGCACTCAACTGCGCCATCTTGACCTACAACGGCACGGCATATTTCGGATTCAGCGGAGATGTGCACGCAGTACCGGATCTGCGGCGGTTGGAAACGCTTCTCCAGTCGAGTTTCACGGAACTGCGCGAAGCCGCCGGGCTCAGACCCTTACAAAAGGAAGAGAAGAAGAAGACAGCGAAGAGGGTGCGCGCGAAGGTAAAGGTGAAGGTCGCCTTGACATCGCCGCCCGCGAAGGTGCCAGTTCGAGCACCAGTTCAGGTTCCACCTGTCGCTTCAGTCGAATCAGCAATACAACCAAGACCCCCAGTTACGGAGGAAAAAGTCTTGACGCAATTGATCGCCTAGGGATCGTCAAGCAGGAAGTCGTTGCCGTGGTAGGTATCGAATCAGCGTCGCAAGTCACCTCTTGGTTAGTCACGGGGCGAATCCTATTCTTATTGATTCACGTTCTGGGGATCGGGTGTTTTGCCTACATTGTGGCGAGGCGCATGGTTCCGCTGGTTCGCGCTGAACGCGATTTTCGGTTTGACCACCCCTGGCTGCGCTTGGGGAGGGTTCTAAAATTCTGGCTGGGTCAGTGGAAGCAGCCGCGTTACAAGCTCGCCGGAACTCTTCATATTTTCATTTTTGCCGGCTTCATCGTCCTGGCCATTCGCGCCTTCTCGGTGCTGATTGTCGGCGTCTCCCAGAATTTCGTCATGCCCGGCCTTGCCGGAAGAGCCGGTCCTCTCTACAACATCATCACGGATTACGCGGCCACCATTGTTTTCCTATGCATGGTGATCGCCGTGATTCGCCGCCTCGTTTTCAAACCTGCGCGGTACGCTGTGCCCCCAAGGTACGGCAAAGCGCACACAGCCGACGCTATCTTTCTTCTTTCGCTGATCGCAATCCTGATGGTGGCCGACAGCCTCTTTACCGCCGCCCGGGCCGCCGCCCCGTCACAGGGAGGGCAGTCGATTGAGACGCTAGCCGCATTTTCGCTCCCATGGATAATGCAGAAGGCTTTCGTCTCAACCTCCTTGTCCTTGTCCTTGCCAACTCTTGGGAGGCTCTACTTCGGCGCCTATCTCGTCCATGAATTGACTTTCTATTTTTTGCTCTGTTATCGGCCGTTTGGAATCCAGTTCCACGTAGAGACCTCCCTCTTCAATATTTACTTCGCAAAGTTGGACCGGGAGATTCTGAAGCCGGTGAGATGGGGCGTCGCGGACGAGCACCTCGATCAAGTGAAATCCTTCGGAGTAAAGACGTTCGAAGACTTCACCTGGAAGCACATGCTCGATTTCTATTCCTGCGCTGACTGCGGCCGGTGTTCAGACAATTGTCCGGCTAATGCGGTGGGACGGCCGTTGTCGCCACGATTCATCGGCATCAAGGCGAGAGACTACGCCTTCCAACACTATCCGGTTCTTGGACACGCACAGAATGGCAAGCCATTGGTCGGCAACAAAGATTCCGGCGGCATTTATTCCGAAGACGAAATCTGGTCATGCACGACTTGCGGCGCTTGTGAAGCCGAATGCCCGTTGCTGGTCGAGTACATCGACAAGATCGTCGATTTACGGCGGGGATTGGTCGATGACGGGAATGTGCCCCAGTCCCTGCAAAAGCCGCTGAAGGCGCTGGAGAGCCGCGGTAATCCCTACGGCAAGATGGAGAAAAAGAAGGCGGACTGGGCGAACGCCAAAGACTTCCAGCAAGTTTGCCCGGTCAAGACTCTCGGCAAAGATAAAGATAAAGATAACGGCGCAGACACTTTGTATTTTGTCGACAGCATCACCTCCTACGATGACCGGATGCAAGCGATCGGGCGGGCAACGGCGAAGATCCTCAGCCACGTTGGAGAGAATTTCGGAATCCTGGGCGCGGCGGAAAGAGACAGCGGTCACGAAGTCCGGCGGTTCGGCGAAGAGACACTCTTCATGGCTTTGCGCGACCACAACGTGGATGCCATCAAAGCCTCGGGAGTCCGGCGCATCGTCACCGCTGACCCGCACGCCTACAACGCGCTGAAACACGACTACAAGGATGTGCCGCCGGTGGAGCACATCAGCCAGGTGATCGCCAGCGAAGTGAAAGCCGAGAAGATCAAGTTCAAGTCTCTAGATCCCGAAAACGAAAACAATGTGTACACCTACCACGATCCCTGTTTTCTGGGGCGGCACAACCAGGTTTACGACGATCCTCGAGATGTGCTGGACGCAATTCCCGGCTTGAAGAGAGTTGAAATGGCGCGCTGTCGTGACCGCTCGTTCTGCTGTGGCGGCGGTGGGCTGATGCTGTTCTACGAACCAAAAGAAGATCAACGAATGGGCGTGAAGCGAGTGCAGATGGCGGCGGAAGCCGGAGCCAATGTGATCGTGACCGCCTGTCCGTTCTGCATGGTGAATATCGAAGACGCGATCAAGGTCGCAGGCATGGAAGGAAAGATGACTGCCATCGATTTGACGGAACTAGTGGACCAACAAATCGCGCGCGAAAGTCAGAAAGTGGCGTGAAAAGTTCTGGAGGTGAATATGGAGATTCTAGTTTGTGCAAGAAGAGTGCCCGATACGTCGGAGAACGAGATTCAGCTTAACAGTGCCGGGAACGACATCGAACGTGACGAGTTGGTCTATTCAATCAACGAAGCGGACAACTACGCGGTCGAAGAGGCACTTCAGATTGTCTCCCGCGTCGGTGGAATTGTCACGGTGGCCACGGTTGGTGGCGAAGACGACGAGGAAATTCTGCGCCGGGAGATGGCCATGGGCGCGAACCATGGCGTGCTGATCACAGACGAAGCATTCAGCGGATCGGACGGCCAGGGCATCGCGACGATCCTGAAAGCTTTTGTGCAAAAGGGGAATTACGACCTGATTTTGACCGGCGTTCAGGCGGAGGACGGGGGCGCTCAGGTCGGCGGAATGCTGGCCGCGCTGCTCGACTACCCGTTCGCTTCTCTGGTCAATTCCATTGAGGTGCTCGACAACAAGAAGCTGAAAGTCAGCCGGGAAATTGAAGGCGGCAACAAAGAAATGAATGAGATTGAACTGCCTTGCGTGCTTTCGATTCAGACCGGCATCAACGAACCACGTTACGTCGGCATGAGAGGTATTCGGCAAGTTGCCTCAGTCCCCATCCCAACTTTCGGCGCCTCCGACCTTGGGGTTGATCCAGGTGCGGTTGGAGAAGCTGCCGCGAAAGTGAAACGGGTGGACTACTTCGTGCCTGCGCTGGGCAAGGGCGCCGAGATTCTGCGCGGCAGCCGGGAAGAAAATGTCGACAAAGTTCTGGAGTTAGTGGCTGCCAAAGGAGGGTTGAAATAATGGCTCGCATCTTCTGTTACATCGTGCACAAAGCCGGCGTGCCCGAAGATTCCGCGTTCGAATTGGCGACCGCTGCGCGCAAGATCGATCCGGCCGCGGCGCCGACAGCCATTCTTACCGGTTCGGGCGCCGATCTCGATGCCGCGTGCAAGGCAGTCTCTGCTTCCTACACTGAGGTTTGGAAAATCGCCAACGAAGCTCTTTCTTACCCCAATGCTGAACTGGTTCGCAAAGCCCTCCTAAAGGTGCTGCCGAGCGACAGCATTGTGCTGGTTGCGCATCAGCATTTCGGTATCGATCTGGCGCCGGGTCTTTCCATCAAGACGAATTCAGCTTTCGTCTCCGACGTGTTGGAGATCGCGGGGGTTGAGGGCACCACCCTTAGAGTAGTCCGCCAGGAGTTTGGCGGACAGGTGAGCGCGCACGTTGGTTGCGATATTTCATCCGGCGCGGTGGTCACGATACGTCCGGGCGCATTCAGGCCACTCGAGGCTGCTCCGATCAGCGGCAGCGTCGTCGACAAATCAACCGACATCGGGACGCTGGCCGCGGGCCGCCGTTATCTGGAGACGATCGTCGCTGAGGCGGGTGATGTCGACATCACCAAGTACAACGTCCTGGTTTCCATCGGTCGCGGCATCCTGGAAAAAGACAATGTGGCCATCGCTCAGGAACTGGCCGACGCTCTCGGTGCGGCGGTGAGTTGCTCAAGACCTGTGGTCGACGCCAAGTGGATGGAGAAGTCGCGCCAGGTGGGTTCATCCGGAAAAACCGTCAAGCCCAAGGTTTATCTGGCATGCGGCATCAGTGGCGCCTTCCAGCATCTGGCGGGCATTAAAGGTAGTCCCTTCCTGATCGCCATTAACAAGAATCCGAAGGCTCCGATTTTTCAGGTGGCGGATGTCGGAATTGTCGACGACATCCTGGAGTTCCTGCCGGAATTGACCAACAAAGTTCTTGAACTGCGCAGCGTCGCAGCAAAGTGAGGAGTCGCCAATGATCGCAGGTAAAACTCTCAAGTTAAGCTTGAAGTCGCTCAAGGACTTCGCCAAGAAACGTCTGCCGGACGAAGTGCTTCGCGAGCTGGATGAGCGCGATGAATGTCCGCTCGAGATTGTTCGTCACATGTGCAGTCCAGACAAACTGGGCATTCAGCTGTTGTTCATTCCCGAAGAATTTGGAGGCATGGGCGGCGGCGCCTTCGATGTGTACTGCGTCTGTGAGGAAATGGCGCACATCGATCTGGGCGTCGCTACGGCGGTGCTGGCGACGTTTCTGGGCAGCGATCCGATCACCGTGGGCGCTACTCCCGAGCAGAAGAAAATCTGGTTGAGTCGCATCGCGGACGAAGGAATTTTATTCGCCTACGGCGCCACCGAGCCGGAAGCGGGCAGCGATTTGGGAGCGCTTCGCACTACAGCGGATCCAGTTATCCAGGACGGTCGCGTCGCCGGCTACAAGATCAATGGCAACAAACAGTGGATAAGCAACGGCGGAATCGCCGATGCCTACACGGTATTGGCCAACACGCCCAGCGGTCCGAGCTGGTTCATCGTGGAAAAAGGCGCGAAGGGTTTCACCCACGACGAACCGGAAGACAAGCACGGCATACGCTTGAGCAACACGGCAGCCCTCGCGTTCAACGACGTCTATGTCGACGCCGACCGGCTTGTTGGCGGCGTCGAAGGCCAGGGATTGAATCAAGCGCAGGCCGTGTTCGGCTATACGCGCCTGATGGTAGCGGCGTTTGGCCTTGGTGCCGGATGGTCTGCACTCGACCGGGCCATTCCTTATTCCACCAAGCGCATCCAGGCCGGAGCACCGCTCTCGCAAAAGCAGGGATACACCCACAAGCTGATCGTGCCGCATGTGGCGCGTCTGGAGGCGGCTCGCGCTTACATCGAAGAAACCGCGGAGCGTATCGACGCCGGCACCGAAGGCAGTTTGAACACCGAGGGCGCTATCGCGAAGTATATGGCGACCGAAGCCGGCAATGCGGCTGCGGAGGCCAGCATCCAGGCGCTCGGCGGCTACGGTTACACGCACGAGTACATGGTGGAGAAGATCAGTCGCGACGTTCGCATCACCACGATCTATGAAGGCACTTCCGAGATCATGGAGATGACCATCAGCCGCGACCGCTGGCAGTCTCACCTCAAAACGCGCGGACAGCATTATCACGACCGAGCGCGAGAATTCGAAGCGTTGCACACCCGCCATGCGGATGTGGGTGCTGACACAGCAGCTTTGGCTCTGCACGCGCTGGCCGAGGTCATGGAAAAAGCGCGGGTGGCGCGTCTCACTCGTTTTCAACACATTCTCCTGCGCCTGGGCGAGTTGATCGCATATGCGGAGTGCGCCGGGAGTTTGTCGCGGCGCGCGGCACTCATGGCGGAAGGCAAGCTCAACGAAAAAGCGAACCGGCGTTTCGATGCGAACGCGCTCGCCGCGATCAGCCGAATCTTTGCTCGCGATGCCGCGCTCAAGGTGGGCGAAGAAGGTTTGCGCTGGGTCATCGGAGCTGGGGGCGTCAGCGATTCCGAGATTGCCGTGTTTGAAACAAGTTTGGGATTGCCCGCCATTCACCGCGCGCAGTCGGGCCTGATTTCGGATCTGGATTACATAGCAGATGTACTGTACGGCCGCGCTACCAAGCACACAGAGTTGGCCGCGTAGCGCTTTCATAGAGGTTGTTGCCGGCATCCGGCGCTCTCTCAGGGGCCGGATACCCTCTCTTAATCAAGCAGGAGCGTCATCATGGAAAACACCGCGTATCGAGCTATCGCGATCGTGGGTGCGGGAGCGATTCTGCCCGACGCCGCGAACGTTTCGGAATTTTGGGAAAACGTGAAGAACGGCCGTTACAGCATCTCTGAGGTTCAGCCCGAGCGCTGGGATTCCGCGCTCTACTACGATCCGGATCACAGCGCGCCGGACAAGACTTATTCCAAGATCGGTGGTTGGGCGCGCAAGTACGTGTGGGACCCGGTTAAATGGCGTTTGCCAATCCCGCCACGCGTCGTCGATGCCATGGATGAATCGCAAAAGTGGGCCATCGCCTGCACCCGCGAAGCGTTGGAAGACTACGGCTACCCGCAACGTCCGCTGAACACCGATCGCACGGCAGTGATTCTTGGCAATGCCATGGCCGGTGAAAAACACTATTTCACCGTGTTGCGCGTGCTCTTTCCGGAATACGCGCGAGAACTGGCCGGGAGTGCCACTTTCGCTGCGTTGCCGGAGTCGGTCCGCGTCGACATTACGCGAGAACTGCACGACCGGATGGGGAGCCTCCTGCCAGGAATTACGGAAGACAGCATGCCGGGCGAATTGGCCAACTGCATTGCCGGCCGGATTGCGAACGTCTTCAACTTCCACGGTCCCAACTACGTTTGCGACGCCGCCTGTGCTTCGGCGATGGCGGCGATCAGCTCCGCTGCGGAAGGACTGATAGCACACGATTACGACGTGGCGGTCACCGGCGGCATTGATCGCAACATGGGTGCCTCTACTTTCGTAAAGTTCTGCAAGATCGGCGCGCTCTCGGCGACGGGGACGCGACCTTACGCCGACGGCGCCGACGGCTTCGTCATGGGCGAAGGCACCGCGATTTTTTTGCTGAAGCGCCTCGCTGACGCCGAGCGCGACGGGGACAAGATCTACGCCGTGCTGCGCGGCATGGGCGGATCGAGCGACGGCAGGGGCAAGGGTATCACCGCGCCCAATCCGATCGGCCAAAAATTCGCCATCGAGCGCGCATGGGAAAATGCCGGATTATCGCCCGCTACCGTCACCCTGATCGAGGGCCATGGCACGTCCACCGCCGTGGGCGACGTGGTCGAAGTGCAGAGCATGATTGACGTGCTCAACAGCTCTCATCTCCCGTCGCACTCCGTGGCGCTGGGTTCGGTCAAGTCGAACTTCGGGCACCTCAAAGGAGCAGCCGGCGCTGCCGGACTACTGAAAACCGCACTCGCGCTCCGGGACAAGGTACTGCCGCCGAGCGTGCACTGCGAGCATCTCAATCCGAACATCGACTTTGCCCACTCTCCGCTCTACGTCAACACCGAACTGAAACCGTGGACGATGCCGGAAGATGGCGTGCGCCGTGCGGGACTGAGCGCATTTGGATTTGGCGGCACCAATTTCCACGCGGTGCTCGAAGAATACATTCCGCATCGGCTGAACGGAAACGGCAAGCGGTCGGTGGCGGTCAGCGAGATACCGCCGCAAGTGAAAGAGTCAATTATGAATGTGGAAAGTGTTTCCAGCACCTCTTTTTCCGCCACTCCTGGCTCTTCTTCCTGCAAAGCCCCGTTACGCGGAGCGCTGGTGATCGGCGCCGCTTCTGAGGCCGCGCTCGTCGAGCGATTGCGGGCAATCGAGAAGGATGCCAAAAAAGGCCAAGCACCGGCGCCAACTGCTCCGGCTGAATCGGACCTGCGCGCACCGGAGCGCCTGGCCATCGACTACGCCACCGCCACCGAACTGGCGGACAAAGCAGGCAGTGCGCTCAAAGCGCTGGCGGCCAATCAGCCGGCGGTGTGGAAGGCTTTGCGGGCGCAAGGCATCTTCCGCGGTCGCGGTCCCGCGCCCAAAGTGGCGTTCCTGTATACGGGTCAAGGTTCGCAGTACGTG
>Ga0116134_1000299_pt1 | contig 26231 bp, 22 predicted proteins | sample June2015DPH_19_5_FD_89737 | JGI IMG/M metagenome (GOLD analysis project Ga0116134, IMG submission 89737) | Peatland microbial communities from SPRUCE experiment site at the Marcell Experimental Forest, Minnesota, USA - June2015DPH_19_40 | ecosystem: Environmental > Terrestrial > Soil > Wetlands... | reverse complement strand
TCGGCGGGATTGCCGCCCATGATCAACATCATGTCGGTGTTCTTGATGTCGATCCAACCATTGGTCATTGCGCCGCGTCCGAAGGTGGGCCCCAAACTGGAGACCGTGGGGCCGTGTCAAACGCGGGCCTGGTTTTCCAGGTAGCAGACCCCCAGGCTGCGCATACTTTTAACGGCGAGATAGTTGAATTCGTTGGTGTCGGTGCAGCCGCCGGTGAAGGCGATGCCTTCGCAGCGATTCACGGTGCGGCCCTGCGCGTCGGTTTCGAGGAAGGTGTCGTCGCGGGTTTTCTTAACCTTCTGCGCGATCTCGGTGTAGGCCTGGTCCCACGAAATGTCTTCCCAGTCGGTGGCTCCGGGGCGCCGCACTTGCGGCTTCAGCAAGCGGCGGTCGTTGAGAATGTCCTGCGCGAGCGACGACCCCTTGGGGCAGAGCGTGCCGCGGTTGATGGGGTGGTCGGGATCGCCCTCGACGTGGACGACCTGCGGGATCGCGTTCTTGGCCTTGTCGCCCAGGGTGTAGATGATCACGCCACAACTGACGGCACAATAAGGACAGGTGCTGCGCGTTTCGCTTGCTCGGGAAATCTTGAGGGATTCGGTCTGGGCGTAAACCGGAGTCAGATCAAAGCCGAGGGCGGAGAAACCGGCTCCGCCAAGCACGGTGCCTTTGAGAAAAGTCCTGCGAGAGAACTCCATTTTGTAGCCCCCGTGCCGCACGTTCCAGAGAGTTGCGGAGGTGAAACGTTGCAGACGCCCACGACAGCGTCCAGCTTGTGCTGCTCGAATGCGAAAAAACTATAACTCCGATGTGACGTGATCGTCAATCGGGAAAGCTTGGGTTGTGGACTAGTTTCCGAAACCTTAACCGACAAGGGAACGAAGTCACGCGAAGGAAACCCATGTGATCAAAACCTGCGTGATCTTTTTGTCTTTCGTGGTGTATTCGTTTTCTGTGTTTTATGGGGAAAACGATCCGCTGCCCTTCAGCGCCTGATATCGTCAACGCTGGCCGAGCCCCTGACCACCATTGCTGGCGGCAGAGCGAGCTTTGTTTTCGGTTGAGTCCGCCGGGTAACCTGTGATTGCTTCGCGATTCTCGCGCTGGGTCAGGTTCCACGTGTCCGCCACGAGGTACAGCGGCCGTCCCTTCCCCTCCTCATAAATCCTGCCGACATACTCGCCGAGGATACCGACTGCAATCATGAGGGCGGCATTGCTCAAGCAGAGGACAACCATCAGAGAAGTCCAGCCGGGAACAGTCTTACCGGAAAAATGTTCTATGAAAGCGCGGATAGCCTCTTCGATCGCTACCAGCGTCATGATTCCAGCTCCGACGAAGCTGATTCTCAAGGGCAGAGCGGAAAACGAGACCGCGGCTGTCCAAGCCAGCCGGATCATCTTCCGGAGCGGATATTTCGTCACTCCCGCGACTCTGGCTTGGCGCTTGTAAGGCACGCAGACCTGCGGATAGCCCACCCATGCCACCATGCCTCTCAGGAAACGGTGAAGCTCACGCATGGCGCGGAGGCTCTCGACGCACCGCCTCGACATCAGGCGAAAGTCACCAACGTCTTGCGGCAGAGATCTCAGGAAAAAGACGCGCATGCAGCGATAGAAGAACCAGGCAGTAAACTTCTTGAACACGCCCTCGCCCGAGCGCTCCACGCGCTGGCCGCAAACCACGTCATAGCCGTTGCGGTACTGCTCAACCATCCGATGGATCACCTCGAGCGGGTCCTGCAAATCCGCGTCGATCAAAACGATTGCGTCTCCGGAAGCATGATCGATGCCGGCCGTGGAGGCGTATTCGTGTCCGAAATTGCGCGACAGATTCAAGACCTTGATTCGGGAATCAGCCTGGCTCCAATCCACCAGCAAATCGATGGTCCGATCGGAACTGCCGTCATTGACCGCGATCACCTCGCAGGGGTACGGAGAATTGTCCAGAAACTCGGTTAACTGGGGCCGCAGCTGGGGAAAGATTTCCTGTTCATTGCAGAAAGGCATAACGATCGATAACAGCTTTGGATCCGGCCGCGGTGTGAGGATGCTATGAGTCATCAAAATCCTTGCTGCTCCTTGTCCAAATGTTTCGTTTGACTGTTCAACGCGCTGCACCCAGGAGGTTCTTTGCCAAATCGTCAAAAGCAAGCCGTCTGCTCCTGTTGTAGTTCAGGTTCAGAGTAGATCACATTGCGCTGTTCTTGCCGGGCGACTTTACTTAGCCGTCGTCAGGTCTTTCATGTGCCTGCGCGCCTCTTCGGCTTCAGCAGTGCGTCCCTGGGCACTGTAGCAATCGGCAAGAAGATTCCAGCGCCGCGGTTCAGGCGCCAGGCGCGCAGACTTTTCCAGAAAACCGGTTGCTCGCCTTACATCGTGGAGCGCAAGCCAAGCGCGGCCGCGCCCTTCGGCCACGTTCGCGCTGAACAGAGCATAGCTTGGCAGCGGGGCCAGCTTCTCGCCAAATCGCTCTGCACTATCAAACGCTCGGAGCGCTTCATCGGGTCGATTCATGGCCAGATCGACATTGCCGAGAAATAGATAACGGTCCGCGGGTAACAGGGCGAGGTCGGCCGCGTGCTGGAGCGCAAACGCCGCTTCCGGATAGTTCTTCTGCGCTATCATCAGCTGCGCCAATAGATACCAACCGATGTCCGTCGGATGGATACGGAGCGCGCGTCGATACTGGGCTTCGGCCTCCGCGAGTCTTCCGTTCGCCTGCAACAGCTGCGCGGTAAGCAGCGGCAGGCCGGGATCGCTGGTGAACAGGGCCTCAGCGTGGGCGACCGCGTCGAAAGCATCGCGGTCGCGCCCCAACACATAGTAGATCGACGCCGTATTGGCGTAGAAGTTGTAGGCCTCGGCGCGTTCGCGCGCGCGCGAGGAAGGGGCCGGTGGTGGAGCAATGCGATGGCTCGCACAGTCAATCGCGAAGCCGCCGATCCACCGCTGGTTCTCGGGCCGGTTGCGAACGAGCACGATGGAAACATCGTCGAGATAAACGGGTTTCCACCCGCTACTGTTGCAGTACTGCTGCAGTGGGACGTATTCCAGCCCGCCGATTCGCGCCAGCGAAAGAATGATGGTGTTGATGCCATAGCGGTCAGCTTCCTCGGTCCACACCGCCGAGTCGGGAGGCGACTCCACCAGGATCGATTGCTTCGTGAGCACCTCGAGAGGGAATGGAATCCCGCGTCCATCCGCGAAGTCCGGGTACTTGGGGCCGAGCCGAAGGGTGAGGTATCCGCCGCTGTTGTAGTCGTTGAAGAGTTGCCCCGGCAGCGCGTTGCTCTCAATGAATTGAGCCGCACGTTGCGGATACCACCAGGACAATCCTGTGCCAAAGGACGAGAGTTCGCCGTTCGCCAGATACGATCGGTTCGTGATCGTATCGGCGATGTGAAGCAGAGCCAGTGCCGCTATCAGCGCCGTCAACGTGGCAGCGGAAGCAAGGCGCGCGGACCGTTTATGAAATGGAAAGAGGGGACGGGGAAAAATTTCCCCGGAGATAACGATCACGACGATGGCGAACAACGCCTGGAAGCGCACATGTTCCACCGAGAGGTAGGCCGCACCGGCGAGCAGCAATGCGTTTCCGAACTGGCGGCGATAGAGCGCGATTACCGCTGCAAGACACGCAAAGGCCAGCAGCCACCAGTAGCTGCTGTTCGGATCGCGAAGTTGGAACGCGGCCGCGACGGAGGAGACGGTTAGGCGCAACGTCGACCACTCGCCGACCACTCCGCTCTGGAACTCCGCAAGTTTGTTGTGCGCAAGCAGAGCCCGATAGACTCCGAAGCCCCACGGATTGATTGCGGTTGCAAGAAACGAGAGTGCGATCCAGGGGGCTGCGTTCTTCAGTCGCCGAGCGGCCTGGAGGCGCCCCGACGCGAAGCAGAGCTCCAGCGACTCCTGTGCCGCGTAGAAGCCCAGCAATGCGATTCCGGCTGCGAACCCCGAATGAGCGTTGACCCAGACAAGCATTATCGGCGGTAGCAGCCACAACGGTGCTTGTCCTTCTCGCCGATGCTTCCACAACAGCGCCAAATACACGGCAAAGAAAAACGTGGTGAAGAGTTCAGCCCGGGGCGCAGTGCGAAAGGCAATCGAAGGCACCGCGAGAATGGCCAGCGCACAAGTAAGGAAGCGCGGCCGTCCGACGGATACCGCAACCACGGCAACGCAGGCCAGCGCATTCATCCAAGACAGTGCCGCAAATCCGCCGACGGTATACACGAGATACAGCAGCGCGCCACCGAATGGAGGGTAGATCCAGGGCACACCGGATGCCGTGTAGGACAGGACGTCGGTTCGAGGCACCGCATGATGGGTCACGAGGTATCGGCCGGTCGCCAGCAACCATCCGACATCGAAGTCAGCGACGGTACGCAACGCGGCAACAAACGCGTACGCCAACGCAAGCCCGAAGAATGCCCAGGCCGCGATGCGCTGTGGTCGCTTGCCGAAGAAGTCCATCATGGAATCCTATGATCATCATAAGAGTGCGTCGCAGAGCTTCCTCAACGCAAGTGGTTACGGTGGTCACCGGATTGTCTGCTGGCCGGAACTGCCTTTACTGCCGATGCTCGATGTCAACGTTACAATAGAAAATGTGCCCGGTTTGTGCGCAGCCTTGTCTCCAAGGATGATGCCGGCATTGCGTGACGGGAGAAGGGGACTGATAATCCCACCATGTCTAATCAAAGCATGGCGCGGGACGAATGGCAGCGGCGGATTGCACGGGCGGAGGAACTCGGCGCCCAGTACAGCTTTGCGGCGGAAATCCTGCGCTTCTATGTGGCCATTGTGCGTTTTCAGGGAAATTTCTACGGGGAACTTGGCAGATCTTTCGTCGGGCGGCCGCTCGAAAGATCGAGCGCTGGGGCGGTTGGCGCCGCCGCAGACTCGGAGGCCTTTGCGCGGCCGCTTCCACGAGGCTTGGCCAGCCGATTCGGCGAATTTCTGTTGGTGGTCGAACAGAACGGTCCGGGCCCGCTTCGGGAAGCTGCGCTCGAGTTGCGTAACGGCGGCGAAGATGCACATTTCCAATTGCTGGCGGTTTTCTGGAATGGGAGCGAGACCGGGACGCTGCCGCCGGGGTCTAACGATTTTTTCGCGCGCGCGTTTCTTCAGCCGTATGCGGCAGGCATTCGTTCGCGGTCAAGTGTGCGCTGGAGCGGGCCGGCGCCGTATCTTTGCCCGCTTTGCAGACGGAAACCGGGTCTAGGCGTTCTGCGTCCGTTGGGAGATGGCGGCCAGCGTTCTCTGGTGTGTTCATTTTGTCTGGCGGAATGGGAGTTCCGGCGGATCGTCTGTCCGGGATGCGGGGAAGAGAACCACGCCAAGCTTCCGGTCTACACCGCGGAAGAACTCAAGCACGTCCGGGTGGAAGCTTGCGACAGTTGCCGGAGCTACATCAAGACGGTGGACCTGACAAAAAGCGGACTAGCCGAACTGATCGTGGATGAGATGGCGTCAATCCCGCTCGACTTGTGGGCGCAGAAGCAGGGATACACGAAGCTGCAATGCAATCTGCTGCAGCTTTGATCGAAGGATTGTGTCGTGCGCTATTGAACGCCTGCGCGCATCTTCCGGTGTCCGTCAGGCTGTACCCCACCGCCGCTGGCGAGGCCAGATTGTTTCCTGGTATTTTTCAACCACGCGGTAGCTCTGCCTTCAGCCTCCGCCAGTTGTTGAGGAGACATTGTCCGGCCGATGGTTTTCTTACCTTCCTCGATTTGGTGAAGCATCGGGGTCGCCTTTCTTTCTGCGAGCAGATACCACATGTAAGCAGTAACAGAGTCGGGCTGGGTGCCCGCGATCTGACCATTTTCGATCTGCCCAAAATGCTCGGCCATGCGAAGTTGTGCACAGGGGTCGCCGGCCTCGGCGGCCTCGATAATCAAAGAGAATGAGAGGCTCTCTCCGTCGGCGGTGCGTGGTGGCTGGGGTTGCGAGTTGTTTATGGTGAGGTAGAGCAACTCAGTTCGGCTGGAGACGCCCAGCTTGTCAAAAATGCGGAAGAGGTAGTTCTTGACCGTGTGCGGGCTCAGGGCGAGAGCCTTGGCGATCTCGCGGTTGGACATGCCCCCGGCGACGTGTTGTATGACTTGGCGTTCGCGCGCGGAAAGCAGTTCGATCCCTTTGGGGTTGGTGGCGCGGACGAGCGGCGTGTTGGCAAACGCTTCGAGCGCCTGATCCAGATCGACGCTACGCGCCCAGATTTGTCCTTCATGAACGGCGCGGATGCATTTGCAGAGGCTCTCCAGTTGCTCTTGTTTAGAAAAAATGCCCCTCGCCCCAGCACGAAAGCACTCCAGGACGTCCTGCGGCTTGGAGGAGTCCAGCAAAATGACGCCCTTGATCTGGGGCCGAAGCGCACGCATTTCCCGCAGCACCTGGGTACCGTGGCCAGGCTGGTTATCCAAATTATGACTGATGACCACGACATCGATGGGCACGCGAGTGATGGCGGCCAACAGTTCCTCGGAATTCGAAGCCGCAGCTACGACCTGCAGGCCGCGATCATTGCGCAGAGCGTCGGCCAGGAGTTGGGTGTGTATGCGCGTGCCGTCGGCAACTACGATACTGATAAAGTCCGAGCCCACTTCCTCATGGGATGGCATCACGTCTCCTGATGATTGGTCTTTCAAGCTTGCAACAACGGACCGAAAGGGGGATTAAACAGTCCATTCGCCCATACGTCGAATGCTCTGGCCTCGGGGGATGAGGATAGAAGAAGTAGGGCAAAAAGCCGGCCAGAGTCTTCTTACTACAGCTAGGAATCTACCACTAAACTCACGAATCGGCAAGCAACGAAATTGCAACCTATGCAGAAAGATGCACTGCCGGTCATGCTCTTTGTCACAATCTGACCGGTTGCACGACAATGCAACGGATTCGATTGGACACCAGTTCCGAAGTGCCCGCGTCCATGCCGCAAGTCGCCTAAGGTAAAGGTAATCGGCTCAAATAGATATAGCCTATCCGCTGGATGGGTTGATGAACGTCGGAGACGAGGACGCCAAACTCCGCGGTGCGTATACCACGGCTGTGCCAGAGAATTACGTCTCTAAGACGTGTACCTTAGTCATGAGAAGATCAGCCGTATTTTAATAGGGTTAGTATGTTCTAGGAAGTCCGACCACTTGCACGCTCTTGCAAGTGACGTTAGTGTTAGCCCAACGAGTAAATCCCCCCTAGTTGAGTTGTTGATTACTTCCCCCTAAGAACGTTGCAGTGAATACCCGTGCGATTCAGGCGGACCCGGTAACTGGGACCGAGAGGGCGAAGCTATGAGTACCTCCAATCAAAGTTATGAAGTGGGCGGCGGGCCGAGCCCGTGGGTAGCGCAGGACGAACTGCGCTGGTACGCGCTGCACACCAGAGCGCGCCACGAAAAATCGGCCGAGCGGCGTTTGCGCGATCAGGGCATGGAAACGTTCGTGCCGACCACGATGGAAGTGCATCGCTGGAGTGATCGCAAGAAGAAGGTCGAAGTGCCACTATTCAGCTGCTATGTGTTCATTCGCTGCACTTTGAGCGCGCAGGACCGAACGCGCGTATACCAGGTGGACAGTGTGCACGGTTTTGTGGGTACGCGCGGAGCGAGCCTACCGATTCCCGACGAACAGATCGAAAGCATCCAGAAGGTTCTAGCGCAGACGGCGCCCTGGCGCTCGTACCCCTTTCTCAAAACGGGTCAGCGGGTCCGCGTACGCGGCGGGGCAATGGACGGAGTAGAAGGCGTGTTCTTGTCGGAGAACGGCGATCGCAGCCTGATTATTTCCGTCGATGCGATTCAGCGTTCGATGGCGGTGCGAATTGAAGGGTACGACGTCGAACCAGTCTGAAGTCGAACCAGTGTGAAGATGTTGTTGAAGTCCGCCAATCAACCGATTTCCTCCTAGACGATTCGTTTTCTCACCATCTTTTACCGGCCACTCCCAAACATGTATCAACCAGAGATCGAGCGAATCAGCGAAGAGCTGTATTTCATCGCGGCCAGCCCGGCCACCCGCCGGCTGCGTACGCAAGCGGAATTGCTCTCCCAGACGGACGTGCCGGTGCTGGTGACCGGGGAAGCGGGGAGCGGGAAGACGACTGCCGCGCGGATGATCCACTCGCTATCGATTCGTTCCAGCTTCCCATTCATGCGGGTGAAATGCGCCGTACTCACGGCCGACCTGCTGGAGAACGAACTGTTCGGCTACGAGCACGCTTCCGCCAACGGGCGGCCGGAATCGACGCCAGGGAAGTTCGAGCAGTGCGCCAAGGGAACGATTTTGCTGGACGAGTTTGATGCCATGCCGGACGAAGTGCAAGGGCGGCTTCTGAAACTGCTGGAGACGGGAGAGTTTGTCCGGTGCGGCGGCCACAGCCCGATCCGGGCCGATGTGCGCATCATTGCTACCACCTGCGGCGATCTGGAGTTGGCAACGGCCGAGAAAAGAGTTCAGGAAGATTTGTTCTATCGCCTGAGTGTTTTCGAATTGCGTGTGCCACCTCTGCGGGAGCGGCGCGAGGAAATCCCGCTTTTGCTGGGGCATCTGATGAACCGCCTGACCCGTCGCTATGGCGTTCCGGCTCCGCGCTTTTCCAGCGTGTTGCTGGATGCGTGCCAGCAATGTGCGTGGCCCGGCAATCTGCGCGAACTGGAGAACTTTGCCAAGCGCTTCCTGGCGCACGGCGATGAGGAGGCGGCGTTGCACGAATTGCATTCGCGGCCCGATTACGGGTTCGCCGGTGGGGGTGGGAATGGAAACGGGGACGGAAACGGGCACGCGAAGACCGGCGTTCACCCTGCGGCCCTGCACCCTTTGAACGCGCACACAGCGGAAGAAAACTCGTCCCTGAAGTTGCTGGTAAGAAACGCAAAAGGGGAGACCGAACGCGGCGCGATTGCCCACGCGCTCGAAGAGACACACTGGAACCGGAAAGCGGCAGCTCGATTACTCAATATCAGCTATCGTGGGCTGCTTTATAAGATCCAGGAGTACCGCCTGGCGCCGCCGGCAGAGTCTGCAAGATCTTTTCTTCCCGATGGTGTCCGATCGGCAAAGTAGCGCTGGCATCAAAGTAGCCACGATTGAAAGCGCTCCAATTGAACGACCCACGATTGAATCAGTTACGATTGAATCAGTTACGATTGAACCAGTTACGATTGAACCGGGAAAGCGCTGAGAGGCATTGCTTATGAAGGAACCCATGAGGGCCCATCGAACCGTGCCGATCCTGACGCTGCTGGCGCTGGTATCGATCGGCGCGTTTGCGCAATCCGATTCCGCATCGCGTCCCCCGGCGCCGGCCACGGCCGCCGATAAGCAGGCCGGTGAGAAGACGGGCGAAAAATCCGCGCCAGGTTCGAGAGCCGCACATTCGGATAATTCCTACGTAATCGGCGCCAACGACGTCCTGGCCATCAATGTGTGGAAAGAACCTGACATCTCGCGTTCCGTCCCCGTTCGTTCTGACGGAAAGATTTCACTGCCGTTAGTCGGAGAGTTGCAGGCGAGTGGCCAGACGCCGCAGCAACTGGAACAAGAGATCACCAAGCGCCTGCAGAGTTATATCTCAGAGCCGGAAGTCACGGTCATCGTAACCGACAGCAAGAGTCAGAAGGTGAACATCATGGGGATGGTGGCTCGACCTGGCGCCTATTTGCTGACCAGTTCGACTACCGTGCTCGATGCGGTCGCGATGGCCGGCGGTTTCAAAGACTTCGCCAAGCAGAAGTCGATTTACGTTCTTCGGCAAGCTCCGGACGGAACCCAGCAACGAATCCCGTTCAACTACAAAGACGTGATTAAAGGCAAGAATCCGGAGCAGAACATCCGCCTGCAGTCTGGCGATACTGTGGTTGTGCCGTAGTAGTGGCGATGATTATTCGACGCTTGCTGATTCTCGGGTGGATGGTGGCTGGGCTGCAGTTTCTCTCGGCGGGGCAGAACCCGCCTCCACAGAACCCGCCTGCGCAGAGCCCACCGGCACAGAGTCCTGGCAGCGATGATGCTAGCGCGAGAACGGCTCCGGCTGCCGCACTCTCGGCTATAGCAGGGATGCAGACCGAGGGCGGTGCGGATGATACCAGCAGCAGTCTGCCGCAGATACCTGGGTTGCTCGGGGGGATCGGCATTTCTCCGGCGTTCCTCTCAGAGATGGGAAGATCGAATTACCTGCGAGGCGGAGTGAATGTGGGCGCGACCTATGACGACAACCCGTTGCTCCTTTCAAGTGGACCGGTAGGCAATGCGAGCGTTTCGATCTTCCCCAACATCAAGATCGATGAAACGTCGTCTCGAATGCGCTGGTCGCTCGGATACGCGGGCGGCCTGACCGTGAATCAGAGGTTTACGAACCAAGACCAGGGATCGCACAACCTGAATTTCGATTCCGAGTACCGGCTCAGCCCGCACGTGAATCTGCGGGTAGCGGAGAATTTCTCCTTGACCACCGGCTTCTTCGACGCGGGCAATGGCGCCGAAATCGTCGCTGGCTCGGGCGGGCCGAACGCCAGTCTGATTACACCTCTGGCCTCGCAAAGATCCAGCGGAACGACGGTAGAGACGAACTATCACTTTGCTTTGAACGATCTGATTGGGGCGAGCGGGTCGTTCTATGATTCGCATTTCAGCAATGTCGCCGCGGGGGCGGAGTTGGCGAATACCCAAACCGCGTCCGGGTCGACCTTCTGGCTGCACCAGCTTTTTCATGGAGACTGGGGCGGCGCAAGCTACCGGTTCGATCGGATCACTTTCAATCCCGGCGGCGGCGAAAGCCAGATCCATAGTTTCTTCGCGGTGAATACACTAAACATTTCGACTCGGTTCACGCTGACCGGCTTCATCGGTCCGCAGTACTCGGACAACCAGGGCTTGGCTCCCGTTACAGCGCAGCCCACGCAATCCAGTGAATGGTCAGTTGCGGGCGGAGCAGAAGGCGGTTGGAAGAATCAGCATACCAGCTTGTCCGCCGGATACTCACGGATCATCAGCGACGGCGGCGGCGTTTTGGGTGCGGTGCGTTTGCAGACCATTCATGGCAGCTTCCGTCGCCAACTAACTCCGGGGTGGACGGCTGCTCTCACGGCGAGCTACGGAAGGAACCGCTCGCTTACTGTACCCTTCGCAACCAGCGCGAGTTCAATCAATTTGACTTCCGCAGGCGTCTCTCTGGAGCGTAACGTTGGGAAGAGTATCGGGTTCCGCATGGGCTACAGTCACGATTTTCAGGAGCAGTTTGGACTGCCCGCCCCAACTCCAACGCAGAATGCGAACCGGAATCGGGTTTTTGTTACGCTGTCGTATCAGTGGGCCAAACCTTTAGGAATGTAGGTTATGGAAGAAGAACTGCAAGAATCACACGAGCCACTCGATTTCGCACAAATCAAGGGGATAGTCCGCCGCCGGCGATGGCAATTTCTGCTGCCGTTTTTCTGCGGCTGGTTGCTGATGTGGGGAGCGAGCTGGCTGATCCCATCCACCTATCGGTCGGGAACGCTCATTCTGGTCGAGCAACCATCGGTGTCGGCGAAATATGTGGAGTCGAACATCGATACTGACATTCAGCATCAGCTGGATAGCATTACTCAGCAAATCCTGAGCCGCACCCGGCTTCTCCGGATCATCGACAATCTTGGTCTCTATGCCCAAGACCGGAAACACAAGAGCCCGGACGACCTGGTCGAGGCGATGCGCAAGGACATCGAAATCGAACTGACGCACAGCGACGATAAGAAGCTTTCCTCCTTCAATATTTATTATGCGAGTCGCGATCCGAAGATGGCGCAACAGGCGACGAGCGAACTGGCGAATCTGTTCATCACGGAGAATCTTGAAGAGCGCCAGAAACGTTCGGAGAACACGACCACCTTCCTCGAAGATCAACTCGATCAAGCCCGCGCAAAACTCGCAGCACAAGAAGCGAAATTGCGTGTGTTTAAAGATCAGCATTTGGGCGAACTGCCCACCCAAACTCAGAGCAACCTGCAGATCCTGACCGGCCTTCAGGCTCAGGTACAAGCCAATCAGGACTCGCTCAACCGGGCCAAGCAGCAGAACGCCTATCTGGAGTCGCTGATCAATCAGTATCGCGCGATGGATAGCGGTTCGAAGCCGGGTGAAGTGGGCAGCCCGGTTGGGCTTGCCGCGATCGACAAAGAGCTGGATCAACTGAAGGCGCAGCTGGCGGATTTGACTTCTCACTACACCGATAAACATCCCGATGTCCGGAAGACGAAAGAGCAAATTGCCCGGACCGAAAAGATGCGCGAACGGATCGTCGCTGAAATGAATAGTCCGGCGCCTGCCTCCACTACGGGCCCGGCCGCCGCTTCGTCGTCTGAGCCGAAAACCGCACCGATGCTGGAGATGGAAAGCCAGCTCAAGGCCAACCGCCTCGAAATCGCGAACCGCGAAGCGGAAATCAAAAACGAGCAGAGCAAGATCAACCAATATCAGGCGCGGCTGAATATGGCCCCGGTCATGGAACAGCAGTTCGCCGACATCACACGAGACTATGATCAGTCGAAGACCGATTACGAGTCGCTGCTGGCCAAGAAGAATCAGTCGGAGATGTCGACCGACCTGGAGAAGACACAGCAGGGAGAGCGTTTTAGCATGTTGGACCCGCCGAATCTCCCGGCAAGACCTTACAAGCCGAACCGTCTGATGCTGTGCGGCGCGGGGTTAGCGGTTGGCCTGGTTTTCGGCGGTGGTCTCGCTTTCGGCCAGGAAAAGCTGAGCGGCAAAGTTTACAGCGAGCGCGAGATCAAGAAGCTGGTCCCCTTCGATGTGATCGCGGAAATTCCGCAGATCGAGAGCTTGGAAGAACAGTCGTCCCACCGGCGCGGTGCTTGGATCGCAGGCGCGGCGGCCGTGGTGGTCGTAGGTTTCATCCTGTTAGGATCGGCAGTAACGTATTTGTACGGCTAGAAATCATGTATAAGAGCTTCTACAACCTGCAGCGCAACCCGTTCGAGATCACGCCGGATCCGTCGTTCTTGTTTCCCACGACGCGGCACAACGAGGCGCTCGCTTCGTTGTATTACGGAGTGACGGCGCACCGCGGATTTGTAGTGTTGACGGGCGAGGTGGGCACGGGGAAAACGCTCATTCTGCGCTCATTGCTCGGGTTGCTGCAGCGCCGCGACGTAGCCTTCGCGCTGATTTTCAATCCGACGCTTTCGCCTCTGGAATTCATGCGCTATATCGCCTTGGATTTCGGATTGCCGGTGACGGGCAAGGCCAAAGACGAGTTGATCCACGTGCTGAATGGCTTCCTCTTGCAAAGACATCAGAAGGGATTGACGACGATCCTGGTCGTGGACGAGGCTCACCACCTGTCGCCGGAGGTACTGGAAGAGATTCGGCTCTTAACCAACCTGGAAACGTCGCAGCAGAAATTGCTGCAGATCATATTGGCGGGGCAGCCAGAACTCGATCAGAAGCTTGATTCCCATGAACTGCGGCAGCTAAAACAACGGATCGCGCTGCGTTGCCATCTCGACTCGCTCAGCGTGAACGAGACCGGGGAATACATGCGCCGCCGTCTTCAGATTGGGGGAGTGACTGGCGCCATCCAGATTTTTTCCGGACCAGCGATCGAGGCTGTTTTCCGGCACTCGCGGGGCATTCCGAGGCTGATCAACACGATCTGCGAGAACGCGTTGCTCGCGGGCTACGCCAAACACGCGGCCACGATTACCTCCGAAATCATTGACGATGTCGCACGGGAGTTGCGGCTCGGCGTGATTTCCGCGGACCCCAAGAACAACGGCGGAGCGCGGTTGTCGATCGAGGGCGAGCAGAAAGAGCTCCTGCTGGCGGTGAAGACGCTGCTCGAAGTGCATGGTCGCTTGCAGGGAGCTGGGCCGAAGGGCCGGCTGCAATAGGGAACAGGTTTCCGCCATATGAGCTATATATTTGAAGCATTGCAGCGAGCAGAGGCCGAGCGGTCGGGCGGAAGCCTGCCGACAAACGCCGCTTCGGTCGCGGATCTGCTGCAGGTGGTCGAACAGGAAATCGAGCGCAAACAATTTCTTGCGGAATTGCCGCCGGCCGAATTACCGGCGACGAAAGAGTCTTCGAAGGTAGGTTCGTTTGCCGCTGCGAAAGCGCTCGTGCCGGCACCGGCGGCCTATGGACGGTTGGTATGTCTGACGGATCAGGGCAGCATGGCGGCGGAAAAGTTTCGCGTGTTGGGGTTGAAGCTGCGCCATCTCCGCGAACGGCGCAAGCTCAAACGGATCGTGGTTACCAGCAGCATTCCGCAGGAAGGGAAGAGTCTGGTCGCGTCAAACTTGGCGCTCAATCAGTCCCGAAGCAAGATTCTCCACACTGTGCTTATCGATGGTGACTTAAGACGGCCCGAGTTAGGAAGCCGTTTCGGCTTTAATCGCAACCTGGCAGGACTCAGCGAGGTTCTCCGTGGAGAGCGCCAGCTGTCTGAAGTTGTGTACAAGCTCGAAGGCTCCGGCCTCTGGTTCATTCCCGCGGGCGTGACTCCCGAGAATCCACTCGAGGTGATGCAATCGGGCCGGCTCCCGCAGTTGCTCGAGCAACTCGAAACATTTTTCGATTGGATTATCATCGACACCCCTCCGGTCCTTCCTCTGGCAGATACGCCACTCTGGATGAAGCTGGCAGATGGGGTGCTGCTGGTGACCCGCGAGGGTGTGTGCGAAAAGAAACAGCTGGGACGCGCGATGGAAGTCATCGACCGTTCCACGATGCTGGGCGTGGTTATAAACAGTTGCAGCAGCAATGACCAGAAGTACTACTATGCACGATACGGCTCGGCGAATGATGAGGAAGCTTCTTCACCCGTAGCTGAAAACTGAATCTTTGCTTTACCTTATCCTCACCTCAAACTCCCCCATCAACTCAATCTGTCAGTGAAGCTACGGTGGTCTTTTTACCGCCGGTAGCTTGCGAGGAGATGTATCCGTGTCGTCCACATCGACAAGAACGCGATCTGTTAATGGCGTGTCTCAACCGCAGAACTGGTTAGACTCGAAGCAAGTCCTTTCCAAGGAAGTCCTTGCCGAAGAGGTCTTCCGTCGGATGATCTCGCTGGAACGGAAGCGCAGCGAGCGTACGCAGCGCCCATTTGTCCTGTTGCTTATGGACACGGGGCGCGCTCAGCCGACAGAAAAGAACGGCCGGATTCTCCTCGACATCCTTTCCGCGTTACAGAATGCCACGCGCGAGACTGACGTCATGGGTTGGTATGAGATGAATGCCGCCGTGGGAGTGATGTTCACGGAAATCACTCTGGACAACAATCTCATTCTCAGTACCATCCTTGCCCGGATCAGCGATGTTCTCCGCGGCCGGCTAACGAACGAACAGTTCACCCAGATCAAATTTTCGTTTCATTTGTTCCCGGAGGAGTGGGATTCAAACAATCCAGAACGTCAGAGTAACCCGACACTTTATCCAGACCTCCACAAGCGCGACGGGGCCAACCGACTGGGCCGAGCGCTGAAGCGAGGTATGGACATTTTGGGAAGCCTGCTGCTGCTGGCGCTGTTGTCCCCGGTGTTCTTCGTAATTGCCGTAGCGATTAAGCTGACTTCACGGGGGCCAATTCTGTTTCGTCAGCAGCGCGTTGGAGAACATGGGACGGCATTCACTTTCCTGAAATTCCGATCGATGTTCGTAAACAACGATGCCAGCCAACACAAGGAATACGTGCGCAAACTGATTGCTGGCCAAGCGGCCAAACAGCCGACCAACGGTGCCGGGGAAGGCATTTTCAAGCTTACCAACGATCCCCGGATCACGCCGGTGGGAAACTTCCTGCGCCGCACGAGCCTGGATGAATTGCCACAATTCTTCAATGTGCTGCGAGGCGACATGTCATTGGTCGGGCCGCGTCCTCCGGTGCCGTACGAGGTGGAGGCCTACGCGACCTGGCATCGCCGCCGCTTGCTCGAAGCGAAGCCCGGAATTACCGGGCTCTGGCAGGTTGAGGGGCGAAGTCGTGTCGGATTTGACGACATGGTTCGACTCGATCTGCGCTACGCGCGCCATAGTTCTCCCTGGCTCGACCTGAAGATTCTGGTGCAGACTCCGAAAGCAGTGATCGCCGGGAACGGCGCCTGTTAGCTCGACAACTCTTTCCAATTCCTCCCCCGGGTCCGTTCGTTGCCAAATAGAAGTTCTCTTTTCTTCTCGGTTCGACACAGTTGCTCAGAGGGTGGAATCTTATGATTAGGTTTGGAGTGATCGGGTACGGTTATTGGGGGCCAAATATCGTGCGCAATCTGCGCGCCCTGGAAGGTTGCCAGGTCGTCGGAATATGCGATCAGACTCCCGCAGCTCGCAAACGCATACAGGCGGCGAATCCCGGGATTCCGGTCCAGAGCGACGCAAACGAACTGATAAAGTCACCCGAGGTGGATGCCATCGCGGTCATCACCCCAGTGTGGACCCACTATGAACTAACCAAGGCTGCGCTGGAAAACGGCAAGCATGTGTTCGTGGAAAAGCCGTTTACCAGCAACGTTGCACAAGCAGAAGAACTGATCAACCTGGCGGCACAGAAAAACCTCCAGATCATGGTGGACCACACCTTCCTGTTTACCGGCGCGGTCCGCAAAATAAAGAAGCTGCTTGCGGAGGGGACGCTCGGCAAGCTCTACTACTACGATTCGACCCGAGTGAACCTGGGGCTTTTTCAGCACGATTGCAACGTGATTTGGGATCTCGCGCCACACGACCTCTCGATCATGAACCATCTGCTGCACAAGGAAGCGGAGGCCATCTCGGCCACCGGGCAAGCTCACCTCAACGGGCACGAGGATATTGCGTTCATCACCGCGTATTATCCGGACAAGATGATCGCTCACGTCAACGTGAACTGGATTTCGCCGGTCAAAGTTCGAACCACGCTAATCGGCGGCGAAAAGAAAATGCTGGTCTGGAACGATCTTGAGGCGGACGAGAAGCTGAAGATTTACGACAAGGGTGTGGACGTGAAGAGCCAGGAAGGTGTGTACAACCTGCTCGTCAGTTATCGTTCGGGCGACATGTGGGCTCCACAAGTCGAACAAGTGGAGGCCCTGAAGCTGGAATTGACGTACTTCGTTGAGTGCCTTCAGAAAGATACAAAGCCGTTCAACGACGGCTGCGCCGGCCTGAAGGTGGTCCGCATGCTGGAAGCGGCGAACGAATCACTCTCCAAACGCGGCGAACTCGTTTATCTCTGAACGATCCGCTGAACGACCCGCCACGAACTGACCAGTCCCTTACTTGTGAAACCAACTGTCTTAATTGCGACGACGACGAATTGGGTGCCCACGGCCCGCTTGGCTGTGGCGCTCGCAAATGCCGGGTTTAGGGTTGAGGCGCTTTGTCCTTTCGGACACCCGCTAGGCAAAACTCACGCTGCCCTTCGCACACATACGTATCAGGGGCTGACACCGCTCGGTTCGTTTGGGCGTGCGATCGCTGCCTCGAAGCCTGATCTCGTTGTGCCCGGAGATGACCTTGCGGCCCGACACTTGCACGTGCTTCATCGTCGGCGAGAGTTGCATCCGGGCGATGCGACCGAACTTGGGTCTCTGATTGAGCGCTCGCTGGGGTCGCCAGAATCCTTCCCGATTATGCAATCGAGGGCCGCTTTCATGGAACTCGCACGGGAAGAGGGAATCCGGGGTCCCAGGACTGGGGTCATCAAAACGGACGAAGATGTCAACGACTGGGTCGAGCGTTCTGGTTTTCCTGTTGTGCTCAAGGCCGATGGCACTTCGGGAGGCGAGGGTGTCCGGATAGTGCGCACGGCCGCAGAGGCGCAACGCGCCTTTCGGAAGCTGCAGACGCCCCCGCTCTTGGCACGCGCGCTCAAACGAGCCCTGGTAGACCAGGACAGAACTCTGATTTGGCCATCGCTACGGCGACACCAACCGACCGTGAGCGCTCAGTCTTTCGTGGCCGGACATGAAGCAACCAGCACCATTGCCTGCTGGAAGGGCACCGTCCTGGCGAGTCTGCATTTCGAGGTGCTCCGCAAGTGCAATGCTGCCGGGCACGCGACCGTTGTTCGGTTGATTGAAAACGCTGAAATGTCGAGCGCAGTTGAAAAGGTAGTCCGTCGAATGAGTCTTTCGGGCGTCTGCGGATTTGATTTCATGTTGGAAGCAAGCACTGGAGACGCGTACCTCATCGAAATGAATCCGAGAGCGACTCAGGTCGGACACATCACGCTCGGCGCTGGGCGCGATCTTCCGGCGGCGTTATACGGCGCGGTCACGGGACATCCGAGTCGAGTTGCCCCGGCGGTCACAGAGAACGACACGATCGCGCTTTTTCCGCACGAGTGGGCAAGAGATCCGCAGAGTGAATTCCTGCGAACCGGATATCACGATGTTCCCTGGGACACGCCAGAGTTGGTTTACGCCTGTATCCGTCGGAGCCGAAAGCAGAGTGCGTGGTATTCCCGCGGTGACGCGAATCGCGAGGTTGTGGTGTCTCCAGTCATGAAAGTTCCGGTTGAGAACGGTGCTGCAACGAGGATCCCAGCGAGATGAAAAAGCCACTCCAGGTGATGAAGTTCGGCGGTACGTCGGTGGGGGATGCGTCCTGCATCGGAAGAGTCGTCGAAATTATTGGAACTGCCTCGCGCGCCTGCAACATCGCGGTCGTCGTATCCGCGATGGGCGGCGTAACCAACCGACTCATCGAGGCCGCGATTGAATCGAAGGCTGGAAATGAAACCGCGGTTGCTGAGACTTTCGCTCAGTTGAGGACGCAACACGACGAAGTGGTCACAGCTTTGATCCATTCGGCCGCAGAGCGGAAGCGTCTGCAGCATAAGCTCCACGACCTCTTCGCCGCAGGGGAGCGTCTATGCCAGGGCACTCTCCTCCTACGCGAGCTGACGCCGCGTACTCTCGACGCGATATCGGGACTCGGTGAACGCCTCTGCGCTCCGTTGGTCGCGGCTGCGTTAGCAGAAATCGGAGTCGGCAGCGAGGCGATCGAGGCGACCGAGCTGGTCGTAACCGATTCCTATCACGGCGGAGCTGAACCTTGGTTCGACCTGACCCGCGCTCGCTGCCAGGCGCGTGTGGCTCCACTCTTGAAAGCAGGAATCGTGCCCGTAATGACTGGTTTCATCGGGGCAAACGAGGAAGGCGTATTGACTACCCTCGGTCGCGGTGGTTCCGATTATTCGGCAACCATACTCGGCGCGGCCCTCGACGCCGACGGAGTTGTTATCTGGAGCGACGTGCAAGGTCTGCTGACCGCCGATCCAAGGCTGGTGGCAGAGGCCTGCACGATCGCAGAAATCTCATATCGCGAGGCGGCCGAACTCGCCTATTTCGGGGCGAAGGTTTTGCACCCGAAGACGCTCCGTCCGGTAATGCAAAGCGGCATTCCGATTTGGATCAAGAACACGTTTGCCCCAGACGAGTACGGAACCAAGATTACCCCCACGGGCCCACTGAACGCAGGAGGAGTCAAGGCGCTCACTGCCATCCGCGACGCTGCACTCATCACGGTCGCGGGACCGATTACTCAAGGCGGCACGCAAGGCGTTCCTGACGCGCTGGCACGAACAGTTGCAACCGCAGCGGCGGTTCGAGCCGATGTGCTCCTGATCTCGCAATCCTCCGCGCATAACGACATCTGCCTGGTCATTGCATCTCCGCTTGCCAAGCGCACGGTCGAAGCTTTGCGCCACGAGTTTTCGCCAGACCTGATGCACGAAAAGGTGGAACACACGGTTTTTGATTCCGCAGTTTCCGTCGTCACCCTGGTCGGCCAGAACCTGCGAACGGCGTCCGGGACGGTCGCGCGCACCTTCGCCGCGCTCGGGCAAGAAAATGTAAACATCATCGCGACTGTGCAAGGATCCTCCGATTGCAGCATGTCGTTTGTAGTGCCGCAACAGAATCTGAAAGTCGCTCTCACCAGTCTTCATCGCGAGCTTGAACTGGGCAGTCTGCCCTCGAATGGTGGCCCCGCGAATGGCCGTCCGGTCACAGCCGGCGCCAGTCTTTCAGCAGTCTGGAAGTACGAGTCCGAGTCGGCGACTGCCGACTGAGGATTGCAAAATTTTATGGACACTTACGTGTGCATCGCATCGGACGTAAAGCTTGGACGAGATGTAAAGCTCTCCAAGTTCATCAACCTCTATGGATGCGAGATTGGCGACGAAACAAAAATCGGAGCCTTTGTCGAGATCCAGAAAAACGCAACCGTAGGCAAACGCTGCAAGATCTCAAGCCACACGTTCATCTGTGAGGGCGTCACCATCGAGGACAACGTCTTCGTAGGACATGGCGTGATGTTCATCAACGACTTATATCCGCGCGCAACCACAGCCACTGGCGGCCTGCAAACGGAAGCCGACTGGCATGTGGAACGGACGGTAGTGAAAAAAGGCGCCTCGATTGGCTCGGGCGCGACCATCCTCGCCAACACCAGCATCGGAGAAAACGCCATCGTGGGGGCGGGCGCCGTGGTCACCAAAGATGTTCCGGCCAACACCATTGTGGCCGGTGTTCCGGCAAGAATTCTTCGTCAAATTGAAACGGAGGTAGTGCAGTGAATCATTCGCAAAACATACCTTTTCTTGATCTGGTCACACCGCACGTCGAGCTAGAACAGGAGCTGACCGCAGTTTTTCAGCAGGTAATCCGCACTGCCGACTTCATCAGCGGTCCCTTGGTAGAGAATTTTGAAAAAGAGTTTGCCGCGTTCTGTCACACGGAACGTGCAGTTGCAGTCAACAGCGGTACGGACGCTCTTCGTTTCGCGCTGATGGCAGCCGGTGTGAAGCCGGGCGACGTGGTGGTGACGGTTCCGCACACGTTCATTGCGACGACCGAAGCCATTTCGCAGGCAGGAGCACTGCCGGAGTTCGTCGATATCGACGAGCGCACCTACAACATAGATCCTGCCAAACTGGATGCCTACCTCGAAAGGCAGTGCAGGAAGAAAGAAGGTCAGCTCATCAGTAACCGCAGTGGGCGTCCGGTAACCGCCATTGTTCCAGTGCATCTCTACGGGCAGATGGCGGACATGGATGCAATTCTGGAACTGGCCAAGCAGTATCAGTTGCTGGTGGTGGAAGACGCGTGCCAGGCGCATGGGGCCGAATATTTCTCGCGGAAACAAAATCAGTGGTTTCGAGCCGGTTCGATGGGCCGCGCGGCCGCCTTCAGCTTTTATCCCGGGAAAAATCTGGGAGCTTGCGGCGAAGGTGGCGCGATTACCACGAATGATCCGAAGCTGGCCGATACCTGCAAAATGATCCGGGACCACGGCCAGGCGAAGAAGTACTACCACGATATCGAGGGGTACAACGGTCGTCTCGATGCGATCCAGACTGGAATCCTGAGCGTGAAACTCAAGCATCTCGCTGAGTGGAACGGTCAACGACGACAACACGCGGAACGTTATCGCCAATTGCTGGGAAGCTATGAGGGCGTCATTCTGCCTTTCGAGCCCAGCTGGTCGAAAGCTGTGTATCATCTGTTTGTGGTTCGAGTCGCTGACCGGGAACAGTTAAAGGACTACTTGGGAGCGAAGGGGATTGGCACCGGAATTCACTATCCTATTCCGCTGCACCTGCAGAAAGCCTATGCGACTCTCTCATACAGCAAGGGCGACTTCCCGGTTACAGAGCGGGTCGCTGCCGAGATTCTGTCGCTTCCCATGTTTCCCGGACTGACGGAAGCAATGCAGGAACGCGTCGCCGAACAGACCTCTGAATGTGTTCCGAGCATGGTTACCGTGGCTAGGTAGGTAGAATGTCCCCCACCCAATTGGCAACAAATACGAAAGTGGAGCAGCCCCCGTCTGAGCTGAAAGGCTTGGCCGGAATCCGCGCGGAGAAAACACCACGATCCAGGCAAAAAGTCTGGATCGACCTGGAAAATTCCCCGCACATCCCGTTTTTTGTTCCCATCATCACGGAACTGGAAGCGCGAGGCTGTGAAGTTGTGCTCACCGCCAGAGATTGCTTCCAGGTCTGTGAACTCGCAGACATGGCGGGTCTGAAGTACCGGAAGATCGGCCATCATTACGGGAAAAATCGCGTTGCCAAAGTAGTGGGACTTGGCGTTCGTGTCCTACAGATGGCGCCGTTTGTGCTTCGAGAGAAGCCAGTCATCAGCGTCTCGCACGGCTCTCGCTCTTTGGCCTTGCTCTCTTCCCTACTGGGAATTCCGAGCATTACCATCGCGGACTATGAGTACGCCGATCACCGGCTGACCTCCCTGATCGGCTCAGCGCAAAAAAAGTGGATCATGACGCCCGAGGTAATTCCGTCGGCTATCTTCGAGAAGAGCGGCACTCTAAAAGACCATGTATTGCACTATCCCGGAATCAAGGAGGATGTTTATACGCCCTTCTTTCAGCCCGATCCTTCTGTGAAAGAAGCGCTCGGTCTTACCTCGGCCGAGGTCGTGGTTACCATCCGCCCGCCCGCTACCGAGGCCCACTATCACAATCCCGAGAGCGAGAAGCTGTTGCTGGCAGTATTTCAATTATTGGGGGATCGTCCCCAAGTCAAGACGGTCCTGCTGCCGAGAACACACAAACAGGAAGCAGAGCTGCGCCAAGCCAGGCCGGACTTGTTTACTACGGGGAAGATTGTGGTGCCAAAGCACGCCGTAGACGGTCTGGATCTTATCTGGTATTCGGATGTCGTAATTAGCGGCGGAGGGACGATGAACCGCGAGGCTGCGGCGTTGGGAATACCAGTTTACAGTCTGTTCCGCGGAACCATGGGAGCGGTAGATAAACATTTGGCGGAGACAGGCAAGCTTGTGCTTTTGGAAAGCGAGCAAGATGTGCGCGAAAAACTCAAACTCGTGCCGCGCAACAAGGAGTTTGTTTTTCGGCCCAGTCGACGGGCGACCCTGGATGCGGTGGTCAACCATATCAGCGCGGTTATGGAGAAGAAAGGCTAAGGAATGCAACCGGGCACACTGATACAGCGGGAAGAAAAGAAAGCGGGCGCACCCGGTGTTTCTGAATTATGCGATCTTGCCGCGGCCGGTCTGGTCGAGATGTTCGATCCGAAGCGGCAAATTTTCTGCGACATCTACAATCGTACCGAAAACGGAATGGTCCGGGAGAGACTGTCGCCGCGCTACACGATGATGACACTGCTCGGCTTGCGTCGTTACGAACAATCCGGTCGGCGTTCACCGGTGGCGATTGCTCCTGTTCTGAATACTCTGCTCGCTGACACTAAGTGGATCGGCAGCGCCGGCGATCTGGGTTTGCTTCTCTGGACTTGTGCGGAACTGGTTCCAGACCTTCTGCCCGACGTCTATTGCGAGGTCGGCGCGCAAGGAGCATTGGCGCGCTTTTCCGACGGGCGCCAAGGTTCGACGATGGAAGTCGCTTGGTATTTGACCGGAATTGCGGGCTGCTATCTCGCGGGTCATGGCAATCTCGCTGGACTGGCCGAGCAGGCCGCGGTGGCGAGGCAAATTCTAGAAGGAAACTGCGGCCCTTCGGGAGTCTATGGCCACCTCAGCCGCAGCAAGTCGTGGTCGGGCTACTTTCGGGGGAGAATCGGCAGCTTTGCCGATCAGGTATATCCCACGATCGCTTTCGCAAGACTATCGCAGGCACTCCAAGACGAAAACGCGGGCAAGATGGCGCTCCGCACGGCCGAGAAGATGTGCGAACTGCAGGCTCCGCTAGGAGAATGGTCGTGGCACTACGATTCCGTGAGCGGGAAAGTTGTCAGTCGCTATCCTGTGTATTCCGTGCATCAGCATGCCATGGGGCCAATGATGCTGTTCGCGGCCAGTGAAGCGACGGACCGCGACTTCAGCGATGCGATCTACAGAGGCCTGGCATGGATTAGCGGCCAGAACGAACTGGGGCGCGATTTAGTCGAGCCATCGCTTGGTCTGGTGTGGCGCTGCATCTATCTTGATTCGATGGACGCTTGTACCGATAGTGCCCTGCGCTTCTTGCAATTGCGCTCTGGCACGGTTGACGCCCGCCGGTTGAAAGTCCGCTATGAATGCCGTCCCTATGAGCTTGGATGGCTGCTGTATGCATTTGCCGGTCGCTGACCGGACGCGCTCCGCATCGACTTCAATTCGCCCATTGCCTATATCTATGCGCGTTCTTTACAGCTTTCCCCACAAACTAGGCGCCGACCGTATCTGCTATACGGCGTGGCAGCAGGTAAGGGGCCTCGTCTCCGCTGGTGCCGACGTGTTGCTCTTTCCGGGTGCGTTGTCGCGTCCGGTGCCTGATTCCGTGGAGGTCCATCCCACGCTGGCGAGAGGAAAGCTGCGCCTGCCGTACAAGCTGCTGGGGAAGCTGAAAACGCTGGCGCTGCACGACCGAATCGTGGCTCGGCGGTTGGAAAAACTCGCAGGACAAGTCGATATAGTTCATGTGTGGCCCTGCGCAGCGCTGGAAACTATCAAAACTGCCAAGCGGCTGGGTATTCCGACCGTTCTCGAGCGTCCGAACGCGCACACGCGGTTTGCCTACGAGGTAGTGAATCAGGAATGCCAGCGTCTTGGTGTGACCCTACCTAGGGGCCATGAGTATCAGTTCAACGAAGGCATTCTAGGTTTGGAGGAAGAAGAGTTTCGGCTGGCTGATTACTTGTTGTGTCCCTCGGAATTTGTCGCTAAGACATTCCGTGAGCGAGGGTTCCCCACAAGTAAACTGCTTCGTCATCAGTACGGGTTCGATGCGGACGCCTTTTATCCTGAGAGCAAGCCACGCGATTCCCATAAGAGATTCACTGTGCTATTCGCGGGCCAGTGTGCAGTCCGGAAGGGCCTTCATTTTGCAGTCGACGCGTGGCTCGACTCGCCGGCCAAGGGGAACGGAATTTTCTTTATTGCGGGTGGTTTTATTCCGGAATATCGCCGATACCTCGACCCTTTTCTTAAGCTGGACTCCAGCATCGTTGTTCTCGGCCACCGCGAAGACGTAGCGGACTTGATGCGAAAAGCGGATGCATTCGTACTACCTTCGCTGGAGGAAGGATCGCCACTCGTCTGCGCGGAAGCGATGGCCTCCGGATGCGTGAACTTAGTCTCCGACGTTTGCACTGATGTTTGCCAACATATGGAAAACGCGCTGGTGCACGGTGCAGGTGACGTAAAAGCCCTTGGCCAGCACATTAGCGTTCTTTACAAAGATGAGGATTTGCTCGCAAGGCTTCGCGAGGGGGCCCTACAGAAGCGAGGACAGTTCACCTGGGCTGTAGCTGGGCAAAGCCTCTTGCGCGTCTACATGCAGGCCATATCGCATTCGACTGACAACGCGTCGGTTGGTAACAGGGGCGTGCGCGGAGTAGTAAAAACAAGTTCGAGACTAGAGAGGATATGCACTCATGAACGCGAGTAATGCAGTGAACGATAGAGTTGACCAAACGCAATGGCAGGTCGCACAGACCTGGGAGCGCGAATTCTGGCTGCGCCAGCAGAAGAATCTAGCCAAACTAGGAAAAAATCACGTTTGGCGGCTCCTTTCTTTGTTTGGCGTCGTGGAGAAATATCGCGGCGACGATGACAACAAGTGGTGGGCAAAGTGTTTTGATGATTATCGGTTCCTGCCGCCGCAAGCCGAAAACGTCATCGAGGTGGGTTGCGGCCCGTACACTAACATGCGATTGGTGCGCAAAGCGTGCTCCCCGCAGCATCTTTTTCTGTCAGACCCACTGATTCGCACCTATGTGGGTTTCAAGATGACCTTCGTTCATGAGATGTACCGGAAGGCAGGGTGCTATTTGGACGATCATCCGCTAGAGAACCTGCCCTACAGAGACAACTTTTTTGATCTGGCGGTTATGCTGAACGTTCTCGACCACGTTCAGGACGCGAACGCGTGCATGCAAAGTTTGGCCCGAATTGTCAAGCCCGGAGGCATTATCATCGTTGGTCAAGATCTGACAAATGAAGACGACCTTCGATCGCATCCCGACGGTATGAGAACGGGGCATCCCATTACATTGAATGAGCAATGGTTTCGACCACACTTTGACGGGAAGTTCGACGCTGCCATCGATAAGGTGCTCCCGCGAGAGGCAGGCCGGACGCCGCAGTGGCACTATGGAACACTGCTGTTCGCGGGTGTCAAGAAATAGGCGAAAAGAGTCCGTGCGGACAGATGCTCTATTTTCAACGCCCAAGTGGCCCAGAAGTACAAGTAAGAGCGGAGTTTCGATCACTGCACTACTGTGTCTTGGCGGATGGGGCTGGGGAGGTTAGCCTAGGAAGGTAGC
>Ga0116134_1000298_pt1 | contig 26236 bp, 17 predicted proteins | sample June2015DPH_19_5_FD_89737 | JGI IMG/M metagenome (GOLD analysis project Ga0116134, IMG submission 89737) | Peatland microbial communities from SPRUCE experiment site at the Marcell Experimental Forest, Minnesota, USA - June2015DPH_19_40 | ecosystem: Environmental > Terrestrial > Soil > Wetlands... | reverse complement strand
TGTTTCTTTCTTCACTTGAGCGGCAGCGGGAAGAAACAAGGCGGAACGGTGAAAGGGACAGAACGGAGGCCGAAGGAGGGTGGCAGGGCGTGAGTGAAAGCGCGGTTCGTGACAAACCGCTTTTGGTTTATGGTTTGGCGCGAAACCGGCGCAGTCCGAAACGCCCGTCCGAGCCGCGGCCAAGCGGCGTCCATCCGGAAGAGGCGCAGTGGAAAAAGATAGCGCAGCCTTCCTTGTGCGATTGCCCGTTGGCTTGAAGAAGGACGGGTTACAAAAGCTCGCGCAACCTGTCTGCGCCTTTTGAACGTCCGAATACTGCGAATAGCGGCGTCCTCGAACTACCCAAACTACGAACGATCTCCTGTCGAAGGTCAGCGGACTTTCTGAGCATCGCCCCGATCTGTTCAGGTGTGTACATTCACGCCGGACAATTTCAACTATATTTCGCTGCGAGCCTCTGGTATATCAGCTAGCGGGCTCGTGAAGGCCACAGCTCGTATCACATCCCAGCACTCGGCCTTTTTCGCCCACTCTGAAACCATCCTACCGTTTGCTGACTTGTGGAGCGCATCGTTAACTTCGTTTGCCCACGTCGCGAGTTGCTGCTTCAATTGGGGAGATATGTCCTGCTGCAGCCAGATCTTGTCGAGGTCCATCTTGGGTCCCAATCTGCCAGCTAGCACCGACACTAAATACGCTGCGACATTGGCTTGAAACGCCTGAAACATTGGTCGGACAAGTCGATGGGTCGCCTTGAATAGGATCGCCTTTGCGATCATTTGTTTGAACATGGGAACATCGGGCTCGGGCGCACTACCGTTATTCGCGAGACTCTCCATGAATCGCTCGAAATTCTTTTGAGAACCCAAGCTTACGATGTACGGCTTTTCGGCCCAAGCATTCAGATATTTGGCTAGATCTGTTTTGGTGATTTTCCTGGAAGAAGGAATGGCATCCTTGAGCTGCCGTAGCCGCGCTGGCGTAGTGCCCTCGCGAGCAAGCATTACGTTATAGCTGCCTGCCGCCCTTTCGTAAAACCACCGGCCAACACCGTCCGGGCAGTATGTCGATAGAGCCAGCTTCTCCAACTCGATATGAAATGGTTTATTAGCGGATAGATCCGACAATTTAACAGAGTTCTGGCTGTTGGCGAACCTCGATATGTCGGAAATCAAACCCTCTTCGGAGGCTTCGTCTAGTGACCTCAGAACAATCAGCTTGGTTGGAACCCGGACTCGTCGAAGATCAGCATCGGGATCTTTCTTTTTGGTGAAATAGATCGAAGCGGTGGTTTGGCCACCGTTTACGATCTGCATACCTTTCAGCCATAAGATTCCAGGCATGCCATCCGATGTCTTTCCGAGCTGAGCTTCATCTGCGATTATGACTATGCCATTGTTGTAGGCAAGGAATCGCTCCGGATCGGTTCTGAGTGTTTCACGTATCCCTTTGTTGACCTTACCAGTGGTGCTCAAGAATGACCGGACGTTTGCCTCCAACAGTCGTGCACCGTACTTCTCATAAATGAAATAGAGTGCCTCACCAGGAATCGCAGTCATTGCATAGTCGTAGTTGCCTGCCTCTCCCGGAACGTAGACGCATGGAAGTGGGCTCCCGCAGACTTCTTCGAAGTTCACCACTAGCTCGTCGCGTGGCTTGCCCTCAGACCAGTGCCGGTGTAGACGCTCAATGTCCATAACTTCGAGCTTGATCGTCTTTCCGCTTATTTCGCGAGGTTTAAAGTTCTTGGCCTTCGCCTGGCGATCGGTCAGAACATATATGCGGATCTGATCGAGACTTGGGTAGCATCCTTGAATGGTCAGGGCTAAAACGTGTGCATCGGAAGAAGGATCCATCGTAGCCGCCAGTCGGCCCTCTGCGCACTTCGCAAGAAAGCGAAGACATTGTTCCGCGGCGGTCTTAGTTTCGGCATCCGGAATTGGATTGACCTGATCGGAGCCAGTGTACAAGCTGACGAACAAATCAATCTGATCTCCGTCATCAGAGATGGCGTAGCCACTCAAACGAAGAATCGCGTTACCGAATCGTGCAGAATAGTGGCAAATGACCGGGTCAAAGGTCATTCCGATGTCGGACATGTGCTGCATGACAACTTCTGCGAACACCAATTCGGGATATGGGTAATCACCGGAAACGCCTAAGCGTTCGCCAATCTCAGCGCGAACTTCACTTTGAGTCTGCTGAAGGAACTCTTGTAACTCCATTTAAATCACTCCGAGTTGCTGTAGTGCGAGTTGCAAGCTGACGTCCGTACCGGTAATTTTGTCAAGATCAAGAATATAGCGAGCATCTCTAATCTCGCTGCTCACTTTGGAGTGGGTAAGCTTTGGAAATGTCTCGTCGATCACCAATATTCTCATGGTCACATATTGAAACCGCCGTGTGTATCGTGTAGATACGCTATCCAAGTATCCTGCGCGAATGAGGAGATTGTTGAAAGCTCCCAACGCAGCTTCCTCCGATTGCAGCATGTGCCGAATTGTCGAGACTTCGTCCGGAAGGGTAACGCCCGTATCGGCGAGCCGCAGGCGAATGCCGGCGAGGAAGAGTGGGCGCACCAAGCTGTGGTCAAGCTGGTCCAAGCAGCCAATTATCGCGGGAAATTCACCTACGCTCAGGGTAGTCTTGACCTCGATGGCACCAGTTCCGAGGACAAAATCCTGAAGACCGTCGTCCGGTCCTCTCCAGGCTTCCAATGCGAGAGAGGTAGGTACTGTCTTTTCGAAGAGAGCTCGAATCAGTTCCAGTTCTCCGATCAAGCCGACTTCTGAGGCAGGCCCCAACACCGCGTCTGTGTCCCGCTGCATGAAACTTTGCCAAGCCCGAATTCTGCTCAAAAAGATGCTTAGCAGTTCGGCCTCGCTAGCCTGTGTACCCAGGCTCAAAGTTGAGACGACATCATCTGCCATCATCAGGAAAATCTCTGGGCTTCCGGAAGTCTGACGCACCAAAGAGATCCACGCGTGCGTTTCGTCGACCAATCTGGGCTCGATCTTTCTTACCGAGAAGCCTTTCCCTTGAGGAAGATGCTCGGACGTAGGGATATTGGTCGAACGGAAACCAACAAGAATAGCTTCTTCGTTGCCTGGGAAATGGCGGCCGGCCAAAATTAGGCAAGGAGCTCCCGACGTTAAATGAATGGTATTCCAGCCATCTCTGTCCTTGTCGCCGGCAAGGGCGCGCCATGCCGCTGTCAGTGCATCCTTATCACTCGGCCGGTCCATATTCCTGCTCCCACAGGACATTGTTAACCTTGTACTCCACCTTCGTTCCCGTGTTGCTCCCGGGAAAACTGATGCCGAACGCAACGACTCCGGGGGCTTCCGCTGGAAAACCCGCTTCAGCTTTCTGCGGATCCAGAACGTAGAGCAATAAGAGTCCACGTTCCCTGTGAGCCTGGACTCCCTCGGCTCCGAAACCCCGAATCTTTCTTATGGCCGGACCATTGGGCACATCGGGAATCAGCCGAGACTGAGCTCTGCCCGCGTCCGGCCTCCATGCATCGCGTGTTAGCTTGAGAGCCGCTTTCCAAGCAGCTTCATCGAGGTCGATTGCCTCGTCCCGAGATGAAAGTAGCCTGCCAATCGAGTAGCGGTCCAAGTGCGGCGTATTAGCCTGCCTTTTTAACATGTCTATTTCTATTCCTTCGATCACAGGAAGTGACGCCCCTTCTCCGCCACCAATTAACGCAACTGCCCACTGGGTCAACTCGCCACGGCTCGCCATTGACTCAATAAATTCCGCCAAGAGCTGGCTTTGGACTTTATACGCCTCTGGGTGTGTCTTGTATTGCGTTAGGAAGTCGATCACGTCATTCGCGCCGACCTTTTCCCAACAATACCCACTCCATTGTTGACGTGCACCATCTCTGAAACGAACGGGATCCCGTTCTGGGTCCGGGAGCTTCGATATGAATTTGCGCAGAGCGCTTAGATTCCACTCCAAGGCGTCCGCTGATCTGCGAAGCGCCACAGTTTCAAGGAGCTGGCCACTGAAAGACAACATCAGATTCTTCGCAGCGCGCATCTTCAGATGAGATGTCACCATCAGAACAGGGTGTGACTGCACCCTGAGCCCATATTCGCGCGGTGTCGCGCCACTTTCCGACATCAGGTCGAACTCTTTTCTAAGCTCTTCGCCTGCATCGCTAATGTGCGAAAACCACTCAGAAAGTTCGGGGGTTGTGTACAGTCGACATAGATCGAGATAGCCGGGCCGATACCCGAACCATCTCCCCATCTGCATAAGGGTGTCGTACATGCGCGAAGCTCTCAGGAAATAGCTGACGCACAAGCCCTCAAGAGTCAGGCCTCGGGCGAGTTTGTCGCCACCAATTGCAATGACTGTCACGCCAGAGCGATCAGAGTAATCAAGGACATCCTTCGCCGTGCCATTGACCATGCGAATTTCCAGATCAGATATGACGTCAAGAAGAGCGCTTTCAATCGCCTCCCAAGTGGAGGAAGTTGGGATATTCAGCTCCGGCACTTTGTCACGAAGTGAATTCGTCGTCGGTTCGAAGTCGCTATGCCAGAGAGCGCGCAATCTCTCGATTGCATGTTCAGTGTCGATACGGCGGAGCAGCCGCTGTTTCAGTTGTCGGATGTGCTCTTCCACCTGATGGTGGACGAGCTGCTGCACGGCCACGAAACGGGTGACGTGCACCAACATCGACGAATGGTCTTTCTGCTGTCGCCTTACACGCCGACCGGCGCACGCAAGCAAGAACGCGTCGATGGCATGGATCAGCGAGGGCGGAAGTCGGTCCTGGCCTTCAGTCAGGGGCACATGGGTGCTCTTGTGGGTTTGAGGCATCCAAGTCAGGGTTCCGTCAGGATGCTCAGGGTCACCCATTTCCCTGATTAATGGAAGTCCCTGGGTACGAGCGTCGAGTCCTGGAACGCCGAACACCTTCGCCGGCCCGATGTAGTTGGAGGGAGCGGCGAGATTAATGACGAAGCTTGCTGGAAAAAGATCAGGTCCTTCAACGCGGGTCTCCCCTCTTTCATGGATAAAAATGTTGGCAAAAGGGGTTGCGGTGTATCCGACGTAGGCAGATCGAGCGAATGAGTGAAGTATTTGTCGCACTAGGCTATTGATCGCGGTTGGTTGGTGATCTTCGTCGGGATTGCCATCAGCGTCGAAGACCTGTTCTCCTGTATCGACAGACGCATGATCAGCCTCGTCATCGATGAGAAGAAGAGGCAAATTGGTCACGATTCGTCTGCCCGTTTGGGGATCTTGCGTATTTGCAACATAGTTGCGAATCCACCGCAACAGCAAGTCCAGGACGCTCTTATTTTTCTTGACAACGAATAGCCAAGGGCGTTGCTCGGGTGTAATACCGAGATTCCTTGCTATTGCTCTGTTGAAATCACCAGCATTCGACCGATTGGTGGCATAGTTAGGCCTGATCCGAGGATCTCCGTCAATCTCGCCCACCCCGATTACGGCAACGTCACTCTGGACCGCCTTAGTCTCGTAACCCAGAAACCCCTCGTCGAGGCGCATCTGAGTCTGCGCTCGCAAGTTGTTGTGGAGGCCGGCGAGGACAACGATGATTTTGTAACCGGCATCTGCTCCCTTGCAGATCAGTCCGGTGTAATTCCCAGTCTTACCAGATTGGACGTGTCCAACGACTAAACCCCGTCTGTCCCACCATCCTTCGCGTGTTGGATCCTCGAGAAGACCCAATATCAAATTGGTCGATCGGTCCAACGCCTCGACGGCCTTAAATGACAGATCCCGCTCCAGCCATTCCCTGTAGCGTTGCCAATACCTCCACTCAAGCTTTCGTTCAGCATTTAACCACGCAATGTGTCCAGTATCGTTCTTTATGGTGGAGTCCTGACCGATCCATAAGCTGAACCTGCGAATCAGCTCGTCAATGACTGCCTCCCGATCGAGGCCATCACCCCACTTTGGCTGCATTGCAAGAACCATGTCGATCTTTTCAGAAATCAGTCCGGGGGTAATTGATACTCCGTCCCCCTCGTCGACCAGGAGCTCCTGGACAAACTTGACGACCTTTGGTTGCGCTTCTGACAAGTTCACCTCGTTCTCCCTCAAGCGTTTTGCGGTTCGTCTGGGAGAGATGCCACTAGTTGTGGATAGTCCTGGAACGGCTCCGTGCGTAGAAGCTGCTCACGAGCATCCGACGACGAAAGATGCTTCCGATCTATCAGGTTCCTATACATCACCTGCAACACAGCGATGACCTTCTCACTAGACCCGCCGGAAAAGCCGGTTCGTGGCACTTCCTTGCCTTCGGCGGTATCTAGCCAAATTCGTTGAACAGGAACAGTCTCTTCAATGATCGAAAGCATGGTCTGAACATCCGGCAACAAGTTGCCGGCATCTTCCAGAACAGCCTGTACAGCCGGGTGGTCTTGATCGATCCGATAACGTAAACCACCGGCGAAATGCTCTGCCTTCCAAGCCAGCATAAGAGAACCGTCGGTCGGAACTCGAACGGCGTGGCCACGGTGCGCAAACACCCGTCGTGCCCGCTCTCGCGTGTCTTCTGCCAGGCGGATTAAGCGATTCCGAACTGAAACTGGCGGGCGGGCGGATGATTTGCGAACATCGATATTCCATTCGACGTCAGCCGAGTTGGGAATGTCTATTCTTATTCTTGCCAAACGCTGAGCCTCTTCCTTCGTCCAATAGCGTCCCTGTCCTAACCCAAGCCAGCTCCCAGCAACCAATAGGCGTTCGTTCCTGTACACATAAAAACCCTGTTGCGCGGTCCATCCGTCCGGGCCTGCGGCTGCCTCGTATTCGGCCTGCTCCAATCTGTCCCTATGAGGTAATACATGACACTGTACAGAGATTTCTCCGGACGAAGTTCTCATCACCTCGACCGGAGATGACCATGTGGCCAAATGATCGAGAAGAAATGGATCCCACGCAGGAACCCGTCTGCCGTTAATGAGAATGTTCAACCGCGGCCGGGGTCCCCTGAGATAGCGGTGGAAGACCATCGACAGATGACGCTCAACGCGATCGATGAGGTCCAAAAAGTCCTGCTCAGTGAATCCGGGCACCGTGATTCTGTCCAGTAATTCCCAAAGAACCAAGGTCCCTTTGACGGCACCGGCCAGCGGACGGATTAGTTCTTCGGAGCCCTTGGAAGGACCTTCAAGGAGAAGCCAAGCGTCCTCAAATGTGGATGCAAGGTAGTCCAAATCCCAGCACAGACAGCTTAGTTGGCAGTTTTTTCGACTCGCAACAGTAAGGCGCCGGCATTGAGACAACGAAGCGGTCTTCAGGCCCAATCCAAATCGGCCAAGGTCATTGGGGTCTCTCTGTTCGAGTGGACTTCTGCCTCCTAGCCTCATCGCAGTGTAAAGTCCATCACCGTCCATCCCGTTCCCATCGTCCAAGATGGAAATGTAGCTTTCTTTGCCCCTCCAGTAGAAATCTAGACGCACTTGGTTCGCCTGTGCCGCAATGCTGTTGTCAATGATGTCCGCGAGAGCGGACGCGGCCGAATAGCCAAGTCCGCGTAGGGACTCAAGCATTGCAGTCGGCTTCGGGGGAGCGTTTCTGGTATTTGCGGTCATTTGGATTTGATCTTGTACTCCAAGTGCGGTTTCAGGATTGGAGTCCGCGCTGGGTGTTGTAGTTTCTTAAGCGCTTTCTCCTCGATTTGCCGGACTCGTTCGCGGGTGAGTTGAAATAACTGACCAATCTCTTCCAACGTGGACTCAGAACCATCCAGTATTCCAAAGCGCATTTTGATGACTGTTTGTTCTCTGTTCTTTAAGCCTCTGAGCACGTGCAAAACTGCCTGCCGTCGTTCGTTGTTCATACATTCAACCAAAAGCTGAGATACGACCGCGGTAGAATCCGCAAACAGACTGCTCCAATCGTCGCCCGTTTCCTCCAACTCCATCACTTCAATTGAGGCTACATCTTGAGTGTTTCTAAGAATCCAATTTACCTTTGCTACGGGGATGTCTAGTCGCTGTGCTATCTCGGCTGGAGTTGGATCTCGATGCAATTCATGTACGAGGTCGCGGGTTGCACGGTGCAGCTTATTGATGCGCTCCACCATGTGGACTGGTATTCGTATCGTTCGCGCTTTGTCGGCAATTGCTCGTGTGATTGCCTGTCGAATCCACCAAGTCGCGTACGTCGAGAACTTGTACCCGCGATGATAGTCGAATTTATCGACTGCTTTCAGAAGGCCGAGGTTCCCTTCTTGAATGAGATCCAAGAGTTCCAAGCCTCGGCCCCGATGCTTGACTGCTATCGAGTTGACTAGCCGAAGGTTCGACTCGATCATCCGTTGTTTGGACCTAGTAATTTTTTCGTATCCCGACCACAATTGCTGCGCTCGTTCGCGGATAATTTGCGTAGACTGCTGCTCGGTTTCGACTGTTTTGCGAATGAACTCACAAATGTGCTCAATAGCACGATCTGACAGGCGGAGCTGACGTAGTTCTTCTCGAATCAGCGCATGTTCTTTTGGAGTGTGTTTCGACTCCGCGCCTTCTTTCAGACGGGCGCGGATGGTCTCGATCTTCTTTAGAAATTCTTGTTGAGCGAGGGTTGAGGGGGAAATGTCAGAAGCCGATTCATCAGCCTCCTCGTCATCGCCACTTGCAACAAGAGCCCTTTTAGCATTTTGATCGTCATCGTGAACGCCCTCGTCATCAGTCGCTGGATCTTCAGCGTCGGCGTCCGCCAAGTCGGACAGCTCGATCTCGCCTTTCTCTACCTGCTTTGCGAGGCGGAGAAGCTCTAGCAGCGCGGGCGTGCATCGGGCAATCGCATCGATTGAGGCGCTGACTCCCTCCTCAATCTGCCGTCCGAGTCTTTCTTCGTCCTCGCGCGATAGAAGATCTCGCGCTCGCATATCACGTGCATAACGATTGAATGGGTCGGCTGCTGGTGAGCTTAGATCCCTGAGAAACCCGAGAGCTTCTTCGACGAGTTCGTCCTCGGCGAGTTCGTCCTCGACTGCTTCGCTGACTTCTGCAGACTGAGTCAGTTCAGGCACCTCCAGTTCGTCGACAAGAACACCCAATTCCCCGAGAACGATCAGAATTCGCATTTCAAGATCTGGGTCGCCTTGGTCCCCCGCCGAGAATTTCTCCGTGTCAGAAAACGACAGGCTTCCATTTCGCAGTCCTTTCAAGAAGGTCTCTCTCAGCGACGCGGTTTCTTCTTCGTCGAATTCACTCGAAACTGCCGATGGCAGGTTGATTGTGACGTCCGTCCAGTCCTCATCTGGATCGATTGGAATGTGGCCCGAGATATTATCTTGGACTAGTTCCGACACCACTGATGCTTCGGGATCTCCGACTGGGGCAATCTCTTCGGGTTCCTCGTCCCAAGCGCGCAGGTCTAGAGCTAGACTGGCATCGTCCGCGTCTGCGCCTTGATCTGCCAAAACGGGCCTTTGCAGATTTTCGTCGCCGGCTTCGGAATCCGGTCGCAGACGGACGGGATTAAATTCGCGAAACAGTTCACGGATGTTAGGGTGACTGCTCTCAGCCGCAACGGTTAGGCAGTCCTTACCGTCGCCATTGGTTTCGGCCGGATTTGCGCCAGCATCAAGCAATAGGCGACAGGTACTGGTATGACCGCGAAGTACGGCTAGCATCAACAACGGCCGCCCAGCCTCGTCCTTTCCATTTACATCTTGGCCGCGATCGATGTGGAGCTTTACCGCCGCGTCGACCCCCTGGAGAACGGCCAACTTGAAGAGAGGATTAACCAACAAGGAATGAGGAGGCTCGGTATTGCGCAGCGGCACGCCGCCGCCCGAGCTGTCCTTGGAAGCTGAATCTACGGTGCGTCCGCCCATTGAGCTCTTTTATGCCATGAGAATAACGTGCAGCCACGTTACGCCGGTATTGCACGCCTGCTGGTTGCTGGGGGAGACAAGTCAGATTCTAGTCTATCCACTATATTCTGCGAACATTACTGATGCCCGAGGCGACGGACGATCGCACCGACTTTTCTTTCCAGGGTAGCCTCTTTCTTCGTCTGACACTCCCATACGATCGAGACTTTCCAGCCCATCCTCCGTAGCTTGGCACAGATCAGTCGGTCCCTCTTGGCGTTGCCTTCTAACTTCTGTTGCCAGAACAGCTTCCGAGACTTCGCTTCGTATGCCTGCGCACAGCCAGGATGGCGATGCCAGAAACATCCATGAACGAAGATGATTCTCTGCCACTTGGGGAGCACGATATCAGGTCTGCCCGGCAAATCAGGTTCGTGCAGCCGGAACCGATAGCCCATGCGGTGCAACAGCGAGCGCACGAGCAATTCCGGTTTTGTGTCCGTGCCACGAATGCGACTCATGTTCCAACTGCGGCGCTCTTTTGTGAGTCGGTCGACCACGGGTTATCCTCGCACGTGAACAGTCTATGAGAAAAGCCCACGGACTACTGCAGCAATTTTCACCGCAAGCAGAGGCGGTACTGCATTACCGACCTGATGGTATTGAGCCGTCCGCGGCCCCATAAAGAAGTAGTTGTCAGGAAAGGTCTGGAGTCTTGCTGCTTCGCGGACAGTCAGGCTACGGCACTGGGCTGGGTCAGGATGAATGAAGTAGTGTCCGTCTTTGCTGATGTGGGAGGTCACGGTGGTAGAAGGGCGGTGCTTGACTTGAACCCGAAACCTATCAGCGAACACCTGGCCATCTTCTGAATTTCGCTGACTAACATTTTCGTGAGCGGGGAGAAGAAAATTCGGAAAGTCATCCAGCACGGGCGACTTTTGTCTTACTTGTGCGAAGCAGGCTGCATAGAAATATCGCCAGAGATCCTTGGAAATATGGCTTCGGGCCGAGTGATTGCAAACGCCCTCAAGATTTTCATCGAAGAACCACTCTTGATTCCAGGAAGGCCGTTTCGCTGTTTTGATGTACTCGCTACCCGTCTCAGAATAATCAAGTCTCGACGCTGCACGTCTCATCACGTCGAATACGTCTGGCGCTTCGTCCAGAGCTTTGTAGGTTAGAACCTTTCGGATTGTCTCAACCCAGGCCTCGCGAGTGTCCTTTTCTCGTGAAAGACGGCTGCGCAGTGGGGGCAAATCTTGGATCGCTTTCCACATGCTTACCTCTTCGTGTTCAATCGGGAGGCTTGCTGGCACAACCTTGATGTCATTCCTGACGCCAAGCATGATCAGGCGATGTCGAGCTTGAGGTATGGCGTGCTTTTCGCATCGGACGATATATCTTGCCGCTAGTCGGTTTGCTGAGGCTGTAGTGGAGGCGACTGAATTGTCGTAATCGGCAAGGGCGTAGAGGTTGTACGCAATGGGTGCCCTACCATGTTTGGCGGCTCTGTCTCTAACGGGCTCGCGTAAATCTTTTATTATCTGCTCAATGATTTTCTTGCCGGCTCTCTTCGAGGAAAGCAGTCCCTTCACGTTTTCCATGATGAAAACGGGTGGTCGGTGGACTTCAATTATGCGGAGGTATTCCTTGTATAGCGTGTGCCTTTTGTCCCGAGCGAAATGCCACGGCATACCTCCCATGCGGCTGCGTCCAACCTGCGAGTACACCTGGCATGGAGGTCCGCCAATCAGTACCCAGCGTTGAACGGACGACAGAGCATTCCGGATTTTAGTGTCAACAAGGCTAGGTGGATACGCTTCACTGCCGAGTTGTGCCAGCCACACCTCTTTTTCTGCTTTTTCCGCCTCAGCCGGATACTTGCTCGTGAGTAGATCCCAATCGACTTGTCCCCTCTTGATTTGTCCGTAATATTCTTCTGGCTTGCTTCCGTCCGGGAACTGCCGAAAGAAACTGCGCAACCGAAGTGTTTGGTGGGCGACGTGATCTTTCTCAATCGAAAGAGCGATCTCAAATATTGGACGGCCGCGAGAGTCGCGCAGCGCACTGAAGCCTTCGCCGAGACCGCCAGGTCCCGCAAAGACGTCAATGACCGGTATCATGAGCTTTCAAGGTCCTCGTCATTTGAAGTTGCGTCAATCTTTTAGACTACACTGAGGGCGCACATTGCCCCAAATATAGGAGGCTTCATCCGTTCCGATCTCTGCGATGTGTTTGAAGTTTGGCGAGATAGACCACTTCGGCCTGCCAGTTGCATCGGTCGCACCGATGCGGCTTTGAATGTTGGAAGCTTCGGAAAATTCCTTGTACATCCGGTCAGTCGCCCGCTGCGCCGCGGCGATTATGCCATCTTCCGTAGTATCGTGCGGCTCTACAATCGTACCAAGCCTGTTTCCGTTCCTGCCACGAACATCTCGAACAACGACGGCGCACCAGTCAACGGACTTGGCAAACAATAGACGCGCCTTGACCCTGCGGCGTGACAGTGGGTGCAAAGCGTATTCTGGCGAGACGTTTCGTTCTCCCAACGCTGCCTACCTCTAGTTCTTGATATTTGATCGTCTTTGAATCCAGGATACGTGGCGACGCACTGCCGTTCAAGATAAAATTGCAGGGCTACGAACTGGCCGCGATCCAAGACGGCACGGTTCACAGGGCTTGTCCCAGACTGAAGTATGTGTCGGCTGGATGATCCCTACCGTTCCGACTTGCTGCAAGAAGTCTCCGGGTAGGGGTGATGCATTTTAAAGCCGACGACCAGGCCGGTCGGATTCGCGGAGCTATCGAAAGAAGGCGTCACGCGAATCACCAGGGCTCATTGAGTTCAGGTGACCGGCGGCGAGTTCTTCGCTGAGGCCGTCGGCACTGACGCCAGACTCGTTGAGTCTTCGGCGTTTGTGTTGTGAACACTTTGCGCAGGGTTGTCGCACGGTCCGTTTGCATCAGCACTCTCCACAGTGCTTGCCATCGGAACCAGAGCAGAATTGAAGTCAGTGAGCATCTCCGTCACGTTCTGGTACCGCGCCCCAGGATCGCGTGCCGTTGCTTTTACGAAAACTTCGGCCAACCTTGAATCCAGACCAGGTGCAAGTGACTCAGGAGGCGGCCAGGCCGTGGTGAATAAGTCCCACAAAAGAATGCCGAGCGCGTAAATATCCGTTCGTTTGTCGGTTCGCTTGAAGTCCTTGTATTGTTCAGGGGCAGCATAGTAGGCCGTTCCCCAGCCCACATGCGTCTTGGTGACAAACGTTGTTGCTGTTGGAGCCGAACCCAGGAACTTCGCCAAACCAAAATCGGCAAGCATCCAGTCGCCAGCGATTGAGAGAAGAATGTTGTTCGGGTTTATATCGCGATGAATGACCTTGGGGTCGTTGTGGTGCAAAGCACTTACGCCCGAAGCTATCGATCGGAAGATCAGCGCGGCCTCAGCAGGTGTCGCACACGGGCGTTCCAAACCATCGCCTTCTTTTCGCTTTTCAAGAAAACGTGCTAACGAGCATGCCGCCAAATCCATCACAAAGGCAGGGAAGGACTTCTCATCGTCCAGATTGTCCTCGTGGAGGCGGATTATATGAGGATTGCTGATTGTCCTCAGAATTCGGATCTCTCGAATGAATCGGTGAAGTGCTTCATCGTCGAATCGAGTATCCGTCTTGATAATCTTAATTGCATATGGCTTGCTCGCAACGATGTCGACACAAGAAAACACGCTTCCCGTTCCCCCATCCCCTAGATGGTCTAAGAGCTCATACTTTCCAAAGGCTTTGGGCAGCGTTACTGTTTCGGGTTCGAACAGGCTCAAATTGTGGGCTGCAGTAGCTTCACGGATCAACAATTCAGCACATGACTTTAGATTATCGCGATGCTCATGCCAATCGTGGAATACTTTCCAACACATTCGTCCCACATTGGCCAAACCCTTTGTTAATTGGTTCATTTCCGGATCAAGATTGGCAAAGTTCTCCATTCGCATCACTATGGAAGCCGGTGTTCGACCAAGGATCTTCGCAAGTTCCTGAACGAAGTTGCTCATTTCGTGGCGGGGAGCGGTCCGGTGTTGCAGGTAGTAATGCAAAGCTATTACATATTCTCGCTCGCTCCATGGCGTTCCATACAAGTGCTCCGGTTTAGCCATTCTCGCCACCTCAATTCCTGCAAACCGTGAAGACTACCCATATACACAGCCCCAGCTTGAACTGGGTGTCCGCAATGTCGGCACGTGCTATTCGGCACAGAAGATATCAAAAAAATCTGCCGGTATTTTTTGAGCTGCGAACGCCTGGTTCACTTTTTCCAATGCGATGAGGCTTGAGCGCTCGTCAAAGAGACCCTCTTGGCTAATACGGGCCATCTCTGTTGGGAAGTGCTTTCTCCTGCTGAAATGAGAGATGACCGCATCGCTTTCGATACCAAGCTCTCGCGCGACTTCGCTTTCCAGAAAAGAACGTCGCGAACTATCGAGCCGCACATCCGTGAACTTATCTTTGAACCGCTTCACAAGTGCAGGGTGCTTTTCGCTCAACGGTGTAAACAGGTGGCGACGCCGGACTCGTTCAAGTAATTCAGTTGCAAGCGAATCCTGTTCACAGGTAGACAACACCTGTTCATCGGTACTGTTGATGAATTCAATGACACGTTCGGGGCTGTTGTAGACACGTCGAAAAGCCTTCGTTATCATTGCCTCGGCCGCGAAAACATCTACCGTGTAAATGTGGTCCCAGTACAGACTTTCTTCAAGATCCCAAAACTTTTTGACCACCTCTATATCAGAGCGACGGACGTGAGCTCGCCCATCTTTCTCGACAAGGCAATCCAATATGCGCATTGGCGGCACGCTTTCGAGGTCGAGGTGGCGGAGCGTGCGATCGTTGCCCTCAACCTTGTCACAACTGAGCGGACTGAAAAATACGTCCACTAGGTTGGGATTGTTAGAGCTCTTCCTGATCAGCAGATCGAGCACAGCAGTCCTGACGTCGGAATAGGTTTCTGCCAGTACCTCTCCTACCGACTTTGTTCTATCTGACGCTTGCTTGCTACGGAGCAACACGGTTGTCAACCCCTGGTGATAGACTCCACGTTGTTCCAAAAGGAAAGGCTCGGAATTGTGAGAAAAAGGTGCGTGTCCGATATCGTGAAGGAGGTTTGAAATAACGAGCACGCGCGAGGAGGTGTCATCAAGGGAGAGGTGTTCTGAGACTTGCAGCGCTAAGTAAGCTACTCCAATCGTATGCTCAAATCGACTCGATGGTTGCTTGATCTCGTACACATAGTCGAGGACTGCCAAGAAACTAATGCCCATCAGCCGGCGAACGACCGTTATGTCGATGATGGGTCCGAATCCGCAACGTCGGAGCTCTTCCTCTTGTTCACCGACGTTGACACCCCTATCGATCAGTCCTCTCATTTGCTATACCTTCCCCAGGCCCCCGACATGTTCGATCAGAGATCTGAAACGTTCATCTGTTGTACCGGTGAGAGAGACATGTGAGACATTGAAAACACCGAGTAGTCGCGAAATTTCCTGCCCTACCCGTTTTCGATAATCCTCCCCCTCGGGGCGAACCGCATCTGCAGTCATCGGAAAACAAACAGGAAATTCCACGTACAAATCGTAAAACGTTGCTTCCACTCTTGCAATCTCCTCAAGCATTTCGATGAAATAGTCTGCGATGAATGGGCGTGGCAATTCTCTGTTGGCGCCCGCATAGGCCACGGCATCGAGAATTGTGCGATTGCTGATCAACCAGTCCTTGTCGCCGGTTGCAGCCGCCGCGGATTTCCTTTCGGCTTGCAGTTGGTCTCGTACGTAGTTGGCAAAGGAATCGACTACCGCATAAGGACCCATCGGGAACCCTTTGGCTATTATTCGACGCGGAATGTTTTCTATTGTATGCAGCCGGTCCATAAGCTGCTGCTTGCAGTAGTCTACGAGTGTGGACTTGCCAGTTGAATGAGAACCGACGAATGCAATGCGAATCATACAAATTCCGTTTACTCACGCGAGATCGGACGGCTTAATCGTCAACAGAGACTGTCTCAGAACACGAAAGGCGTTGCGGACGGCCAGTCGGCGGAGAAGCCCCTTTTCGATTCCATCTAGCTCTTTTTTTCGCTTATCACCGAAGTCGGAAATACCCCGGAGGATTAGAGTTCTCCGCTGCATTTTCTGCAAATATGCAGCAAGCGCCACCCCCGCGCTTTCCATCTCCAAAGACTTCAAGGTCCGATCCCGATGTTTCTTGAGCCATTCGTTAAACGAAGTTGACTGGCTTACGGTCGGACCCGACGCCACCCGGGCTTCCAATATTTTCACGCTTTGGCCCATGAGGCCCCGATCAATCAGCGTCTGCAGAATCGACAGTGACCGTTCGTATTCTGCGACCACCTCTTCCTCGAATAGGCGATATTGCTGTTGAAATCCAAGTTCCAGATCCGCCACTCGGGTTGTGAGGAAATGATCAGCCTTAAACGGGTCCCCTGCAAGCGTAAATTCCATTGTTCCCTTTTTCGTCCCAGGCAGTGCTTTGGAGAAAGCTGCGTAATTATCGACCTGTGCCGCAACGATTACGTCGCAGAGCTTGACATCTTCATCGATGCCTGCAGCGATTCCCACGTTCACAACGGCACTTGGCTGATACTTGTTGATAAGACGTTCCGTCATTATTCCTGCACGCTCTGTTCCCATTCCGCTCACAACAGCCACACAACTGAAAGGTCTTGTAGGATCCAGACTTTGCAGGCGGAATTCGTAGAATAGCGTCCCGTGCTCTTCGTCGGGTACGGGCGTGCAATCACCCATGAGGTCTTTAATATTCTTGAGTTCCTCGCGCAGGGGTATAACGAGTCCCACCGTCGCAGAAGACTGTTGTGATGTCACAATCGCGCCTTTCCTTGAACTCCTGGCACGGGACGACCGTTCAGCATGGGTTATAGCCGCTTTCAACAATATGGTTTCCCGGTCGCCCTTGAGGCCTAGGGTCATCGCTGCCGCTTCTTCTGGTGACGCCGTCCTTATAAGGCCAGCAGCTAACTCGCCTGAAATGAACTCTGATCCGACGCCCTCACAGCGACTCGCAAGCAATCGAATTAACTCGACATTCCCATACAGATTCGCGTCAGTCGAGACCGCATCTATCATGGCTACCAGAAGAAGAGGATTGCGCTCCAGAACCAGAGCACCGGAATAAAAATCCTTCACAATTTCCTGTGCACTCCACTTCGTAAGAGCCCGAACGATAGCTTCTTTACACTGAATATCTGATTCCGCGTGGTATCGCCTTATGAACACTTCAGCGAGTTCAGGCGACTCGTATCGAGCCACTGCCTTGATTGCCCACTCCCGAACGCGTGGCTCTGAATCCTCCAGACGATATACAAGTGGCGCATAGGCCCTTGGGTCAAGTATGTGTGATAGTGCGCACTCCGTCCATTCCCGAACGAGATAATTCGAGTCCGAGAGTCCCTCGACGATGGGCGTAGCATCTTTCAGGAACCCTCCCGTTCCAAGGCTTAACGCTGCCCACCGGCGCACTCCGGGATCGGGGTGATCCAGGCACTTCGTGAGTGTTTGCCCCAAGTCCTCTCCAATTCCTGGTTTGTTCCAACACTGCGCTACCGCTTGGCGTACAGCCTCGGGAGACGAACTGGTAGGCAGATCTTTTATACGCGCTGGCTGAAACGATTTGAGTTTTGCAACCGCGAGGTTGATCCAGTCTAACGTGTCCGAGGACTCAATCCTTTTTTTCTTCTCCTCCAGGAAGGGGATGGATCCGGGGTCCCCCAGATTTCCCAAAGCTAACGCAAGCCACTTGACGACATTGGGATCAGATTCAAGCGCAAACGCGTGCTGGATTTCCTTCAGCTTGTTATGCGGACCTTGACGCGCCAATGCTTGAGCGCCCAGCTTACGAATAATCGGATCTGCCTGAGTGAGCCTTGATAGCGCAGCCTCAATCGGATCACCTATCAGCAATGTTCCCATCCTCGCGATACGCAAAAATAATGGAATTGCTACGGTTTTCTATACCTCCAAGTTTTTCGACGACAGTGCGAAGGCGCTCAATTTCGTCCTGCCGCACCTCCGGAGCTAGGCGCCGCGAAAGCACTATAGCCGCCCCTCTGAGAACGTGCTCAGATGCGATCCATTGGTTGATCGCCACGGGTCCGACAACGGCCCGGCTGGATAAACGCCGAAACCTCTGGTTCTTTTCCAGATATTCGAGGACGAGGCGTGGGCTAAGAACCATAGAAGCCTCGCCACCGAACACTTCGATCGCAACTTTGCGAAGGATGCACTGTTCGTTCCACAGGGTCAGACACAGCACCCCTGTAGCACTTAGCAACTCACACATTCGACCTAGAATCCCGTGAAGGTCCGCGAAGTAGTAGAGTGACTGTGTCGCGAGTATCACGTCGAATTTGGCGGCGGATGCGAATTTCCCGAAGTCAATTTGCAAGGGGAGGATGTCGTGGGTCTTCAGTCGATCAGCAGCATCAGGTGAGAAGAAAATGTCGACTGCGGTGGCATCTACTGATAGACCATTGACTCGGAGACGTCCTACAATTTCAATCAAACTTCGGCCTGTCCCTGTGCCGATATCTAAGAGGGTCATGTGTTGATTACGATGGTGCTCAAGGATGGCTTCGGCGAGAACTTGCGACTCGTTTCCGCCGAGAAACGTATCTTTTAGTGCAGCGAGGCTGCGCAGATACCATTCGTCCATCGAGTCTCTCGATTTCTGGGGAGCCCAACTTATTGTACCCGCACGAGTTGGATTCCGGTTTCTAACTCGACATGGCCAATACACCTGAACTCAAGGAAGCCTAGATGCAACTTAACGCAGCTGTGCCACTTAGAGCCCTATGCCAATTCCCCGTGCTACCGATGAAGCTTGATTGATTTCCAGAGCGGATGTCTTCGAGACCTCGGCTCCCAATTGGGGCCCGAGTTTTGCCAAGTCGTCAGTGAAGAGCGTGGCCTCGTGGCTAGCGCGAGAGATGGAGACGTAGGCGAAGCGGGAGTTGAGCAGGTCGGGGTGGACGCTGGTATCGGCGTGAACGAGGACGCGTTCGGCGGTAACGCCCTGGGAGCTGTGACTGGTAACGGCGTAGCCGTGGTCGAGATGACGATGCTCGTTGGGGCTGAATTCGATCTGGCGGTTGTTGTCGAGGCGGACGGACAGGCGACCATCGGGGTGGATCGCCTCGATTGCAGCCATGTCGCGATTTGCAACGCCGAGTGATTTGTCGGGGGCAGTAAATTGGATGCGGTCGCCTACGGAAAGCTCGCGTTCGATCTCTTGGTAGACGCTGACGCCGGTGAGACGGCGGGGGTCGTAGATCGCAAGTTCGTGGTTCGCTTTCTCGACCGTGAGCAGGTTTGCGGCTGGGTTGATCGCGACGACTGATGCATAGGCTGCAGCCTCGATTCCGATGGTTTTGCTGCCCCGAGCGTAGCGAACCACGTCATTGATCTCGTACTGGCTTGCCCATGATCGTTCGGCTCCGGTCATGTCCTGACGCTGAACCAGGACACGAAAAGTATGATCTTGGGGCGCAAGTCTTCCATCGGCCTTCAACTCCTGGCGAACAGCGAGGTTCAACTCGCGGCGGGAAGCATTGTCCGGTGAGACGATGAGCGTGCTATCGGGCGATTCGACGTAACTCTTTGCGATGGTGCGGACGCGCTCTTCTGCATTGGGAATTTCCTTCATGCGACCCTGTTGCTGGAGTACGTCGAGCGCGGCGGAGACTTGGCCCGTCGCCAGCAGTTCGACGACAGATTTCAGAGCGGGGTCCTTTTGGCGCACGATCTCATCGAGTCTGGCTGTGCGCATGCCGGCTTCCTGGAGTTGCTCAAAGGGACGGCCCGCTTCGACGCCCTGATGCTGGCGGGTATCGCCGATCAGAAGCACGCGGTCATTGGGACCAAGCCGCGAAAGAAACTCGCGCATTTGATTGGTGCTGGCAAGGCTCGATTCATCGACAAGGTAGAAGTGCTTTGGCTCTCGTAGGTCGGGATTCGCGGTGCGGACGAGGAAGCCTTGCAGGGTCCCGGCTTCGATGCCGGCCTCATTAAGTTGGCGCGCGGCGCGGGAGGTCGGCGCAAAACCCTCGACCTGATAACCCTGCCCTTCAGCAGCGCCACGGATGGCCGCAAGCGTCGTTGTTTTGCCCGAGCCCGCGAACCCTTGGATTCCTTGGATGTGGTCGGATGAACTGAGCACGTCCTCGACCACGCTTCTTTGTGTCCGGTTGAGATGTGGGTGATGATCGGCAACGGCGATGGCCTGCGAACGCGAAAGAACCGGCTCGACGTGGTTTTGTCCCTCACGCATCCGGCGGAGAATTTCATGTTCAGATTCGATGGTTTTGGCAGTGGTGAACTGGCGGCCCGGAATGCCCTGAGACCGCTCGACTATCTGAAATTCTCCGGAAGCCACGCGGACGTCAAGATTAGCGCGCACTTGGGCATGGGTGATCTCGCCCATGCCCCGGCGAAGGCCATCGCGGATGAGCGCACGTTCGTCCACAACCGCCTCGCGCTCGAAGTTCTTGTCGCGGGAAAAGGTGACAGACTCTCGAACACGCTCAAACGAGTTAAGGGGTTTCTCGTGGTGTTGACACCGTTCATGTGCGGCCCGAACAACGGCCTCGGCTTGGTGCCCAAAGTCTGCCGACAGCTTCCGGTGGGCGGCCATGACTTCTCGGGGCGAATGAATCTCTTTGCGGTCGCGTGTCGCGTGCGCGGCGATCTCGGCAGCCTCCTTTCCCGAGCGGCGCGTCCGTTCGAGGTACTCGCGAATCTGTTGGCTGCGGGGACTGGATGCGTCGAGGTATTCCTGCGTGTATCCCTTAATCTCGGGGGCACCGCTCCGCCCTGTCGTGATTTCATAACCGAGTTGGCGTACCCGACAAGTTAGCTCGGATTGATAGATCGCCGTCGCAAATTGCTGGGACTGAAAGAGCCCTCGTTCCTGTAGGGCACGGGTTTCTCCATCGGCCCGCTCGGTGATGTTGAAGATAACAACATGCGTATGAAGCTGTGGCGCAACATAGCCATCGACAGGGCGGGCTGTATCGTGTTCAAACTTGGCGGCGATAAATTTCCCAGTCGTCTCGGCCGGATGATTGCCGCCGATGCGGGCTTGCGTATAGTGTTCCAACTGGTCGAGGGCGACGCGAACGCTCTCTCGGTGCGCTTCGCGGACACGCTCATCCCCGCCGACAAGGGCAGTGAGCGAGACGGACTTGGGGGCGGAAAAGGTCGCATCCCACCCGGCTCGATGCTCCATCGTCTTGATCCTCTTGCCGTCGGCATCCTGATATTCATAGGACGCTCGTTGCCGCACAAGTTGCGCCCCGGTTTGTGGATGCTGGCCTTGGCTCAGTTTCGCGAAGTCTTCGGCAGAGACCGTTTCGGTAAGGCCGATTTGCTCGGCGAGGCGGCCTTGCCACTCCCCTGCTGTGACTCCGCGCTGAGACCAATAGTTCTGCTCCTTCGCGGTGAATTCCTTCTGGTGGTAGATCTGCGCCTGGCCCGCGGAGAGTGGCTTTGAAATGGTCAGCATGGCTGTTCCTACCCCCGAAGATTGAGGCTTTGTTGGGCGTTGACGTTCATCTCAAGGTCCGTCTCCTGCTGCGGGATCCCCGTCGCTGTTCGTGGAGATTTTCGCTGCGGCGGTGTGGAGGCATCGGGCTCTTGTTTGAGTTCAGCTGTGCGCACTTGCGACTTAGCTGCTCCTACGTTCCTGGGATCGTAGGGGAGCTTGTCCTCGGGTATATCCCGGAGATCGAAACCACTGGCGACAATCGGCATATCGAATCTAGGGAATGAGAAGCGTGTCACATAGTTCTCGAACTTCAGGTAGGCGTGGAGGTCCGCCAGCCCGGAGATTTCGGACTCCATCACCAGCGGTTCAATCTGCCGGTCCAGCGTGAAGTTTCGCCCAGCGCGAGAGCCATCGAAGTGGGTCTCGCGTAGCCTTTCGATCTCGACCTTGCCAATGAACTTGCTGACCCACTCGCTAGCGGCCGGCTCCTTTGTCTTCAGCCAAATACTGGTTGCCGGTTGGGACAGCATGACCTCAGCCAAGTGGCCGTAGAGGACTTCCAGTTGGGCCTTACCCTGAAAACCCAGGATTACCGGATTATTGCTCTTCCGATTCTCTGTAATGGCGGTATGCAACTGGGGGAGCTTTTGCAAACTTGCCAACTCGTCGATCACGAACCATACCCGCTTCTGTCCCTCCTTCGGCTCATTTAGCAAACGCAACACGAGCAGGTCGATCCATAGACTATGAAGCGGCTTAAGGGCCTCACGTTCTGTTGGGAGTGAAGTGATGAATATCCAACCTTGCCGCGTTTCGGCCCACTCCCTGGCCGACCACTCGCCATTCCCCTCGCCCTTCTTCGGGAGCAGACGAAGGCTGTCGGCGACCAGCCCAAGCGAGCCCAGAACACCTGAACGCTGGTCGTGCGCTGTTGGGCTGATCAGGTGAGCATGCTCCGTCCCTTTCAGCCTTCGGTCGATTTCCTGCGGGTCTGACATCCACTTCACCAACTCCTCCGGTGTGGGGCCATAGGCCATCAGGAAGGCGAAGATCTTCTGCGGGGACTCGATGAAGAACTCACCCTTCCTGTCCTGCGGCGGCTGGAACAGGGAGACCGCCAGAGCCTTCGCCTCGGAGCGGCGGCGCAGTTCTTCCGACGGTCCCCAATACGGGCAACGCTTATCGAGCGGATTCAGGATCACATCGCCTCTCTTCGGGTCGTAGAAGCGACGGACGAAGTCCCGTGCTGGGTCGTAGACGATCGCGGAATCGCCACGATGTTTTATCTGGCGAAGGATCTGGAGCAGGATCACGGTCTTGCCCCCGCCAGTGTCGGCGATGATCTGCATGTGCTGAGCCTCGGCTCGTTTGGGTATGCGGATCATCGCCTTCATCCTGTCGGTCTTGATCCCTATGCCATCTCCTTCGACCCTGAGGTTGAATTCCTTCGGCGTTAGCATCTCGGGGCCTCTCAGTCGTCGTCCGTACCTCAGTTGTTTCCGTCGTCGTACGTCCTTGGCAATAGAAAACGGGAGTTGGATGACCAGTGACGCGAGACCAAAAAGCAGGGGAAGCTCGTAGAGGTCGAAAAGGCTATCGCCGCCGTAAACCGCGCTTTTGAGGTAGGAATTTAAGGACGCATCGATATAGCTTCGCTCCGGTCCGAGGTAAAGGAGAACGTAGCCGTGCTGCAAAGCGGATTTCGAGAGCGCAAGCGGGATGGGTTTGCTGCCCGGCTCCGGCGTCTTGCCGTTTGTCACGTCCGCGTTCGTCGCGAGACGAGGTGGAATTCCGCGAGCGCCCACCATGAGCATCCGGTAGTTGTCTTGGCGGCCCGCTCCGATTGCTCCGGCGATGCTCGACCGTATATAGATCGGCGTATAGAAACGCTGTAGCGAGTTGTTGCCAAAGCTGAACCGGCAGTAGAGAAACAGCCCGGTCAAAACGACTGCCATGAATACCGCGCCATAGGTGTAAATCGGGCTGTGCGGTGGCCAGATCATTGTTTCCTTGCGTCCCCACTTCGTCGTTGCCATTGCCTATTTCCTTTCGCAGGGAGTCGCCAACTTGGCAGCTAGCTCGTGCTTCGCATCGCTGATTTCGTCGAGCAGTTTGTCGAACGCCTCCGGCGTGAGTCTCTGTCCTGCGGCCAGAGGCCGTAGTACGTTTACCAGGAGCAAGCGAACCCCGAGAATCTCGGCCAGCGATGGATCGCTGGCCGACTCGTTGCGCAACTCCCGGAGGATCACATCGCGTATCCATTCCCCGCGTGCGAGGCCCTGCGAACTGGCAAACTCAGTGATTCTCCCTCGCTCCTCTTTCGTTAGCTTCGCGGTCACGGGGAAGACGCGATTCAGAGTGTGATCGCTGTCATAAATCGCATCTGGCTTGGCTTTCAAAATTGCCATGTTCCCTCGCATTTCATAGGTGCACCCAAGTGCACCTCAAATCTTTATGTCATTGAAACCGCTGTAAGTGCACCGTGGTGCACCTGCACGACCCTTTCAGGGATGGAGTGTCGAAATTCTTCCGGTGCGTAGCACCGTTTGTGCTCCGATACGAAATTGACTGCTGATTCATGCCTTCAAACCCCGCACCGAAGGCGCTGGCTCCACCCCGGTTGTAGACCCAGTCGCAGGCTTCTTTGTGCCCTGCTCCGCCTCATCTTTCGCATCCTTATTGGGGCTTCTTCGGACCCGCAATGCAGGGGCGACTTGCCTGGCTTGCGGCGTCTTCAGAAAGTCCTGAAAGTCGCGATCTTTCGAGAAGACATAGGCCAGCGCTTTGTCCACCACATCGTCGGCGGATGCATGGGCGAAAGCGGCGTACTGATCGACCTGTTGAGCGGTGAGTTCATCCAGCCGAATCAGGGCGGTTATGTAGTGAATTTGGTTGATTTCGAGTAGCGGCATATTCCCTCCGTGGCGTCCTTTGTTGGTCTTGCATCAAGCAACGTTTTTCCGGGTAATCATCCGCTGCGCCGTGACCGCGATCTCCCACGCACGAGCGGAACAAAGTGCGGCGGGAATCTCAAAGCGACGGCGGACGACGAGCATGGTCACCACGTCCTCCATCGGAACTCCCTCCGCGAGCCAAATCCTGGCCGACGCGATGTCGACGGTTCGCTGGGCGTAATAAAGAGGACGGGGCTTATCGGGACGGCGCGAAGCCAGCGTCAGAGTGAGCTTTGCGGCGTCTTTTCCACCGGCAAGCTCGTGCAAGATCCAAGCCCAGTCGCCCTCGGAATTGGTGTGATTATGTGAGGGCTTTCGTGAGGCGATTGCAGGGGGCGACAGCAAGGCATGTGCCGCCGGGTTGTCGAGGCGGAAGTCCCCGGGATTGGATGTCGAATCGCAGGGGTATTCGACGGTCACGGGCCAAGCCGGATCGTACTTGAAGTTCAGCAATCCCGGCAGGCGCAACACCCGGTTGCAGTCGGTGCAAGCGGGATCGCCTCCAAAGGCGATGGCGAGCAGTTTGAGCGTGCCTTCCTGCTGCTCAAAGCTGAAGCCATCCACCCGCCAGAGCACCTGATATTTGGCCGAAAATGTCGAGACGATTGCGGTCGGCGTGGGGACGGCATCCGAGGCCCGAAGCGCAGCGAGTCGGGCGTCGCCGTCGGTATCCAAATCGAGGTACAGATGCCGCACCGCGGCGATCGATTCCTTGGTGCGTTTGTGGCTGCCAGAGCACAGCGGATTGGCAGCCACATAGACGTTTGCGCCGATGTGGTTTTCGTGTGCCAGCCAGACGAGATAACGAGGCGTAAGCGCCCGTTCGAGCGGCACGATCCGTTGCAGAATCCCGGAGGGATTCTCGCGCCGAAGCAGCAGCGCAATCGTTTCGCCCGGCACGAAGCAACGCGTGAGGAAATCGGCGGCAATATTGGTCGCGATCTGTGTCCTATGCTGCGACATGTTTCACCTCGAAGACCGGCTCAGTCAGGAAGCGTTTCGCATGGCGGTCGTAGCCGCGAAGGGCGAGCACTTCGCGGATGACACGCCGGCCTGGTTGACGTTCGATATGAACGACAACATCAACGGCTTCCCCGATCTCGGCCTCGGTGTCGGAGAAGGTGGTTTGCGCGTGGTCGCGCATTACCAGATTGGCGAAGCGGGTGAGGGCTTTGGCTGCCGAGTTGGCGTGGATTGTTGCCAGCGATCCGGCGTGACCGGTATTGAAGGAATCGAGCAGCGTGCGTGCCTCGATGCCGCGCACTTCGCCCATGATGATCCGGTCCGGTCGCCAGCGGAGAGCAGACTTTAGAAGCTTATCGAACGATATGTTCGCCTTGAACGTATCGGTCTGGCATTCGGCAGCCACAATGTTTGGCTTCCGGATCTGAAGTTCGGAGGTGTCCTCGATGACGACGAGGCGCTCTTGGTCTGGAATGAAGTCAGCAAGTATCCGCAAAAGCGTGGTCTTGCCGGTACCTGTCCCACCACTGATAAGCAGAGTCTTTCCGCTGCGAATCTGCTCGGCTAAGAAATCTGCAAGAGGCCGCGTCAGCGTGCCCCGAGCAATGAGGTCATCGACTGTGTAATGGCGGCTGGTGAACTTTCTGATTGTCAGCGACGGAGCGGGGCATACGACCGGCGGAATCACCGCCGCAAGACGGCTCCCATCCGGGAGATGCGCGTCCAGTAAGGGGTTATCTTCATCGAGCTTCTTGCCGAGTTGATTGGCGATGACTTCAAGGCCGGTGCGGAGTTTGCCGGCGTCGAAGGAAATGTTCGGTTCCTGGCACAGTTTTCCATCGCGCTCGCAGAACCACGAGGCATCGGGATTGCCCATGATCTCGCTGACGTCTTCGTCGAGCAGCAGCGCCTCAATGGGCCGAAGGAAC
>Ga0116134_1000296_pt1 | contig 26374 bp, 16 predicted proteins | sample June2015DPH_19_5_FD_89737 | JGI IMG/M metagenome (GOLD analysis project Ga0116134, IMG submission 89737) | Peatland microbial communities from SPRUCE experiment site at the Marcell Experimental Forest, Minnesota, USA - June2015DPH_19_40 | ecosystem: Environmental > Terrestrial > Soil > Wetlands... | reverse complement strand
CCAGAAACGCCCGGAAAGTCGGAGCGACATCCAGAAGATGCTGTAAGCAACGGCCAAGGTGAGCGAGACGCCATCAATGCCGATGCCGACCAAACCAAACCAGTGATACGCCCGCGACAGCAGCACTTCATAGCCCCAGCTATAGGCAACCCAAGGCCGATTTGCGGCGGTCCGCGACAGAATCCCGGTGTGCGGAACGGCAAAGTGCTCGACGATCCAGTCGCCGACTTTCAGGTGCCACCAGATATCGAGGTCAAGCACGCAAAACTTCAGCAGCAACGAACGGCCGGCAACGAGAGCCAACAGCACGGCCAGAACCACCAACTTCAATGCGCGGCGCTGGAAAAGCCCTTGAAGTTCGGCAACCAAGCTCATTCTGCGAGTTTCCTCAAACTAGACAACATAGCACACGCACAGAGGTCACTGTGAAAGCCAACCGTTTCGTTAATTTGACTTCATTGAGAATCGTGCGCGGTCCATACTGCGGCGAAAACCGGTAAACTTGTCAGGCTTATGTCCCAACGAACCGCAATCATCATTGGCGCTGGGCCCGCTGGACTGACGGCAGCGCATGAACTCGTGACGCGCGCCGGAATCCGGCCGATCGTGCTCGAACGCAGCGATTATATGGGAGGTATCTCCCGCACGATTCGCTACAAAGGCAACCGAATGGACCTGGGAGGGCATCGTTTTTTTTCCAAAAGCGACCGGGTCATGAACTGGTGGCTGGCACAAATGCCGCTGGACAAAGACAATGAAGCCGAAACAATCGATCTGCGAATGCTAACGCGCTCGCGCAAGTCGAGGATCTATTTTCTGCGACAGTTCTTTAGTTATCCTGTGCAGTTAACGGCCGATACGCTGCGCAAGCTGGGTCTGCGACGAACGATCCGCATCGGTTTCAGCTACATTTACCGGACGCTTTTCCCCATTAAGCCGGTTACGAATCTGGAAGAATTTTTCATCAATCGCTTCGGGCGGGAACTCTATTTGACATTCTTCAAGTCGTACACCGAGAAAGTGTGGGGGGTGCCCTGCAACCGCATCAGCGCGGAGTGGGGAGCGCAGCGCATCAAGGGATTGTCGATCCGCAAAGCGCTGGCGCATTTCGTGAAGCAGGCGGTGAGCAGCGGCAATTCGGAAATAACGCAGAAAGGAACGGAGACGTCGCTGATTGAACGGTTTCTCTACCCGAAATTCGGTCCCGGGCAGATGTGGGAGGAAGTGGCGCGCAGAGTTCTGGCCAGTGGCGGCGAGATCCTCACAGGAATTGAAGTGGACAAGGTGGAAACGCGCGACGGCTGGGTTGTTGCGGTCACCGGCAAGACCACGAACAACGAGGAGCGGCGCTTCACGGGCGATTATTTCTTTTCGACCACCTCGGTGCAGGAACTGGTGCGCGCGATGGGTGCCGCTGTACCGACTGGGGTGCGCGAGATTGGCGAGGGACTACAATACCGGGACTTCATTACGGTGGGCCTGCTGCTCAGGAAGCTGAAAATCCGCGAACCCGGAGACCTTACCGACAAATTGATCAGCGACAACTGGATTTACATCCAGGAACCGGACGTTCTCGTTGGCCGGTTGCAGGTGTTCAATAACTGGAGCCCTTACCTGGTTGGCGACCGGTCGAAGATATGGCTTGGCGCGGAATACTTCTGCTCGGAGGGAGACGATCTCTGGAACAGGACGGATGAAGAGATGTCGCGCTTGGCGGCCGAGGAACTCGACAAGATCGGCATCATTGACAAGAGCGATCTGCTGGACTCGACGGTTGAGCGCATGCCCAAAACCTATCCCGCATATTTTGGAGTATATGAGCGGTTTGATGAAGTACAAAAATATATGGACGCTTTTGAGAACCTGTTTCTCATTGGCCGCAACGGCATGCACAAATACAACAACCAGGACCACTCCATGCTGACGGCGATGACGGCGGTGGACAACATCATGGCTGGTGTGACGGACAAGAGCAGCATCTGGGCGGTCAACACAGAAGAGGAGTACCATGAAACGAAGTGATTCGATCAGCGAACGAGTGGGCATGCGCTGAACGACGCCAGAGGGGGACCCGTGTTGGCGCTACGGTACCAATGGAAAATATCTGACGAGACCGGCGACTCTTCGCTGCTGGGCAGCAAGATTCTCAACCAGGAATTGCGGGTAAACGAGAGTCTCAGCCTGACGTAGTCGTCCCTATGGCTGCAAACGCGAGGGCTCCTGTCGCTGGCTAGCCGCCGCGCGTTGTCGCGCCTGTTGCGCCTCTGTGAGGCGTCCCTCACGATCGTACAGATTGGCAAGGTAAAGCCAATCACCGTACCTGTCGGGGGCCAACCGCACAGTCTCTTCTTCAAAGGACACAGCCTGTTTCAGGTCGCCCAGCGCAACCCAGGCGAGCGCACGACCGTGCGCGAGGTTCGCCAATAACGGGCTATCGGTACTTTTTGGTTGCGGTGGCAGGTTGGATGTCGCTTGATCGAATGCACGCAGGGCTCCGCGTGGACGATGCGCGTCCAAGTCAGCGTATCCGGACGAGAGCAGCGCAAAACAGAGCTTGGTGCGGGCGAAGCTCGTCCAAGTTGGCTGAGGCGAGAGATCGATTGCGTGCTCCCAAGCATCGATTTCTGCCGGCAATTGGCCTTGCCGCTCGTAAAGCTCGGCCAGTGTCGACCAGGTCGCCGCGTTGGACTGGAGCTTGGTTGCCAATATGTACTGCTCTTCGGCTTCTCGCAAGCGTCCCGCATCTTCAAGCAACATACCGCGTAAGAAATGAACAAACGCACTATCCGGGAAGATGCTCAATGCGTGGCCAGTGGCGTCAAATGCTTCGGCATTTCTGCCTAGCTCGTGCAGAACAGCGGCTGCATTAGCCCATTGATTGAACGCTTTGATGCCGCCAGTCTTCGGCGTGAATGACGGCACTGACACTGTATCGCAATGGATCTGCAAGCGTTGAATCAGACCTTCGGTTTCGGGAGTGCGCCGTACCACCACCGCACTGACCTCATCTAAGTACACCGGCCGCCACGCCTCGCTGGCGCAGAATGCTGGCAAAACAGGGAAGGTTTCTAGCCCCCAGTATCGCGCCAGCGGAACCAAAATAGCGTTGATGTTGTAGCGTTTCGCTTCCTCCTGCCACACAAGGGATTCCGGGGAGCTTCCCAACAACATTGCATTTCGATCAAAGAGCTCCGTTCCGAACGGAATGGCCCGTCCATCGATGTAATCACGGTATTTCGTGCCCAGCCGCCAGGTGAAGTAGCCACCTTCGTTATAGCTGTTGAAGATTTGAGCCGGGATGTTTTCGCGCTCGATGAAGGCTGCTGCCTGCTCGGGAAACCACCAAGATAAGCCAGTTCCGAACGAAGCGAGGTTAGTGTCGAGGTAGGATCGGTTGGACACAAGATCGGCGGATCGCACCGCCGCGAGCCCCATGAGAAAACAAGCCGCTCCGACTGCGAGAATGGATTTCAGGCGTGCATTCTCGATCTTGCTCCACAAGACATCAAGGACGATTGAGAGCACCACACCCGCGACTGTTACCATTACTATGCAGAACAGGGCCTGAAAGCGAACGTGTCGGAAAGCGATGATGGCGGCGCCGGTCATGAATCCTGCGGCCCCGAGTTGCCGCCGCCACAGAGCGACCGGCACAGCAATGGCGGCAACCAAGAGCAGCGCCACGAAGGGGTCAGGATTACGGAGTGAAAAGCTCCCAGCCAGCACGGTCCAATTCAGCCGGAACGCGCCCCACTCCAGGACCGACTCAGACTGTGCTGCCATGGCAGCTTGTTGGCGAAATAGGGCCCGGTAGATTCCCCATCCCCAAGGATTGACCAGCGTTGCGGCGGCGCTGGCAATTAGCCACGGCCAGGAGCACCGCAAGCGATCCCGGGCAGCCTGTCGCCGCTCAGGCCACAACATTTCGAGCCCTTCAACCAAGGCGTATGCGCACAGAAGCGCCAAGCCTGCGACGAAGCCCAAGTGAAGGTTCACCCAGGCAATCATCAGGAGCGGCAACAGCCAAAGTCTTGCTCGACCCGTCTCGTGGTACTGCCAGAGCAGGCTGAGCAAGCCTGCGGAGAGCACGAGCGTGAACATGTCAGCACGGGGAGCTGTCCGTGCGGCAAATAGCGGGATAGCGAAAATGGCCAGGATTACGGAGACTGCGGAACCGCGACGTATGAGCAAGGCCACGGTTCCCACGCAGGCGAGTGCCCCCAGCCATGACAACAGCGCATAACCTCCGACGAGATAAGTTGCATAGAAGATTAATCCCGAGCCGACGGGATAGATCCATGGCTGTCCCTGGGCCGTGTAGGAAAAGACATCCACGGATGGAATTTGATGATGTTGGGCCACCCATCGGCCGGTAGCCAATTGCCAACCCAGATCGAAATCAGTTAGGGTGCGAAAGCCGGCGATAAAACCATAGATGAGGACGACGAGACTGAGCAAAAGTAATAATCGTCGTTCGATGCTGTGCGTCATGACCTTCGCTGCGGTCCGAGCGGTTTCGCCGATGTCCCGCGCTGTACGCTCGTTTGCTTCTGTGCCTGGGGCAATCACGGTGGAGCTTTGCTCTTTGCCCTCGCGGCTTCGTCAATGTCAAGCAGGTTGTGCCATGAGTCCCCGCCTTTTAGTCATCTTTTGCTTATCCGGTTGCTTCAGCAAGTCGCAAGCTCTAGAGGCGCCGATCCAATCTTTGCGCAACATATGGTGCTTTGCTGAAACAACCGGATAAGCAAAAGTCATCTTGCCGATCGGCTTGGCAGCGCCGAGATTACCGAAAGTTTTGGCTGTGTCAGGCTCATATAAGTCTCAATAACCTTATTGGACGGTCAAGCCAGCAGTAGTAATGGTCACCGGGTTGGGCTGTGCTGCCGTCGTTCCCTGAATCTGAATCGTATAGCTCACCGGAGTCGTGGTGGTCGATGTGCTCCCTCCACCGCAGGCGACCAGCCCAAGCAAACAGATGCCCAGGAGCGCCAGCCACAGCCAACGCCGATTGCGTTTTCCGCCCAGCAACAAAATTCCCGCCAGCGGAATGAAACCCACATATAGCTGCGGCGCGAAGCCCGGCCGGTTAACCTTCAGCAACGATGCGGAATGAGACGGCACGGATACCGCAAGCGAAAACGGCACTGCGCTGGCACCCGGGGTAACCGTCGTGACGGTTTTCCCATTCTGCGAAAAGACGCATGACGCGCCAGATGGCAAGGAGCTCTGCAAACAGGATAGCGTGATGGGCTGGTTAGGAACGCCGGTCTTTGCGTTCAACGAAAGTGAGTAGTTGGCGGTCTGTCCGGGGGAAACAGTTTGGGGCGCAGGCTGAGATGCCGACGGCGCTATGACAATGGTGATGGGGTAGGAGCCGGAAGTAGTGGAATCGACCGCGGAGACGGCGGTGATGGTAATCGCTGCGGGCGAGGGCACGGCACTTGGCGCCGTGTAGAGGCCAGCGGTGGATATTGTCCCCACAGTCGAGTTACCGCCCGCAACGCCATTCACTTCCCAGTTCACGCTGGTAGTGCTCTCGCCGGTTACGGTAGCGATAAAGGTTTGCGTCGTGGAAGTGTAAACGACGGCCACGCCGGATGGACTGGTACTGACAACGACGGAGGCAGCACCGCTGCCCACAATGGTCACCTGGGCCGATGCTTTAATATTGTTGTCCGCATCGTAAATCGCAGTCACGGTGATTGTGGATGGCGTGGGCTGAGTTGCGGGCGCCTGATAAAGGCCATCCGACGCGATGGTTCCCACCATCGAGTTACCACCCGCGATCCCGTTTACCTGCCAGGTCACAGACGTGTTGCTGGCACCGTTTACGGTCGCCAGGAACTGCTGCGAACCGCTGACCGGTACAGTAGCGGAAGGTGGAGCAACCGCTAACGTTACGGTGGACACCAGTTGCCGGATGCGGGAATTCTCTGTATCCGCAATGAAAACGTTTCCCGAGCCGTCGAGGAACACACTCTGGGGTGCGTCGAGCGTAGCGATGGTGGCCGATCCTCCGTCGCCCGAGAAGCCGAGGGTACCGTTGCCGGCAATAGTCTGAATTACTGTGGCGGCGGCCACCACTTCGCGGATCGCCCCATTATCCGAGTCTGCGATGAAGATGTTATTTGACGTGTCGACGAACACATCCCAAGGACTGTCGAGCAGAACGGGGGATGGCGTTGTGGCAGTGGGCGGTTCACCATCGCCCGAGTAGCCGCGCTGGCCGAGGTTTCCGGCGACGGTAAGAATGTTCCCACCCTGGATCGTAGTTCCGGCAATAGTGACGGGCTGCGTTCCGGGGTTGATGACGCGGATTACCTCGTCATCCGTATCCGCAATATAGATGTTTTCCGTGGCGTCGAGGGCGATGCCGTTCGGGAAGTTGAGATACGCGCTTCTTGCTGGGCCACCGTCGCCGCATCCGCTGCTGGTGTCCGTACAAGCGGTAGGGGGCGTACCGGCCACGGTTTCAATGTCGCCCGGCGGAATTGTCACTGTCCCGATGGTGAGCGCCGAAGTGCCGGTGTTGACGACGCGAATGGCTGAGTTTCCCGTATCGGCGATGTAAATGTTGCCGAGGCCGTCCACGAGTACGCCTTGGGGATTGTCAAGCTCCGCGCTGGTGGCAGCGCCACCATCGCCGGAAAAGCCTGCGCTGCCGAGCGTGCCGGCAACGGTTGCAATACTGTACGCCGGGATTGTCACTCCGGCGATCGTGGCGGGCGAGCTGCTGGTGTTGACTACACGAACGGCGGAATCTTCTGCTAATGGCAGTCCGGTGTCGGCGATATAAATGTTGCCGGAACCGTCGACGAATACGCCTTCGGGAAAATTCAGTTGCGCGCTGGTTGCCAGCCCGCCATCGCCGCAGCCTCCGGGCGCGGGAACTGCACACGAGATGCCATTGCCGGCGACGGTTTCAATGTCGCCGGGTGCGATCGTCACATTGTTAATCGTTACTGGTGAGCTTCCGGGGTTGAGCACTCGAATCACCGAGTTGTAGGTATCCGCGATGTAGACGTTCCCGGAAGCGTTGACAAACGTGCCTCCGGGGAAGCCGAGTTGCGCGTTCGTGGCGGCGCCACCGTCGCCGGAATATGTCAGCGTGTCGTTCCCGGCGAGTGGCTGGATGTTGCCGCCCGTCACTTCGCGTATTGCAAAATCGTCTGTGTCCGCAATGAAAATGTCGTCGGAGGTATCGACGGTAACGCCGCTGGGATAATTCAGAAAGGCGCCGGTTGCGGTCGCGGGGTTGCCATTGCCGCAGGCGGTGCCGGGAGGGGAATAGCTGGCGCATGCGGTGCCGAGCGTGCCCGCAACGGTGGAAATGGTGCCGGCGGACACGACTTCGCGGATGCCAAAGTTAGCGGTATCGGCGATGAAGATATTTTCCGAGCTGTCCACAGCCACTGCACCCGGCTGGCACAGGTAGGCGCTAAAGGCTGGGCCGTTGTCGCCAGTAAACGTGCAGACGGCGCCTTCGCTGGAACTATAGTAGGTGCCGGCGACGGCTTGAATGTCACCTGCCGGGATTGTGGTGTTGGCAATCGTGACGGGCGCAGCGCTGGGATTGACGACGCGGATCACCGAATTGAAGGTGTCGGCGATGAAAATGTTTCCCTGGCTATCAAGAGACACGCCAAAAGGCTCATAAAGCTGCGCACTGGTCGGGGGCCCGCCGTCGCCGCAAGGGTAAACCGCGCAGACAGTGTCGGGCGTGCCGGCGATGGTTCGAATGGTGCCGGGCTGGATGGTCACGGCGCCGATGGTGATGGACGAGCTGCCTGTGTTGACGACGCGGATGACGGAGTTATCGGTGTCGGCGATGTAGATGTTTCCGGAGCCGTCGACAAACACGCCAACCGGATCGTCGAGCTGGGCGCTGGTGGGGGGTCCGCCATCGCCCCCGTAACCGCACGGCTGTTGCAGCGCAGGGCTGCCCGCTACGGTGGAGATGTTGCCGCCACTCACTTCGCGGATTGCGCAGTTGTTTGTGTCGGCGATGAAGATATTTCCTGATTTGTCGATGAAAACACCCTCCGGCTGGTTAAGCGCGGCGCTGGTGGCAGGGCCTCCGTCGCCGGAGTAGCCGGAGGTGCCGTTGCCGGCGACGACGGTGACAGTGCCGGTGGTGGACACTTCGAGGATTTGGCTCGACAAGTAGGATTCCGCAATGTAGACATTCCCGGCGGAGTCGAGCGCAACGCCCACTGGATATCCGAGGCTGGACTTGGCTGCGGGCAGATTATTGGGGCCGCCGCCGGCGATGGTGTTGATTGCATACTGGGCGAACAAGAGTTGGGGCGCGCAGAGCGCGATGGCTAGAACGATGTAAACGGTGGAAACCGGACTTGGAGAGCGTAGGTTCAGTGTGCGCATGGTCAGTTCGCCTCTCCGCCGGAAATCCGATCCAGCCAGACAACCTCTGTGGCTGTGTGGCCGCCGGGCGTTTGCACTTCGAGAAGCAGCCGGGGCCGTGCTCCGTGGCTCCACTGTCTGTATTCCGAACGCGGGATGATGAATTCTTGCGTCGTGTCCACGGAAGCACCGGCGGAGACGATTAGGGAGCATTTCTGCGTCCCGCGCTTATCGAGATGCGGGGAATCCCAAAGCGTAAGCCGCTGAATGTGGAGATCGCGTTGTGTGTGGTTGGCAAAGTGGAGCTGCAGCCGGACTTGGGTTTGAGATCCCACTTCCGTCTTTCGCATCACCTGGTATGAGCCTGAGACAGGGCGAGTGGCGGCGGCCCGGGCAAATCCCGTTGCGAACAGGACCAATGCAGCGACGACAAACGAGTTGGTGTACATACGAAGGGTCTTGCAATTCATAGGAGTCGACCGTCCTTCCCTATGTGGTCTCTATGTGCCGAACCGGTTGCCAGTTACCGGCCAGCAATTTGCTACTGGGGGTTCTATTTCTGATACATTATGCTCGCACTGGGTGGCCAGCGGTATCTTTTGTCACCGAGAACTGTGATGGGCGTCACAGTGTGGTTTTGCTGAGCGCCCAAAGACTGTTACGCAGGAAACGGAACTCACGATGAGTGTAGCACGGGTGCTGAGATGGGTCGCGATGATTGGCCTGTTTGTCGTGACGCTGGGCCTTTATCGACCGTACTACAGCGCGAACTCGGAAGTGAATCTAAAGGGCTATGAGTTGTTCGCGGTGGCCGAGTCGATCGTGCAGCATCACAGCTTCTCCGATCCGTTTATGCCCCTGCCGACGGGTCCCACCGCTCACGTCGGCCCGTTGTTTCCGGCATATCTGGCGCTGGTCCTCTCCGTGCTTGGACACGGATCTGCGGCCGTAGCTGTCTTCACGTGGGCGGCTTCGCTGGCGTTTGCGCTGCAAATAGCGATGCTGCCAGCCCTGACTAGACAGTTGCAATTGGGCTTCTGGACTGGAGTCTTGGCGGGCGTGGCGTGGCTGGCAGCCCGCATACCGCCAGCCGTACTGTCGGAAGTGACGTTTACCAGCTTTCTCGTAATTTCGGCCTCGTATCTCATGGGGAGATGCTTTGCGGGGAAGCTGTTCGCGAAGCACACCCTCGCCCTCTGGGCAATCGTGTGGGCAGCGCTCATACTCCTGCAACCGGTAACCGTTTTGGTCCTTGCATTTTGCGTCCTTCTGTTGCATTTCCGAACGCAAACACCAGCGCGCAAAAAGGTGGCCTTGGGACTGTTACCCATGCTGCTCGTGACACCATGGATTGCCAGAGATTTCCTGGTCTTCCATAAGCTTTTTTTTATTCGCGACAATCTCGGAATCGAAATGGCGGTTTCGAACCGTCCGTGCGCCGCTGCATTATTCGACGTCAATGACGACGATGGTTGCTTTGCTTTGTCCCACCCTAACCAAAGTTATACAGAGGCCCTCAAAGTGCGTGAACTGGGCGAAGTCGAGTACAACCGGCTCCGAATGAAAGAGGCGCTCGACTGGATCAGGGCGAACCCGAGAGCTTTCGCGACTCTTTCTGCGCAGCGCTTCGAAGCATTTTGGTTCCCGCCAGTTTCGACGCACGCTAAGGGCGGTTTGATCCTCCGCCCGTGGGTATTGCAATGCTTTACCCTGCTCTCGATTCCCGGACTCTTCGTTATGTGGAAAAATGCCCCTTTCGGCAGCTACGTGGCTGGACTGTGGCTCCTCTTCTTTCCGCTCACTTACTACTTCATTCAGTTCATGATGCGGTACCGCTATCCGATCCTCTGGGCAACCTTCGTACCGGGAAGCTATTTCATCGTCGAGTTGGTTCAGGGGATCGCGGGCAAGAAAGATATCGACAGCAAGCAGGCTGCGCCTCCAACTGCAAACTCAGAGCCTGCGCCGCTCGGCTAGTTGGCCCCTGTTTCCAGATGTAGTATTGCGCTGGAACCGTCAGGGTCTCGCGCGGGTGATAAGTGCTGCGGCTTTTTCGCTGGCTTTCTGAGCATCGGCCGCTCGTCCCTGCAGGGTGTAAAGGCGCGCCAACTCATTCCAGTAGCTGGGATTCTGCGGCGCAAGGCGAACTGCTTTTTCCTCAAAGGAAGTAGCCCGGCTTGAATCGCCAAGCATGTTCCACGCGACCGCCCGGCCACTGTTTACCGCCGCAAGGCTGCATCGCCATCGCCGCGCTCAGATCGCAGCCCTCGCTCAGCTCTGTCGACCTCTTCGAGCGCGTCCTTGGGCTGACGTGCGTCAAGGTAGGTGTAGCCGAGGACCACAAGAATCGCCGGTGGATTGGGCGAAATTGGGACGAGCCGCTCGAGGGCATCGATGGCGGCGGGGAAACGGCCCCGGCTGCGATAGAGATCAGCAAGCTCGGACCACGTCGAGACATTGACTTTGAGCGCAGCGGATTGCAGCAGGCTTTGCTCAGCCTCGCGGGGATGGCCGGTCAGCAACATCGCCCGTCCGCGAATGTACCAGACCGGGGCGCTGTCGCTGAAAATTGACAATGCCTTTGTGCTGGCATCGGCTGCCTCACGGTTGCGTCCGAGCGTCAGTAGCAGGGCGGCGGCGTTGGCCCAGCGATTGAATTCCTCCCCCGAATTGCGGGATTGAGCCGCGGCCGGAAGCGCCACTGTCCGGCAATCCACCGGAAAGCGTTCGATCACTGCCTGCGTTTCGGGCTGTCGCCGCACGAAAACCGCCGACACTTCATCAAGGTAGACCGGACGCCAGTTTTCGCTGGCACAGTATTGCGGAAGCACGTCTCCCACGAACTTCAATCCCTCGTAGCGCGCCAGCGAAAACACGACCGTGTTGATGCCGTATCGATCCGCCTCGTGCTGCCACGTTGGAGAATCAGGCGGCGATTCCAATACCTGTTGCAGATGGGTGAACAAGTCCGGCCCGAAGGGGATGGCGCGTCCGTCAATGTAGTCGCGATATTTCTCGCCCAGTCTCAACAGGACAAATCCACCCTCTTCGTAGCCGTTGAAGATCTGGGGAGGCAAATTCTCGCTTTCTACGAAAGACAGGGCGCGCTCGGGAAACCACCAGGAGAGTCCTGCGCCAAAGGAAGAGATTCCACTGCCATTAAGGTAATCACGATTGGAGACGAGGTCGGCGGAACGGAGGCCGGCAAGCAGGATAAGCGCAGCAGCCGCGGCGCCAGCCATAATCGCATTCAGCCGCTTGTCCTGGATCCAAGAACGCGCAGTCGCCAGCGCCGGTGATAACACCGCGCCTCCAACGACTACGACGACACATGCCAGCAGGGCGAAGAAGCGGACGTGTTGCACCACCATCCATACGGCTCCGGCAAGCAAGACGGCAGCTGGCCAGCGGTGGCGGAATGCGGCGACGATGGCGGCGACTGCCGCGAACGATAGCAGCCATTCGCCCGAGCTTGCTGGATCGTGAATGGACAGGGCCTGTTCGAAGGTTGCCGAGGTAAACGAAATCTTGGCCCACTCGGTGATGCGCTCGGCGTGGACGGCCATCGCTGCTTCCTGCCTGAGGAGCGCCCGGTAAATGCCCCATCCCCAGGGATTCGCCAACGGCGCGAGAAGAGTTACCGCCAGCCAGGGAAGCGCGGCCTTGAGAATCTTCGCCGCCCCCCCTTGCCTCTGCCCCACATCGAACAGGCGTATCGCCTCGAGCACGCAGTAAGCGCCCACCAGCGCCAGGCCCGCGACAAAGCCCAGGTGCAGATTTACCCAGGCGATCATCAGCAAGGGCAGCAGCCAAAGCCTGGCGGAGCCGGTTTCGTACTGTTCCCACAGGATGCTCAGGAACGCAGCAAAGATCACCACCGTAAACATGTCAGCCCGCGGAGACGTGCGGGCGGCGATGGCCGGAACGGCGATAACGGCGAGCGCTGCGGTGACCGCCGAACCGCGCCTCAGCAACAGGGCGACTGTGCCTGCGCACGTGATCGTCCCCAGCCAGGAAATCAGGCTGTATCCGCCAACCAAGTAGGCGATGTAGAAGAGAATCCCCGAGCCGACGGGATAGATCCAGGGCTGGCCCTGCGCGGTGTAGGAGAAAACGTCGGTCGAGAAGACGCTGTGATGTTGCGCAACCCAACACCCGGTTGCCATCTGCCAGAAAATGTCGAAGTCGCTGACGGTTCGTAGGCTGGCGATCAGGGCGTAGATCAGCGCTACGGCTGCGAGGAGCAGGAACCAGGGCCTTGCACGAAGCCATGTGCCCACGGACAATGACACCGTCTGCTCACTTTTCTCGATACGTGGGGCCGAAACTTTCACTCGGCGCCGACCCTCGCTTGCAGTGGCATACAAATCTCAAATGGTGAATGAGATGATCAATGAACAGAATCTACTTGATCAACCATCTCGCGAAGTTCCGCCGCGATTCTGCGCACGCAGGAATGATCAGGGCAGGAATGATAAGCCTTGATTTGTCGACGCCGATTTCCCCGGTGGTCAGTTCTTGGGCGCGGAGCTCGACAGAGCCTGGGCCTTCGCGCGTGCGTCCAGAGCGGCTTGCCACTGCCCATCCAACTGCAGAAGGTCCGACAATTTATTCCAGCGTCCCGCGCTCGAGGGCGTCAATTCGACAGCGCGCCGTTGTTGCTCTATGGCTCGAGGGCGATCGCCTTCGAGCCCGTATGCCTGGGCGCGGCCTTCGGCAATTTGCGCGTACAATTCCGGCGCGACCCCCTCACCACCATGGCGATAAGGACTGTTCTCTTCGGCATCGTGGAACGCTGCAATCGCCTTGGCTGGCTGACCCATGACCAATTCGAGGCGCGCGAGTGCCATATAAGGGACCAACGGCTGCAGAGACAAGCGAATAGAATGCTCCAACGCCTGCTCGGCCTCGGCATATCGATTCTCCTGTGTAAAGATCATGCTCAGTTCGAACCAAGCTCCACCATCGTCTTTGAGAGCGAGGCCGCGGCGGTACTCTTCCTCCGCGCTTGTCAACTTTCGTTGTCGGTAAAGGATTCTGCCCAGCAGAAAATGGGCGTTCGGATCCTGCGGAAAGAGAGCAGCGGCACGGCGTGTTTCTACCGCGGCTTCGTTGTCGCGGTGAAGCGCGAACAGCAACCCCGCGGCGTTGCTATAAAAATCGTGCAGTTCAATGCGCGAGGCGGACTCGGGCGGTGCGAACTGGCGGGACGCGCAATCAATGGACAGACGATCGAGCCATGGGCGGGTCTCGGGCGAATTCCGCATGAATACGAGCGACACTTCGTCCATGTAAACGGCCCGCCAGGCGGAACTGTTGCAGAATGCGGTTATGTCCAGCCCATTCAAGGCGCGAGCCCCAGCCGTAGAAACAAGGAGGGCGTTGATTTCCCAGCGATCGACGGCAGCTTGCCACGCGGGCGAGTCTGGGCCACTGTGCATCAGCTTTTGCTCTTCGAGAAAGAGCGCAGCATTTAAGTGATCGTCACGGCCATCGATAAAATCCGGATAGGCCGGCCCCAGGCGAAACGCGGCGAAACCTCCGAGGGCGAACTCCTCAAAAATGTTTCCCGGCAACTTTTCCCCTTCGATGAAGCTGGCAGCGCGCGAGGGAAACCAGGACGATTCTCCGGCGCCAAAACGGAAGGGCGCACCAAACACGACATAGGAACGATTGGACACGTAATCGACGATATGCACAAACGCTACAACTGAAACCACAATCGTGAAAACGGTTGCGACTGCGACGGGCGGTCTCCACAAAGGCTTGGACGAAGGTTGCGAGTCCAGGGCCGAATCTGCGGTTCGCACGGCCTTCGTGATCAGCATACCGCCCAGGATCACAATTGCTATGGCAAACATGCCAAGAAACCGAACGTGCATCAGGCAGGCGTAGAGGGTGACGGCAACAATCACAGCGGCAGCCAGCTCTTTATATAAGAGCGCCAGAACAATCAATACCAGAGAAATGGCCAGCAGCCAGGAGTTGCCGCTCTCCATGTGCCGAAAATCAAGAAGCTGAGAGAAGGTTTGTGACGAAATCCGCAGCCCCCAGAATTCCTGAATGTAAAGGGAGCTGTTAAGCGTGCCCGCGGATGCTCCGCTCACTCCCGATAGATTGAGAGCTGCGGAATAAATTTTATAGCCCCAGGGATTGATCAGCGTGGCCATACACGTCGCGATCAGCCACGGAGAGGAACTCCTTAAGCGTTGCCATGCTCGTTCACGGCGGCTGGCAAAGAGAAGTTCCGTGCCGTCGAGGAACAGGTAAGCCCCGATAATGGCGAGTCCCGCGATAAAGCCGGGATGGAAATTCACCCAGAGCAGCATCACAACGGGCAACAGCCAGACCCTTCGGCGCGAGCCACAGTGCAGCTCCCATAGTTCGCCGAGAAATAATGCGAAAAACGCCGTCGTAAATAGATCCGCTCTGGGAGCAGTGCGATACGCAATCGAGGGCAGGGCCAGCAGGGTTAGAACTGAGCTGGCCAAGTCCTTTTTGCGAACCAGATAAGCTGCGATCGCTAGGCAAGTCACCGCGGAAAACCAACTTAGCCCCGCGTAGCCTGCCACCGAATACACAAAATATAGAAGGACGCCGGCAAACGGAGGATAGACCCAGGGTGTTCCCAACGACGTGTAGGAAAGAACATCCGTTCTTGGGATGACGTGGTGCTGCCATACGTAGCGTCCGGTTGCCAGGTGCCATCCCGTGTCGGAATCCGAAACCGTGCGCAGCCCTATGGTGAGCGCGTTTGCGAGGACGAGCACAATGAAAGCAAGCTGGAGGATTCGCTGGAATTGGCGCGCGCGCGATTCGACAAAAGAAACCGGCATAGGTGCCCGTTGCAAACGGAGTTTGTTATGGAATTGGGTCAGACGAACCAGTAGATAGAGCAAGGACCATGCCATGGAATTGCTCCATGCGTTTGCATCTGGCGGTGTGCCTGCAAGGAGTGTCTGACGCCATGGTGTCTCGAAGCCCTCTTAACCCTTCGTGCTCAGAATACCCGAAGAGGGCACGTACTAGAAACGAGTGGATATTGGAACTTGCTCAGCGGCTTCCGCTGGCCCCTTGATCGAGCGCTTGTTGGCGCAGCGCCAACACGGTGGTGTTATTGGGATCGATCTGCAGCGCTGCCGTGAATTCCCTCTCCGCAGTTCTGTAGTCCCGTAATTCCATCAGGATTTCGCCGGAATTGATCAAGCAGGAGAGTGCCATGTCCCTGCTGGCAGTAGAACGTCCGGCAAGTTGGTACTGTTCCAGAGCTTCTTGGAGCTGATGTTCTGCAAACAGGATTTCTGCCATGTCGTAATGACAATCTGCGAGACTGGGATGCAACTTGCAAGCTTCGCTGTAGTGCTGAAAGGCCTCATCAACTCGGTGGGCGGTTACCAGCGCATCAGCAAGAAACTCTTCCAGCATCCAGTCGGGCTTGCCAGCAACGCTGCGCGCTTGCGTGGCCAGGCTCACGCCATTTTGCCAGTAGTCCAAGTAGCGGTGAGTGACGACCGACAATGCCATGACCAGGCACAGTGCCGTCAAAGCCGGTATGACCTGATTCATGGCGGTCAACGAAGCCACGTCATTTAGGCCCCACGCGATCATGATGAAAAGGCCGATGCAGGGAATGTAAGCGTAACGGTCGGCCATGGCTTGGTGGCCGACCTGAACAATTCCAATAACAGGTATGAGCGTTGTGACAAAGAGCAACCAGCCTGTCGTAAGGTAGCGAGCGCGGCGTGCGTGCCATACCGTCACCGTAATCGCCACCAGCACAGCTGCCGCCGCGATTACCTCGAAATGTGGCAAGGAGTGTTCGGGAAGCGGATAAACGACGGCCAGCTTGGCGGGCAAGAATGTCTTCCCAATGTAGGCGACATAAGACAGGATGGCGTTTTCAAGGCGCACAGAGAGATGCACAGTAGATATGTCGGCCATCGCGCCGCCGGAACGCTGCGCGACGATCGTTACGGCGCAGCTGGCTGCCGTCATTAACAACAGCGGTAGCTTCTCCACCGACAAACGTACCCACCTGCGCTGGAACGGCAGATCCTCGTACCGCCGCAATGGCCAATAATCAAGAATGAGCAAAACCAGCGGCAGGCTTACTGCCATGGGCTTGGCCATCAGGGCCAACGAAAATCCAACAACAACGGCGAGATATCTCCTCCATTCGGGCCTCCGGACGTACCACCCATAAACGCCAACCGTGACCAGGCAGAAAAACATGCTGAGCAAACTTTTTCTTTCCGCCACCCAGGCGACAGTTTCTACGTTCAGAGGGTGAACGGCGAACAGAACGGCCACGAAAAAACTCCGCCACACTGCGCCGGTAGCATTTTCCAACAGCAGAAATAGAAAAAAAACATTGACAGCATGAAAAACGACGTTGACGAGGTGGTGAGATCCGGAATTCAAGCCAAACAGCTGACAATCCGCCATATGGGACAGCCATGTGAGCGGATGCCAGTTTGACTCGTGAAGGGTGGTGAAAGCCCAAGCTGCATTGTCGAGATTCAAGCCCGTGCGGACGTGAATGTTCTTGGTGACGTACGCGCTATCATCGTAATCAAGAAATTCATGATGCGTGACGGGAGCGTACAACAACAGAGTGGCGGCTACAAGCAATGCGCCCAGCAGTGCGGGCTTTTGGCGCAAATCAGCAAGCAAGTGCTGCAAAGTAGGGGCTCCTTTTCTTGCATGCAGAAGTTTTCCTCCAGCGCTGGAAACTGATACAAGATTCCAAGCTCGAAACCGAGAAAAAAAGATTATACAGTCGTCGTGGAACCTTCTGGGAGAAGAGCTTCTTCGGTCGCAACAAGGAATTCATCGCCCTTTCTTGACCCCCGCCTCCGTCCAAAACGCACCCTAACCGCCCGACTGCCACTGCCCGGATCTGGTTTTCGTGTTAGGTTAATGACCGAGTGGCGTTGAAAAAGCAAAGAGCCTGCAAGACGGCAGAAAAAGCATGTGATGCGAAACAAAGAACTGCTGACCTACGCGTTGCTATTCCTGGTGATCGCTCTCTTTGCCGGTATCCGGTTCCGGTTGCGGAACATGCCTCTGGAGCGTGACGAAGGAGAGTATGCCTACATGGGCCAGCTCATGCTGCAACGCATACCGCCCTATAAACTCGTCTACACCATGAAGTTGCCCGGCACCCACGCCGCATATGCCGCAATTCTGGCTCTTTTTGGACAAACTCCTGCTGGCATCCACTTCGGACTGCTCCTCGTTAACACTGCCACGACCCTCTTGGTTTACATGCTGGCGGCGCGTTTGTCTGGCTGGTTGGCCGGCTTGATGGCAGCAGCTTCCTACGCTCTTCTTTCCACGAGCTTTTCGGTCCTAGGTTTTGCCGCGCATGCGACGCACTTTGTTGTGATTTCAGCATTGGCCGGGATCCTGTTCTTGCTGAGCGCAGTGGAAACCAGGCGAGCGTGGCAGTTTTTTGCCGGCGGTTTCTTGCTCGGACTGGCCTTTCTCATGAAGCAACCTGGTGTTGCTTTTGCCGTTTTCGGCGTGCTGTATCTTCTCAGGAGAGAATGGCCACGCCTGGCCAACTGGATAGACCTGGTGTCCGGAGTTGGCTGGTATGTCGCGGGCGTATTGCTGCCCTTCGGCCTCACTTGCCTGGTTCTTTTTGTCGGGGGTGTCTTTAAGACTTTCTGGTTCTGGGTTTTCATCTACGGAGGAGAATACGCTTCTGAGAACAGCGTTTCTTTCGGAGTGCAGAGATTCATGGAAGTGTTCCCAACAGTTGTCGGCCCTGCTGTCGGGGTGTGGATCATTGCCGCTCTGGGTCTTACGACGTTCCTATGGTGCCGGGAGGTCCGCTCACACGCCGACTTCATCGGTGGCCTCTTGCTGTGTTCGTTCCTCGCCGTGTGTCCGGGATTCTTCTTCCGCGAACACTACTTCATTCTGATGCTGCCCGTGGTAGCCCTTCTGGCGGGCATCGCGGTCCACTCCGCGACGCAGGTCCTTGCCCGCACCGGACGCGGCCTGTTCTTGGCGGCAATCCCCGTTCTGCTGTTCGCGACCGCTTTCGGCTACGCCCTGGTCCTGCAGAGAACACCCCTGTTTAAGACGGATCCGCTGTTAGCCTGTCAGGAACGTTACGGTGACAATCCTTTTCCGGAAGCTGTCGTGATCGCTCAATACCTTGATGCCCACACTTCCGCGAGCGATCGAATCGCTGTGCTTGGTTCGGAGCCAGAGATTTACTTTTACGCGAAACGGCATTCTGCGACGGGATTCGTCTACATGTATGGGCTAATGGAGCAACAGAAATATTCCCGCGAAATGCGGAGGCAGATGATCAGCGAAGTCGAGTTGGCCCATCCCCAGTTTTTGGTAGTCGTCGAATGTGACCTGTCCTGGCTGCCGATTCTCGGCTCTCCGCAGCAATTGTCCTTCTCCGCGTGGAGCAACAATTACGTCAGGAGCAATTATGAGCTGATAGGCGTCACGGATAGGGTCGACGATCACACCGTGTTCCGATGGGGCGATGAAGCGAAGAATTATCAACCGACCTCCAACACCGTCGTGGAGGTTTTCAAAAGAAGAGCCTGATTTGACAGACGACGATGATTTTATGCTGTATGCGATGGCCGACGTATGAACCACTGGATGAAAGCGCAGAATCCTTCGAAAATCGCGGGGCCGGAGGACTGTAAATCACCCGCTTCCCCAGAATCCCACCCGCGACAACAAACCCCGGTCGTTCACACAGAAGAGTTGACCTATCCGAATAGGCATGAACAGCCGCTTCCCGCCTCTTTGCCCCTTCTCCCAAGCTGGCCCTCAATTCACTCATACGCACTTCTGTTCCTGGCAACCGTCGGATGTCTCCTTCCATTCTCCGGACGTGCATTTCACGTGGACGACACGTTGTTCGTCTGGGCTGCGCAGAATATCGCCAAACACCCTCTGAATCCCTACGGGTTTCGATTGACATGGGATGTGAGTCAGCAACCCATGTCGGATATTACGCAGAATCCACCTTTGGCATCGTATTACGCAGCCGTGCCCGGAATTCTGTCCGGATGGTCGGAGCGAGCGTTGCATATCAGCTTCTTGCTCATGGCGCTGCTCTTGGTGTTCGGCACCTATCGCCTGGCTGCCAAATTCACTCGGCTCCCGCTATTAGCCGCCTTGGCAACCCTTCTCGCTCCTGGAGTTCTGGTGTCAGCTAGCAGCATCATGTGCGACACGATGATGTTGGCAATTTGGATCTGGGCCTCGATTTTCTGGATTGAAGGCTTGGAGCACAGAAGCTATCCGTTCCTGGTTCTGGCTGGCCTGTTGGTGGGGGCTTCGGCACTCACCAAATATTTCGGTATGTCCCTGATCCTATTGCTGCTAGCGTATTCGGTGCTTCGACTTCGACAGCTAGGGACATGGGTTTTTTGTCTGCTGATTCCCGTCGCGATTTTGATTGCATACCACCTCTGGACTCAAAGTCTGTACGGCCACGGTCTGTTGCTCGGGGCAGCTAAATTCGCTGGGGCGCAACGTACGAGTGCCGCGACCTCCTGGACGGCGATGGCGATTGTTGGCACCAGCTTCGCCGGAGGGTGTGCGCTGCCGAGTGTGACCTTTGCTCCTCTGCTCTGGTCGCGCGCCAAAATTGCAACTCTTGCCGTCCTGAGCATTTTCGGAACACTGCCGATCATGCTTGGGTGGGCGGATCTGGGTTTGCACGTTGGGGGGGACGCTACTCTTTCTGCTTTTCATCAAAACTGGTTGCTGGCAGGTGCCCACTTAGCTCTCTTTGTCCTGGGCGGAGTCTCCCTGCTGGCGCTTGCGCTTTCAGACTATTTGGGGAGCAGGGATGCCGATTCCGTATTCTTGGTGCTTTGGGTTTTCGGTACATTTATTTTCGCTACCTTCGTCAACTACACGGTTAATGCCCGCTCGATGTTGCCCCTGATACCGGCTGCCGGCATTTTGATAGCGCGCTGCATCGAAAACGATCATGCAGGAAATGTCGCCCAGGTTCGATGGAAGGTTGCTGCTGCTCTTGTGATATCAGGTGTGGTTGCTGTGGTAGTCGCGAGCGCTGACGCAGATTTGGCCAATTCAGCACGCAAAGCAGCGGCTCTGATAGTACAGAAACCCCGCGCCAGAACTGCCGCCTTGTGGTTCGAAGGACACTGGGGATTCCAATACTATATGGAACAGAAGGGTGCCTATCCTCTGGATCTTGAACGCCCCCAAGCGCGCCTGGGCGACTACGTCGTGATACCGTCCAACAACATTCAGCTCGCGGACATATCCCCACAAATGATCAGTTCCCGAGAAGACATCGCCTTGAACCCCGGCGGTTGGGCGTCAACGATTGATGCGCGAATTGGCGCCGGCTTTTACTCTTCTTACTGGGGCCCTTTGCCCTATGTCATCGGATCGCCTGCAATCGAGCATTACTCGCTTCTACAGTTAGCGGGGTGGGATCGTGCCCGTTAGGCACAGCCCCATTCTCATGGCGTCCCTCGCCTCGTTGTAAAGGCGCCCCCAGTGTCGCTTCGGTTGCTGGATTCTTGCCTGACTAGGGAATAGAGTACTATCCGATTAATCACACAATCTTTATGGTGAAATTCAGTTTTTGGTGCTGGTCGATCGGTGCCGGTATCCTTTTGGCGACGATGCTTGTCTACCACGTCAACTGGAGCCCGAATGGGAGATTGACCAATTTAGGCTACGAGTCGGTGGAACTTGGCAACTCGATCGCGCTCAAGGGAAGCTTTTCCGATCCGTTTGCTCCGCTCCCCACCGGTCCATCTGCCCATTGTGCTCCTGTTTACCCAGCCCTAGTCGCTCTCATTATTAAGATGTTTGGAACCGGCCCAGACGGTAACTTTGCACTGATGATGTTCACCAAGATCGCGGTAGCTGCGCAACTCGTGCTGTTTCCGTTCCTGGCAGAGTACATGGGTTTGCCTTGCATGACTGGCGCAATTGCAGCTGCAGCATGGCTCGTCGCTAGTTTCCCCCTTCTGCCCTGGGAAAGCGATTTTGCGGCACTCCTCATCGTCATTCTGGCTTTTCCCATGTGCCGCACATTCCGTCAGGAGCTTTCCACCGCAGGAGCAGTTGGTACGGGAGTCCTTTGGGGGGTGCTGCTGCTGCTGACGCCGACGCCTCTTGTCGTCCTTGGAGCGTGGCTCGTCTGCCTGCGTGTGGCGACCCTATGTTCTTGGCGCCAGTTGTTTTTCCTCGCAATGGTTCCCATTCTCGTCGTGTCGCCTTGGTTGGTACGAAACTACCGCGTTTTTCATAAGCCTGTGTTTCTGCGCGACAACTTAGGGCTCGAGCTTGCCGTTTCCAACAACCCATGCGCCACGTTCTCATTCGCTGTGAATCAGAAGCGAACCGCATGCTTCAAGAGCAACCATCCTAATGAGAGTTACGAGGAGGCCTCGCGGGTGCGTATGCTGGGCGAGCCGATTTATAACCAGGTCCGGATGCGCGAAGCGACGACTTGGATCAAAAACAATCGCAGGCACTTCCTTCTGCTGACGGCGCAGCGATTCGTAGCGTTCTGGTTCCCGAATTCAAGCGGGAATCCCCTAGACGAAAGGCTGCACCCGCGGAGCGAGTGGGTTACATATGTATTCACGCTGCTTAGCATCCCGGGGTTGCTGCTGCTATGGCGGAACAGCCGCTTCGCTGCCATTGTGCTCAGTTTGTGGCTGTCACTGTTTCCGCTCGTCCACTATCTTACTCACTTTTCTCCGCACTATCGTCACCCCGTCCTGTGGGCGACATTGATACCTGGCAGCTACTTCGTAGTAGAGCTCGTGTCTGGTATCGCAGGGAAATCCGTTGGACCCGGGAAATTGTCAGCCGGGGCCTGAGATCGAAGCGGTTTCACCAAATTGCAACCGCCGCAACCACCACCTTGTTGTCGCGTGTGTCCCAATCACGGCCAGTCGCCGCACGTGATCAATCATGATCTGACGGTCAGCGCGCCTTGGCAACGCTGCCGATCACTTCTCCCTCATGTAATTCGCGGGAGCAAACCTGCTGGTTCTCCGGTCCGCATAGATACACAAGAAAAACCGGCAGATCACGAGCATGCACGCGGTATTGACCCAGTTCGACCGCGAACACATCTGCGTAGTCGGCCATCACGATCGGATTTCCGGCCGTCGCGCGCACGCGGAATTGCTCGGTTGATGGTTCATAGCTGGCGTAACTGAAGCAGTGTCCGATACAGGCCCGGTCCAGTGCATGCACGCCCGGACTAATCTGTCTTTCGGGAACCCGCAAAAGGCCAATCACGCGGCTGCTGGCTGGAACCTGCGCCAAGGCCGCATCGAGATGATCCTCCATGCGATTGAGTTTCCGCGCATCGCGGAATACGAAACTGAAAAACATCACCGCGCTAACAGTGAGGATTAATCTTTCGTAGCCCTTTGGTTGTACGTCGCTTAGGAAAGCACAGAGCATCACTCCGGCGGCCAGGGACAGGCGTGCAGAAACAAAACCGAACGACGACGTATACTGCGGAAACACGATTACGGTCGGGATCGCCACCACCGCAGTAGCGGTCAGCAGCCAGAGATGGAGACCCAAATCCAGCGGTACATTGCGCCACCCGCAGGCTGTAACGCGACGCCAGAAGAGCATCCCCCAAGCCGCCACAAGCAACCAAAAAGGAATCGAGTACATCCTGCCGAACAGCATGAGTTGCGTCGCTCCTAGTGCAAACCGAGTCTGCCTCATGGACCAAAGGCATTGGTAACGAGTCACAAGCAGAAAATGTGCTTCTAGCAGCGCAAGGATTGCGGCGGCCAGCAGGATAACCCTTCCCTGTGCGGGAAGGTGTTCCGCAACCACAGCGTACAGAGCCAACCCACCTGCCCACGCCACCGGCATCGGATGGGCGATCCAGGCAACCAGAAGTAGCGGCGTAGCCAAACATCGAATTCGCCATCCACCAGACAAAAAAAACGCGAGATACCAGAAGCAGATTCCCAGACCAAGATAGAAATTGAAGAAACCCAGGTGGAAGATATAACCATAGGAGAGAACTGCGACGGAGGGCAACACAAACCACCAGTTCTTGGGCCGGCCGCGGGAGATCAGCAGAATTGCTCCCCAGGAAAAGATCAGTACCGCCGTGCCGACCGCGATCTTTTGGGCCGCGGCCGCCCCGAAAAGCGGAAACAACCAGGCCAGCACAAGGTCGAAAAGCACGTTGTTCGACTGGTGCGCAATCCAAAGGCCCGGCGCCTGGTTCTGAGCAATCAGCGAAGCCAGCCACGTGTTGTAGATGTGGCTGGAAAGATCGATAGATTGAATGCGCGATTGCCAGAAACACGGAAGCAGCAACAAAAGACTGACCAGAATCGCAATCTTCCAGGAAAACCGCGTGTGCATTCCACTTTCGGAGTCATGGGCTTTCCTCGAATTCTGCGGCACGATTTCCCCCCTGGCGTTGCTTCGCGTTTGAGACAGTTTACTTGCGGCGCAATGAATCCACACATTAGCATCCAAGGGCCGGGTCAAGTAAAACTCTCGCTCCCGGAATGCTCAGCCCGCTTAGTGCATGCTGGATGCTCACATAACGAATGAACCTATCCGATCAATCAACTCCGCGGCAAAACCCGCGACGGCTACAGCGTCTGGCTCGTCTGGACCGACGGCGAAGAAGCCGTGAAGAACTGGTCCGATACCGACATCCTCTACGGCACACGTCATCTCCTCGACTAGCGCTAGCCGGAAGTCCAGTTCGGAAAGAAGACGCAAGCTAAGAGGTCGATGAACATTAGGTGAGGGACACCCCGGTTGATCTTGCCCGCCTATCCGAAATACCGAAAGTTGGCCCAGAACTCCGGCCAACTCTGGCGCAAGCCGCGACACACGTAGATATCCGGATGGGCAATCGTCTCCTCGTTTGCGATTCCGTAACGGTTCCAGTTGTGTCCTGCCAATTGGCAGCCGCTGAAATTGTGTTCAAGGAAAGGCCTTGAGATCCCGACGACGATCAGCGTCTCGGGCGGCGGGTCGCCGTATCCGCGCTGCCAAAACGAGTTCATCCCGCTGATCGCGCGGGGCAAACCATAGTCGGGACCAAAAAGGTTGATCGCTCCAGCTTCTCCATAGTTCCCCGCCAGAATGCCCAGGCGTGGGCGGTCTTCTGGGGGAAGCGAATCGCGAATCCCCGCAACCGTCTGGACCAACTCCTGCCAACCAATCTCCTCGCGAAAGTTGCCCTGCATTTTGAAGACACGCGTGGCCCAGGATGAACCAACGGGCGCAATCGGCAAGAAGAAAGCAACCGCCAGGGCGACATCCGCTGTGAGCGCAGTCCAAGCCGCTACCCGCACCACATTTGCCCAAGCCCGGCTTATCGAACCGAGCCATCGCTCGCCCCACACGCTGCCGGCCGCATACAGCATGGGATAAACCGGTGCCAAGTAATAGTCGCGGCCCTTGGCGACGACGAACAGCAGCAGCGGCACGATGTACATGTAGCCGAGCATGCGGAATTTGCGGCCGTCCCGCGAGAACAGTGAGAAGCACAACCCCGCAATCCACAGCGGAGCGGCCAGCAGCGTCATATTGATCTGGCCAAGCAGAAATCCCTGCGCGCGTCCAATGCGCACATCGCGCTTGTGGATCTCGCGCAGAAAATCAAGCGAGACAAAGTGATTTTGAGCTTGCCATGCGAGATTGGGCAGAAAGATCAGTACCGACAAGCCGACGCCTATCCAAAGCCACTTGCTGGCGAGATAGCGTCGCGCATTGGTGAGGAGCACGCCCAAGACGATGCCAGTGACGAAAAAGCCGATCGTGTACTTCGTCATCATACCGAGGCCGATGCTGGTTCCAATCGCGAGCCACCAATGGGCATCGCCTGTGGTAAGCAGGCGAACGACAAAGTAGGCCGTCAGCACCCAGCACAGATAATCAAACGCGACATACTGCATCAATGTTCCGCCAGCCAGGCAAACTGGCAGGGCGGCGGCCGCCGCTACCAACTGCGCTCCGCGCCGCGCGCCCAGTTCCCGAGCCATCAGCCCGGTAAGCACGACCGCGATGGCTTCGGCGACGGCGGCGAAAAATCGGAATCCGGTCAGCGAAGTCCCAAACAAAATCAATGACAAGCGCCCAAAGAAAGGAGTGATGGGCGGGTAGGCAACGAAACCCCAGGCCAGGTGGCGGGAATCTTCGAGCGCAGCCAATTCGTCGCGATGAAATCCGTATTGACGGCCGGTTACCAGATGCACCAGGACAGTGGCCGTAGCCATGTAGACCAGCAGCGCAACATCGCTAGACCAGCGCGACAGATGCGCCGAAACCGCACCAATGTTTGCGCGCCCGTGGGCGCCCCGGAATTTAGCGGCGGCGAGCAGTGCCATGCGGTGATGTTAGCCGAAACCGCTCTCGGTGGCGATTGGCCGACGGCGCGCCTTATCATCCTACCGATCAGCGGCCGGGCAAGCGTGCGCCCGGACTTCCAGCAGCATATCCTAACGACCCAGCGGATCGCATCATAGGAGCCACCGCGCTGGTCGAGGGACTGTCTCTGCTACTGCGGACCGCGCGATTCGACGGTCACGGGCTCTCCACATCATTTAGTGAGAAAAAACTTGAAAGCGGATAGTTTTGCTGGTACTCTAAACGGCGGCATGGCTGCGGTTCGGACCTATGCTTGCAGGGTTTCGTTCCAAGCTCTAAGTCATTTCGTAAGGCCATGGATCCTCACCGCGGCCGTGGTGGATCACTTCATGGCAACCTGCGCACAGCGTAATCAGATTGGAATCCTCATCCGCGCCCCGCTGACCGCGCTGTTGCTGGTGGTGAACCTGCAGATTCTGCCTCGAGCCACAGATTTGACACCTCCAGTTGCCACGCTCCATCACCCGCTGGCAAAGCAGGCCCGCAAGCTGTTGCCTCGCTGACGATCAGCAATGGGCTCGTGGCGGCTCGTCCCATGTACTGAGCAGATGCGCACGATCTCTGTGTGCTGTTACTGGGGGCGTCGTTATTCGGCGAT
>Ga0116134_1000295_pt1 | contig 26382 bp, 25 predicted proteins | sample June2015DPH_19_5_FD_89737 | JGI IMG/M metagenome (GOLD analysis project Ga0116134, IMG submission 89737) | Peatland microbial communities from SPRUCE experiment site at the Marcell Experimental Forest, Minnesota, USA - June2015DPH_19_40 | ecosystem: Environmental > Terrestrial > Soil > Wetlands... | reverse complement strand
GCCAGTGGATTCGCCAGGGCCAGAAGGTGTGCACGGTTCATCGCGACGGTTGCGCCGTTGACCTGGTTTCGCCCGTCGAGGGCAGCGTGTCCGACATCAATATGGCGCTCATAAAGGATCCCAAGCTGGCGCTAAGCGATCCTTACGGCGAAGGCTGGCTGGTGACGGTGCAGGCGCCCGATGCCAAGACCAGCTTCCGCAACTTAATCGGTGGCCCGCTCGCCCGCTGGTGGACAGAAGAGTCGGCAAGCCGCCTGCAACGCCGCATGCCGATGGCATTCGCCGGCGCCTTGGCCCAGGATGGTGGAGTAGCCGTAAATGATCTCTCCGCCCAGATCCCCGACCAGGAGTGGCTGCCGCTAGCGAAAGAATTCTTCCTGTCATAAGGAGTAAGCCATAAGTCAGCAAGGCGAACCAGCCTCGCCGCTCGTCGAAAGAGGACCGCAGAAACATTGGCCGCCCGGATCCAAGGCTGAAAAGCCAGGACCACCGGACGGCCGGTGCGTTTGCGGCCGAGGCGCACATGGTCTTTAGAAGAGTGGTCTTTAGAACAAAGACCGGGGCACATTTTCGCACGACACAACAATATCCTCCTGAAGAATTTGTTTCGTTCGGGGGATTCCGCTGCAGCTTGCCGCTAGTACGCTGCCGTGTGATAGTAAATTGGTCCGCTGCCGCTGCTTTCGTCGTGTACCTCCAGGATCATTGCTCCGGCCACTGCGACCCGCGGCGCTTCACCGCTGTCATATTCGAGCGGCTTTTTCGCGAATTTAACCGTCCCGCTCGACTGCAATCCGGCTGTCTGATACCACAGTGCACCGGCTCCGCTGACCACCTGGTGCGCTTCAATGACGGTCGGTCCGGAGGCCGATACTGAGGGAGCGAGGCCACTGCCATACTGGAAATCCTTTGCGGCCCACACCACCGAACCATTGGCCCGGATCTCAGCGGCGTGGTAATACAGAGGCCCTTCACCGGTCTCTGTCTGATGCACTTCGATGACCGTCGATCCCGCAACCGCCACTGATGGCGCCGCGCCGGTGTCATATTGAGATGGAGTCGCAGACCACTCGACAGTGCCCGACAGGAGCTGGCCGGTGTGATACCAGAGCGGACCGACTCCGCTGCCTCCCTGGTGCACTTCCACAACACTCAGTCCATCCGCTGCCACCGAAGGTGCCAGGCCATTGTCATACTGCTGGGAAGTACTGCCCCAGCTAACCCCGCCGGTGGGCGTCATTTGGCCGTCTATATTCCAGAGCGCTCCAAAGCCCGTGCCCGCCTGGTGTACTTCAATCACGGTGTCGCCGCTGATGGCGACCGAGGGAGCATATCCGTTGGCATACTGGGTGGAGTCGGTCCAGACCACTGTGCTGCCTTGTATCTGTCCGGTGCTATACCAGAGCGTGCCCGAAGCACCCTCATGCACTTCTACAGCAAACCAACCGGAAACTGCCACCGACGGTGCTTGACCGTTGTCAAACGAAACCGGGGACGCGCTCCAAACCACCGGAGATATCCCTTGTGCCCAGGCGGCAGGCGCCTTGAAAGCGATGGCGACAGCCGCCAGAGTCATCATCACTAGAACTGTCTTGTTGATTTTGCAAGCTCGTTTCATTCTGATTCTCCTTTTAAGGTTCATGGTTGAGGATGTTCCTTACTCCTCTTTGTTTCGGGATACGTCGGCCTGAGCTCAGAAGCGCAATCACCTTGGTTTGTGCTTTTTCTAAGGTCGTCCTCGAAACCCAGGAAGTCGGCATCGGTCGAGGCGGTGCTACAATAAACCTCCAATCCGTACTTCCCGTCTGCCCCCAGACGGACGAAAAGTAGCCGAAATGATCTGCATAAGTCCTAAAAGGGGTTCTCAAACTCTCTCAAAGCTTCTCAAAGTTGAGCTATGCCTGGGCTAGTCAATGGCTTGTACGAGTTGGGAGAGTTCCGTCTCGACGCGCACAAAAGAACGTTGCAGCAGGGACAAGAGCCGGTCGCGCTCACTCCAAAGGCCTTTGACACCCTGCTCTTCCTGATCGAAAAGCACGGACAGGTGGTCACGAAAGACGAGTTGATGAAGGCAGTCTGGGCCGACAGCTTCGTCGAAGAGTCGAACCTGACCCAGACGATTTTCATGCTGCGTAAAGCATTGGGACAGGCTCGTGATCAAGGCTATATAGTGACGGCGCCGGGACGAGGCTATTGTTTTGTGGCGGACGTGAAACCGATCTCCAGGACCGCTACTCCGGTTGCGGACACTTTCCCGATTGCCTCTTTACCTGGGTGGGAAGAGCGACTTCGCAAGCGACTGCCCGTTCTTCTTGCTATCCCTGCGGTTCTGATTCTTGCCTCCGCCGCTTACTTCCAGTGGTTCCGTCCGCGGCCGGTATCCGCCGGACGCTCCATGCTGGCGGTTTTGCCATTTGAGAATTTCACGGGCGATTCGTCAGAAGATTACTTCAGCGACGGCCTGACCGAAGAGATGATCGGCCAGCTCGGCAATCTCGATCCCGCGCATCTCGGCGTAATTGCCCGGACTTCGGTGATGCACTACAAGCACTCGCAGGAATCAATCCCCGAGATCGGAAAGGATTTGGGGGTGCAGTATGTGATCGAAGGCAGCGTGCGGCGGGATGCAAAACGGGTGCGCATCACGGTTCAGCTGATCCAGGTGAAAGACCAAAGCCATCTGTGGGCGCGGCAATATGATCGCGATTTGGGCCACCTGCTCGAGCTCCAGGAGGAGGTCGCTCGGGAAGTCGCCAACCAAATCGAATTCAGCCTGAGCGGGCGGAGGCCGATCGAGCCAGCGCCGGCCGCTGCGCCTGTGCGGGGAGCAAACTCCTATGAAACCTATGACCTGTATCTAAAGGGCCGCTATTTCTGGAACAAGAGGACAGCGGACGGATTTCGACAGGCAGCCGATTACTTTCAGCAGGCGATCGACAGGGATCCGAATTTCGCCCGCGCCTACGCAGGGCTGGCGGACACCTTCGCCCTGATGAGCACATGGTACATGGGCCCGCAAAATGAGCTCATGCCCAAGGCGAGAGCCACGGCCTTGCGGGCGCTGGAGCTCGACGAGAGTCTCGCCGATGCGCACGCTTCGCTGGCCATGATCAAGGAGAATTACGATTACGACTGGCCGGGAGCGGAGAAGGAATTTCGGCGGGCGATTGAACTCGATCCGCAGTATGCGACCGCGCACCAGTGGTATGCGGAATTTCTTTCCTGGCAAGGCCGGTTCCCGGAAGCGTTTGCCGAGAGCGAGCAGGCGCGGAAGCTGGATCCGTTATCGCTGATTATCGCGACGGATCGTGGATCCATCTTGTATGAGTCGCGCCAATATGACAGCGCGTTGAAGGAATGGCGCTCGGTGCTCGATCTGGACCCAAATTATGGCAATAATATACTTGACTGACAGAACGTTCGGTGCTACTTTTGAAGCATGGAAAGCCCAAAAACACTTCAACAGGCCATTCAATACTTCAGCGACTTCGAGAACTGCCAGCAGTTCATGATTGCAAACCGCTGGGAAGACGGCAAGGTGCGTTGCCCGCAGTGTGATTCTCTCGAAGTAAAGTATCTTCCCAATGCCCGCCTGTACAAGTGCTATCAGAACCACCAGCGTCAGAAATTCTCGCTCAAGGTCGGAACCGTTTTTGAGGATTCCCCGATTCCGCTGGAAAAGTGGCTCCCCGCAGTGTGGCTGATCGTGAGCTGCAAGAACGGAATCAGCTCTTATGAAGTGGCCAGCGCTATCGGCATCACTCAAAAGTCGGCATGGTTCATGATGCACCGCATTCGCAAGGCAATGCACTCCGGTTCTTTTCAAAAGCTGGGCGGCAACGGCGGCGAGATTGAAGCGGACGAAACCTTCATCGGCGGCAAGGCGCGGAACATGCACCTGAGCAAACGACAGCGCCGGATCACCGGAACTGGAGGCAAGGATAAAACCGCAGTCATGGGCATCCTTGAGCGTGGCGGCGAAGTTCGCACCAAAGTGATTGCGAGCCGTAAGAAGAAAGAACTGCAAGCGGAGGTGAGGAAGCACGTCGAAGCGGGCGCTGCGCTCTACACCGATGCGCTGCTCTCCTATGACGGCCTTGCGGGCGACTACGCGCATCAGGTGATTGACCACGCCGCGAAATATGTAGATGGCCGTGTGCATACCAACGGCCTTGAGAATTTCTGGAGTCTGCTCAAGCGCGGGATCAGTGGCACTTATGTGAGCGTGGAACCATTTCACCTGTTCCGCTACTTGGATGAGCAGACCTTCCGCTACAACAACCGGAAAGACATGGACAGTGCGGATCGTTTCCAGCTAGCACTCTCGCAGATTGTTGGGAAGCGGCTCACCTATGCGGAGGTCACTGGCAAGGTGGGAGAAACGGCCTTCTAATCCTTTGCGCGGGAAGCGCGGGAAGCGGAAGTCCGCTTAGACTTCCGCGCCTTTGCTCTTTTCTCGGCATCCAGCTTGGCCTTGATCTCCGAATGGGGAACGGCCAAAAGACGTTTCATAAAATTCGTAAACCGGCCGAAATCGCCCTCAACATTCTTCGCGGGATTGGCGGGGCGCTTTGGCTTTTGCGACAAGACGGTATCGTCCTAGGGCGCTCGTGTTTGCGGCCTCCTAGGAGTGTACCGTGTTGTGCCACGAAGAGGAATCGCTATTTGAAGACTCCCTCGAAGTCCATGGGATCGAATGGGTAATTGTGTTCGCCTATCTTGATGAAACCGGCACTCCCGGAAGTTCGCCAGAAACGGCAGTTGCGGCGTACCTGTTTTCAAAAGACGGGGCCAAGCAGTTCCGACGCATGTTCCAGGAGAATATCTCTCCCCTCTTGCCTCCCGACAAACGTGGGCGACGTATTTACCATTCGACAAAGTGCATCCGTGGCTTTGATCAATTCGCAAGCCTTCGCGTCGAAGAGCGGGAGCGCATTGTTGACCTGATGGCCGATGCCATAATCGAATCAGCAACGCTCGGGGTGTTAGTCGGCATGAAGCAAGAGGAATATGCGAAGGCAATTGCTAACTCACCAGCGCTTCGTGAACTTGCGGGGGATGAATACTCAGTTTGCCTGATCCGCTGCATCGAGAACATAGCCGGATGGCTGGAGAGCAAAGAAATAAAGGGCAGAATCGAATACGTTTTCGAGGCCGGATGCATTCACCAAGAAAAAGCTGATGTCATTCTTGGCAAAATTGCGAAATCGCAGGAGTTGAAGAAGCGCTATCACTGGCATGATTATTCGTTTCGTGAAAAGAGCCCAGATGTTCCCCAGCTTTTCGCGCCCGATCTCTTCGCTTGGGAATGGCAAAGAGCACGCGTCAACGCGCTTAATCCCCAACGCGGGGAATGGAGACTGACTCTCAAGAAACTTACCCACGGGATTCCTCACGTGGTGCAATACCAGACTTCCACATCCGTCGGCATCCGGTCGCTGATTAACCTCACCTATGGCCTCACCGATAAGCAGGGGTCGTGGCACATTTCAGTAGAGTGAAAAGGCAACTACTTCATTCCGCACTCGCTGTTGAGCACGCTCGGATCGGGAATGTCGAAGGTAAAAACGGACTCCAAGCCAGCGGAAGCAGGCACGCCCATTTACAAACCAAGTTTCTTTTTCTGGGATTGCAGAGCCTCCAATCGCGTTCTAGCCGCGATAGCTTCATCGCAGGCGCTGAGCACTTCTTTCAGATCTACCTCCGGGAACATTCGCCATTGCGTTGCCCGTTCAATTGGAAGATCGGTTTGCTCCAATGTACTAGCTAGCGTCCTAAGATGTTCAGACCACTTCTGCACATCCTGTTGCATCCGTTGCAGCCTGACGATACATGCACTGAATTCGGCTTTTGTCTTGTGCTCGTTATAAAGTACGTCTTTTTCCAGTTGCGTGCGCTCGCTATCCGTCATACCTACATCCTATGGCAGCCCCAGCCTTCGCACTAGATCATCTGTGGCCCAAGCGCGTGAGCATGGCCGTATCGACGGTCAACTGAGTGCCGTCTGCTAAACGGATTACGGCCTGAGTCTTGCCTTCAAGACTGACGACCGTGACCTTTTTCCCGTCTTCCGCTTCGTTAGGCGCATACCACATCTGATCTCCGGCTTTCATGCTGCGATTCTCCGATATTTACAGGTATCGAAGCTATCCTAGCAGCTTTTGTCAGGCAAGTATATTAATGCCCAAATTATGATCGCGCGGAAGACTTGATGATTCCTGCCTATCTGCAGCTGGGCCGATACGACGACGCAGTCAAAGTGATCGACCGCTGGGAGGCCGTTGGCGAAGGTCCTTGGATGTGGGGTTGGAAGGCAGCCGTTTACGCCCGCGCCGGTCATCCTGACGAGGCACGCCGGGCCTTGGCGAAACTGGAGCAGAGTTCTGGATCGCCGGCGAACCGGGCCGCGACGTTATTGATCGCTTATTCGGGCACAGGCCAGAAAGAGCGGGCCCTCGAACTGCTCCAACAAATGTATGCGGAGCATTCGAACATGGTCGTGCAGATCAAAGTGGACCCGATGTTTGACCCGCTGCGCAGCGATCCCCGGTTCAAGGACCTGCTGCTACGCCTTGGATTGGAACGATAAGAACCCGGTCAATGAGGCAAGCGAAACTGTAAGCTCACAAAGAGTAAATTGCGATAAATCGCGATATCACTCATAGGCCCGGACCGGCCAATTCTCAATGAGTGCTAACAAATAACATCAGAAGAATGGTGCCGACGAGGCCTGCTTCATCGGCGTGGCTACGGCTCGGCAAGCGCTGCACAGCGTTCTTTCCTTGAGGTCGATCCACTCTACGGCGTGCGAAGGAGCCATGGCGCAGCGGTAGTCATCGCAGTGCGTCAAATTCACGGTGTGGCCCAGTTCATGAACCGCTTCCTTGATCACGCGCTGGCGAAACAGGTCTGGGTCAGGCGGAAGCCCATAGAGCTCCTGACGCAGCCGGTGGGCTGAGACCACGGCGCAAGGCCCGCCCATCTGTGCCTCGCCGAACACGAAGGTCAGAATCGGGATGTAGAGATCCACCGCCGCAACGCCCAGCATTCGCCAGGAATCCGCGGTAACAAAGTTCTGCATGCGATGCAGGATTTCTGACGAATGGTATTGCTGCCGCTCTCCGTGGAAGGCGAACTGCGGATCCAACCGGACCGGAAGCACCTTGCAGTGGACGAGGAAAGTTTCTTCGATGGCGGGACGCAAATCCTTCATCAGCCCGTCATCCACATTCCCGATCGGCAGCAGGTGTAGCAGCTTCATCGCTAGAATTCAGCTTCAATGCGTCTCAACCGGGGTGCGAGTCCAGCCGTACTTCTTCAGCTTGTGATAGAGAGTGACCCGATCGATGTCGAGTATCTCCGCGGCATGACTCTGATTGCCTCCACATTCCTCCACCACCCGCAGGATGTGGGCGCGTTCCATTTCCTCCAGCTTCTTGCCCGAGCCGTTGGAGACGTTTTGCGGCTTGAAGATGAAGTCCTGTTCGTTCAGTTCCGGCTCCTGCCCCACCACCATGGCGCGCTCCACCGCATTCTCCAGTTCGCGCACGTTTCCCAGCCATGGCTGCTGCTGCAGTTGGTTCATGGCCGCTGGCGAAACCCGGGTGATGCGCTTGTTCATAGCGAGAGAGAACTTGCGGATGAAGTGCTCCACCAGGACCGGAATATCTTCCCGGCGCTCGCGCAGCGGCGGCAGTTCGATGCGGAACACGTTGAGCCGGTAAAAAAGGTCGGGACGGAACTTACCCTCCTCGATCAGTTTCTCCAAATCTTTGTTAGTGGCGGCAATGCAGCGGAAGTCCACCTTGATGATTTGGTTGCCGCCCACCCGCGTGATTTCGCGCTCCTGCAGCACCCGCAGCAGGTCGGTCTGCGTCTTCAGGGAGATGTCGCCGATCTCGTCGAGGAAAACCGTCCCACCCTCGGCGATTTCGAATTTGCCTTTCTTGCGATATTGGGCGCCCGTGAATGCGCCCTTCTCATGGCCGAAGAGTTCGCTTTCCAGAAGCGTCTCCGTCAGAGCGCCGCAGTGAATAACGACCAGAGGATGAAATCTTCGCGGGCTGGCGTGATGAATCGCACGCGCCACCAGTTCTTTCCCGGTGCCGCTCTCTCCCGTAACCAGCACCGTAGCGTCGGTGGGACCAACCGTTTCAATGGCGTCGAACACCTTGCGCATGGCGCCGCTCTGGCCGACGATATCCCCCGGGCGCGCGACTTCGGCGACGGTCTCGCGCAAGAGCACGTTCTCCTGGGCCGCGTGTTTATGCGCCAGCGCGTTCTTCACCAGGTGTGCGATCTCGTCCGGGTCCAGCGGTTTAGTCACGTAGTCATAGGCGCCGTTCTTCAGGGCCGCGACCGCGGTCTCAACCGAGGCGTACCCGGTCATGATAATGACCATGAGCTCCGGGTCGACTTCGTGCATGCGGCGTTGCAGTTCGATGCCGTCGGTGCCGTGCATTTTGATATCCACCAGGGCCGCGTCCCAGCGTTGTTCCGCCAGCCGGGTAAGTGCGTCGTTGGCGTTTTCTACCGTAGTTACCTCGTAGCCTTCTTCGTGGAACCATTTGCCGAGCGAGTCGCGCACGCTCAATTCGTCGTCCACGATCAGCAGTTTTCCCTGTGTGCTCACTTCAATCACCTCATTTTCATCGCGGTATTCCTGTCGCCCACGGCCGCCGCCGAAGCGTCAGGGCCTTGATTGGGCAGGGTTACGGTGAAAGTCGTGCCCCGGCCCACCTCCGACTGCACGGCAATGCGCCCATTGTGCCGCTCCACGATGCCGCGGCTGATCGCCAAACCCAGCCCGACTCCGTGCCCGCTTTCTTTCGTCGTCAGAAAAGGTTCGAAGATATGCGGCAGTACGTCGGGGGCGATGCCCGCTCCGTCGTCGCGCACCTGGATCTCGACTTCCGACTCATCGTCACTCATCCGAGTCTCGATCCACAGGTTGCCGCCTCGGGGCATGGCGTCCTTTGCATTCATGATCAACGCCAGGAAAACCTGTTCAATCTGTGCCGGATCGCAGGACACCAGCGGCAGATCTTTCGCTAGCCTTAGTTGCAGCTCGACCCCGCCCAGCTCCAGTTGATGTCGCACCAGCATCAGGCAACGATTGATCACCGCGTGCAAATCGGTAGACTGCACGTTCATGGGCGAGGTTCGCGAAAGACTCAGCAGGTTTTTGATCAGGTCGCCGCAGCGCCGGCTTTCTGTGGCGATCAGGTCCAGACACTGCATCGCCTCATCGCGTTTTTCATGCTCGGCTTGGCCCGACGCCACCCACTTTCGAATCAGCTTGGCATAAGTCAAAATCCCCGAAAGCGGGTTGTTCACCTCATGCGCCACTACCGCCGCCATCTTCCCGATGGAAGCCATCTTTTCCACGTGCATCACGTGATCGTGGGCGCGATTGAGTTCCTTCGTCTTCTGCTCGACGCGGTCTTCGAGCGTCTTCGCCCAGAGGACGATCTCTTCGTTCGCCGCGCGCAACTGCAGGCTCATGCCGTTGAAGGAATGAGCCAAGTCACCCACTTCGTCCTGGGACTGCACCTCGATCTGGTAACCGAGTTCCCCTTCGGAAAGATGTTCCGTGCCGCGCTTGAGCGCCTTGATCGGCTGGCCGACCTCCCGCCAGACGAATAGCCAGCTCAATATCGCCACAATCAGCAACGCCCCCGCCGTGTAATACTTCATGCGAGCGCTGCTGACTGCAAGTTGCGCGTCCGCGGTCGCCAGCGAGAGATTTGTATCCAGCACGCCCAGAACCTGCTGGTCGGCAGGATGCGCGTGGCATTCCGCGTTCGAGCAGCCCGGTTGATTCTCGATGGGAGTGATAATTCCCAGTACCCTGTGCCCGCCGCCATTGCGATAAATGCGAAAGCGGTCGGGGCGATTCAGCCGCGCCAGCGGCTGCGATTGAGTATGGCAGCCATAGCAGGCCTCCGCCGTCTTGTCGAGAACGTGGCTGACCTCGGCGGGATCAGTGGAGTAGTTGATCCGCCCCTCCGGATCGAGAATGCGCACCTTGGAAATGCCCGGCTCCTCCGCCATGGCTTGAATCGCGTGGTAGAGTCCCTCGCGATCGTTGTGCAGCATGTAGTACGTGGTGCTGCGCTTGATTACATCGCTGATCCGCTCGGCGCTCAACAGCGTGGCTGCTTCCAGATGTTGGCGGTGCAATCGGATGCTCAGGTATCCGAGCAGCCCGAAGATCACCACCATTAATACCAGCAGAGATCCGATCAACTTCGCACTGATGCTGTGAGTCAGCCGTTTCCAGCCCAGACCGCCGCGAATTGGCTCAATCTCCTGCATGGTCTAACACCGGTGTGGCAGCCACGGGCGCGGTTACAGTTGCGGTTCGGAGACGCTCCTGCACTGGGTGTTTTTCTTCGGGGAAAATAGGCAGGTACTTCACTGCCAACCCGAACAGGGCGAAGCCCAACGCGACAATCATCAGGGTCACCGAGTACTCCGTCCACTTCGGAATGTAGTGATGCCCGACGTAAGTCTCAAAGCCGGTGAGAGCGATATTGAGGCGGTTGGTGATGAATCCGAGCACCGTAAAGATGGAAGCTAGATACAAACCTTGGGGCGATAGCCTGACCTTCTTGAAGCTGAGCATGATGATCGGAATAACGAAGGCCAACGCCAGTTCGAGCCACAGAAAATACGCTTCGTAGCTGGGTTTAATAATCTGCCCCAGCAAGCCACGATGGAAGTAATCCTCGAAACGCAGCAGGGCATTGACCCAGAGAGCAACCAGCAAGGCGCCGCCAAGTTGCACCAGAACCGGTAGCTCCAGATGCCTGCCGAAGGCTTTCGCGCTCTGCGTGGACTCGAAGATGGTCATCGCCAAACCCACCGCAATCGCCGAGCCGAAAAAGAGGAACGGCAGCGCGGGCGTGTACCAGAAGGGATGCAGTTTGCTCGGCATGATCAGATAGAGGGAGCCGAGCGAACTCTGATGCAAAGTGGAGAGCAGGATGCCCAGGATGATCAGCACCGGATAGATCTTCTTAATCCACTTGATCGGAGTCTCCAGTTTGAAGCGCTCCAGCACATTGGGCAGGAATTCGAAGAAGAGCACCGTGGTGTAAGACATCACGCAGATGCCGATCTCAAACATGACCGAGTGCGGGTTCATGTAGATCATCTGGTGCCAGATGTACCAGGGACGGCCGAGGTCGAACAACAGTCCAACGATGAAGAGCACATAGCCCAGGAATGCAGTCAGCACCGCAGGACGCACCACACTGTGCAGGCTTTCGACGTTGAACAGGTAGACCGCGCCCACAATGCAGAAACCGCCCGCCGCCAGCATGACCCCGCACAGCAGGTCGAAGCCGATCCAGATGCCCCAGGGAAACTGGTCCGTCATGTTTGAAACCGCGCCCAGGCCGTAGAAGAAGCGGATGAACGTGGAGTACAGGCCCAGGCCCATGATCACAATGAATACGACTCTCCAAAAAGTCAGCTTGAACTTCATCGCGCACTCCCGTTTTTCTTTTGTTCTGCTTCCGCGGCAGCTACTTCATCACGGCGATGCGAAACCCAATAAATGCCTCCCAGCACTAATGTCCACACCGGGATAAAGTCCGGAATTCTCTCCATCACGCGCCCGGTGTATTCCGGCATCGGGGTTTCACCGATTTTTGCCGAGGGTGGATAGCCATACTGTTCAACGGGCACGTTGGAGATGAGAAGGACCGACGTTCCGCCAACTTCGTTAAGGCCGTAAATACGAGGCAGGTAGGTGGATGGATTTTGACGGATACGCTCCTGCGCTTCCCGAACCAGGTCGTCGCGCTCTCCGAACTTGGTCGCCCCAGTCGGACAAATCTCGGCACAGGCCGTTTGCTTGCCGGCAGCTATGCGGTCCGGGCACATAATGCACTTGCGGACCCGCGGATTCCGCGACTGCCATTCGTACTTCGGCTGGTTAAACGGGCACGCCACCATGCAGTACCGGCAGCCAATGCACTTCCACACGTCGTATACGACCGGCCCCGCGGCTGTCTTATGGAAGGCGCCCACGGGACAAACCGATGCGCAAGCGGGATGCTCACAATGCATGCATAGCCGGCGCATGAATTTGTCGTCCTTGGTCATAACGACCGTGTACTTATGTGCCGATTGCACCGACTCCGCTGCCACTGTGTCGTCGTACGGCAGTTTGTTCTGTTGCGCGCAGGCGCCTTCACACTGCTTGCAACCGATGCACATCGTCGCGTCATACAGCAGGGCCTTACTCATGGGAATTGCTCCTCGTTGCCCTCAAGCGGGACTTCGGTTCCAATGGAATGAAATAGGAGGTAAAAGTACGTGGTGATGGAACAGACTTGGGAAGCTTACAAAACACCTTCGCCGTGCCGACTATCAGGAATAAAGAACCGGGTCCGGAGAGGTGTGCACCCGGACCCGGGGGGACTGTTCTCTGGGGGGAAGCGAACAGGGGAGAAGTTTTCCGGCTGGCTGTGGATCGGCCTGGTTTCCAATCCGTCCGCCGAATTGAGCCGGACATCCCCATCTCACCCTCATGCTTTCTTCAGCCTCTGCCGCCATTCGTGACAGCGGCGTGCGCAAAAAAGAGAAACAGCCATCAACTAACTGCCAATAACTACTGCCAACAATTACAGGTACCCATTACTTCTGTAGACTACGGATGTATCCAACCACAGCCTTCACGTCATCAGCCGGCAGTGCCTTCACCGCGGGCGTGTGCTTCGCCGTCTCGGTCACAGCCTTGGCCAAGTCGGCATCGGACTTCTTCTTGGCCTCGTCGGAAATCAGGCTCGGAGCTTTCATTGCGGGCTTGCCCGCCGCATCCGGTCCATGGCACATTGCGCATTTTGCTTTGTAGATAGCGCCTCCGTCCTCAGCCCATGACAGATTCGGGATCAGGATGAATAGGGCCACCGCGATTGTCATTACCAGCATCACCAGCTTCGTCGTCTTCATGATTTCGTTTCTTCTCCTTGTGAAGTTTTGCAACTCAATCAAATTAGCGATTCTTCTCGCAGTCGTGCTTGTGTTGCGAAAGTAACCACCGGTAGAACCCTCCAAAGAACCGAACGTAACATAACTCAGCAGCTCTACCGCTGCCTATTGAGAGTTTCAACGTTTCGAGGGAACCGACGCAGTGATCCAAGTCACCCTAGACCGTGACATCGGTCGAGACATGACCCGCTCATGCACTGGGCTAAGAATCCTTGGGTCACATCGACAAGTGACCGCGGTCACAGCGCCGCCCGCACGCAGGAGAGACAATCCATGGCAGTATCGAGGTAAAGCTATGCCGATACTACTACTGGCTCTGCTCGCGTTGGTGATATTTGGCCTGATTGGAATTCTGCTAACCGCCGCGGTGATCCTGCAGCAATCCAAGCTCAAACGTACAATCAAAGGTGACGCCGCACACCCTGTGACCCCCGGCGCTGCATCCCTTCATCCGAAAGTTTGATTTAAGTTTAAGTAACACCGCGCGGCGACGGACGCGGTAATGCAGAAATCCGTCCGCAAAAAGGAGAAACTTAATGAGTACGCTTGTCTTGGATTCGAATAAAGATAAGAAAGCCGACCTGGCCGGTCCGGGAATCGGCGATTACAAAGAATTGGAAAAAATTCTGCCGCAGAATTACCACTCCTTGCTGACCCCCAAAGAGACGCAGCAGGCCCTCTACCAGGTGAAACGCTATATCGCAGACAACCTGTGCAAGGAGCTAAACCTGATCATGGTCGAAGTGCCGCTCATCGTGGATGTGGAGAGCGGGGTCAACGACATGCTTGATCGCGACGGGTCGCGCACGCCGATTCAGTTCCATATCTCGAACGATCGCAACCTGCATCCCATCGATGCCCAGGTCGTGCAAGCCGCGACCAAGTGGAAACGCGCCGCTCTCAAGCAATTCGATTGCAAAGTTGGTGAGGGAATCTGCACCGACATGCGCGCCGTTCGCAAGGACTATTTCCTCGATCACGACCATTCCGCCTACGTCGATCAGTGGGACTGGGAGCGCGTCATCACCGCCGAGCAGCGCAACCTCGATTTCCTGAAGGCGATTGTCAGCAAGATCTGGAAAGTAATTGTCGGAGCGGAAAAGTTTGCGCAATTCCTGTTTCCGCAACTGAAAGACACGCACTATCCGAATCTCCCACCGGAGTTAAAATTCCTGCACGCCGAGGAACTTCTTGACATGTATCCCGACCTGCCGCGCAAGCAGCGCGAGACCGCGGTGCTGCAAAAGTATCCCGCAGTCTTCATTATCGGCATTGGCTGGCCGTTGAAGGACGGTTATCCGCACGAAATGCGCGCCGCCGATTACGACGACTGGGTCACAGACACTCACGAGCAGACCGGCAAAGACACGCACGGGCTGAATGGCGACATCCTGGTCTGGAACTCCGTCACCAAGCGCCGCCATGAACTGACCTCGATGGGCATACGGGTCACGGCCGAGACCTTAAAAGAGCAGCTTACGATGTCCAAGCAACTGGACTTCATGCAACTGCCCTATCATCAGGCAATCCTGAACAACCAGATTCCGCTCTCTATCGGCGGTGGCATCGGTCAGTCGCGCACTTTGATGCTATTGCTCCGCAAAGCCCATCTCGGGGAAGTCAGCGTTACGGTGTGGCCGAAGATCCTGAAACAGATGTGCGCAGGCAAGAACATTTTCGTGCTGGAGTAGATCGGTTTCATGGAAAGAACTAAAAGGGGGTAGTCGAAGCGGCTACCCCCTCGTCATTTATCTCTTCCAAATGTCCAGTTACAGCGATTGCTGGAACCACTGAAAATTTATCTTTAATAAGTGCGCTAAGGAATTTCTGATTAAGTCGTTTCACGGAGAGCTTTGAAAGGGCATGGCTTCAGCCATGCCGTCAGAACCCACTAAACAAGCGGCTTTAGCCGCTGAGGGTGGCAATTTTAGCGTAGCCCGTCTCGCCCAGTTAGGACTTAATCAGAGTTTCCCTGATCGGCGCCACAAAAATCGCACTAAGGCTGGCAGGGTGCAGGGGATCGCTTTAAGGCGTCCCAGGGAACTGCAATGTTCAGAGCTGCCGACGTGATATACTGTAACTGAGGTTATTACCACCTTCTCCTCTTTCAGGTTCCCTGAACTAAGTCAGCCCATCTGAAGTTTTCTCTCCTTAGGCTCCCTCAGAAAAGCAGTGTACCCCATGCATCCAAGCGCGATTCTGCACGAAGTTCAGCAACTGTACGACGTCAGTGACCGTCTGGATTTGCTGGCGGGACAGCATCCCCTCGTCTCCGAAGCGCTCATCACCATTTCCGGAAGCGTTCGTAACACGGCCACGTTGTTAGAGGTGCTGGTCACGATGAAAATAGCGCCAATTGCCGGATTAGATCCAGCAGATGCCTGATTGTCTCATCGCTGTCTTGGAGCTTTTTTTCTGGGATGGCGGCGTGGAAGTTAGTCGTGCAGAACGCGGAAGTTAGTCGTGCAGAACAATGTTTAGCAGGGAACTATGCACTTGCAGCCCGCCTCCGCCGTAGTCGACGAAGCCTAACTTTCTGAACCTGTTCATGAAAAAACTAACTCGGGACCGGGTTGTGCCTATCATCTCCGCCAGCGTCTCCTGACTGATCTTGGGAATTACCGTCTCCGGCACGCCGTCCTTGCCGAAGTGCGCCAACAAGAGCAGAATCCGCGCCAGCCTCTTTTCGCTGGAATTGAAGAGCTGGTCAACCAGATCCTCTTCGTATCGGATGTTCCGTGCCAGCAGATACGCTACGAACAGATCTGAGAACGTGTGTTCCCGGTGGAGCGCAAGCATCATCGCCTGCTTGTCAATTTTCAGAAGTTCGCAGTCCGTCATTGCGGTTGCGGACCCCATGCGTAAAGGCTGTCCCGCCAGGCCACCTTCTCCGAAAAACTCTCCCTCGCTCAATATGCACAGGGTCGCTTCCTTGCCAACCTTCGATACGACGCTGAGTCGCACCTTGCCCTGCTGGATATAGAAGACCGCGTCCGCCGCGTCCCCTTGGCTGAAGATTGTTTTTTTCGGGGGAAAGGTTACGACCTTCCTACCGTCGCCGATGGTGGCAAGAAACTTCTTAGGGTCGAAATCGAACTTCTTCTTGGCCGTCACGGTTGGCGCCATTTAAGGGGCTTCTCCTGCAATTACACTCCACAGCATCATCGCCGAATCGTGATCCCGAAAACTGTTCATTTTTGCACACAATTGCAGAAAAAGCCGTGGCCGCCGCAATACGACTTTCCGTTTGGCTAAAGTGCTGGAAATGAGCAATATTGAGCATTTGCGAACCGTAGAACGTTGCATTATTAACATCGTGAAAACCAGGGAACTCACTCCAAAGCAGATATTATCCGTGCCTTGTACCACGTGTGGCGCGGCGATCGGGAAAGCCTGTGAATTGCATACCGGCGCCCCGCGCAACGAACCGCACCGGGAACGCAGACTCTCCGCAGCCGAGGCCGTGGAAACGAAGCCAGAAAAAAATAACGGCGGGTGAGGGCCACCCCGGCGTGACACGTCCGAGGTCCCTGCCGTCATGCTGTAGACATTGAATGCCCGAATCACGCCTTCGACAAACGCCCCAAAAACTGTGCACTTTTGACCAGTTTTTGCTTGGGCTGTCACCTATCATGCCTTTCATAACCAGTCTTACCGGCCTTGGAGGAACTCATGGAAAACCTCAGCGACTTGATGCAAAGGCTACTTGAAATCCAAAGTGGCGGAAGACAAAGAAGCCCAGAGTTGATCGCGGAAGACGAGCGGTTGCTGGATGGTCTACGGAAAAGACGTTTGGCAGGAAAGCCCACAGCCAGGGTGAAGCTGAGCCAGGATGGCCCAGAGCGGATGCGATTCGGGGTTTAACTGTTCTACTTCGAGATTCTGCTTTGCCGCGCCGCATTTCCGGCGCACCCCACCAACTCGTTGACATTGACGAGATAGCTTCTACACTTCGAGCGGCAGTTCCGATCGGAGCGTCCTGGCGGTCAAATGGACCTTCACGGCCGCAGCTAGACGGCGTATGCCCTCCCGTATTTGCTCTGGAGTGGCGTTGGAAAAGTTCAAGCGCATGTGCCGGGAGCCTTCCCGGACATCGTTGGCATAGAAGGAATCGCCCGGCACGAACGCCACATTCTGCTCGATCGCTGACCTGAAAATCGCTTGGATGTCCAGTCCTTCAGGCAGCGTAACCCAAAGAAATAGCCCACCCTGAGGATGGGTCCAGGTAACCTCCGGCGGAAAGAACTCCTTCAAAGCCTGCAGCATTATGTCGCGCCGTTCGCGATAGACCTGACGAATCAGCTTCACGTGTTTGTCGAGGAATCCGTCGCGCGCCACTTCGTAGGCCACAAACTGCGTGAAGGTTGAAGTGTGCAGGTCCGCGCCCTGCTTCAGTTGCGCCAGCTTGCTGATCACCTCCGGCGGGGCGACCATCCATCCCAGTCGAAGCCCGGGAGCCAGCGTCTTCGAGAATGTACTCAGGTAAATGACGTTGCCAATGGAATACCCCTGGTCGCGGCGCAGGTTCTCGCGATCGAGCACGACCAGGGAAGGAAGATGGTCCCCTTCATAGCGCAACTGGCCGTAGGGATCATCTTCGATAATCGGAATGCCATACTTGTCCGCCAGCAGCACCAGTTCGTGGCGACGCCCCTCCGACAACGTGGTTCCGGCGGGGTTCTGGAAGTTTGGCAGCACATACATGAACTTGGGGCCCGAACGCAGGGGCGCTTCCAGCAGGTCGGTGCGAAGGCCGTTCTCGTCGCTCGGAACCGACACATATTCCGCGCCATACACGTTGAAAGCCTGCAGCGCGCCAAGATAAGTCGGCGCCTCGACCAGCACCCGATCTCCACCATTGATAAACAGCTTGCCAATGAGGTCGAGCGCCTGCTGCGAACCCGAAGTGATCAGGACGTTCTCAACCTTGGCCTTGATCCCGTAGCGCGCCATGTTATTCGCAATCAGTTCGCGCAGCGGCCTGTAGCCCTCCGTTTCCCCGTACTGCAAGGCTAACGCCGCCTGCTCGGTAAGCACCTTGTGACAGGCTTCCTCAAAGCGTTGGACGGGGAAGACATCGGGAGCGGGCAGGCCGCCGCCAAAGGAGATCATTCCCGGTCTTTGGGTGACCTTCAACAATTCGCGGATTTGAGAACTGGTGATGCCCTTGGTGCGCAGCGCGTAACGAGATGTCCAGGCAGTCGACATTGGAAAGCCTCCGCTAACAATCGGTGGTGCAAGCTCGTTTCGTATCAGGGCATGCCTTCAGGCATGCCGTTAGAGTTACGTCACGAAAGCGCCTTTAGGCGCTGAGGGGGACAGCGCCTGAAGGCGCTTTGATGCTGTGCGTTTGCGGCACGCCTGAAGGCGTGCCCTGATACGAATCCGAATTCCACCACAAAATCCTATGCGAAGCCGTCTGGCTGACTGACTGCCCCAATATGCGCCTGCTCATCGATAAACAGGCGGCCTGCGGTGAGCGCTTTGCGGTCAACTTCCAGCAGATCGAGTTTCTTCACCTTGTCTTCGAGTACGCTCAATGCAGTTCCCGGAGCCAGGCACTCGGTTTCTTCGAGCAGCGCGCCCATCATTACGATGTTGGCTGCCTTCGTCGAACCCAGTTTGTCGGCGATCTCCGCCGCCGGAATCGAGACTACCTGCAAGTCCGGCGCACTAAAGTCAGCTGGTAGGTTGGCGCCGTTGTAAATAATGACCCCTCCACTCGCGACCTCGCGGGCAAACTTCCGCAGCGAGTACTCATTCATGGCCACCAGCACATCCGGGTGCGAAACCAGAGGCGATCCGATTCGTTCTTTCGACAAGCACACATGGCAGTGCGCGCTGCCCGAGCGCATCTCCGGACCATACGACGGCAGCCAACTCACTTCCAGTCCCTCTCGCATGCCCATTTCGATTAGGAGTTGCCCCAGCAGCAGCACGCCCTGTCCGCCGAAGCCCGCGATCTTAATCTTCACGTCCTTAAAGCGATGGGCGTGCGTCCGTTTGGAAGTATCGTGCGCTCCCGCCTTTGGAGTGATCCCAAGCACGTTCGCTACCGGACGTTGCGGCGGAGCATTCTCCTTGACCGCAAGCGGTTCGTGGACGTGGTCGCGAAAGACGTTTAGCGGGAAGACTGGGATCATTTTTTCGCCAATCCGGCTCCGCGCCTCTACCGGATCCAGGCCCAAAATGGTCGGGCAGGGCGAAAGGATTTCGACAAACGAAAAGCCCTTGCCGTCCCGCTGAATCTCGAGCGCCTTGCGGATCGCCCGCCGCGCTTTCATGATGTTCTTGTTGTCCGAAAGCGCCACGCGTTCGATGTATGTCGGAGCTTCCAGGGTGGCGAGCATTTCCGCCATGTGCAGCGGGAAGCCTTCGTTCGACGGCCGCCGCCCCCACGGAGAAGTTGTGCTCTTCTGCCCGACCAGCGTGGTTGGCGCCATCTGTCCGCCCGTCATGCCGTAGATTCCGTTGTTCACGAAAAAGACGGTGATCTTTTCCCCGCGGTTGGCGGCATGAACGATCTCGGCAGTCCCGATCGCCGCCAGGTCGCCGTCTCCCTGATACGAAATGACGATCTTATCCGGGCACGACCGCTTGATTCCCGTGGCCGATGCCGGCGCGCGGCCGTGCGCCACCTGCACGTTGCCTACGTCAAAATAGTAATAAGCAAACACCGAACAACCCACCGGGCTCACGAAGATCGTCTTGTCCTGCAGCCCGAGTTCCTCGAGCGCTTCGGCAATCAGCTTGTGCACCACGCCGTGGCCGCAGCCCGGACAGTAGTGGGTCTGGTGCTTCAGCTCTGATTTGCGCTCGAACAGGTCAAAGAACACCGGCGACCTGGAGTGGATTGATTCGTATGCGTCGTCTTTATTTACTTCGGAGTTGGCTTGCGGTTTGACTATGTTGACTATCGGGTTGACTATGTCGACTGCGGATTTATTTTCGGATTTGACTTCCAGCTTTACGTCCAACTTAACTTCCGGATCCACTACGCTGATCCCACGCTCGTTTGCCATTTTCGTCGTCTCTCTTTCAACCAGGTCGTCGTGGACCTGGTCTCAGACCGCCACGGCCATGCGTGACAACACTTGTTCCTGCAGCTCTTGGACCGAGGGCACGTTGCCGCCTACCCGGCCGTAGAACTCCACCGGCACCTTGCCGTTCAGCGCCAGGCGCACATCTTCCACCATTTGTCCGTTGCTCAATTCGACGACCAGCACTTTCTGCACCTTAGCCGCCGCTTCCACCAGCGCCTTCGAAGGATAGGGCCACAGCGTGATCGGCCGGAAGAGGCCGGCTTTCACGCCTTCCTTGCGCAATGCTTGCACCGTGGAAAGCAATACTCGCGAAACGATGCCGTACCCGACCAGCAACACCTCGGCGTCATCGGTTTGGCATAGTTCCGAGCGCGGCTCGGCTTCTTGCGCGCGGATGTACTTGGCTTCCATTTTGCGCTGGTGTTCTTCGAGTTCATCGGTTTCGAGATAAATCGAACTGACGAAATTGGCGCGCGTCTCTGGCGTTCCCTTTACCGCCCACGGTTTTTCCGGAGGCTGAATCTCATGATCTTCCAGATCGAGAGGCTCCATCATTTGCCCGATGAAACCGTCGGCCAGCACCACTGCCGGATTGCGGTACTTGTCGGCGAGTTCGAATGCCAGCATGGTGAACTCGGCCATCTCCTGCACCGATGCGGGCGCCAGCACGATGTTGCGGTAGTTGCCATGGCCGCCGCCTTTCACCATGGCGAAATAGTCGCTTTGTTCGGGAGCGATGTTGCCCAGTCCCGGTCCGCCGCGCATTACATCCACGATCACGCACGGCAGTTCCGCGCCCGCCAGATAAGACATGCCTTCCTGCATCAGGCTGAGGCCGGGCCCCGAGGATCCACTCATTACGCGAACCCCGGCCGCTGCCGCTCCATACACCATGTTGATGGCGGCGACTTCGCTCTCCGCTTGAATAAATGTTCCGCCGACCTGCGGGAAGTAGAGCGCGGCGGCCTCGGCAATTTCGCTGGCTGGAGTAATCGGATATCCGTAGTACCCGCGGCATCCGGCGAGGATCGCGCCCTTCACCACCGCCACGTTTCCTTTACAGAGCTGCCGCATGTTCGCCTCCCTGCGCCTGCGCTGGCACCGGCGCCGGCGTTTTGGCTTTCGCCTTTATGCGGTAGACCGTGATCGCGCCCGGCTCAGGGCAGCAATAAAAGCAGATTCCACACCCCGTGCAGTCGTGCCCGGTGTAGTGTGCCGGATGGACCCCGTAAGCATTCAACCCCGGTTCCAGTTCCAGGCACTTGGGCGGGCAGGACTCCACACATAGCCCGCATCCCTTGCATTCCTCGATATCGACCGTAACCTTACCGCGCGCTTGGCCTGCCATGCTTCACCTCGTTGCCGCTATCTCTGCAGCTGAGGGCCGTTAGCGCCAAATTTCCTGTCACCACAGTCCCCACGTACTCCACCAGTTTCAATTACATGCCTTCTACGTCCCCAGGGCTGTGATCTTACGCACGAGCGGTTGTGAGGCGCATCACATCATGCGCTTGCACTTAAACTCTTTACCGTTCAGGCTCTTACCACTCCCCAGGGGTGGTCAGATACTCATCGATCGATTTCGCCGCACGCCGTCCCGCGCCCATAGCCAGAATCACCGTCGCACTTCCAGTCACGATGTCACCGCCGGCGAAAACCCCCTTTTTCGACGTGCGCTGGGTCGTTGCGTTCGCTTCGATGTAATTCCGCTTGTTCGTGTTCAGACCCGGCGTGGTGCTCTGGACAATCGGATTGGCACTCGTCCCGATCGCGATCACCGCCACGGCAAGAGGAATCTCATATTCCGAGCCTTCAATCGGAACCGGCCGCCGTCTCCCCGAAGCATCCGGTTCGCCCAGGGCCATCTTCTGGCAGCGGGCACCGGCCAGCCAACCCTTGCCGTCGTCGAGGAACTCGAGCGGTGCGGCAAGCACCTGGAATTCAATGCCTTCCTGCTTGGCGTGCTCCACTTCTTCCTTGCGTGCCGGCATCTCCGCCTCGCTGCGGCGATAGAGAATGAAAGCTTTCCCCGCTCCCAGCCGCAGCGCCGACCGGATCGCGTCCAGCGCTGTGTTCCCGCCACCGATCACCGCCACATTCTTGCCGCGGAAATCCACCATGGGCTCGTCGTACTTTGGAAACTCGTAGGCGTGCATCAGGTTAATGCGCGTCAAAAATTCGTTCGCCGAATAGACGCCATTAAAATGTTCGCCGGGAATACCCATGAACTGCGGAAGCCCCGCGCCGGTGCCGATAAACACCGCGTCGTAGCCTTCCTCTCCCATCAGTTCGTCGATGGTGACCGTGCGTCCCACCACCACGTCGGTTTCAAACTCCACGCCCATGGCGCGCATGTAGTCGATCTGCTCGCGGATGATTTGTTTGGGCAGCCGGAATTCCGGGATGCCATACACCAGCACACCGCCCGGTGTGTGCAGCGCCTCGAATACGTGGACCTGGTGTCCCTTCTGGATGAGATCGCCCGCCGCCGTCAGCCCTGAGGGGCCGCTGCCCACAATGGCGACCTTCTTGCCCGTCGGCGGCGCCTTGGTGATGTTGCTGATATCCATGTGACCCTGTTCATAGTCGGCCACGAAGCGCTCCAGATATCCAATCCCCAGCGGCTGAACCTTCTTGCCCATCAGACAGCCGCCTTCGCAGTGGTCTTCCTGCGGACACACCCGCCCGGTAATTGCCGGCAGCACGTTGTCTTCGCGGATCTTGGCCGCCGCTGCCATGTAGTCGCCCGCCACAATTAACTGCACGAACTCTTTCACCTTGACGCCCACCGGACAATCGATCGTGCAGGTTGCTTTGGGACACTCCAGGCAGCGCTGTGCCTCTTGCCGCGCCAATTCCTCGGAATACCCCAGGTTCACTTCGGTGAAATTATGCGCACGCTCCAGCGGAGACTGCTCCAGCATGTGCTGCCGGGGTATCTTCATCCGCTCTTTCATAGGCACAGGTTTCGAGTGCAGAACGTTAAGCGAGGGCTGCTTCGGGGTTTCTGTCACCGGCCGTCTCCTTCCACCGCGCATACGCCGGTCTGTCCGGCATGAACGGCCTCGACCTGCGACTTGGGATCGTGCTGGAATTCTTCCATCGACTTCTGCTCCGCCGCCCGGTACATCGAGTTGCGCTGCACCAGCACGGCGAAGTCCACGCGGTGCGCATCGAACTCGGGACCGTCCACGCAGGCGAACTCGCTCTTGCCGTCGACCAGCACGCGGCAACCGCCGCACATGCCGGTGCCGTCGATCATGATCGGATTCAGGCTGACGATGGTGCGGATGTGCTCCTTCCGCGTCATCTCCGCCACCGCTCTCATCATGGGGATGGGACCGATCGCCAGCACCAAGTCAATGCGCGTGCCGTTCTCGATCAACTGCCGCAGCTTGTCGGTGACGAAGCCCTTGTCGGCATAGGTGCCGTCATCGGTCGTAATCATCAGCGCATCGCTGCACTCGCGCAGTTCCTTCTCCAGAATGACCAGCTCTTTATTGCGCGCGCCGACGATTGTGATCACGCGATTACCAACTCGTTTCAGCGCCGCCGCCGTCGGATACGCCATCGCTGTACCCACCCCGCCGCCCATCACCACTACCGTGCCGAACTTCTCAATCTCCGACGGTTTCCCCAGCGGCCCCACCACATTCAGAATGCTGTCGCCCGTATTCAGCGAATTGAGCAGGTTCGTGGTCTTGCCCGCCGACTGCACCACAATCGCAATCGTGCCGCTCTCCGGGTCAGCGCCTTCGATGGTGATCGGAATCCGTTCGCCCTGCTCGTACAGCCGCAGGATTACGAACTGTCCCGGTTTTTGTTTGTGTGCAATGCGTGGCGCCTCGATGACGAACCGCTTGATGCCGGGCGCCAGGAACTCAGCGTGCAGGATTTTAAACATGTGTGCGCTTGGCTTACACGATATTGTCTCGGAACGCGAAGTGAGGTGGCTGTGACATGCGTCACACGTGATTGCGAGTGAGATCACGCGTCGCCCCCAGCAGCCAGTGGTGAAAGTCTGTGCGTGGTGGAACGCCGGAGTCTCGCGAGCCTGCCCTGAGCATAGGCGAAGGGTCCGGCCGGCCGGGGACGCCCGGCCAGCAATTTCGATCGACAGCAGTAACAGTCAAGTGCTGACGGCGCCTACGGCAGCAGCCCCAACACCCCCACCCCGTTGGTCGTCCCCACATACACCTTACCGTTCGCAATGGTCGGCGTGATGAACTTGTTCCCATTGCCAAAGTTGTCGCGCCCGCCCGCCGCCTGGTTTGTGTTATATAACTCCACCGCAAGATTGTTCGCGCTATAGGCGTGGAGCACTGCGGGCGAGGTATTCTCCGTAGCCCACAAAATCAAATTCTTGGCTGAACTCCCCGAAATACTGGGCGTAGCCCCCGGGTAAGCGAAGGTTGTGGTCGTCGCCGACGCTGGCGTTGAATTCAGCAGGCCGCTGCCATTGAACGAGAACGCCTTGATCGTGTCGCTCACCGCCCCGTAGTAAATCCTCTTGTCGGCAAATGCCGGCGCTGAAAATACCGACCCCGCCAGCGCGCCGGTTATTTCCTGGTAGATCTGATTATTGTTATTAGGATTAAACTTCCCCATGTTAGTGCGATTCGCCAGGTAAATGTTCGCATCCTTCCCGGCGCCCACCACCAGTTCGTGCAGCACTCCGCTGGAGTCTTTGAAATTCGGCACCACCATCGCCCCGCCCGACCCCAGATCCTCGTCCGCCTCCGACTCGCTCACCGTGTTGTACATGTTGAAATAGTCGGACACCGCCAGTTGTCCCTTCTTGGTCGAGAGCTTCACGATCGCGTTCCCATAGTCGCCATTGATCGGGAACCCGTTGCCATTCAGCGTCGTATCGAACGTTCCATTCGCGTCCAGAAAATAGATATTGCCGTTCGCGTCCTCCGCCGGTCCCGCCCCGGCCTGCCAGATCGCGCCCTCACTACCGTTCGGCGTCACGTTGAGCACCGACTGCTGCGCCAATGTCGTCTCGTTGTAACTGATGATCCATCCCGTATAGGGCCGGTCGTCGCAATGCGAAGCCCACGATGTGTACACAATATGATTCACCAGTAACAGCCCAGCCCGCTCCTTATACTGCTTAGGATCAAAAATCACGTACCCACCCTGACTGTTATCGCCGGTTCCGGGATACTGGGCTGCGACGTCCACCGGCCCGCCAAACTCCTCTGCTCCGCTGGTTATGTCCAGGGCATGCAAACGCTGATGATAGTTAGAATCTGAGTCCTTACTCATAGCCACTACATAAATCGTCCCATTCGGCCCCGCCGTAAGATCGATTACCGGAGTGGAAGTAACTCCGATCTCCGGTGTAACCTGCCCGCAACCACGGTTGTCCGAGGTCGTCTCGCCCGCGGCGAGCATGGTCACTTGCCAAAGCGTCGTTCCGTTGTCCGCGTCAAACCCGTACACCGTGTCATGCTCGCTGGCCACAAACAGCACGTTGTGCGTGCCGTTTCCCGGAATGCTGACGTTGGGCGCATATAGAGGTTGCGCATCCACTAGCCCGTCCGTAGAGATCACGAACAACTTCCCAAACGTGCCGGAGTTCACGTTCTTCAGCGTGAGCTGGGTCTCGTTCGAATTCCGTCCCGTCCGCAGGTTGTCGTTGTGATAGGTAAGAACGCCTTTAAACGCCGGCGCCGCTCCCACCAGCATTTCACGGCGGAAAATCAGCACCGCAAGAAGCGAGAGAAATAGAATTGCAGCTGAAAGCAGAACGATTCGCGCAGACACAGCTTGTTTCATGACGCACCTCGCAACTTAAATCCGAATTTCGAATCGGCTGACGCCAATTTCGAGACAAAGCAGCGAGTGCAATCATCTTACCCGAACTCGCCCGCCAGCGCTTGCTTCCACAAGAAGTCGAAAGTGACGCCGCCGCTCGAGAACCATCGGCGACCGGTCCGTGGCCAGCCCACAATCCAGCGCATCTCAGGTATGCTTGACGTTTAAGAGAAGACTCCACTACATTCAATTGCCGGGATTGATCCGCTCCTCAGGGTATTTTCCGAATCCAAACCGATTTATGACGAGGTACTCGTGGCATGACGATTAAGAGCAATGCTGTGCTCAAAACGACGCTCAGGCAAAAAGCGCAGTTGATGTCGGGTTCGGAGATTGAACGCACACTGGTGCGGCTCGCTCACGAAATCCTCGAAAAGAACGGTGGCGTCGATGGCTTGGGGCTAGTCGGAATCCGCCGTCGCGGAGTTCCCCTCGCCGAGCGCCTGGGCAAAATGATTCAGCAGGTCGAAAAGAAAAAAGTTCCCGTGGGCACGCTCGATATCACGTTCTATCG
>Ga0116134_1000294_pt1 | contig 26397 bp, 23 predicted proteins | sample June2015DPH_19_5_FD_89737 | JGI IMG/M metagenome (GOLD analysis project Ga0116134, IMG submission 89737) | Peatland microbial communities from SPRUCE experiment site at the Marcell Experimental Forest, Minnesota, USA - June2015DPH_19_40 | ecosystem: Environmental > Terrestrial > Soil > Wetlands... | reverse complement strand
TTTTCGTGGATCAGGATGTACGCATTTTCCTGTACGGACTCCATCCGCTCCGGATCGGTGACAAAGTAAGGAGACAGATAGCCGCGATCGAACTGCATGCCTTCGACCACGTCGAGCTGCGTCTCCAGCGTCTTCGACTCTTCCACCGTGATGACGCCATCCTTGCCGACTTTCTTCATCGCTTCGGCAATGATCTTGCCGATGGTCTCGTCGTTGTTCGCCGAGATGGTGCCGACCTGCGCAATCATTTCGCCGGTGACGGGCTTGCTCAGTTTGTCGAGCTCGCCTTTCTCGCGGTTGCCTTCTTTGTCGAATTTGCCGGTGATGAGGGTGACGGCTTTCTCGATGCCGCGCTTGATCGCCATAGGATTGGCGCCAGCAGCAACGGTCTTAATGCCATCGCGATAAATTGCCTGGGCAAGAACCGTGGCGGTGGTGGTGCCATCGCCGGCGACGTCCGAGGTCTTCGAAGCGACTTCGCGGACCATCTGCGCGCCCATGTTCTCGAGCCCGTCCTGCAATTCAATTTCTTTGGCTACAGTTACGCCGTCTTTAGTGATGGTCGGCGAACCGAATTTCTTTTCAATAACAACGTTGCGGCCCTTGGGGCCGAGAGTAACCTTCACAGCATCAGCCAGCAGGTTGACGCCGCGGAGAATCGCCTGCCGAGACTCTTCTCCGTGAACAATTTGCTTTGCCATGGTATTTAGCTCCTTAACGAAATTTGTGTGCAGGCCGTGCCTGCGGGATTATTGGCTGCGAGCTACGAGCTTCGAGCCACGGGCAATCTCTTGTCGAATCCCGCAGCAACCGCAGTGGACACCAAGAAAGCAGGTCCTTCGCTGCGCTCAGGATGACAAGGCATTCTGTTATTTTCGCGATCCGGTGGTTTCCTTCTTAGAAGTTGTCGCGCCCGAGAGCACGCCGAGCACTTCTTCTTCGCGCATGATGATGAAGTCTTCACCATCGATCTTGATCTCGGTGCCGGAATACTTGCCGAACAGAATGCGGTCGCCTTCTTTCACATCGAGCGGACGAACCTTGCCTTCTTCGCTGATCTTGCCTTTGCCGGCGGAGATGACTTCTCCCTCTTGCGGCTTGTCTTTCGCGGAGTCGGGAATGATGATCCCGCCGCGGGTGGTGTCGGCTTCTTCTACCCGACGGACCAAGATGCGGTCATGCAGCGGGGTGAATTTAGTAGCCATAGTTGCGTACTCCTTTCGAGAGTGGTTGAGTAGGTTGAATCGAATTCGGAATCGCCCAGGAATCGGGGACTGTTAGCACTTGAAGCTCACGAGTGCTAATTATAGGAATGTGAGTGGGTGGTTGTCAAGTGTTCAGATATACGAGACAGCAAGTCCTTTATAATCAATACAATCGTGATTTGTTGACGAAAGCACCCTGTGCGGATTAACAGCCCTGCTGGAAGCAAGCGCTTCCGCAGTTAACCATGGTTTCGGGTGTTTCCAGAAGTGATTCTCATGTCCTTTTGGCGCCAGCGACCCGGCTTGTCTGGCGTATGCTGCGACACTCAACGCCAGCTGCAAATTGTTACAACACCTTAAACAATCCCTTGTAGACTGCAAACCAAGCGAGGTTTCTCCATGACGGCAAACGGTATAGCAACCCGGCGGGTTTCCATCAGAGTAACCATTCTTTGGGCGGTGACAGTTCTAACCGCGTCCTGCATCTTCTCGGTGCCATCCCGAGCTCAGACGAGCAACCTGGTAAATGGTCCAGTCGATCCCGCAGTGCGCGTCGTGCTGAAAGGCCAGCGCGCACCGTGGGCGCTGCCGCAAAATAGTCAGGGCGTGGTGCCGGGCGAAACCATGCTGCAGCACTTGACCGTGGTTCTCAAGCGCTCGCCGCAACAGCAGCAAGCCTTCGAACAGTTTCTGCAGCAACTGCAGGATCCCTCTTCTCGCAACTACCATCACTTCCTCACTCCCGTCCAGATCGGTAAGAGGTTCGGCGCCTCGCAGCACGATATCGCTGCTGTCTCCGGGTGGTTGCGCGCCCAGGGCTTGCGCGTGGACGCGGTCGCCAACAGTCGGATGATGATCGACTTCAGCGGCAATGCCTCGGAGGTCGGCGCTGCCTTTGCAACCGAGATGCGCTACTACGAGGTGAATGGCGAGAAGCGCATCGCGACCGCCAACGATCCCCAGATTCCGGCAGCGCTAGCCTGTGTCATTCAATCGGTTAGCGGCCTTTACACCATCAAGTACCGTCCTTACTACGGCGCGAGAAAGGCGCACAAGGCGCAGGGCGTTTCTCCCGCGGCTACGTTTTGCGACAAAGACGTGTGCACCAACTTCATTTTCCCCGCCGATTTTGCCGAAATCTACGATTTGAATAGCGTCACCGTTGACGGCACGGGACAGACGATTGGCATCATTGGGCGATCGAGAGTTTTAGACGCCGACGTCGAGAACTTCCAGAGTCTGTCGGGACTTGCGACGAAGGATCCAACGGTAATCATTCCACCACTCGGAGTTGACCCGGGACCGCCCGCGGGAACCGGCGGAACGGCATCCGGCGACCAGGTCGAGGCCACGCTGGACGTGACGCGTTCTACCAGCATCGCGCCCGGTGCAACCATTGATCTGATCGTCAGCGCAAGCACCGAAACCGAGGATGGAATCCAGATCGCCGCCGAGTATGCTGTCAACACTGACCCTATCCCCGCGCAGATTATGAACATCAGCTTCGGAGCGTGCGAAAACCCGGCGGGGGGAGGGGGAGGACAAGCGGAGGACCAGTACTGGGACAGCTTATTCAGCGCGGCTGCCGGAGAAGGCATCTCGGTGTTCGTGGCCGCGGGGGATGCAGGCGCCGCGGGTTGCGATGCGTATTTTGCGCAACCGCCAGCACAGCAGTACCTCAGTATTAATTCCATCTGCGCTTCGAGTTACTCCACGTGCGTAGGTGGAACCGAGTTTGCCGATACAGCGGATCCAGCCAAGTATTGGAACCAGAACCCCGTACAGGCCCCTCCGTTTGAATCGGCCTTGAGCTACATCCCCGAAGGTGGATGGAACGAGCCCTTGAGTGGCGCGGTCACGCAGGCTGCGGCCGGGGGCGGCGGATTCAGTGTCTACATCCCGACGCCTTCCTGGCAAACCGGAACCGGGGTTCCGGGAACCGAGGGGCGGTACACACCAGACATCGCGTTCAGCGCATCCGGGCATGACGGATACTTTGGATGTCTGGCCGCGGGCGGAGGCGATTGCGTTGTAGTGGACGGCGGTTTCAACTTTGAATATTTCTTTGGAACCTCTGCCGCCGCTCCCGACATGGCTGGCATTACCGCTCTGCTCAATCAGCAAGTGCAGGCGCCTCAGGGAGAACTCAACCAGCGCCTCTACCAACTCGCCACTATTCCTACGAACCTGGTTTTTAATGATGTCACGGTAGCTTCCAGCGGAGTCTCTTCATGTGTAGTGACCACGCCCAGCATGTGCAACAACAGCACGCCTTCGCCCACCGCACTTACCGGCGGTCTCGCCGGCTATCTGGTGACCGCAGGCTATGACGAAGTTACCGGCCTGGGGTCGGTCAACGGCGCGAACTTACTCTCCAGTTGGGTAGCCCCCACCTTCACCTTGTCAACCCCCAATACTCCTGGGCCAGTACTCTCCGGAGAATCCGCCACCTCCACCTTCTCAGTGACACCGGCGGGTGGGGCCACAACGTTTGCCAGCAACGTCGCTCTTGCCCTTACAGGTCTTCCGGCCAACACCACATACACCTTCAGTACGAATCCAATCCTCGCCGGTTCCAAAGCGACCAACGAAACCCTGACCATTACGACAGCCGGCCCCAACGGAAGCCAAGCGGATAGTCGTCGGCACATCGGCGAAAAGCGTTTCCCGCTGCTGCCACTGGCATTGCCACTCGCGGGCATCGCGATGGTCGGCTTCGCGGGACGGAAAATTTCCAAGTACTCCGTGCTTGCGGGACTGTGCGTTTCGGTGGCGCTCCTTGGGCTTCTGGTTGCCTGCGGAAGCAATCCGCCTGTAACCATTGCTGTAAGTCCGTCCGGAGCGACGGTGTGGGCAAGCGACACAGTCGACGGCTGGCCACCTCAAACCGCGCAGTTTACCGCAACGGTTACGAACACCAACAATACGGCCGTGAGCTGGTCGCTAGTAATGCCGCCGGAGAATGCTGGGTCAATCAGCTCGACCGGCGTGTACACAGCTCCCACGGTCTCCGTCAGCCTCCCGGCGAGCGTGACCGTCACGGCAACTTCCCAAGCCGACACGACCAAGACCGCTACGGCCATAGTAACGATCACACCGACAACCGTGCCCGGGTCGTACCCCCTCACGGTCACCGCGACCGAGGAGACGACAGTGAATACGGGCCAGTTGACGCTGACGGTGCAGTAGCGGGCGTTTTTGCAATTGGCTGGTTTGCAATTTGGGGCGCGGACAGCTTCCGCGCCCTTTTTGTATTGGTGCGCGTGGTGGGCGCGGCTGGCAACGCGCGAGAATGGATTCTCCCTGACCCCTGAGCGCCGATGGCGCCGCGACTGACGGTTGCCCAACTGACGGCAGAGTCGCCAGCCCTCCGGCTAGCCTTGGCTGGTGCGGACCGCATGACTGCTGCAAGCATTGAGTTCCAGACCCGAAATGGAACGGCAGCCGGCGTGCTCTTAATGGGTCATCACCTTCCGCAAAGGGCGGTCTGGCCGGCCACGAGATTCAGTTCTGCTGCGTTCCATCGTTGCCCACCCGGCGCACCCGTGTTTCTGCGGGGAGATCGAGGAGCGTCTATGAGCATATCCGGTTTGAACTGCGTTGAAAGCTGTCTGAATTGCCATCTGCGTTCCCGCAATTTTTTCTGCCACCTCTCACAGGATTCGCTCGAGGCGTTCAACAAAATTAAACATGCCGCGGTTTTTCCTGAGCACGCCGTGGTTCTGGTCGAGGGACAAAGTCCCTGCGGAATTTTTATTCTCTGCCAGGGGCGCGCCAAGCTTTCCACGACCTCGCGCGACGGCAAAACCTTGATTGTGCGCATCGCCGAACCCGGTGAAATTCTGGGCTTGCACGCGGTGGTTACCAGCCGTCCCTACGAGTTGACGGTCGAGACCATGCAGCCCTGCCAACTGGACTTTGTAGGCCGCGAAGACATGCTGCGCTTCCTCAGTGAGCACGCGGACGCCTCTCTGCATGCCAGCCAGCATCTTGCCCGAGATTGTTCGGATGCCTATGGCGTGGTGCGCGCGATTGGGTTGTCCCATTCGGTTTCGGAGAGGTTTGCCAGATTTTTGCTAGAAACCTCCGCCGATGGCGAGGTCAGCGATGGAACGGTGCGCGTCCGGCTGGCTATGACCCACGAAGAAATCTCGCAACTGATTGGCACCAGCCGCGAAACCATCACCCGACTGCTCTCCGAGTTCCGCAGGAGCTCGATGGCGGAACTGAAGGGCTCGATGTTGATTATCCATAACCGCCCAGCGCTGAAGCACCTGGTTGGCGCCTAGGGAGGTCCCGGGCCAACCCGACACGGATGTGGGCCGCGCGCCATTTTACTTAATGTTCTTGATCGTTTGCAGTTCCTTCGTAACCACGGCAGCGGGCACCGGGGTTAAGCCGAAGGTCGCGGCATAGGTCTGCCCGTCAGTCAACATCCAATTGAGAAATTGTCGCATCGACTCCTGCTTCTGTGGACTCTCCGCAATCTTGGGGACCAGCAGCCAGATAAAACTCGTGATCGGGTAAGATCGTTCACCCGGAGAGTTGGTGATGGAAATCCGGAAATCGGCAGGCATCGTTTTCACCGCGGCAGAGGTAACGCTGACGGGATCGGGGGTCACGAAGTGCCCCGCGGAATTTTGTACTGACCCGTACGCCAGCCCGTGCAGGACGGCATAGCCGAACCACACATAGCCAATGGAATTTGGTGTTTGCTTGACCTGGGCAGCCAAATTGCCGTTCCCGGCCACCGCCACGCCGGTGGGCCATACGATGTTGGCTCCGGTGCCGACCCGGGTTCGCCATTCCGCGCTCGCTTTGCTCAAGAAATCCGACCAGACGTAGCCGGCGCCTCGGCCCTCGGTGCTATGAAAAACAACGATCTTACTCGCAGGCAGTTGGGCTTCGGGATTGAGGCTTACGAGGGCCGGATCGTTCCAGCGGGTGATGGTTCCCAGATAGATCCCGGCTAGAATTCGCTGCGAGAACTTTAGCGGATGAACGGCGCCGTGCAGGTTGTAAACGGGCACCACCGCCCCGAGGAGCGCGGGAAATTGCAGCACGCCTGTCTTGGCGAGCTGGTCGCTCGTCATCGGAACCTCGGTCGCCCCAAAATCGGCGTTGCCGGAGGACACCATGTCGATGCCGTCACTTGATCCCGAAGGCATGTAACTGAAGTAAAGATTCGGATGGGTTTTTTGAAACTCTCGAAACCACAAGGAATAGATCGCGAGGGGATTACTCGATCCGACCCCCACCAACTGAATGTTCGGAATATTCTGGGACCATGCCGGTCGAAACAATAGCAGCAGGCAAATCGGCAGACACAGTTTCCGCGGCCACATGATGCTCTTTTACCTTCGCAGTCCGGCCGGTGGGTCGGGCCCCCAACATGAGGATGATCCCCCGAGAAAGAGTCAGTGAACCGGCGACTTCCGGGCGAAGGGCTCCATACGGAGTTATCGGCAGTGGACGCGCAGGCTTTAGCGGCTGTGGAAAAAACGCAAGTTGCATTGTCCAGCGGGAGACGTCCAGCGGGAAACGAGGGACGCCCCGCGTGATCGCCCCGGCAACATCTTCAACTTCAACTACCCGGCTTTACGTGGCTGGCTTTCCGTTCTGGCATTCTTCTCCGCGGCCCACTCGTAGCCCACGGCGGCCGAGTAAATTGCCCGATCAAAAAACTGTTCGAGCAACTGCAGTAACTCCTGTTTCCCGAAGATCTCTACCGGACGATCCGGATACGATTCATCAAGGACGAACTCCCAGAGATTGTCTTTGGTCAAAATAATTGCCCAGATCAGTTGGCTGAGCGGCACACCCTGTTGGGCGCGGCGAGAGCCGATGTTCGCGTAGCGCTCCTCGATATCGCTCTCACTCTTGTCCAGCAGCCACTCGCCCAGGTGGCGATAGATTTCGGATACCCTCTGCATAAGTTCGTCTGGCGGAACGTTACGGAAGGCCTCGGTGCGGGCGGACCGCTGAACTTTGCGCAGGAGGCCGCTGGCCAGGGCGTCAGAATGTTCCTCAATGAGATGGACGAACCGGTGCCTAAGCATCATTGCCGCATCCCTTCCCAACGTTACTGTTTTCATACTCTCTCCTTCCCCCGGGTCGAGGGTTGAGTCCCAGCTTTCCGATCAGATTATGACCCTGCGTTCCAGTGCGTTATATGATGCTGGTCACGTTGGGTGACGGTGCGGAGTTCGCACCTCGATAAAGTCGGCCTCGAGCCGTAACGCCGCAGCGTTTAAGTCCGCTATAATCCACAGCTTCAGATGGCACTCACTGCGGGCACGAAACTAGGTCCCTACGACATCCAATCCTTACTAGGGTCCGGAGGTATGGGCGAGGTGTATCGGGCTCGCGATTCGCGGTTGGATCGCATCGTGGCCATCAAGGTTTTGCCCGCGTCGTTCTCGGCGGATGCGGAGCGGCTGCAGCGCTTCGTGCAGGAAGCGCGCGCGGCGGCGGCACTGAATCATCCGAACATTCTTTCGATTTTCGATATCGGGGAGGAGCGCGGCGCTCCTTATATTGTTTCCGAATTGCTGGAAGGACAAACGCTGCGGGAGCGGATCAGGAGCGGACCGCTGGCCAGCCGGAAGGCGATTGATTACGCGCTGCAGGTGGCGCGGGGATTGGCGGCGGCGCATGGAAAGGGAATCGTGCATCGCGACCTGAAGCCGGAAAATTTATTGTTGACCAGCGACGACCGGGTGAAGATTCTCGATTTCGGCCTGGCGAAACTGACGCGTCCGGAAACCGACTCGAGTGCTGATGCGGCCACTGTACAAGTGAACACCGAGCCAGGTCAGATTATGGGGACGGTGGGGTATATGTCGCCGGAGCAGGTGCGGGGGAAAGCGGCGGACCATCGCTCGGACATTTTTTCGTTCGGTTCGATTCTGTATGAAATGCTTTCCGGGCAGTGCGCGTTTCAGGGAGACACTCCGGCGGATACGATGAGCGCGATTCTGAAAGAAGAGCCCGCCGAGCTTTCGGAAACGGCGCGCCATGTTTCTCCGGCTTTGGAACGGATGGTGCGGCATTGTCTGGAGAAGAATCCGGCGCAACGTTTCCAGTCGGCGGGAGATCTGGCGTTCGATCTGGAATCGCTGACGGAAAGTTCGGTGCTGGGAAAGACGAGCGCGCAGTCGGCGATTGCAGAGACAGCGAGTGCAGGGATGACCACCGCGCAGAAGAAACAGGTTGGCTCGCGCCACAAACCGGTTGAACTGGTTAGTGCGCTGGTGCTGGCGGCTTTGATGGTCGGGCTCGGTTGGTGGTGGGGCCGAGGTAGCGGGAGTGCGCCTTTGGCGGAGTATCAGCCCATCACATTTCGGACGGGTTCGATCGGAAATGCGCGATTTACACCGGACGGCAGTATTGTGTACAGCGCCTCATGGGACGGCGGCGACAACCAGTTGTATATGGGGCGCACGGATGACCATGGCGCGCGCGAACTGGGGGTGAAGGACGCGGAGCTGCTCTCGATTTCGAAGAGTGGCGAGTTAGCGGTGCGGCTCAACTCGGTGAACCTGAGCGGCTTTTCGCAGGTGGGAACGCTGGCGCGGATTTCACTGAGCGGAGGAGCGCCGCGAGAGGTGCTGGACAATGTGCAGGACGCGGACTGGGCGGCGGACGGGGAGAGTATGGCCGTGGTCCGTTATGTGCCGGAGAACAGTCACTGGCGTTTGGAGTACCCGATTGGGAAGGTGCTGTTCGACGGCGTTAACTGGATCAGCCATCCAAAGATATCGCCGGACGGAAAGTGGATCGCGTTTGCCGATCATCAAAACGCGGTGGGCGATGACCAGGGTTCGATCGCGGTGATTGGATCGGATGGTAAGCACGATAACAAGGAGCGGATACTCTCCTCGGGATGGGTCAGTTTGCAGGGGTTGGTCTGGTCGACGGCGGGGGATGAAATCTGGTTTGCATCCGCTGACAACGGCAACGCCGGGAACCCGCGGGCGGTAACGCTCTCGGGCAAAGTGCGAACCATCACCAACGTGCCGGGAGGCATGTGGCTGGAAGACGTGCGGAACGGAGCGGCGCTGATGGTGACGCATCAGCGACGGATCGGGATTCGTGGTATGCCGCCGGGCGGAAAAGAGGAGCGTGAGTTGGGGTGGTGGGGTTGGTCGGTGCTGAGCGATCTGACCCCAGACGGGCGGAAGGTGTTATACGAAGAGGCAGGCGATGGTGGTGGACCGAATTACACCGTATTTGTCCGCGATACCGATGGGTCGCCACCGGTGCGGATTGGCGAGGGAGTGGGCTTAGCGATCTCTCCCGATGCCAAGTGGGTGATCACGCAGCCGGCGAAGGGCGGGGCGCTCAGCCTGGTGCCGACGGGAGCGGGCCAGGCAAGGCAACTGACGCACGACAACGTGAGCTACCAGAGAGTGCGATGGCTGGCCGGCGGCAGGGAATTGTTGGCGAGCGGGACTGAGGTCGGCCACGGTGCGCGCGATTATTTAGTCGAAGTGAGCGATGGCAATTCGAAGGCGGTTACTCCAGAGGGTGTAAGTGGCGTACTGCCCTCGCCGGACGGCCGGAGCACGGCGGTGCTGGGACCGGATGGAAAGTGGGGGATTTGGCCGCTCGATGGGAGCGGTTTGCGTCTGATCCCGGATCTGGACTCGAACTACCGCGTGAGCGGCTGGTCACCGGATGGAAAATCGTTGCATGCTTCCTCCAACCGGCGGCGCGAGAAAACGAGCGCTATCTATCAGGTGAATACAGTTACGGGAAAGATGGAGTTGTGGCGAACCTTCGGTGATGGTCTGGCAGTTGGAGCCTTGAGCTTTGGGTGGTCTTGTCTCTCGGGCGCCGGAGGTGCGTATGTTTATCTCTACGATCAGAGACTGTCGCAGGTGTATGTAGTGCGAGGGATGAAGTAAGTAATGCGGACACGCGCAGGGATACCCAGAATCACTTATGCGCCACGCTAAGGAAACTCTGAGTAAGTCCTAACTGGCGAGAGGGGCTACGCTAAAAGTGCGACCCTCAGCCGCTGAAGCCGCGCCTCTTCAAAACAAAGGCAAGGCTTCGAGTTTTTCCGTAGCCTGCTAAGGCTGCGCTATGGCGGGTCTTGACGGCCGAGTGATGAAAAGCGACTCCGCCGTTTTTTGTGCCTCTGCAAGATTTGGCACACGCTCGAAGATCGCTTTGGCCTCGTCCGCGCGCCCCTCCTGTTGCAAAGCCTGCGCCAGCAGGAAGTACCCAACATCGGTAGGCTGCACCGCCATGGCGTGGGAATACTGGCGAACGGCTTCGGGCAGATCGCCATTTTTCTGCGCGATCAAGCCGAGTCCGATCATAGACATCGTTTGCGCGGGCGCCAACTGAAGCGCCGTTTCGAAACACTGCTTCGCCATCATCGACTCCCCCATCTGGCGATAGGCAGATCCCAGATTGCCATAGGCCGTAGCGCGCAGCTCTACGTCGGCCGCGTGAAGAGCCACCATCTGATACCGTTCGATGGCCGCTCGGAGATTGCCGCGGCCATGCTCATAGGTGCCGAGATTCAGGTTCGCGGGAAGATCATCGGGACGGATGGCGAGCGCGGCGCGGAAGTGCGCGGCTGCCTCTTCGGTGCGGCCCTGGCTGGCCAGAAACTGTCCCAGCGAGTCGTGTGCGACGTAATTGTCCTCGGTGAGCGCCAACGTGCGCAGCCAGAATGATGGAATATCGTGCCAATAGCCAACCTGACGGTATGTGAGCGTCCCCAGCACCAGCAGGCAAGAGACCGCGGGAATGGCAAGCCATCGGGCGGAAATGTGGTGAACTCTTGCCCAATCGGCCGCCAGCCAGACCAACATCAGAAACAGGCCAATGAAAGGAATGTAGGCATAGCGATCGGCAATGGACTGCGCGCCTACCTGGACCAGCCCAATCATCGGCACCGAGCTCCCCAGGAACCAAAACCAGCCGACGGTAAGATACCGTTGGTCGCGCGCGCGCAGGACCAAAGCGGTGACGAGCAGCAATACGAGCACGGCCGCTCCTGCTTGCCAGGCAGGATAGAGTTTGGTGGGGCGTGGATAGAGCGCCACCAGCTGCGATGGCCAGAGCGCTTTCCCAAGGTAGCGTACATACGCGATCACGGCCGTCTCCAGTCGCAGGACCGGGCTGTACTGAGAAAAAGACTGGACCGCGCCTCCGACCTGCTGGGCCTTCATCGTTATCACCGCGCTGGCTGCGGAGAGTAGCAGGAGTGGCACCTTCTCCAATACCAGCCATCCCTTCCACAATCGGGGCGAGGTTCCGGTTGTCGTGGGCGTGTCCGAAGCCGCTGGGAAAAAAATCCGGCCGAGCGGCCAGTAGTCCCACAGCCAGAGCAGAAACGGAAACGCAATCACCTGGGGCTTGCTCAGCAACGCCAGCGCAAACACGAAGACCACCACGGCATAACGGCGGACCCCGGGCCGGCGCGTGTAGCAGACATAAGCATGCAGGGCGACCAGAAAGAACAACATGCTCAAGACGTTCTTCCGCTCCGCTATCCAGGCCACGGACTCGACGTTCATCGGATGCAGCGCAAAGAGAGCGGCGACCATCAGGCTGCGCCAGCGGAATCCCGTGGCGCTCTGCAGCAACAAAAAGAGCAGGACAGCGTTGGCGGCATGCAGCAGGACACTCACGTAGTGATGGCCGGCAGGATTGAGGCCGAAAAGTTCGCAGTCGAGAGCGTGGGAAAGCCAGGTTAGCGGATGCCAGTTCGCGTCATAGTAAGTGGTGAAAGCCCATTGCACGGTCGCCCACGTCAGGCCCGCCCTAACGTGAGAGTTGTTCGTGATGTACTGATCGTCGTCATAGTTGAGGAAGCCATTGTGAGTCACGGGGTTGTAGGACACTAGCACAACGACCGTCAGCAACAGGCAAAGCAGTGGAGTGCGCAGCCCAGGCGACGCAAACAGGTGGGAGAAAGTCGAGAGTGCCGGTGCTTCCAGACATTTTGGCGCGGCGGCAGAGGAAGACAAACTCATGGATTCTACAATTCTGAACCAGGCGCGGAGGATTCGCGAGAAAGAACTGAAACGCGAGTTTCCTTGGTAACTGCTGGACGATCATTGTTGGACGGTCACTGCATTTCTCCGGTCAACAATCGGTGGCTTGTTTATGAGACCAGTTCTAGAATGGCTGCTATGAAAAAGAGTTGTCTGATCTTGAGTGCGGTAATCATCTTGCTTGGGGTGGGCATGATTAGAACGGCGAGGGCCCAGCAGGTCGAGGGGCCGATGTCGGATTTGCGGTTTGTGGTGCTGAAAGACTACAACGGCAAGCCGGTGCGCAATGCGGCAGTGGTGTTGCATCCGGTGGGTAAGACGGGGAAGCAGTCGAAAGGCGGGTTGGAGTTGAAGACGGACAATGAGGGACGGACGAATATTGACGGGATTCCGTATGGTCCGCTGCGGGTGCAGGTGCTGGCGCCGGGGTTCCAGACTTTCGGGGAAGACTACCAGATCGACAAGCCGGAGTTGGAGATTATGGTGAAGCTGAAGCGTCCGGCGGGACAGTACTCGTCGTATGGGAACGAGGGAGACGCGAAGAAAGCTGACGACAAGAAACCGCAGTGATGAGCGTGGCGATGGTGGAGGATCGAATGGGAATGCATAGGAAGAGAATATTTTCGATGGTGATGGCGGTGGTGATCGTGTTTGGGCTCGGTATGGCTGGGGTGGCGAGGGCTCAGGATAATGAGGGGCCGGCGTCGAGCTTGCGGTTTGTGGTGGTGCGCGATTCCGACGGCAAGCCGGTGAGGAATGCGGAGGTGGTGCTGCATCCGGTGAAGCGCAAGGGAAAGCAGGCGCCGGGAGAGATGGAGCTGAAAACGGATGCAGAGGGGAAGACGAACGTTGACGGAATTCCGTATGGTCCGCTGCGGGTGCAGGTGCTGGCGCCGCATTTTCAGACCTTTGGGGAAGATTACGAGATCAACAAGCCGGAGATGGAGATCACGGTGAAGCTGAAGCATCCGGGCGGGCAGTACTCGGTGTACGAGAATCACGGGGACGAAAAGAAGCCGCAGTAATTTATCAGAGTGACAGGGAGCGCCGGGTGTCCTACAATCGGCTGCCATGGGATTGCAGGAACTCAGTGTCGAGCGCTATGAAGGAGTGGCGGACGATCAGCGGATTTTGTTGCTGCGCGGCCCGATCACGATGGAAACCGCGCCGCATTTCGAGCGGGCGGTGCGCTGCGAGAGCGCGGAGACGATGATTCTGGATTTGTCGGACGTCCCTTATATTGATTCGGTGGGATTGGGTTCGCTGGTGGCGGCGTACGTATCGCATCAGAAAACGGGACGATGTCTGGTGCTGACGGGAGTGAAGCCGCGGGTGCGCAGGATTATGGAAATCACCAAAGTAAACGAATTCTTCGTGACGTTTGGCACGACGTGGGAAGCGGTGGAAGCGCTAGCTAACACCGGAACGGCTTGAGTGCAGTAGTTTGAATTCGACCTTGCGGGGCAGCCTTGGCAAGGCTCCATGTATGGCGCTGAGGCAATGTTCTGTCCCTCCCCAGCACCCCCGTTTCGCCCAATCTCTCTTGGCCTGATCACGACCCGAATCAGCAAGAGAAGAGAATCAACGCGAGCGGCGGAATGGTTTTAAACCCGCCCCATCTGCCCCACAGCAGCTGCACTGGGGAAAAAAGGCAAAAACGTGATTAGACTTTCCTCCCATTTCATGCTATAAGACTGCAATTATTTCGAATTTCTGCATCGGTGCACCTGGAAACAGACCTCTCGATAGCCTTGGGATCACATGGCTTATTCGATGATGCTCATTCGGGAGTCAGTCTATGGCGGCGGGGCAATCATTCGAACCCGATCGGACAGGCAACCAATCGGCACTTAACCAAAGCCTTTCCCAACCAAATGAGGGTCATACGCAGGCGGTGCGCACAGCTTTGTGGGCTGTAGGCGTTACCATTCTGTCTAACGTTGCTAATATCCTCAAGCAACTTAAAGATGTCGCGGAGTCGGTTGTACAACTACAGCAATTCGTCGAGGATCATCCTTGGGTTTCGGGCGTTTTGCTCAGCGTCGTACTCATCTGGGGTAATGTACTGCTGTTTCAATTCCTCTATCGCAGGTTAAAGCGGCGCATTCCCACAGCTTATAAGGTATTGGTCTCGGCTGGCTGCGTGGTTCTTGTTAGTGGTGTCTTCGTCAGTAACGTATTTTCGCTCAAAAACCTGTTGCAGAGCCCAGTCCAGATACAGGGAGAATTGGTGAGTGAACTTGAAACAACTCAGGATGCCTACGGAGGCGCATTTCGAAATGCGGCAACTCCTGAAGGCGTTCCCGATGCTTGGACCACCGCACAAGCACTCAAAGCTGTCCTCCTTACAAAAACCTATGATCCCACGCGAGCCAGGCAGGGGTTCTCTTACATTGAGAGCGAACGCCGGAATGACGGATTTGAGGTATATGTTGGGACCGACACCAAGCCGTTTATTCGTACGGAGATAGCAGCGTGGGTTGCGCTTGCCTATTTGGAATCCCTTTCAAAGTCCGGTTTTTGGGCGGAAAGCGAGCGCAACACGACCATCGTTCGAATTGAAGATACGCTGCAGATAATTGGGTCCCAGCAGGATCGGGCGTCAGGCGGCTGGAGCCCGGTGCCGCACACGACTGCTCACGAGCGCACCTATGCAACGATGATGTCTGTTTGGGCTTTAACCGAGGCTCTGCTTTCCAAAGACATTCCCAGTCGGACGAAGCAAGGTTTGGGCTCCAGCCTTGAGGCGGGAGTTGCCTGGCTTATAACTCGCTACCAGGACAACCTTGGATGGGAGGAAGATCCGCAACATCGATTAGGAAAGTCCTTTCCTGGCTTGACATATCAAGTATTGTTCGTCTTGGAACGCGCACAGTTGGTTTCTGGGCATAACTCGTTCAAGAATGCCGAAGCCTATCGGCGGATAAAGCGAGAGCTTAGGACTATCGTTCACATGGCGGACATCGGAGACCTGACGTCCGTCCCGACGTCCTACATTATGGTAGGCGAGTACCCCTGTTGGGCCGATGTATTGTCATATCCCTGGTTGTTGTCGGTATTGCCAACACTGGTTGTTGATCCTGACGTGTCAACGGAGGATCGGCGCTACTTACGAGGACTGCTTCGGAGCGAGACTGCCAAAATCCCCGAGTTACCAAGCAAACTTCTCAGAACTGAGACTTGGCAAGTCGCTGAAGATCTGATCGGCGTTTCCACTTTCATAAGCTCGCGACAGTTAAAGGAGTGAGAGTTTTCCAGCGAGGCGGGTGAACCTGCTGACGCAGGTCTGTGTCATTCCTCGCGGATGCCGAGAGAATCTTGATCTTTCGGACTGTCATCGGTTCGGGGAATTCAATTGGCGACAATTAGCCCAGGGGTCAATTGACGCTATCGCGTCAACGCTCAAAACCCCTTACCAAGGGTCTTGTCTGACGGTGGCCACGTCCGACAGCATGGTGTGCAAGGTGAAGTCTTGGCTATCGCAGCTTAAGGGTGCAAGCGATTTGCGGCCTCACGTGATCACGGGAATGTCGCTCATTCCCGCGCTGCCGAATATGCGGCGGTAACGTTCGATTTCTTCCGGTGTGCCGAGCCTCTTGGCGTAGTTGTCGGAAAGCTTTACGGCGGGCTTTCCTTCGACCGTGGATACTTTGCAGATCAGGCTGATGGGGTCGAAGTCGCTGCCGCCGGCGGGATCGCAGCCGCGAAAATCGTTAGTCAGCAAAGTGCCCCAACCTGCGCTGAAACGAATGCGGCGGCCAGCAGTCCACTTTTCGCGATCGAAGAAATCGGCGGCGCTGCGGAAGTCACTGACAGTGGCGCCGCTCGCGAGCGCCCCACCAAAATACGCGTGCAGGCCGAGGATTTCATCGATGTCGAGCGCGTCGGAGGCGATGATGAGCTTGTCCTGCGGGTTGCGACCGCGCTCCTTTAGCCATTGGATATATTCGTCGCCCGCGACGTAGGGATCTTTGCTGTCGATGCGCTGGCCGGTCCAATCGGCGGTCCAGTCGGGGGCATGGGCGAGAAATTGCGTGGTGCCGAACGTGTCGGGCAGCATGATGCGGAGAGCGCCTTCGTAAGTGGCCTGCCACAATTCGAGGACGCGATACTGCGTAGCTCTGATGGCATCATCGTCATCATCGGGCGCCAGTGCGGCAAGAGCCATGGGGATCTCATGGGCGTTGGTTCCGATCGCTTCCAGATCATGCTTATGGGCGAGGAAGGCATTCGAGGTTCCCGTAAAGGCGCTCCCGAGATTCGCCGCCATGGCGTTGACCACATATTCCTGCCAGAGGAAGCTGTGGCGGCGGCGGGTTCCGAAGTCAGCCACGGCGAGGTCGGGGACGCCGCGCAGGCGCTCGATCTTGCCCCACAGTTTCGTTTTCGCGCGGGCGTACAGGATGTCGAGACCGAACTCGCGTAGTTTTTTCAAACCCGCTCGGGTCTTGAGTTCGTCAAGGATGGGAAGCGCGTAGAGTTCCCACATCGTGGTCTCGGACCAAAGGCCGTCGAAAGAGAGGAGGAACTGTCCGTCCTCGACCGATAGTTCGTAGTCCGACAATCGGAAATCGCGTTCCAGCCATTCCAGAAAGGCAGGTTCAAAAATTCCGCGTCGGCCATAGAAAGTGTTGCCGGCTAGCCAGACCAGTTCCGATCTGCGAAACCGGAGGCCGCGAACGTGCTCCATCTGGTGGATAAGTTCCTCGCGTGGGAACATGTCGGCGAGGCGCACAGAAGTGGAGCGGTTGAACAGAGAGAACGATACGTGGGTCGTCGGATAATGCTTCCAGATGAACTGGAGCATCAGCAGCTTGTAGAAATCGGTGTCGAGTAGAGACCGGATGACCGGGTCCAGTTCCCAGTTGTGGTTGTGCGCCCGCCGGGCGAAGTTGATGATCATCGCAACCTTTCTCGCGTACTATCCTCTGCGACAGTCCTGAGAAAATCAACCGCAGTGAACTAGTGAGATGCCCTCTCCTGCGGTTTGGCTGACTTCGGGAAGGCAAACACGGTACTATCAAATTTCTGCATGAGACTGCCTGGGCCCTTCACGGACGCGCGCCGGAGTTGCGCATCGTTATTTCTTGCGATGGGGCAGGCCCACGGCTGGACAGTGTTTTCTGGCCGTGCGCTGCACGCGTTGGCGGTCGGGGTGTTGCCCGCGGTGTTCCTTCTGCGATCGACCCGCGAAGAGATCTACAACATTCTCTGGGTGCTGGTGTTCGGCTTTGCCACGATGAATATCTTGAGCCTGGGGGCGCGCCGTTTCGAGCAAGAAAAGACTGGGCTGAATTTTGGGGAGACTCTGGCGATCCTGGTGGTGGTGGTGTCGATCGTCCTGCTGGGCTGGGAGATGCTGTATTTGTTCCACATTCTGCCGATTCGTCTCACGCCGCGCTGACCCGGATTGCGGTATGATCGGCACTAGTGAAACGCGAATCCAATTTTCGTGACCCTAGTTTTGATGTGACTTGCCCGTGCTGTGGAGCGGTCCTGAAAATCGATGCGGCGACGCGCAACATCATCGCGCACACCGCTCCGGTCAAGCCGAAAACCTTCAATGATATGGAAGAAGCGGCACGCGCCATGAAAGAGCAGGACAGCCGGCGCGATTCGATCTTTCGCCAGTCGATGGAAGCGCAAAAGCATGCCTCGGAACTGCTGGAGAAAAAATTCCAGGAAGCGGTGAAGAAGGCCAAAGAAACGCCGGACACGGGAAAGCCGATCCGGGATTTCGATTTGGACTGATCGCTCCGCTTGTTCACCGCCGAGACTCCGAGGACGCCGAGAAGATCAAATACTTGCATGACTCTTCCTCTTCTTTTGGGGCATCGCGGGGCTCGGGCTTTCCGGCACATTCCTGAAAATACTTTGGCTTCGTTCGAGCTTTGTTTAGAGCAGGGTTGCGACGGTTTTGAGTTTGACGCGCGGCTTTCCGCCGACGGGCAGGCTGTAATCTGCCATGACGCGATTGTCGGCGGACTGGAGGTAAAGAGGACGGATTCGAAAATTCTGCCGCTGCCTACGCTGTCGGATGTTCTTCGGCAATTTGCCGGGCGCGCGTTTCTCGATGTTGAGTTGAAGGTTACAGGGCTGGAGGCGCAGACGCTCGCCGAGTTGCGCAGGCATTCGCCGCTAAAGGGATACGTGGTTTCGTCGTTTCTTCCCGAGGCGCTCACAGCAATGCATGATCTCGATCCCGCGATTCCGCTGGGATTTCTTTGCGAGACCGAAGATCGGCTTCGGGGTTGCCGCCAAACCCCGGCGGAGTGGGTGATTCCGCAGTTCAAACTCGCAGACAGGGAATTGATCGAACTGGTTCATGCGGCAGGGAAGAGAATCATGGTGTGGACGGTGAATCGCGCCGAGCGCATGCGTGAGTTTAAAGAGTGGCGCGTGGACGCGATCATTTCGGATGAAACGGAATTGCTGGTGCGTTCGTTGCGATAGGTGCGAGAGAAGTTTGGCGAAAAGCGCCGCCGAGCTGCGCTCGGCTGGACCCTTCGACTTCGCTCAGGGCAGGCTCGCGAGGGCGCCCGTCCCCACACGAGCATAACGGCCATTGCTCCTTAAATTCGCGTCATTTACATTGAACAGGATGCCCACCACAGGCGAACGATTCGAGCGAGCGGTTCAGATCATGGCGCGGTTGCGGGCTCCGGGCGGATGCCCTTGGGATCGCGAACAAACCTTCGACACCATCAAGCCCTACACTTTGGAAGAGACTTACGAAGTCCTCGAAGCCATCGACAATCGCGATTGGCCGGAACTGACTGGCGAATTGGGCGATCTGCTGTTGCAGGTGCTGTTCTATTCGGAGATGGCGAATGAAGCAGGCCACTTCTCGGTGGACGATGTGCTCGACCGGCTTTCTAACAAACTGGTCGACCGGCATCCGCACGTGTTTGGCGATGTGAAGGCGGACACTCCTGCCGAAGTGCTGCGCAACTGGGAGGCGCTGAAGGCGCGAGAAAAAGAGAAAGAGAAAAAGAAACGGCTGGCGACGGACGGAGGTGAGAAGGCGGAACCGGCTGACGATGCGCAGACCGATCATCCGCAATCTGATTCCGGAGAATCTGTGCTGGCGGGCGTGTCGTCGAAAATGCCCGCGCTGATGGAGGCCTATAAACTCAGCTCGCGCGCGGCGCACGTGGGATTTGACTGGCCGGAGATGGAAGGGCTCTTCGAAAAGCTTGCTGAAGAAACCGCGGAGCTGCGGGAGGAATTGCAGGCCGCGCCGGTCAAGGGGCCAGCGGGGACCGGGATTGCCGGGTCGGGAAAGCCGCAGGTTCCCCCCGAACTGCGCGAGCGGCTGGAAGGTGAAGTTGGAGATCTGTTCTTCGTGCTGGTGAACATCGCGCGCTATCTATCGCTCGATCCGGAGTCGGCGTTGCGGAAGACGAATCGCAAATTCAAACGCCGGTTTCAATGGATGGAGGAGCGCCTGCGCGCCAGTGGGCGAGCGCCGCAGCAGGCGTCGATGGACGAACTGGAAACACTATGGCAAGAGTCGAAGCAACTGGAAAAACCGGCGTGACCGAAGCAATCCCAGAAACAACCACCGGCAAAGTCACCATCCGCAAGTGCGACGCGCTGGCGGAGATGCAGGCCTGTTTTGCGCTGCAGAAAGAAGTGTGGAAGTTCTCGGATGCGGATCTGGTCCCGGTGCGCATGTTCGTTTTGGCGTCGAAGATTGGCGGTCACGTGATTGGGGCTTTCGTTCAAACGGACGACGAAAGGGACTCTGGAGGGGAACTGGTCGGCTTCGCGCTCGCGATTCCGGGAATGCGGAATGGGCACTCCTATTTACACTCGCAGATGCTGGCCGTCCGCCAGCAATATCGCAATGGGGGACTGGGCCGGCGGATGAAGCTCTATCAGCGTGAAGATGCGCTGGTGCGCGGGTTCGAACTGATGGAATGGACGTTCGATCCGCTGGAAATCAAGAACGCGTATTTGAATATCGAGAAGCTCGGTGCGATCGCGCGACGCTACAACGTGAATCAGTATGGGATCACGTCGTCGCCGCTGCAGGGTGGTTTGCCCACCGATCGCCTGGTGGCGGAGTGGTGGATGAAATCAAAGCGGGTGGACGCAGTGCTGGCGGATGCTCCGCGGGCGAAGTTCGAATGCCGTGCGCGCATCGATGTGCCGGCGGAGATCTACGAATGGAAGGCCGCGGCGGCGACGCGCGCGCAGGCGCTGGCAGTGCAGGGAAGCAATCGCGAGCGCTTCACAAGGGCGTTTGCCGAAGGACTGAGTGTGCTCGGCTATGAGCGCGACGAAACCGGGAATGGGCGGTTTCTGCTGGGAGAGTGGGACGAAAGTTGGAAGTATTAGGACGAATGATGAAAATCGACTCCGTAACTCTGCGTGAAATTCATATGCCGCTCGTGCATTTTTTTGAAACGAGCTTTGGGCGCGTTTACAGCCGCCGCATCCTGCTGGTGAGCATCGAGGCCGACGGAGTGCGCGGGTGGGGCGAGTGCGTTGCCGGGGAAGATCCGTATTACAGTGCGGAATGGATTGAAACCGCGTGGCCCACGATCAAGCATTACCTGGCGCCGCTGTTGCTGCAGAGCGAGTTGGATGCCGGCCGGGATTGTCCGGCGCGGTTTGCCAGAATCCGCGGCCACCGCATGGCGAAGGCCGCGCTCGAGAACGCGGTGTGGGACGCGGAAGCGCGACAGAAACAACTGCCGCTCTGGAAGTTGCTGGGAGGAACGCGGCACGAGATCGCTTGCGGCGTTTCCATTGGCATTCAGGACTCGCCGGAACAACTTCTGCAGAAAATCGAAACTGAGTTGGCGGCGGGATACCGGCGGATCAAAATCAAAGTGAAGCCAGGATGGGACCTGAATGTGCTGTCGAAGATTCGAGCGCGCTGGGCGGATATTGTTCTCAGTGCGGATGCGAATTGCGCCTACACGCTCGACGAGGTCGAGCACCTGCGCAAATTCGATGCCTTCAAGCTGCTCATGATCGAGCAGCCGTTGTGGAACGACGAAATCTATCTTCATGCGCGGCTGCAGAAATCCATCCAGACCGCGATCTGCCTTGACGAATCGATTCTGAGTGCGCGCGACGCGGATTTTGCGCTCGAGATCGGCGCCTGCCGCATCATCAACATCAAGGTGGGCCGCGTGGGCGGCTTCAGCGAGGCAAAGAAAATACACGAGGTCACGGTGCGGCACAATATTCCGGTGTGGTGCGGAGGGATGCTCGAATCGGGAGTGGGCCGTGGGCACAACATCGCTTTGTCGACGCTCGAAAATTTTCGCTTGCCCGGAGATGTGTCGGCATCGAAGCGTTATTGGGAGGAAGACATCATCGAGCCCGAGGTGGAAGTGCGCGCCGATGGCATGATCGCCATCAGTGACGCTCCCGGAACGGGCTACCAGGTGCGCGAAGATCTGGTGCGGAAGTTCACCGTGCGCGAAGAAAGATTTCGCGCCGGGAAGGCCTAGGAGTTCGGGGTAAGAGTGGAGTCCGGGGTGGTACGCGAGCGACCACTTGACAAATCGTAATGATGACAAATCGTAATAAGAATGGGCACGGCGTCCTGCGTTATTCGCCTGTTGGGCGAGTTTGCTGGCAGCAGAATTTTTCGGCGGCCCCAGTGGATTCTTCCTTCTTCAACAGTTCCAGCGCCTGAGCGAACGTCAGATCCGAGGGAACCTGTTTGAAGCCGGTGAAGTTCTCCTTCGAGCTGATGGAGAGACTTTTCACCAGCAGGATCTTTCCGGTGAAGCTCAGGGTCATGCCTGAAATTTCCCAGAGATTGTCGCCAACCTCCTGCTGCTGAACCATGAAGCGGCCGCCCGGATCGAGGTGTCCGAGAATTCCCCAGCCGAAGCCGACTTCCTTGAAGAGCGTGCCGTCAATGCTGGCAAGGCGGTAACGGACGGGGTCCACCAGCACGTAGCCCTGCATGCCGGCCAGCACCTCTTCCACGTGCGACGGCGGTTGGAAGCGGGGATTGGGCTGGAACTTCAATTTGACCAGAGTGGCGCCGGCGCGGCCAATGCCTGCCGAGCCCGGCTCCTCGCCTGCGTACTCGAACAGGAAGGCATCGGGCAGTGCGCGCACGATGCGCATAGTGCGCTCGGAGCTCGCGCGCTCCTGTTCGCGCTTCTTTCGCAGTTCTTCGGGATGGTTGATGAAACGTTCGACGCGCGCCTCTTCCTGCTGGCGTTGTTCGGCAGTCAGAGGTTTGCCGTTGTAGGCGATCACCAAGCCGGCAGTAGCTTCCTTGGTTTCGACATAGAGTCGGGTGGTGGTTCCCTGAGGTGTAGTCTTGGTGCCGCGAAACAGAAAGTGGGCGGTGTCGTCATTGGCCGCCTTAATTTCGTTCTGCACGGCTTTGCGCATCAGTTCCGCCGGATCGTGATAAGAAGAAACTGTCGCTTGCTGTCCGCAAAAACTGGCCGCGGTGAGCAGCAGAATCCAAGCGATGCTGTGGGCGATACTGTGGGCGTTGGAATTGCGCGAGATCGAGTTGACGACCGGAGCTGGGTTGCGCACGTTGATCCTTTGGCGATGGTAACAAACCGGAGGCCGCAACGGGGCCGCGATTCCAGCCGCTTCCGTAAGTTCCTGATGGGGAATGATTTCGCGCTACCGCGCCAAGCCGCAAGATCGCGGAATGATTTACAATCGGTTCATTCGCGGCGAATAGGACGCGAGGAAGATGGAGGCAAGCATGGATGCTCCGCAAACCGGAGAGTTCGCCCACATCGGCAAGTCGGTCGTCATCAAGGGAGAGCTGTCGGGCTCCGAAGACTTGTACGTGGATGGCAACGTCGAGGGCAAAATTGAGCTGCGCAACCACAGCCTGACTGTGGGGCCGAACGGAAACGTCAAGGCCGACGTCAGCGCCAAGGCCGTAGTGATTCAAGGCAAGCTGGATGGGACCGTGATCGCCTCCGAGCGCGTGGAGTTGCGCAAGTCGGCGGTGGTAACTGGCGACGTGACCACGCAGCGCATCGCCATTGAAGAGGGTGCATTCCTGAAAGGGAAGGTCGATATTCAGAAAGAGGCCGGAAAGGCGGGGGCTGCGTCTTCGTAGGAGATATGGGGCGGACCGCGCCACCGGACGCATTCATCGATGGCATCTGTTTCTGACAACGTAATGAGATTCTTTCGGAGCTCTTCGAACCAGGCTGCGCGTGCCGCAGTTCCGCAGAAACTGACCCGCCGGTCGAGCGGTATGGGAGAGATTTCGCGGCTGCTGAATTCGCAGGAGGGGCTGTGCGTGCTCGACATGGGCTCGACCTCGGCCAACAACATCCGCTTTTTTACTGGCAAGGGACACAAGAATTACAGCGAAGATTTGTTGCGATCGTCGCTCGACCCGGCGCTGCGCCCACCGGACAGTGCGGGAAACCCGGTCGTGGACAGCAAGAAATTTCTGGAAGAGAACCTGGTGTATGCGAATGCCCAGTTCGACGTGGTGCTGTGCTGGAACCTGCCGGATTACCTGGAAGAGAGTCTGGTGAAGCCGACCATAGACCGCTTATGGTCGGTGATGAAGCCGGGCGGATACCTGCTGGCTTTTTTTCACACTCGCGACGCCGGCCCGGACTCGATCTGCTATCGCTATCATGTGACCGACACCGACATGCTGGAGATGCAAGAGGTAAAGTTCGCGCCACCCGGACGTCCCGCGTCCGACAGGCAATCTCCGCGACTGCAGCGCGTGTTCAACAACCGGCACATTGAAAACCTTTTCCGCGATTTCGCGTCGATCAAATTTTTCCTGGCGCGAGATGCCATCCGGGAAGTGCTGGTGGTGCGCTAGATCGTGTCGCGTAGACCGCGGTTGGATATGCAGACTGGACAAGTCTTCGCGTGAGCCAGTCGCGCCTTGTGAGCTTGCTGATACGCTTCCATTTCTTCTTTCTGATGCTTCCGCTTGGCCTTCTCCGAAAGCCTGGGCTTGACTTCATTGCGGAAGAGATGAGCGGTCCATGCTGCGTGCGCGCGGGTCTCACGATCTTTCAACTTTTTGTAGGAGGGGCATTCTGACTCGGGCATTGTGCCTTGATGATAGTCGAAAGACCAGGTGTCCATTCCTGTTTTCGGCGATCTCTTGTTAATATGTAGAGTCAGGCATCGGTTCCGCGCGACGTTTTCCCGCCAACCCCGCCAGGTCCGGAAGGAAGCAACGGTAACGGGCTCTTTCGTGTGCAGTGGTTCGCCGGTGCCTGACTTTTTGTTTTTCCCGCGAGATCGCCCAGGTTAGCGCCCAGAAGACGGGCGCGAACCCTTCGACAAGCTCAGGGCAGGCTCTGGGGTACCAAGCCCTTCATCATGACCAAGCGCCTTTACTACGACAGTTCTGAAATTCACGAATTCGATACGTTGGTCGAGGCGATCGCGCCTGCTTCGCCTGAGCAATCGCGTCCGGCGGTCATCCTGCGCGAAACCGCGTTCTATCCGACCAGCGGCGGTCAGGTTCATGACACCGGATGGCTGACGCTTGACGGCGCCGAACGCCTGCGAGTCACGGAAGTTGCGGATGCGGAAGACGGCCGGATCGTCCACTACCTGGAAGCGCCGGCGAAGTTGCCGCCGGCTGGCGCCGCGGCACATGGCAGCATCGATCTGGAACGCCGCCGCGATCACATGCAGCAACATTCGGGACAGCATGTTCTCTCGGCAGCGTTTGTCGAGCTTTACCAAATGCCGACCGTCTCGTTTCACATGGGCGAAGACTATTGCTCGATTGATCTGACGACACCGGCGGTGAGTTCCGCGCAGATTGCCGGAGCCGAGAAGCGCGCGAATCAGATTGTTTTTGAGAACCGTCCGGTGCGGATTCGCTATGTTTCGCGCGCGGAAGCGGAGAAGCTTGGACTGCGCAAACTGCCTCCCGCGGAGTGCGACGAGCTGCGTCTGGTCGAGGTCGCGGATTTCGATGTGTCTGCATGTGGCGGAACCCACGTCAGCGCGAGCGGGCAGATTGGTTCGATCGTTCTTCGGAAAAGCGAAAGGGTACGGCAGGGAACGCGAGTGGAATTTGTCTGCGGCGAGCGCGCAGTTCGCATGGCGCGGCGTGACTACAGCGCTCTCAGCGATGCGGCGGCTTTGTTCTCGGCGCAGCTCTGGGACGTGCCGGAGCAGATCCGCAAGAGTATCGAAGAGAGCAAGCAACTACGCAAGCAAAAGGACGATGCGCTCGATGAACTCGCCGAGCTGATGGCTTTGGCCGCTCTGCATAATCAGCCGGAGACTAACGGGCGGAAGATCGTCGTGCGGGCGTTTTCCGACCGCGACATCAACTTCGCCAAGCTTTTTGCGCAGAAAGTGGCCCGAGCGGCGGCGCCGGCCATCGCGCTGGTGGCGAGCACCGTGGACCCTCCGGGTATGGTTTTCGCGCAGACTCCCGGTGCCGCGAGCGCCGACATGGGCGCGTTGCTCAAGCAAGTGTTGTCGTCCGTCGGAGGGCGCGGCGGTGGCAGCCGCGATTTCGCCCAAGGCGGGGTTCCGGCGGGCTCGACTGCCACCGTTGAGCAGCTTTTGCGCGAGGCAGCGGGTACAATCAGAGCCTGATCCCGGCTGCGCCCGCCATCTTGCGGAAAGGAAGCAATCCGATGGAGCGACGGGCGTCCTCGCCCGTCCGGCAGCGAGGCGGCCGGGCGGGGACGCCCGGCTCTCCACAAAATATTCACTTCGATGCTGGAACCGCGGCTGATACTCGTCAATCTTCTGATCAAGCTGGGCGTGGCCGCAGCCTTGTCGAGCGCGCTGGTGCGCTCCAAGGAATTCAAGAGTTTGATCTTCCGCGAGCAGCGCGCCACCCGGCACAAGATTTATCTCGCGTTGTGGATGGCGATCCCGATCGCACTCGGGGTCTGGATACGATGCAGTGTCAAGAGTTTTCTCGCCGGCGACCTGTCGCTCGAGACCGCGCTGCTGCTGGGCGTGATCGGCGGGCGCTTGTCGGGAGGGCTCGGCGGAGCGCTGCTATCGCTGCCGGCAGCGATGCACGGAGAGTGGGCCGCCATGCCGTTGAATGTGCTCGCTGGAATTATTGCCGGGCAGTTGCGACGGGTCGCGCCCGAACAGGAAGATATCTGGTCGTTCTCGCCGTTCATCGATCTCACCCTCTATCGCATGATTCGCCGCAATCTGCCGCGCCCGCGCGTGTTCGATTGGCAGGTCGCTTT
>Ga0116134_1000292_pt1 | contig 26551 bp, 27 predicted proteins | sample June2015DPH_19_5_FD_89737 | JGI IMG/M metagenome (GOLD analysis project Ga0116134, IMG submission 89737) | Peatland microbial communities from SPRUCE experiment site at the Marcell Experimental Forest, Minnesota, USA - June2015DPH_19_40 | ecosystem: Environmental > Terrestrial > Soil > Wetlands... | reverse complement strand
GCCTTCCTTGTGGCACAGGGCGCAGTGTTTAGTCTCGACCAGGGCTTTGCCATTATCCGCGGAACCGCCTTGAGCCCATGCTGACCCCGCAATTCCCAACGACAGCACTAAAAGGATTGTCACCACTGATTTCATTTTTTCTCCTTATGGTTGGGAACGCACAACCATAAAATTTTACCAAAAAAAAGATTATGCTAATTTCATACATTTGTCCAAAAAAATGTCTAGCTCTAGAATTTTTTGGAGGAAAAACCTTAAGCCCCCTGGCAAACTCGCGGCTGGCGCATCTTCCCTTACGCGTCTTTTGGAAATTCTGACGCTCTGCCATAATGCCAGACCCTGGTATCCTTTACCTCTCGGCAACCGCCACCTCAATTTTGCGAGTACCTCATCGCCCCTCCCCTGCTCCGGCCCCGGGATCGCGGCTGGGACAAAATTAACCTTCCACAAGCGTCGGGAGGGCAGGTTTTTACTTAACTTTTTCCATTGCCAAGGGGTTGCGATTTTTTATATAATTAAGTTGACATTCACGTCGCTTGCCATATATTATTGGGCGGAAAGGAGTTGCGGCTTTTTCTCGAGACTCCACAAGGGGGGGGAAAGCCGGATGTCAACCTTTGCGCAAGGAGGAAGGAGAGTATGCGTTCAAAATTGTTGGTAGGGTTGATGGTGGCTTTGGTGGCGGTATTTTTCATCAGCACCGCCGCAGTGGCGGCGGGCGGCGCCAAGTTGCTCTGCGTCTCCAAGCAGGATCTGAAGGGACAAGAGACTGTCGCCTCGTGCCTGGCGAAGGGGGAGCGCTTCGCGGTAGTAGATCAATACGGCATAGTGCACATTCTGACCCCGGAAGAGGTGGAACTGACCAAGGCCTTCAATCCCAAGGCCTTCGAAACCCGGGCTTTCGGCATGCATTACCAGAAGATGGCTCCGACGCTGGCGCCGCTGCCGGGACCCCCGCCTGAGGCGGGTGGTGGTTGATCCCAACCTCCCTGTCCTTACAGGGAATCCGGCTTAACCGACACTCTTAAAAAAAAGCCCTCAAAGCATGCTTTGAGGGCTTTTGCTTTCGGCCCCGAAGCTCTCTCCCCCAAGATACCAGCACCGCCTAAAGCACGAGGACGCCATGAGAGGATCGGGGCCGCAGTGGCGAGTTGGGCAAACGGTCAGCCTTTATGGCTTCTCCCGGTTTACCCCGAAGATGCAATCGTAAATAACTGCGGGAACTACTCAAGCAGGGTCGAAGGTAAAGGGTCCGGAGCTTAAATCCCCAAGGCTCACCTTCCGGGAGCCGGGGGCTGTGCTTGCCCTCCGGCTGCCGCGGCTCATGATTTCTTCTGGACCGCCCCCGGGGAAGCCTCCTGTACCGGGACCAACAGGTTGTCCCAGCCCTGCCGCTTGGTCAAAATCCCTGAGCCGATGGTGACCACTCCGGTCAAAAACCACTGTTGCCGGCCATCGGGGCGGCTGAGGAGCTGAAAGGTGGCGGCAAATACTTCGGCCTTTTGGGCCTGGGCGCCGGGGTTGACAATGGAGAGGTAGGCTATCCGGGTGTTGGCGGACTCCGGCTGATAAAAGCCATAGAACTCGGCCACCTTGCAATAGCCGGGATTCCAGGTATCCAGGGTGTTCTGGGCCGCGGCCACGCTCAGCGGGGGCGGTGCTGCGAAAGGTGACGCCGTGCATCCGCACCAGAAGGCCATCATAAGGAACAACCCGCAAAGGCCCCGCCAGCCTGAGAGCTTCTTCATGTCCCCGCTCCTCCACATAGATTCCGGTTCTCCCCCCACCCAGGAACCCACCCAGGCCGGGGAAGAGTTAAGTTCCGCCCGCCGCTCATTGCTTGATAAGGCCGGCCTCCCTAAGCCAGTCCACTACTTGCTGACGCGCCTCGGGCCCCTGGGCCGTCAGCCTCCCCTGCGGGCCAAAGATCAGAAAATGGGGAATGGAGTGGAGGCCAAGCTGTTGGGCCAGGGGGGACTGCCAGTCGATCCTGCCCTGCACCTCGGGACGATTGATGTTGAGCTCGATAATCTCCAGGTCCCTCCGCTTCTGCGCCAACTGCTTCAATAAAGGCGCCAGGTACATGCACGGAGGACAAAAGGGGCTGAAAAAGTCGACCAGCGTGACCTTCCCCTGAACCGGCAGGGTCTGGAGAGCCACCGCAGATCCCTCCCGGCCGGCGTTGCCCTCCCGCACCTCACCCGCCAGACCCGGGGCACTCAGGGTTAGAAGGAGAAAAACCCCCAAGAAACTGGCGATTAAGACCAGTCCAAGCCAGCGCCCCCTAGTCCTTAGATAGGTCCTGCCCTCGAGCTTGTCAATCATTTTCCCCGCCCCTCCCCTCGATCACTCAAGTAGAGTCACTTGTTGAGCAGGCGGCTCCGAGGGCCGCCCACATTCTGGAATACCGCCTGAAAGTCACGGAAGAGCCTCTTGTTGTGGCGCACCCGGTGGCATTTCTTCAGGTAACCCTTGGAGTCGGGGTTGTCCGCCAGCAGGTCCAGCCCCTCCCAGCCCTGCCGCCGGGGGTAGGCATAGTAGGGGTAGTCCTTGGGAACCCCACGGATGTAGGTGACCTGGGGCACCAGCCATGCCAACCTGGCCAGGTAGAGGCGGTGCATGCCGTCGTTGATGATCAGGGCCAGGGTGCCGTCGGCCTCGATGGACTCCTCCACGATGGGAGGATAAAGATCGAAGGTCGCCTCCGAACCGTCGTCCTGCCGCACGGTATAGGTGATAAAGCCGTCCAGGTGGAACAGGTCCACCCCCTGCTCGGCCAGACTCCAGCCTACATCCTGGGTCTTGCGGAGCTCCTTGAGCCACAGGTAGTTTTGCGCCGGGTGCAGGGAATCGGTGTGAATCTGCTCCAGGCTGATGAAGGCCTGCTCATAAACCCTAACCTCCGGCCGGTCCATGAGGGGCACCTGGCGGAGGCGGGCGATCAACTCTTCCTGGGAATGGCGCTCGAGGGTGATAATCTCCATTATGGTTGCCTACCGGGAAATCTTACCACTATTCCCCGGCCCTGGGAACAGCGAAGGCAAAAGTCCATAGTAGAAAGGCAAACATGAAATCGTTTTTCCCCGTTTTCACCTTTTACCTTTTGACTTTGGCCCTTGCTCCGGCCAGCCCTCCAGGAAGCAGGATGAGCAGAGGGGCTGGGGGCGGCACCATTCCTTCCCCAGACGCACCAGCAGGCCGTGGTATTCTTGATAAAGCCCCACGTCCGCGGGCAGATGGTCCATGAAGAGTTGGCGCAGGTCCTCGTAGGCGCAGGATTCCGGCGCCAATTGGTGCCGGCTCAAGATGCGGAAAGTATAGGCGTCCACCACAAAGGTGGGCTTCTCCAGGGCATAGAGGAGAATGCTGTCTGCGGTTTCCGGGCCGACGCCCTTGACCGACAAAAGTTTGGGCCGCAACTTTTCCAGGGAGTCTCGCATCATCAGCTTGAGGGAACCCTGATATTCTTCCTGGAGAAAGGTCAAAAAACTCTTGACCCGCCGGGCCTTGAGATTGTAATAGCCCGAGGGCCGAATGAGTTCGGCCAGCTCCGCTTCAGGCAGGGCCGTCAAGGCTGCCGCGGTCAAGCGGTCTTCCGCCTTAAGGCGCGCCATCACCTTGGCCACATTGTTCCAGTTGGTATTCTGGGTCAGGATGGCACCCAGCGCCACCTCAAAGGGCGTCTCTCCGGGCCACCAACCCTGGGGGCCGAAGGCCTGATACAATCTCTCGTAAAGCTCCCGCAACAATTTGCCCGTCCTGGCGGTGGTCATGGGTCTCCTCGAACTGGGAAGCCCCGGCGGGTGGATGTGGCCCCAGCCGGAGTCTGGCCTCTATTTTAGCATTTTTTTTGGCCGGGGCCTGTGATAGAATGCCCAAATTGCTGGCTGCCGCGGAAAATTCCAGGGGCGCCGCCCAGCCGGGGCGAAGACCGCTCCGTGGCAGGCGGATTTTGACTCCCCATCTCGACCTGCTTGACAACAGGACCGAATCTTGAGCAAACGCGTCGTTTTCAAACCATATGATCTAGTCGTGGAGGTGCCGGAGGGCGAGAATCTGTTGCGGATCGCCGTGCAGGCGGGGGTGCACATCAACGCCTCCTGCGGCGGCGAAGGCGTCTGCGGCAAGTGCCGCATCCTCCTGGAAGAAGGAGAACTGGACAGCCTTCCCTCCGGGCTGCTGAGCGACGCAGAATGGAACCTGGGCTACCGCCAGGCCTGCCAGTCCCGGGTGCTCTCCGACGTGGTGGTGCGCATCCCCCCGGAATCCCTCCTGGATCGCCACACCCTGACCCGGCGCCCGGGCGGCATCGGTCTCAGGCCCAGTCCCATAGACCTGGCGGCCTTGAGGGCCGAGGGCCTCTATAACCCTGCCTTCAAAAAGAGATTCGTGGAGCTGGCGCCCCCCACCCTGGGGGATAATACCAATGACCTGGCCCGCCTGGAGCAGGGCCTGGGACGGCAGCACGCGGTGGAAAGCTTTACCCTGGACTTTTTCCTGCTGCGCAAGCTGGCCCGGGTGATGCGCCAGGAAGACTTCCGGGTCACCGCCACCCTCGATTTCTCCCGGCGCCGCTACCGCTCCCCCTTCCTGTTGAACGTCGAGGCCGGCAACACCACCCAGCGCCACTTCGCGGTGGCGGTAGACATCGGCACCACCACCGTCTGGGTGCAGCTCCTGGACCTGGCTAACGGGGCGATCTTGGGCCAGGCCGCTGATTATAATGCCCAGATGAGTTACGGAGATGATGTCATCTCCCGCATCGTCTTTTGCCAGAAAGAGCAGGGGCTGCAAAAACTGCAGAAATCGGTGGTGGCCACCGTCAACCAGGTGATGCACCGGCTGCTGAAGCAGCATAATCTGTCGGTGGAGGAGATCTCCCATATCACCGTAGCCGGCAACACCACCATGACCCACCTCTTTTATGGCATCGATCCCAAATACATCCGCCTGTCGCCTTACATCCCCACTGCCGGCAGCATTCCCCTGGTCCGGGCCCGGGACCTGGGGCTGGAAGTGCCTGAGCACGTCTTCATCTTCTGCGTCAGTTCGGTGTCCAGCTACGTGGGCGGCGACATCGTCTCCGGGATCCTGGCCTCCGGGATCTACAAGGACCCCAAGCTTACCCTGTTCATCGATATCGGCACCAACGGCGAAATCGTCATCGGCAACCAGGCGTGGTTGGCCTGCGCCGCCTGCTCCGCGGGGCCGGCCTTCGAAGGAGGCGGCATCAAGTTCGGAATGCGGGCCAGCGCCGGGGCCATCGAAGACGTGATCATCAATCCTGAAACCTTTGAACCCACCCTGATCACCATCGACATGGTGAAGCCCAAGGGCATCGCCGGCTCCGGCCTGATCAACCTGCTGGCCGCCATGATGGAGGCGGACCTCGTCTCGCCCAACGGCAAGCTCCGGGAAGACCTGGACACCCCCCGCATCCGCATGGGGGACAGCGGCCGGGAGTACGTCCTGGTCTTCGCCTCCGAGACCCAAAGCGGCCAGGACCTAACCATCAGTGAGGCGGACATCGACAACCTGATGCGGGCCAAAGGGGCCATGTTCGCCGGCTACCTCACCCTGCTGGAAAGCGTCGGGCTCAAGCTCCAGGACCTGGAGCAGGTGATCCTGGCCGGGGCCTTCGGCAACTTCATCAACATCGAAAACTCCATTGCCATCGGCCTGCTGCCGGACCTGCCCCGGGAGCGCTTCCAGTTCGTGGGCAACGCCTCTCTCCAGGGCGCCTCCTTGCTGGCCTTCTCCCGGGAATTGTTGGCTGAGGAGGTCCGGGTGGCGAATATGATGACCAACTTCGAACTTTCCGAAACCCCGGGCTACATGAACCAGTATATCGCCGCTCTCTTCCTGCCCCATACCCAGATGGAACTATTCCCCACGGTCACCGAACGGCTCCAGGGGGCCAAGGGCTGACCCGGCCAGGTCCGGCCCCGCACAAGGCAGTGGGTCTTGGTAGGGGCGGGTTTAAAACCCGCCCTTGCGAAAGCGTCGCCGGGGACTCGCTCTGGCGGCGCAACGGCTGGCTGGACTTCTTAATAATTTCCTGTTGCAAATCCCGTTTTCCCATGGCAGAATAGGCCACTTTCGCCCGTCAGAGGAAAACTCCCGGCTGGCGTTTAGTTTTGTCTGGTTAGTAATTAACAAAAATGTTGACAAAATTGGAGGGTGAATGGCTAATCCCATAAATTCAGGTGATACGGCCTGGGTCCTGGTGTGCTGCTCCCTGGTGCTGCTGATGACCCCGGCCCTGGCCCTGTTTTACGGGGGCATGGTGCGGCGGAAAAACGTCCTTTCCACCCTGACCCTGAGCTTCGCCTTCATGCTCCTGGTGGGAGTCCAGTGGGTGCTGTACGGTTACTCCCTGGCCTTTGGGCGGGATATCGGGGGAATCATCGGCGGCCTCAACTACCTGGGATTGGCCGGGGTGGGCGCGGCCCCCAATCCCGATTACGCCAAGACCATCCCCCAGGGGCTCTTCGCCGCCTTCCAAATGATGTTCGCGGTGATCACTCCGGCCCTGATCACCGGGGCCTTCGTGGAGCGGGTGCGTTTCAAGTCCTTCCTGCTTTTTGGCCTCATCTGGGTCACCCTGGTCTATGACCCCCTGGCCCACTGGGTCTGGGGCCACGGCGGCTGGCTCAATTCACTGGGAGTCCTGGACTTCGCCGGCGGTACGGTGGTGCACGTGGCGGCGGGTTATTCGGCCCTGGCCTTCGCCCTGGTCATCGGCCCCCGCAAGGGGTTCGGCAAGTTTCCCATGGAGCCCCACAACATCACCCTCACCATCCTGGGAGCCGGGCTCCTGTGGGTGGGCTGGTTCGGGTTCAATGCCGGCAGCGCCCTGGCGGCCAACGGGGTGGCGGTGAACGCCCTGTTGACCACCAACACCTCGGCGGCCACTGCGGGTTTGGTCTGGATGATCCTGGGATGGCTGGATGGCCGGCCCAGCCCCTTGGGGATCGCCACCGGCATGGTGGTGGGCCTGGCCGCGGTGACCCCGGCTGCGGGGTTTGTGACCCCCCGGGCCGCCCTGGTCATCGGCGCAGTGGCGGCGCCTCTCTGCTACTATGCCATCCGCTTCCGCCAAAACCGTTCCTGGGATGAATCCATGGACGTCTGGGCCTGCCACGGCATGGCCAGCAGTTGGGGAATGATCGCCACCGGGCTCTTTGCCACCCTGGAGGTGAACGCGGCCGGGGCCAACGGCCTGTTCTTCGGAAACCCGGGCCAACTGGCTTTGCAGGCCCTGGCTACGGTAGTCACCATGGCCTTCGCCTTCGGGATGACCTTTGTGATAGCCAAAATCCTGGATATGAGCATCGGCCTCAAGGTCACCCCCATGGAAGAGGAGGTGGGCCTGGATATCAGCACCCACGGCGAGCGGGCCTATTCTTAAGAGCCTTCATGCATATCTTCTGCCACCTTTTCTCTTTTTGGCGCAAGTTCTGGATATTCTTGTGAAATAACTTTTCCGATATTGGCCGTAATTTCTTTGTTTCCTTCTAAGGGGCTTGATAATAAGAAGTCTGCAAAAGCATATGAATCCCCAGTCCTTGCTGCAATATAACCTTCTACCGCTCCTAACTTCCCATATGCGTAAAATCGGTATCCCTTGGGTTTTCCCCCAAGCTCTTGAATGTAAATCCCATATCGTTTCCCCATTTCGTCTTTACCGCCAAATAGCAGATGGATAATTTTTTTCTTTTCCTCAAAGGGTAATTTTTCAAAAGGCACACCTGACCTTAAATAATCTTCCTTTTGCCTCAGGATAAGCTTTGCCCACATCCCCCGCTCAGTCTCTATTTCCTTATCAGTAGGCAATGAATTTAATCGTAATAGAATTGAATCAATTTCTTCCTTTATATTTGTGGCTTTATCCTCTAAATCATTCCATTCTGGTTTAATTCTCTTTCTGATTTTGATACCATCATCTTCATCTTCACATTCTTTTAGCATCGAAAGTAAGTTTTTAATTCTTTTCTCGGTAGCTTTAAGTTCACCTTGTTTAGATTTAAGCTTTATCCTAAGGTCTTCTGCCACCTTCCCAAGTGGGTTTCCATTAAAAACAGCCTCCCGCAAACTTGCTTTTCTGCCAAGCACCGAAAGTAATTCATCTAAGACAGCTTTTTCCAGTGCATCGGCATTTACGTGGTATCTACGTTTGCAACCTTGGTAGGGTTTATAGTACCTTGTTCCTTTTTTATTTGATGTTCCAGTTAAGGCGAAGCCGCTATCCGTATCGAAAATTAAACGTGAGAAAAGGTATTGATGTTTTTGCGTCTTATGGTCATAAGTTCTACGGGCTTCACATTTCCTCCTAATTGCAATAATTGTCTCCTTGGAAAGAAGGGGAGGAATGTTTAATGTATGTGTTTCATCAATATTAAAGTCTTCATCTTTAAAATGAATAGACCAATTATCCCCGGAACGATAGCATACTATTTTATGAAGATTTGGGCCATTCATCCCAAATCGTTCGCCAAGCTGTTTCCATGAGTAATTCTCTTCAAGGTAGAGTCTGGCAGCTTCATTTATTATGGCTTGCTTCTTTTCGTCAATTTCCCAAGCCAGAGTGACCTTATTCCAAATCCGGCCAAAGGGCTTCTTTCCACAAGAAGGGCGGCCATCTTTAGCCCGTTTAACTCGGTTAATGGCCGACTTATACTTTTGCTGTTTTGCAAAGAATTCTTGAATTTCAACACCCATACCAAGGATAAGGCAGGAATTTGGATTATATAAGTTATGCTCCATGGTTCCTTCAAAAAATCTTATCCCCAAATTCTGTAAAATCTTTGTATATTGTTTTGATTTCGCATTATCCCGTGACCATCTTGATAAATCCGCAACCATGATTGCGTTAAATTTCTTTTCCTTAGCGTCCTGCATTAGCTGTTCTAAGATTTTGCGCTCATAGTTTTGTGTGGCATGTTCATGTCCCTCATACCATTTGTAAATTCTGCCATTAAAACTTTGTATCGCCTGGAGAAGTTGCTCCTTTTGGGTTCGCAAGCTTTCACCTTGTTTAGCCTGTTGCTCTGTTGATACACGAATTAGAGGGGCAAACAACAAGCTTGTATTATCTTCCTGTTTCATTAAAATATCCCCTTAAATTAAGCAATTGTTGACGTAGTTTAAGGTTATGTTGATTCTGATTCGCCTTCTTTCAGAGGAAACCTCTTTGCATTCGTAAGGTATTCTTCTAAATCATCTTCATCAACAAGTATTCTTTTTCCCAACTTTATGACTGGGAAGGGAACGTTGCCACGGTTAACCCAACTTCTGAAAGTCCCCTGACTGATACGTAAAACCTTTGAGACTTCTTCTACTGTCAGATACTTCTTGTTTAGTATAGATTTGTCTTGCAAGGCGTTAGCCAAATCCTTAAGTGGGGTTTCCCTATCTGATTGACCAAGCTTATCACCTAACATTTCTATAAGCTCGCCATTAGAATGTTTTTTATAGTTGTCGGATACCATTGATTTTTACCCCTCTTAGTTCTAATACCACGGGTCTTAAATTTCTCTCCAATAGCCTGCAAAGTGTACCCCCTTCCTCTTAATTCCTTTGCTAATTTGATAACCTCTTGTTCAGGCAAGAACGGAATTAACTCGCTACCTTCTATCTTGTAGCCGAACGGGATATGACCCACGTGCTCACCGTTTTCAATTTTCCATTTCAATGCATCACTTGTTCTCTCTCCTATTATACCCCGTTCCATTTCAGCAATTCCCGCTATGAGGGTGAAAAAAAACCTTCCCAAAGGGGACTTAGTATCTAATCTCTCATTGATGCTATGGAATCCAACCCCACACTTATCAAGCTCGCTTGTCACCTCCAAGGCGTCTATAGTTGACCTGAATGCCCTATCAAGCTTGTATACCACGATTGCCCCAATTTCCTTATTCCGGGCCAGATGAAGAATTTTATTTATTCCTGGCCGATTCAGGTTCTTTGCAGATAGGCCAGCATCGGTAAAAATCTCCAAAAGCTCAAAATCGTTTAGCTCACAGTAAGCTTTAATCTTGGCTTCTTGGTTTTCCAGGCTAACACCTTCCCTGGCCTGTTCCTCAGTTGATACCCTAACATACCCCACAGCTTTTTTCATCTAATTTGCTCCTTGACCTTTTTTCTCTGTATATATGTCTGTTTGCGTTGCATGTCAAGCTTTTTGTATAGAAACCGAACGGTTTTTATAAATTAACTGGTTTCGGTGCTAAAATGGATAACCCCCAATCTTCTAAAGAGACAGATTACCATCAAAATTATCTATGAAGACAGCGACGCCCTGTGGTAAAATTCATATTGAGGTGGATAATATGTCTGAAAAATGGGCTGTAGCCTTTGAATGTGACCTCAGCAAAGGGGTATGTGTACTGGCAAAGAAAAATGCCGGGGAGGGTGAGGTTGCCCTGTTTGACTCCAAGGAAGAAGCGGAAGAATGAGTCAACTCAAGTGGAGAGATAGATTCAGAGCTATGGGATATAAACTATGTGAAATTTGACGTTTAAGTGAGAGTACAGCTTCGCAGCTAACTTGCTGGGATTGTGGACTTTTTTTTAGGAAAAGCAGTAAAAACAACCTGGGTAATGAGGGAATTATGGGAACCATAATCGAAAACTTAAAGACTCTGAACGCAAGGGAACGATTCTATGTTATTAGATATGCGTTGGGCATCACAGAATTTAAATTGGATACGAAGTTTCGTGAACAACTTGATAAGTTGTTAGAATTAAGAATTCATCGTGATGCCTTTGTAGCAATGGATTATACTATTGATTGGGTATACGCAAGCTTGAAATGGGCAAAGGGTGAACAAGACGTTTACGATAAAGCTGATATGGTACAATTGAATGAAAAAGGGCATGATATTGACTTGTTAGTTGCATATGAGGATGATGTGAATGATAAGTTAACGCACATTATTTTTATTGAAGCTAAAGGTGTGACACCATGGAAAACTGCCGAGATGAAACCAAAGGTTGAACGACTGAAACTTTTGTTTCATGATAATAGGGAGCAAGCTGTCCCTCATTTGGTTCTCTTATCACCTAATCAGCCAACGCAATTAGACAAAAAAATACTTGCCTCATGGATGCTTAAAAATAACGGAGATTATTCATGGATGAAGCTTGATATCCAACCGGGATTGAAGGGTGTAATGCGCTGCGGCGGCGAAAAAAATGAAAGTAATTGCAACGGCAATTGCTGGAGATTATACGATAGGCAATATTAGATATGTGCGACCTGAGCAAAGGGGTGTGTGTCCTGGCAAGGAAAGACGCCGGAGAAGGTGAGGTTGGGGAGAAGTCTCCGGTCACCCGAAGGGTAGGTGGACTACAGTTCAGAAGATTAAGCCAGGGGATTATCTTCTGGCCTATCTGACTAAAATTTCTCGTCTTGTGGGAATCTTGGAAGTGGTTTCAGACCCCTACTATTATGACGATGACAAAAATCGAATTTGGTAAGATGGTATATACCCTTGCCGTCTAAGAGTAAAAATCATAACAAGTCTTACTCCGCTGAATTGGAACGGCTGTTTCCGGGATAAAAGGAGGAAATAAGATGTTAAAGAAAGTGATTATGTTATTGGGAATTTTGTTAATGGGTTGGGCATCAGTTTCTTATTGTCAGAACGTTGGTGAGAATGCTGGGATAATAACTTATCCGCCAGAGAATACGGAAATGAATATATTTGTGCAACTTGTAGCTAAAGCGTGTTATACTCAGTTGGATACCTTTTTAGCTGCTTTGAAAAAACCTAAGGAAGCGGGTTATCAAATTACGTTTACTAAGTTTAAAAGAACGAATAAGTATAAACGTAATCTTGGGGGGGAAGATTATTCTGTGATTGAGTATGGCTCCACTTTAGAGTGTTTTTATCCAAATGATAAACCCCCATTCACACGAGTAATTTCATTTACTAGTTTTACGGTAGCATATATTCAGCGTGGTAATTCTTGGTACGGGAGTGTTATTGCTGGGGATGTTAAGGATTCAACGGGTTCAATTACGAACGTGTATGGGAGGTATTAATGGATTGTAATTGTTGGGAATGTGAGCATAAAAGGGAGCTTTGGCTTAATAAGTTTGAGAAGTTGTGGGAATTGACAATATTTGGTTCAGGAATTTGAAAAACTGGATGGAAACTTAACAGCTCTTCATATCTCTGCTGGCAGCCCTGCTCGTCTTCATGATACCGCAAGATGATTCCCTTATCCCACAAATAGGAAGGCGATGTCAATAGGTTTGCAAGAGGCTCAGACGTGAGAAATCCGGGTGGGGTTTTAACCTTCCCCTTAGGCATAATTTTTATACTGTAAATCGCACTTAAAACGCTCAGAATGGCACGATTTGATGAAGGGCAAGGGCAAGGGTAGGAGGGAAAACCATTGAAAGCTGACCTGAAAAGTGGTTTAATAATATTAGGAAGTGTCTTCCGCCAAGATGCACAATCTATCTTCCTTCAGATATGAGTATCTCTTAAAACCTATAATAACGACAAAGCCGTACTTGGAATTGACAATGTGATGAAGCAGTACAAAAGATTAAACTATTCTGAAATGAAAAGAAGGATATTAAACCTTCAACAGCTTTCTAAACGCAACGCAGAGCCTGGAGAATATCTGCCCATATTAAAATTGATGTTTACTAAGATGCCTCTACATGGAACAACAATAAAAAATGATTTTATATACCATGCCAGAATGAATCTTAATGGAAAGCTATTTGACAATCTTGGCGAACTAAAGTATCCGTTAAAAGAGGATATTAAAGCTAAAGGTCGGCTAAACGACATTGGTGAAAATATCCTATATGTAGCCCTTGGTGAGCTTGAAACATTAATTGAGGTTGCGATACAATTTAATAAGCTATTTACAATATCAACAATTAGGCATAATCTTAAAGAAGGCATTTTCATTCCACTTGGAATAATAGACAGAGAATATAGCGTTATTCCACAATCAAAAAGAGAAGAACTATTAATAACTTATCTGAATTCCGAAATCACAAAAATCGTATCAAATCCTATTGAATATAATTCAACAATAGCCATATCACATTTTATCCTAAATCAACCTGTAAAAAATTATAAGTTAGGAAGGCTTGCTGGTATAATCTATCCAAGCGTGAAAAGCAAAACGATGACAAATGTAAGAACAAATAATATTGCAATTCCGCCTGAGATATTCGATTTATGCTTTGTTATTGAGAGAGTTAATGTATACTGTCTTACATATGAAAGCACTCATTATCAATTAAACGAAGTAAATAAGGTGATTCAAATTAATAGTGATGGGACATTAAAATGGTTTTATGATTTCGCTGAGATGAAAGATAGGATTTCAAAGGGTCTTCTTGTGGAAAGGGGAACATGTAATAATCTTATAGGCGTGGAGAAATACATATAACCATATATCCATAAGCACCTTTCACCTTTTTAGAAAATGGAGTAAATCAATCACACAAGATATACTGCAATAACAGTAGCCAACTTCGAAAAGCTTAAAGCTTATCGGAATCTCCTTTATCTTTCGCACGATAAAATAGTTTTAGGAGATTTTTGTCCATACCTAAACCTCTAAGCTCAGCAAATTTTAATTCAATTATAGTTGTTGCAAAAATCCAAGTAGTTTCATAATCATTGGTTAGGGAATCCTTTCTTTCATTATCAAGTGGAGGTTGACCATATTTTTCAATCAACATTTTCTTTAGGTCATCAAAATTAGATAAGGATACCCTTTTGTCCAAGAGAGTTATGTTTATTCTTTTTAGAACTCTACTATAATCATCCATCACAAATCTAACGCTAAACGGTAGGCCATTTAAATAAAAATTATTTATTCCAACGGAAGCATAAACGTTATCGTCGTACTTTTCACCTTTATCGAGTCGTATGGCCTCCCCTTTAAATGCCTCAAGTATCTGTGATTCTGTCATCCCCCACCGGGCTTGCCTCCAACCCTCAACATCCTTTGGGGGTTCTGCGACCGCTAATGAGACAGACAGAATAACCAGTCCTATTGCCGCCAAAAGAATCTTCTTCCCAAGCAATGTAGATACCCAAGTAGGCTTTCCCTTTGTCTCCTTTGATAATTTTGGTTCTAATATGCCCGAATGGACACATAAAGCAATCAGGGTTTTCCTGAATTTGGCATGGGGAATTGATTAGATTTGGAAAAGAGGTAAGAAAGCCTGTGGGGCTTTCCATTCCCATGTAACCCCATCCGATGATTTCCACATCTGTCAATTTCACGGCCTGGGTTCGAAAATCTACGCAATTGTTATAACCAAAATAGCCTTATAATTCTGCAAATGGCCCGTTTGGGTTCGGGGAAGGGTAATTGGTTAAGTTAAGGGGAAGCTCGCCAAATTCGCCGGTTAAACGTGCATTCACTATAGCGATAAGGTAACTTTGCAACCTCAGATTACGGAATAAGATTTTCAAGCTACGGTGTAATGGGATAAGTGACTATTATTATTAGAAAAGAGTCCTTTTGTCACCAACCGTCTCAAATCACCAAATTAAGCAGGCAAAGGTCAACATTTAGAACAACTTACCCTTCCCCCACCCCCTCATTAGAAAGGAATGCCTCATTGCGTTAGTTAGCTGGCAACGATATGATTACAATTGCTAAAATACAAAATATATTTTGATATGAGAACAATCTATGATAGTATGCAATGAAGATAACATAGCATAATCAACAAGTTGTTGGTCTGCATTGTGCTAATACGACAGTTTGTGATTACAGTTTGACCTTTTGGTTCCTTTTTATAGGAAACAAAGTCGTTCACCATATTATCAATATTTACATCACAATGAATCAGGCATGACATAGTGTTTACCAGTGATAGGAATGAAAGATGTCTTTGATAGCTTACTCATAAATGCATTTGTAAGTAGTTCATGTTCAACTATAAACCTCCAATAATTAGGTACACCCCTATCTTTATCTTTTAGTCTTTCAACCTGCTTGATGAATTCAAAGTCATGTTCCCTATGAGTAATACCACGAACCCATTGTGCAATATGTTTCTCAAATAACCTCCCACCCCATGGCCTTCTCAGATTAGCTCGTTTAATTTCCTGTTTGTTCTTTTTTACAAAGTAGTTTGTTAGCATTCTTGAGTCAATATAGGCGAATATGAAAAATTTCTTCAAATCTATGCCATCTATATTGCTTAAAGGTAGTGACAGCCCTAACCGACTTATTATTTTCCGTTTTAGTAAAAGCTCCATTCTGACAAACTCAGGATTATCAAATGGCTTAGGATAAGTCCTTGTACCTTTAGTGGCTTTCCTAATATCTGTTGTATAGAATGTGTCCTTGATATTGAATGACTTTTGTTTTTGGTGTCTGAGATACAAGTGTTTGTTGAGGAATTCATTAAAGTCTTGAAGGTCTCTTGTGTAAAAATCAAAGGATAGCTCAACTTGACTTAATTTGTGAAAGATAGAAAACTTATTGAAATAACCATGAAATAAGTCTAATACCTCTTTGCTTGGGTCATGAATCTTTATTACTGTTGTAGGTATCAAATTACCTTCAAACCTCATATCATAGAACAATTGAATACAAATATTTTTATCTTGATACTCCTTATTCCTTCTAAATTTACCTCTTACATGAAAATTAGTTTTTGAAAGAATGAAACCATTTACATTTAATAGGTCACAAATTGGCGTATGATACCTTAGGTGAATATCTGAAAGGGTTAGCCAATCTATACTGGTCTTAAGGGTAAAATCAGGAATGTAAGAATCGTCTATATTATTATAGTGAGTTGGGGGATTAAATACTTCAAGTGTCATAACGTGTTAAATTTCCATCACATTTGAGATTGAATACATATTAATGGAAAAAGGCTAACGTGAAAGCTTGACATGGAACGCAAAGGGACATATTAATGGAAAAAGGCCAACGTGTACACATATTTTTTTGGTTAGGGAATGGGTGCAAGGATTTTCTTTGTTCTATCTGCGGTGAAACTGTCTTGCGTATACTTCCCCGTTCAGCATAAAGGGGATTGGTTTTGAAGGTGGAAGAACATATGCAAGGGAGCGGTCAGCCAAATTACCGTTTCTTCTATAGATCCTCAATAAGAGAGAACCGAAAATGCTAAAAAAGATCGAAGCCATCATTCGGGAAGACAAGCTCAACGATGTCAAGGAAGCCTTGAAGGAAATGGGCATCGTGGGCCTGAACCTCTTCGAAATTCGCGGCCACGGCCGCCAGGGAGGCATCAGCCTGACGGGCCGTACAGGCAGCTACCGGGTCGATTTGCTGCCCAAGATCCAGATCAACATCGTCTTGAGCGAACACAACCTGGAAGATACCATTCAGACCATCCTCAGGTCCGCCTATACCGGCATGGCCGGCGACGGCCTGATCTTCGTCTACCCGGTGGAGGAAGTGATCCGCATCCGCACCCGGGAGCGGGGGCACGACGCGGTGATGTATCCCGGGGACATTGACGAAAGGAAGGAGGTCACCGCCAAATAGTTTCCCCCCTTCATTCCGGCCATCCCCCTTCTGGCAGGGTGGTGGGGCGGCCTCCCTAAACTATTGCATTTCTGGTTTTTCCATGACAAAATAAATTGATTTCTCGCGGCCAGGGAGGCTATCCTTCCTGGCCTGCATTTCGCTGGGGCGTCTCCCCGGCCTTTTGGGGCAAGAGACCTATGTCAACCGAAGCGGTGATCTTCGCCTGTCAGCAAGCGGTGCCGGACCCGGAGGCCCTGCTGGTCTCCTTGGGCAAGGGGGGAGACCGGTGGCGGGTGCTTTCGGAGCCTTGCAGCAGTAAAGTGGAGGCCTTTCAGTTGCTCCGCGCCTTGGGAACTCCGGTGGACCTGGTATGGGTCATCGGCTGCGATAAGACCCTCTGCCGCTACCAGGATGGCAGCCGCCGCCTGGAAGGCCGGGTGCAATATTCCCAGGGTTATCTGGAAGAAATCGGGCTGGAGTCGGGGCGGCTGGGCTATTCCCTGGTCACCCCGGGCGATGCCGCGGCCCTGGCCGGGATCGTCAAGGAAGTTAAGGCCCGTCTGCAGGCCCTGGGGCCAAGCCCCCTCAAGGCCAAGGTTTAGGACTAATGCTGTTCATTTAAGGACCAGGAGCCGACGCGCAGTCATTTCCTTTGTCATTCTGAGGGAGTCGGGGGCGGCCACAGAATTTCTAAATACGAGATGCTTCGCTTCGCTCAGCATGACAAAAAAATGTGGGGTGGGCACTGCCCACCAATCCCATAGAAAAGAACCGCTTAAGTGAACCTTATTTTATTAAACTGTCTCATTTAGGAGAACTAGGGTTGCCTGCCAAATATCACATCCACATGCGCCGGGTGCCGCCCCGTTTCACCCCTCTGGCCAAAAGCACCGTGATGGACTGGGGCGAGGGCTGTCTCCGCTGCGCCCGCTGCGTCAAGGAAGACTGTCCGGTGGACGCTTACCGGAAGCGGGGTTTCGACCGGCAGCAGCTGGTGGACACCATCGATCAGGTCTGCCGCGACTGTTACCGCTGCGTCCAGGGTTGTCCCCGGGGGCTAGTCTTCAAGGCCATGAACCCCCAATACCGGCAGATGGGGGACGACTATTGGACCCCGGAGATCATCGCGGTCACCTGGAGCCAGGCGGAAACCGGCAAGATCCCCGTTTCCGGAGCGGGCTATGGCGGGCCCTTTTCCGGGGAGGGCTTCGACTCCTGCTGGACCGACATGTCGGAGATCGTCCGGCCCACCCGGGATGGCATCCACGGCCGGGAATATATCAGCACCTCCATCGACCTGGGCCGCAAACCCATGTTTCTGGCCTTCAACGAACAACAGGAGATGCTGATCACCCCACCTCGCCTTTTGGAAATCCCTTTACCGGTGGTGCTGGCGGAACCATCCCGGAGCGCCGACCCGGCGCGGCTGCGTCAGATCATGGTGGCGGCCGCCCAAAACCTGGGCACCCTGGCGCTCTTGCACCGGAAAGACATCGGCGCCGACCTGGCCCCGGCCGCCTCTCGCCTGGTGCCCATCCTGTCGGCCAGAGAGCCTCTGAAGCAGGATGCGCCGCTGCTCAGCCAGGTGCCCGCGGTGGAGATCCCGGACCATCCCGGGGTAATGGCCCAAATGGAGGCCATCAAGAAACGCTTCCCCCAATTGCTCGTCTGGATCAGGGTGCCGGCCGACGGCCAGGCCGCGGCGCGAGTGGCGGCCTTAGCCGCGGCGGGGGCCGAGGTTTTGCACCTGGCCGGCTCCGACAAGGCCCGGGGCCTCAAGGACGCCGGAACCGCGCACCTGAAGGACCTGGTGCGCGGCTGCCACCTGAAGCTGGTGGAAGACCGGTTGCGGGACGCCGTCACCTTGCTGGTCAGCGGCGGCATCGCTTTGGCGGAGCACGTGGCTAAGGTTATCATCGCCGGCGCCGATGGGGTGATGGCCGACCTCTCCCTGCTCCTGGCCCTGGAATGCCGGCTGTGCCCCGAGTGTCCCGGCGGCGCTGATAAGAAGAACCAACAGCCCTGCCCCATCGACCTGGGGAGCCTCAGCGTCCCGCGGGGGGCCCAGCGGATGGTCAACCTCCTGGGCGCCTGGAACAACCAGCTTCTGGAGGTCCTGGGCGCCATGGGCATGCGGGAGGTGCGCCGTCTGCGAGGGGAAGTGGGCCGGGCCATGTTCAAGGAGGACCTGGATAGAGAAATCTTTGCCCCGCTCTTCGCCCGGCCGGAGGGTGAAACCAGGAGGGTCGGCGAATAGAAGGAGTTACCCGTAGGGCGGCCGTCCCTGGCCGCCTCTAAATGGCGGGCACGGAGGCCCGCCCCACCGAACCGATAACCGGTTTTCGGCGAAAGGCGAACGCAGGCTAAAACCTGCGGCTACCACTTAAAAGCAAATGAACGCCAAACCACCCCGTGGCCGGTTCAAAGTTCAAAGTTAAATCGACTAAAATCAGAAAAAGACTAAAAAATGGCGCAAGCGAAGAAAAAAACGGTTCCCATCATTCCCCTGGAATCCTGGAGCGAAGACGGGCCCTGGCAGCCGATTCCCACCCCGTCCCGCTTCCGCACCCCCTTGAGCAAGTACCTGGTGGGGCGTGACGAATCCGCCTGCATCAAGTGCGGCGGCTGCGTCGAAGCCTGCCCCTATGGGGTTCACACCAAGTCCGGCGGCTACTTGCGGCGTCCCCGAAATTACCTCTGCCTGGGATTTGCCTGCCGGGAGAAGGAATTTTTCTGCGTGGCCAAATGCCCGGCCAAGGCCCTGCGGCTCAGCCTCCACCCGGTGTACGGCACCCTGGGGGACCGGCGCTGGCCTGCGGATTTGCTCCTCAGCACCTGGTGGCAGGCGGAATGGGGCAACCTCCCCTATACCGACCTCGAATATCGCCTGGGAGACTCCGGCGGCGGCTTCGATAAACTGCGTTTTCTCTTTCCCAAGCACCATTCGGACTTCAAGCTGACCGAGGACGACATCTCCTTGGAGGTGGAGCTGAACCGGCGGGGAGATGGCCGGCCCCAGGTGCGGCTGGCAGTGCCCTGGTACGGCGGCGGCATGTCCTTCGGCTCGGTGAGCATCAATACCATTCTGTCCCGGATTCGGGCGGCGATCCGCTTTAACACCATGGTATCCACCGGCGAGGGCGGCTTTCCCGAAGAACTCTACCCTTATAGTGACAATATCGTCACCCAGGTGGCCACCGGCCTCTTCGGGGTCCGGGAAGACACCATCCAGCGGGTGCGCATGGTGGAGTTCAAATACGCCCAGGGGGCCAAGCCCGGATTGGGCGGCCATCTGCTGGGGGACAAGGTGACCCCCGCGGTGGCCCGCATGCGGGAGTCGGTGACCGGCAGCTCCCTGTTCTCCCCCTTTCCCTTCCACAGCGTCTATTCCGTGGAAGATCACAAGAAACACATCGACTGGATCAAGGAGATCAATCCCCGGGCCCTGGTGTCGGTGAAGGTCTCCACCCCCACCGACGTGGACATGGTGGCGGTGGGGAGCTATTACGCCGGCGCCCATGTGGTCCAGTTGGACGGCAGCTATGGCGGCACCGGGGCCGCGCCGGATATTGCCAAGAAGAACATCGCCATGCCGGTGGAATATGCCATTCCCAAGGTGCACCAGTTCCTCAAGGCCGAGGGCATCCGGGACCAGGTGACCCTGATTGCCTCCGGCGGCATCCGCAGCGCCTTCGATGTGGCCAAGGCCATCGCCCTGGGGGCCGATGGAGTCCAGATCGGCACCGCCGACCTGGTGGCCCTGGAGTGCCTGCGTTGCCATAACTGCGAATCCGGCCGCGGCTGCGCCCGCGGCATCGCCACCACCGACCCGGAACTGGTGGACCTGATGACCATCGATTGGGGGAGCAACCGGATCAGCAATATGTACTACTCCTGGAGCAAGATTCTGAAGGAAATCCTGCGGCGGCTGGGCCTCAAGAGCATCCGGGAGTTGGTGGGCCGCACCGACACCCTGGCCCACCTCGACTATTTCGACCGCCCGGTGGATGATGATTTGCGGCGTTAAGAGTTCAAAGTTCAAGGTTCAAAGTTCAAAGTTAACGGCTCTGTTTGATTAAAGAATTAAAGCAAGGCGAAACTTTACCAATGCCTGATACCGATGTGGAAATGATGGTATCTACTGCACAGCGGAATAATGTTTTCTTAACCCCACTAAAGCATTAGCAGTTCTTGATTGCAGGTTTTGAACCTTGAACTTTGAACCTTGAACTTTGAACTAATATGATGGGTAAGATCGAGCGCTTTGAGGATATCGACGCCTGGAAGAAAGCTCGGGAGCTGACCAAAATTATTTATGAAGTAACTGCTCAAGGAAAAATCGCGGCGGACTTTTCACTGAAGGACCAACTCCGTCGAGCCTCAGTGTCGATCATGGCAAATATTGCCGAAGGCTTTGAACGCGAGGGCAACAAGGAATTCCGGCAATTCCTGGCTATGGCCAAGGGTTCGGTGGGAGAGGTAAAAGCCTTGCTATTTGTCTCGTTGGATGCCGGCCTGACCTCCTCCGACCAATTTCAACGCATTATGGGACTGGCCGATGAGGCCTCACGTTTGCTTGCCGGCTTTTTGCGGTACCTCAAAGCCTCTGATAAGAAGGGCAGCAAATTTCAATAAATTTCTGAACATCGATTTGTCTTTTTAACCTTGAACCTTGAACTTTGAACTTTGAACCTTGAACTTTGATTGGTGACCCTATGCAAAACCCCAAAAATCATAGCCATCCGGGGCTCAGACTCCTGGACACCCGCCGGGAGTTCGCCAATCCCTTTGGCGAAAGCCGCATCCACAAGACCGCCGATGAAGGCGGCTGCGGGGTCACCGGATTTGCCGCCAGCATACCGGTGGCCGGCCGTCACATCGTCTGCCCCTCGGTGCAGATGCACAACAGGGGAAACGGCAAGGGTGGCGGCATCGCCGCGGTGGGCCTGGACCCGGCCTCCCTGGGGGTCTCCCAGGAGATCTTAGACGACGATTACCTCATCCAGATCGCCTATCTGGACATCGAGGCGCGGCCCCAGGTGGAGGCCCAGTTCATCACCCCGGTCTTTAAGGTGGACCACGCCCGCCGTCTCCCCACCGTGGATGATTGGCGGGATATCCCCGGCCTGGTGGTTAAGCCCCCCGACGTCTGGCAGTATTTCGTGCGGGTGAAGCCCGAAGTCCTGCAACATTTCATCCAGCAGCAGAAGCTCTACGGGATTCCCTGGCGCAAGGTGGAAGACGAGTATGTGGCCCAGAATTGCTACAAGCTGAACGGGGCCTTTTACGCCTCCCTGGGGGAGAAGAAGGCCTTTGTCATGTCCCAGGGCCGGAATATGCTGATCCTGAAGATCGTGGGCTACGCCGAGGAAGTCGCTTACTATTACCAGTTGCTGGACTTCAAGGCCCACGTTTGGATCGCCCACCAGCGCTACCCCACCCGGGGGCGGGTGTGGCATCCCGGCGGCGCCCACCCCTTCGCAGCCCTCAATACCGCCCTGGTGCACAACGGCGACTTCGCCAATTATTATTCCGTGAGCGAATACCTGAGCCAGCGCCATTTCTTCCCCCAGTTCCTGACGGACACCGAGGTGGCGGTGCTCATCTTCGACCTCTGGCACCGGCTCTACGGCTATTCCCTGGAATACGTCATCGAGTCCATGGCCCCCACCACAGAGCGGGACTTCGACCTGCTGCCTCCGGAGCGCCAGCACGTCTACCGGCAGCTCCAGTCGGCCAATATCCACGGTTCCCCGGATGGCCCCTGGTTTTTCATCATTGCCCGCAACGACCCGGAACGCCGGAGCTTCGATCTAATCGGCATCACCGACACCTCCATGCTGCGGCCCCAGGTCTTTGCCCTCCAGGATGGCGAGGTGCAGATCGGCCTCATCTGTTCGGAGAAGCAAGCCATCGACGCCACCCTGGCCAGCCTGGCCCAGGAGGATCCCCGCATCTGCCCCGTGGCCGACCTCTACTGGAACGCCCGGGGCGGCAGCGCCACCGACGGCGGCGCCTTCATCTTTTCCCTGGAACCCCATAACGGCCGCCGGGTGCTATCCTGCCACGACAAGTTCGGAAAACCCCGGACCGTGCCCTGGCATCAGCGCCCTTGGGACGGCACCGTGCTGGATTTGGGCTACCAGGAGGACTCCAAGGCGACCCAATTGGCCGTGGCCAACCTGGAGGACCAAAGCGGCCGGCAGTTCTATAACGCCATCAGCGAAATCGCCGCCACCATCTCCTACGCCGGCTTCCGGGAAATCCTGGAGGCGGTGGTGAAGCAGGCAGCAACGGGCGACCCTGTCAAGGCCGCGGCCATGAACGGCCTGACCCTGCTGTTGGACCGGCGCTACGACCCGGGGGACAAGAAGCGCAGCAATCTTCTTCATCTTCTCATGGAAGCCTTGATCCGCATCTTCCAGGATACGCCCCTGGTGGGGAAGAAACATCCCAGCCGCTACCGCCGGCTCGATTGGGACCACCGGGAGCTTTTGCAGGCCCCCCCCCGGGCGGACTCGGTCCTGGTTCTCAATGCCGCGGGCTTTCCCCCGGAAGGGGAAGATTGTGACGCCCGCCTCCTGTGCCAGGCCTTTACGTTGGGGTGGCGGCAATTCATCACTTACGGCTACCAGGGCCAGCGTTTCCTGGGCTGCGGCTTCGGGCCCGGCACCCAGGAGGTGCGCATCGACGCTTACGGCAGCACCGGCGACTACCTGGCCTCAGGTATCGACGGCATGACCCTCCAGGTCCACGGCAATGCCCAGGACCAGTTGGGGCAGATCCTGAAGCAGGGGAAGCTGGTGGTGTACGGTGACGTGGGCCAGACCTTCATGTACGGCGCCAAGGGCGGTGAGGTTTACCTTCTGGGCAACGCCGCCGGCCGACCCCTGATCAACGCGGTGGGCCGGCCCCGGGTGGTAATCAACGGCACCGCCCTGGACTTTCTGGCGGAATCCTTCATGGCCGGCGACGTCTTTAAGGGCGGCGGCTTTGTCATCGTCAACGGCCTGGAATACGACCCCCGGGGGCGCCTGCGGCCGCAACGGACCCCCTATCCCGGCTCCAACCTCTTTTCCCTGGCCTCGGGGGGGGCCATCTACATCCGCGACCCCTACCAGCAGGTGGTGGAGGAGCAGTTAAACGGCGGCGAGATCGTCCCCCTCACCGACGCCGACTGGAACCTGATTCTGCCTTATCTCTTGGAAAACCAGCGCCTTTTCGACATCGCCATAGATCGCGACCTGCTTACCGTGGACGGCAGCCAGCGTCCCCCGGACCAGGTTTACCGTAAGATCCAGCCGCTGAAACTGGGGGTCCTCACCGCGGTGGAAGACTCCTGGGAGTAGCAAAATCCGGAAAACTCGGAGAGCGATGCGATGTAGGGGCGGGTTTAAAACCCGCCCCTACGTTTTTAGGAGAGATACGGGCAGACACACGGGTCCGCCCCTACATTTGTTTGGAGGTTGGCTAAGCCGATCACTTGGCCACCGGGGACCTTTCCGGGGCCAACCCCTCTCTTTCCGTCTTCTTCAGGCTGGCATCCGGATCCTTCCGGAGCCCGTCGATCTTCTCGTGCCCAATTTTCCATTGACATGCGAAAGACTCGGTCATAATATTGTGAATAATTTAACAATAGGGCTGTTAAATGTTCTTTCCCGTCTCAGGGGCTGAGGTCAACCCCTTCATCCCCCCCCTCATCGCCCTGGTGCTTTCCACCTTCACCTCCATGGGAGGCGTATCCGGCGGCTTTCTGCTGTTGCCTTTTCAGGTGAGCATCCTCAATTTTACCAGCCCGGCGGTGAGTCCCACCAATCTGGTGTATAACATCGTCGCCATCCCCAGCGGGGTCTACCAATTCATCCGGGAAGGGCGCATGAACTGGCCGGTGGCCTGCATCACCACCCTGGGCACCGTGCCCGGCCTCTATTTTGGGGCGCTGATCCGAACCGCCTGGCTGCCCGATCCTAGACATTTCAAGCTTTTTGTGGGCTGTGTGCTGCTTTATATCGGCCTGCGCCTTCTTTACGAACAGACGCCCTGGGCCAAGCGCAAAAAGGCCGGGATTCAGGAATTTGAGGCCCAGGTTCAAAAGCGCCTCCGGGAGGTCCTGCGGGAATCCGGCCAGACCGGAGGCCACGGCCTGCCGGCGGCGGCCCGGGTGCGGACGGTCCATTGGTCATGGAAGCAGGTCTCTTACGAATTTCTGGGGGAGACCTTCACCTTCAAGGTGCCGGCCCTCTTCCTCCTGGCCCTGGTGGTGGGCCTCATCGGCGGCATTTACGGCATCGGCGGCGGCGCCATCATCGCCCCCTTTCTGGCCGCCATCTTCAGGCTGCCCATGTACACCATCGCCGGCGCCGCCCTCCTGGGAACCCTGGTTACTTCGGTGGCGGGGGTGGGTATCTATTATTCCCTGGGGGTTTCCCCGGATCTGCTGCTGGGGGTGCTGTTCGGGGCCGGCGGCTTTGTGGGCATGTACCTGGGGGCCCGGCTGCAGAGATATTTCTCCGGCAAGGTAATTCGCACCGGCTTGGGGCTGATCGTTTCCGGCCTGGCCCTGTACTATATCCTCGGGTATTTCCTGGCGTGAGTCCGCTGGGGGAGAGACAACAACGGGCAGAGGGTTATTGCCCTTGGTGGTCCAGGGGCCCCCTCACCAGCCCGCTGACGGATGGTTACCCTATCATGGTAAAAACCTAGGCTATTTGAGTGGAGAACACCATGGTAACCCTAAAAAAGATTTTTCTGGTCTTCCTCAAAATCGGCACCTTCTCTTTCGGCGGCGTCTATTCTATGGTGGCCTTCTTCGAAAGGGAGTTGGTATCTAAGCGGAAATGGATTACCCACGATGAGTTCGTGGAGAGCCTCGCCATCGGCCAGATGGCGCCCGGACCACCCATAATCAATACCGGCATCGCCATCGGCTACAAGCTGCATAAATTGAGGGGAGCGCTGGCCGCCACCGTGGGCCAGGCCTTTACCGGCACGGTGCTGGCTATTCTGTTGGCGGCCTTTTATCTCCATATGAAAGACAACCCCCTCCTGCAATCGGTGATGAAAGGGGTAGCCGCGGCGGTGGTGGGTCTGCTCGCCTCTTTCATTTATAAGATGTTTATCAAGCTGGTTACGGATTACCGCAGCGCCACGTTGGTTATGGCCGCTTTTCTATCTCTGGCTATCTTTAAAGTCAATCCTATCGGCATCCTGCTGGCCGCCGGGGCTTTGGGGCTGGTCTTGTACCGGAGGGATTAAATGGCCTTGCTAAAAATGGCCGCCATCCTGTTCATTGCCAACGCCCTGACCATCGGCGGCGGCTACGCCATGGTCCCCATTCTGCAGCAGGAATTCGTCAATCATTATCACTGGCTCAGCAATAAGGAATTCCTCGACGCCATTGCCATCGGCCAGGTGACTCCCGGGCCGCTAACGGTGATGAATGCCTTTTTGGGGTTTAAGGTGGGCGGTTTGATCGGGGCGCTGGTGGCCATGGTCGCCAGCTATCTGCCCTGCGTCATTATTGTCACACTGGTCACCAAGTATTACCTCCGTTATAAAGAGCTATGGGCGGTTAGGGCCAGCTTCGCAGGGATCAAGCCGGCGGTGGTGGGGTTGTTGGCCGCAGTGCTCATCTTTCTGGGCCACAGTTCCATAATCAACCCGCTTACCGCAGGCATCGCCGTGATCAGCTTTGCGCTGCTTACCTTTACCAAAATCGATCCATCACTAATCATCATTGGCTCAGGGATTTTGGGAGCATTGTTGTTCTAACTGATTTTATCGGGAGACTTAGTTCACAAATCATAGGGGATATTTTTGAGTCCGCTGGGAGAAAGGCAGTAACGGTCAGTGGGTTTTTGGCCTTCGTTGTCCGGGCCCTCTCACCCGCCCGGCACCCCTTCTGCCCAGTTTATGCGGCATAACAGCGGATACCGTTTGAACTGCGCTGGACTAAATATTCGGGTTAAACTTGTTTTTCCTTCTGCGATGATTATCTTCCTCCACGCAGGGCAAAAACCTCAATTATAACGCGGACGGTTTGCTGACGT
>Ga0116134_1000291_pt1 | contig 26663 bp, 17 predicted proteins | sample June2015DPH_19_5_FD_89737 | JGI IMG/M metagenome (GOLD analysis project Ga0116134, IMG submission 89737) | Peatland microbial communities from SPRUCE experiment site at the Marcell Experimental Forest, Minnesota, USA - June2015DPH_19_40 | ecosystem: Environmental > Terrestrial > Soil > Wetlands... | reverse complement strand
TCCGGCTCGGCTAGAAACGACGGCATCCTCGCCATCGGCGTTGGCCAGGCAAGACGCGCCGCTTTGCGCAGCACCGATTCCGCCACGTCGAGAATCCCGGGAAGCCGCGAAGCTCCGCCGCTGAGCACGAATCCGGCGATGCAGTGCTCCAGAACGCCGGCGTGGCGCAGGTTGTCGCGCAGCAACTCGAAAAGCTCGCGGGCGCGCGGCCCCAGAATCTCGCCGGCCAGGCGCTGCGGCATCATGCGCGACGGCCGGTCCCCCACCGACGGTACCTCGACTTCGTTGCCCTCGGGGATGAGCGTCGGGACCGCGTTGCCAAAATTTTTCTTGAGCGTCTCCGCGTCTCCGAGGCCCGTACACATGCCGACCGAAAGATCGCTGGTAAAGTGGTCGCCGCCGATGGGAATTACGGCGGTATGCGCGACCGCACCCTGCTGGAAAACGATCAGATCACACGAGCCCGCGCCGAGATCGACGAGGCAGACGCCAAGCTCGCGTTCGTCGGATCGCAAGACGGAGTCCGCGCAAGCGAGCGGCTCAAAGATGGTGTCGTCCACGTGAACGCCAGCCCGATTCACGGCGGTCACGAGATTCTGCGTAGCGCTCGAAGAAGCGGTCACAATATGTACGCGCACTTCGAGCCGCGTCGCCATCATGCCCGTGGGATCCTGCACTCCAGGCTGGTCGTCAAGAATGAACTCCTGTGGCAACAAATGGAGAATTTCGCGATCGCCGGGCAAAGGCACGGTGCGGGCCTTGTCCACGGCCTGGCGGATTTCCTCGCGGCCGATTTCGCGCGACCGCGCGCCGAAGGTGATGCCACCGTGGCTGTTCATTCCGCGGATGTGCGCGCCCGCAATGCCGATCAGCGCATGCTCGATCGGAATGCCGGCCACGTCTTCCGCGTGCTCCACCGCTTTTTGAATGCTGCTGACGGCCTTGTCGAGTTCGGTGATCACACCCTTGCGCAGGCCCCGCGATTCGCTGATGCCGTGGCCGCGATAACGCAATCCGTTCTCGCTCAGCTCGGCCACCAGCACTGACGTCTTGGCGCTGCCCACGTCAATCGCGGTAATGAAATTGGGCTCATGATTCGGCATAAATAACGCTCGGCATAATATTCGCTAGTTCTGCGGAGTCTCCTTGGGACTTCCGGCGCTCGGTTTCTTTTGGCTCGTGGTCACGGCGACGGGCGTGGTGGACGCAGCCGGCGAGGGAGCAGCGGGATGCGACACCGCGGTATTTTTCGCGGTCGCGACGGGCGCCTCGTTTACCTTCGTCTTCAGCGCGGCTTGCTTAACCGGGGCTTGTTTAACCGGCGCTGGTTTAGCCGGCGCTGGTTTAGCCGGAGCTGGTGTTGCCGGAGCTGGTGTTGCCGAAGCACGATGAACTGCGGCCTTCGTCCCAGCTTTGGCCTTGGGCTTCGCGTCCTTCTTCGCCGGAGCCGCCGCCACCGGATGCGTTACATATTTCTCGTAATTCACGATCGCCGCGGTCTTCACTCCCGCAGCCATCGCCACCTTGGCCGCCGCTGGCGTCAAGGCCGGCTGCCGAGCCATCCCGTCGAGGTCGGGATTCACGATGATCTGGCCGTCGTAGCGCAAGTCCACCGATTCGAGCTTCTCGAACTGCTGCCGCCACTGCTGCATATGCGTCACGTAGGTTTTGTAGCGTTGCAGATAATTTCCAGAGCCAAGGTGCACCAGCACTTCGCCATTTGCGTCGGCGGCTAGCACCTTCACGTCCTCGGGGTCGCTGAGATCCACTTCGCTCAACTCCTGCGAATAATGGGCGCCGCCGGAATCGAGCTCACGAACCAGTTCGTTGTAGTTCTTCATTCGCGCCGCGCGCGTGGAGAGCGGCTCGCCCGCACTCATGCCCGCGATCACCGCAAACGAATACCTATGTTTGCCGCCCGGAGCCAGTTCCATCAGCGTGCCGCCGGCGTCGATCAAAGAAATGTGCGAGCCGATGCGGGCAAAGGCAACTGGCGTGCGCTCATGAATTTCGATACGCAGGCGATTCGGCACAAAGCGCATCACGCTCGCCGATTCCACCCATGGAATCTGCTCGAGTTGCAGTTTGCGTTGGGCGAGCGGGACAAAAAAAATGTTGCGGCCAATGTCGCCGCCCATCACTTCCATGATCTGCGCGTGCGCAACGTGCTGGGCGCCCGCAACTTCAATCTGATCGCTCGAATCGATGCGAAAACGCCACGAGTGCTTGCCGTAACGGTAAAGGCCCAAGCCGGCGGCTCCCAGAATCGCAAAAGCGACGAGCGCCACGCCGACCCACATCAACCGATTGGCAGTCTTTTGGGGAAGTGATCCGCGCCGGACTGAGACACGCTTCTGCCCGCGCAGAAATGGGGATTCCTGCTCCGCTTCCAGATCGACGAGCCGTGCGTCGTCGAAAGGCTCATGCTCGGGAGCCTCGTGCTGAGAAACGCCGGGAAGCGGATACAACTCTTCCTGTATCGCGGTGGAACTTGATTTCCGCGCCACTCGTTCGATTCAGTTGTCGACAGAAAACCGCTGAGCAAAATTACTATAACTGTTTTTCGCGAATCGAGACAGTGCCAAGTTGGTTCGGGTTTTAGCTCGTGGCGTTAGCTCTTCGTCTCCAGTTTCTGCAGAAGCATCGCCCCCAGTTGCGAGATGCTGCCCGCGCCCAGCGTCAGCACCATATCGCCCGGTTGGGCAAGCGCAGCCACGGCGGTAACAGCGTCCGAAAAAGAAGATGCGTACGCGACGCCAAGCTTCCCTGCCCCGGCAATGCGCCCAGCAAGCGCCTCCGCCGTAACGCCCGCGATCGGCTTTTCACTCGCCGGATAAATGTCGAGCAAGCAAAGAGTGTCGGCGTCGGCGAAGGCGGTTGTGAACTCATCCATCAGATCGCGAGTGCGGGTGAAGCGGTGCGGCTGGAAGATAACATGCACGCGCCGAAATCCGCACTGCCGAGCGGCGGCCAGCGTAGCCAATATTTCCGTCGGATGATGCCCGTAATCGTCAATCACGCTTACGCCCGCAGCCGCACCTTTGAGCTGGAAGCGGCGATCCACGCCGCGAAAACCTTCCAGCGCCGAACGGATCTGCTCCGCTGGAATGTCGAGCGCGGTGCCCACCGCAATAGCCGCCGTAGCGTTCAGCACGTTGTGCAGGCCCGGCACGTGCAGCGTGAACTCGCCGAGATCTTTCTCTTTGTAAGTGACATGGAAACGGACGAGCGGCCCGTGCTCTCCGGCTGCCAGCGCCGATCCCATCAGCGACGATCCAACCGGCGCCCCCATGCGAATCAGGAAATCCGACCCCTGGCTCGTTCCATACGTCGTCACGCGCCGATGCACGCGGGGCAACAAACGCCGCAGCACTGCGTCGTCATTGCACCCAACGACCACGCCATAAAATGGAACGCGTTCCATGAATTCGAGAAACGTCCGACGCACGTCGCGCATGTCGCGGTAGCAGTCCATGTGCTCGCGGTCGATGTTCGTAACCACCGAGAGAATCGGCGACAGCTTCAGGAACGAGCGGTCACTTTCGTCCGCTTCGGCGACCAGATATTGCGACTTACCCAGCCGCGCGTTCGAGCCCATCGCATCCACGCGCCCTCCGACCACAACTGTCGGATCGAGCCCCCCAGCGGCCAGTACGGCTGCGACCATCGAAGTCGTAGTGGTCTTCCCATGCATCCCGGCAATCGCGATGCCGTACTTCAGCCGCATCAGTTCCGCCAGCATCTCCGCACGCTGAATCACCGGAACGTGCAACCGCCGAGCTTCGGCAACTTCGGGGTTATCGACCGAGATCGCTGAACTAGTAACCACAACATCCGCGCCGGCGATATTGGCGGCAGCGTGCCCCTCGAAAATGACCGCGCCCAAAGCAGCAAGCCGTTGCGTGACCGCCGAATTTCTCAGGTCAGAGCCGGAAATCTTGTAACCAAGATTCAGCAACACCTCGGCAATCCCGCTCATGCCGATGCCACCGATGCCCACGAAATGAATGCGCTGAATCTTGGCGAACATGAAAACCTAATCTCCAAATGAATGCTGATAGTAGACCATTTAACCGTAGAGGTCGCTGAGAGCGCGGAGAGGAGAGAGACTTAACCAGCGTTTCCCTGAATTTCTCTGCGCACTCAGCGACCTCTGCGGTCAAACGTCCTACTCCGGCTCAGCCAGCCCTTTCACCATCTCCGCGATTTCTTCGACGGCCTTCGGGTGCGCCAGCGATTTCGCCGCCGCCGACATGGCCTCCAGCCGCACCGCATCGCCGATTACCGCCGCAATCGTGTCGACCAGATACGCCGCGCCCAGATTGCTTTCTTCGACCACGACCGCGGCGCCCACTCGTTCCAGCACCCGCGCGTTCACATTTTGATGATCATCGGCAGCGGCCGGAAACGGCACAAAAATCGCCGGCTTGCCCGCTGCGGTAATCTCACCGACCGTGCTCGCGCCCGAACGGCAGACCAGCAAATCCGCGCGCCCGAACGTGCCCGGCATATCGTCAATAAACTTGTGGACTTCGCTGGAGATTCCCGACTGCCGATAAGCGGCAAGCACATGCTCGTAGTCGCGCTGCCCCGTTTGATGAATGATGTGGATCCCAGGAATCCGGGCGCGCAGGCCCGCCAGCGACTCAGTCGTTGTCATTGCCTGATTGATGGCCCGCGCCCCCTGACTGCCTCCAAAGACAAGCAGCGTTGGCGTGGCGCCGGTTTCCGAAGGAATCGATTTCGGAGGAATAGAAAAAAAGGCCGAGCGCACCGGAACGCCCGTTACTCGGCAGTTGGGAAAATACTTGCAGGTCTCTTCAAAGTGTACCGCCGCGGCGGAAACCCAGTGCGCGATCATTCGATTGGCGAATCCCGGCACGACGTTAGGTTCAAAAGCAAGCGTAGGAAGCCGCCGGCGAATCGCGGCCACCATCGCCGGTCCCGAGGCGTAGCCCCCCACCCCAATCACTACTTCGGGATCGAACTCCGAGAGCATTCGCGAAGAAGCGGCGATCGCGCGCGGCAAATCGAACATCGTCTTCACCCGCGTCATCAGGCTGACATTTTTCAGCGCGCCAACCTGAATCAGTTCCAGAGGAAACCCCGCCTGCGGCACCAGTCGCGTCTCAATGCCGCGAGCCGTCCCGATAAAAAGAACCTCGGCCGCAAATTGCTTCTTAAGCTGTTGAGCGATGGCCAGCGCCGGAATAACGTGCCCGCCAGTCCCTCCGCCCGCAATAACAATGCGCATGAATTTTGGTCCTAAAGCCGATCGACCTTACTCCACCATCATCTTCGAGTATTTCCCTCTCGCCTCCAGCAGCATCGAGAGCACCGACTCCTTCTCCGCCTCAGTATTCCACGAAGTATTACTTCGCGCCGCCGAAATCAGCCGGTCAATCCACGCCACGAAGTATGCCGCATCTGCCGCATTGCGCACCGGCGCACCCGCCACGCTCACATATACCGGACTGGTCGTCGCGTAAGGATACAAATCAAGAATCGGATACTCCGCCTTATCGCTGAAAGCGCGAAGAACGCACCACCCGCTCGCTTCCAGCGGTATCGAGCCGTCAACGTGCGCCGAGCTACGGTCAGTTTCCACCGCAAGCTCCCGCGCCACTTTCCCGTTGCAGACGATTTGAAGATGATCCACCGGAACCATCGAATGCATCTCGGCCGAAAACCGCACCTCTTGTTTCTTTTGCAATTGCACTTCTCCGCCAATCTCCTGCCCTCCCAGCGAGAACCGGAGCAGTGGCCCGTTCGTCGCAAACGTCCGCCCCGCCTTGATCGCGGCAAGCCACGGTTCTATTTGCAGCGGGCCAGGCTTCACTCCCGCATACACGCGATTCAACCCTACCGGCCCGCGCAACGACGCGTAGTTCCCCATGAAATCCGTGCCTGCAGCCGTGGGCAATCGAAAACCGCAATTCAGCAGCTTGTACCAAACCTCAGCCGTCGACTTATGATCGGAAAAACCAACCACCTCGATGTAATCCACCTTGCCCAGTGCCACATCCGCGGGTAACTCGTTAGTAAGAGGTTCCTCCTCCGCCGGATCGGGAAAGCTGTCAAATGGATGCACATATCCCACCAGCGCGCCCTGTTCATGCCCCATGTCGGCAACGTTCGCGTTCGCCGGATAAAGGCTAGCCGCAGCCGTATTGGGATAAGCCGCATACCCTGGGAGAATGAAGTTACGAGTAAGGTTCAGCAATCCCAGATGCCCCCAATAACTCGTGTGAAACTCCTGCCCATGCAGCAGCAAATGATCCCCGGTCGAGGCCGCATCTAATTGCGACGAGAAATACGCCATGTCAGGAATGCGCTGCTCTTTGTTCACCACCAGATCTTCCACGATCCCCACATTCTCAGCCGCTGCCTGCTCCACCAGATGCGCCGGAGTATTTCGATAAGTCCCCGCATAGTTCATGTGCACATGAACATCGCCGCTCACCCAATTCAATGTTTCATCTGCTGCGCTAGAAAGCGGCACAAGCTTGACCGTTAGATGCGCGGTACTATCGACCTTAACCTCCACCTTATGCTGCTCGAAATGACTTTCAAATCCGCGCATCACGTCCACTTCGACATCGCCAGCGGGCACCGTTATCTCCGACTCACCTGAAGTGTCAAAGTAGTGCGCCTCGAACGGACGCTCCGCGCGATCAAAGCTGTCGTCGGCATACATCCATGCGTTATCGGGAGCGTAGGCCAGTCCATCCGCGCCCGTCACGAAAACTCGCGCCGCTACGGGGTTTCCGCCAGCATCCACCACGCGCAATGAAATCCGCCCCATCGGTTTCAAATACTTTCGTTCGCGCGCAATGACCTCCGTCTGTTCCCCACCCGGAATCGTCTGTACCCACAGCGAAGTATTCCCATTTCGATTGGAGATAAACGCGATCTTCGACCCATCCGGCGACCACCGCGGATTCACATTGTCATAAGCGCCATACGAAATCGGAAACGCATCCCCACCAGCCGCAGGCATCACCCACAGTTGATGCCAGCTCTGCCCCAGATAAGACGCATACACCATGCGCTTGCCATCCGGCGAAAAGTCCGGACGAGCTTTCCAGTTCGTCTCTTCATGATGAATCTCGCGCGCCTCGGCAGCCGGCTCCGCCTTCATCTTCCAGAGTCCGCCCGTGCCGTGAATGTGACCTCGGTTCGACACGAACAGAATTTCCGACCCATCCCGCGTCCACACCGGACTGATCTCATGATCCACCTGGCTGTAGTAATAACGGGGCAGTGAGCTGATATTTTCAGGAGTAAGTTGCCGCACGTCGCTGAGTAATCCGTCTTCGAATCGGCCCACAAAGATATGAAAGTGTCCCTGATAAGACGTCGACACAAACGCTAACCGCTTCCCGTCCGGCGAGAATCGCGGCTCCACATTGACCGCGCCGCCGGACGTCATCTTCCTCGTCCGCCCATCCCTCATATCCAGCGACCACAACTCGACCGCGTCGTGATCGTAGCGCGCAAACACCACCCACCGCCCATCACCGCCGCTCGACCAATCCGGCTGATAGTCGTAGCCCGGTCCAACGGTAAGCTGCTCCGCTTTCTCGCTGCCCACTTCCTGCCGCCACAGTGAGCCCGCCATCGAGTACACCAGGCTTTGCGAATCCGGAGACCAAGCCGCCGCGCTCGGCCCTGTCGTCAACTGCGGCAGATACATTTCCCTGAAGTAATAAGGATGCGGCAGATCAATCTGCTTGAGCACCGGCTCACGCTGCGCGAAGCAAGAAACACAGCTGACAAAACACAGACAAACCAGACGGAACTTTAACAAGAACCCTCCACCATGCAGGAATCGGGATCATATGCGCCCTGCGAACGAATAAGAAACGACATTCACAAACGACTTACTCCGAAACTCGCGCCCTCCGCGCCCACAGCCAATTCACCAAAGCCGCCCCGACCGTCGCCGCCAGTATCAGCGACTTACTCAAATCCACCTGCGTCGCCAGTACAACGGCAATCCCGACTCCCAGCACCGCCAGCACCTGCCCCCCGGGCAACCTGAAACCGGCGGCCATCGGCTGTTTTCGCCGCAAAGCGATCAGCGCTGCGCAAACCACGGCGTAGTAAAACAGCCGGGCGATCACCGACAGCGTCACATTCCAGGCAAAACTCCCCACCAACGCCAGCCCCCAAACGGCCGCCGCATAGAAAAGGATCGAAAACCAGGGCGTGTGAAATCTGGGGCTAACCGCGGCAAACACCTGTGGCAGGTCGCCACCTTTGGCGAGCGCGAACGTAACCCGCGGCATGCCCAGCAGCTTGGCGCTCAAATATCCGTACACCGAAACCAGCGCCCCAAGCGCAACCAGCCCCGCTCCGCGATTGCCCATCGTGATGCGCGCCACCTCGGCCAGCGGACGATCCGTCGTTGCCCCGGGCCCGAGCACTCCCACCACGACCCATTGCACCAGCGCATAAATCACGGTGCATGCGGTCAGTGCCACAAACAGCGCAAAAGCCGCGTCCCGCCCCGGATTCTTGGCTTCGCTCATGGGCGCCAGCGCCGATTCAAATCCACCATAGGCGAAGATCAGCAGTACCATCGCCTTTATCCACACGCTTGCCGGCATCGGCCCCGCCGCGCCCCACGGCGCCGGATGAATAATCGTAACCGCGGCTCCCGCCAACACCACCATCAGCAACGGCAGAATTTTCGCCACCGTGAACACGTTGCTCACGGCCGCGCCCTGCCGTGCGCCCCGAGCGTTGATAAGCGCCAGCACTCCCACCAGTAACGTCAGAGTCACAAAGCGCGGCCACGGTTCTTTCGCCGCCGGCCAGAACTCCGCCAGATAGATGACAAACAAATTGGCATTCGCCGCCGGAGCCGCCGTCTGCGCCAGGTACAGCATCCAGCCGACGAGAATCCCCGTCAGTCGCCCGAACGCGGCGCGCGCGTACAGATAAGGTCCGCCCGCCTCGGAAAATTGCGAGGCCACCTCGGCAAAGCAGGCCATAATCACGCCCATCGCAGCTCCCGCAATCAACACAGCCACTACGCTGCGCTTGCCGAGTAGCCCGGCCACCGTGGCCGGGAGCCCAAAAATGCCACTCCCGATAATCGAGTTCACCGCCAGTGCGGCCAAGCTCCAACGGCCAATGGCCCGCACCAGGCCAGTTTGCGGCGATGTCATCGCGAAATCGTTTGTACCACACCCAGCCTCCCTTGGATTAAACTTCTTCAGGGGTTATGACTGGCGATTATCAGAATCTGAAACCGTCTCTTGGGAGCGTATAAACTCTGTGGCTGCGTCCATCTCCGACATCCGGCTTTTGCTGAAGGTCAAAGTCCTGCCGAAGTCGTCCGCCTCGCGGCGTGTCTTCATTACGGGAGGAACCGGCTATATCGGCACCGCCCTCATTCCCATTCTTCTCGAGCGTGGACATCGGGTTCGCGCGCTGGTGCGCTCCGGCTCGAAAGCCAAGCTGCCCGCCGAATGCGAAGTTGTCTCCGGCAATGCGCTCGACGCCAACAGTTACCGCCAGCTCGTTCGCCCCGCCGACACTTTCATCCACCTCGTCGGCGTGTCTCATCCATCGCAATCGAAAGCCGCCGAGTTTCGCGCCATTGACCTCGTCTCCGCCCGCGAAGCCATCGACGCTTGCGCCGAACTCGGCGTGCATCATTTCGTCTATCTCAGCGTCGCCCACCCCGTCCCCATGATGATCATGAAGGACTACATCGCGGTGCGCGCCGAGTGCGAACAGATGATTCAGGAACGCCATCTGCATTCCACTATCCTCCGCCCCGGGTACGTGCTCGGACCGGGACGCCGCTGGCCCTATGCGCTGCTGCCCTTCTACAAGGTGTGCGAGTGGCTCCCGTTCACGCGCGCCGCCGCCCTGCGCCTTGGTCTGGTTACTCTTGACCAACTGATCCTCGCGCTGGTCGAGGCCGTGGAATCGCCTGGCCAGGGCATCCGCATCGTCGGTGTCCCCGAAATCCGCTCCGCCCAACTCACCCTGTCCCCTCAAATGAACCGCCAGAGCGCTTGAAAGCGCCCGCCCCGTATGGCTTTCGACCTAAGGTAACTTCAATTACCGAAGCTCATGCACACGGGGAACCTTTCTTCTCGAGCTCCGGGATGCGATCTTAATTAGGACGCATTAATCAGGAACGCTTGGTCAGAACGGAAAGGGCTCCATGGATCGCGAGAACCGGGAAAGCATGGAAGACATTCATCTCCGCATTTTGCGAGTTAACGATGACCTGCGCGTGATCCAGCGCGAACTCAACTGCGCCGCCATGCAGGCCCCCACCGACCCCGAACTCATGGAAGCTCTCGCCGACCCCCCCGAGATGGAATCCATCCAGGTTCTCAAGTCCGCTCTCGACCAGATGCGCCACTTCCTCTGGTTCTACATGCAGGTCGTCACCAGCGATTCCGAAATGGGTGAAAAATTCCGCGAAACCCTGCGCCAGGACGCACCCGTGCGCCCCCCCGAAATGGAGCAGCAACTCCAGAACGCCACTGACGCCATCATGCTCCGCTATCTAGCGGACAGTAAGTTCCGCAAGCCCAACTAGTCTCGTGTGGGGACGGGCGCCCTCGTCCGCCCATTTCCACACCCGCCGCTCCTGCAGTAAAATCCAGCCGTTGTCGAATCCTTCCGAGATACGTACCGCCGAACCCGCCGATGCGCCCGCCATCGCGCGCCTGGTGAACGCTGCCTTTCGCTCCGAGCGTTTCTTCATTGACGCCGATCGCACTGATCCTGAGAAAGTTGGCGCTCTTCTCCAGAAAGGAAAGTTCCTCATGCTGTTCGAGGACGGAGTGCTGGCCGGTTGCGTCTACACCGAACTGCGCGGCGAACGAGGTTACTTCGGGTTACTGGCAGTCGATCCGCAACGTCAGCGCTCCGGAATCGGGACTCGCCTGATCGCCGCCGCTGAACAATATTGCCGCTCCGCCGGATGCCGCTTCATGGATCTCACCTTCGTGAACGTGCGCCAGGAACTGCCGGCCTACTACCAGCGATTTGGATATGTCGAGAACGGCACCTTACCCTTCCCGGCAGAGCAACTCGCCAAGATCCCCGTCCACCTCGTCCGCATGTCGAAGCCGCTATAACGTTTCACGGCCAATAAAAAGGGGCGCGCCGAAGCGCGCCCAAGTTTCAGGAGGAACAAAGTTCACAAGCAACAGCGTTCAGCAGGACAAACCCAAAAAATTTCAGCTCAAATCTCAGCTCAAATCTCAGCGCCCAAACCCCGCCGACTGCATCGACTGCCGCGAGAGGTCCGACGTGGACGCGATACCCTGCATCCGCAGCTTGAACTCATCCGCGTTCGACGCGCTCTCCAGAGCCGTATCGTAATTCACCAACCCCGCCTGGAATAAATCCCAGAGCGACTGGTCGAAGGTCTGCATCCCGTACTGCGATGTACCGGCGGAAATCGCTTCGCGGATCGCCCGCGTCTTCTCCGGGACCAGTATGCATTCCCGGATATAGGCCGTCGTCACCATCACTTCGACCGCGGGCACTCGACCCTCGGCGTCCGACCGGCGAACCAGGCGCTGGCTGACGATGGCGCGCAACACTGCCGCCAACTGCAGCCGGATCTGTTTCTGCTCCGGCGGCGGAAAAATGGCGATGATGCGGTTGATGCTTTCCACCGCATCCAGCGTGTGCAGCGTGGAGAAAACCATGTGACCGGTTTCGGCCGCGTGCAGCGCCGTCCCGATCGTTTCCAGATCGCGCATTTCGCCCACCAGAATCACGTCCGGATCCTGACGCAGAGAAGCGCGCAGCGCCGCCGAAAATGAGGGCGTATCCACTTCCACCTCGCGCTGGTTCACGTAACCTTTTTTGTCGCGGTGCAGAAATTCGATCGGGTCTTCGATCGTGATAATGTGTTCGGCGCGAGTCGAGTTGATGCGGTCCACCATGGCGGCCAGCGTCGTCGATTTGCCCGAGCCCGTCACCCCGGTCACCAGCACCAGACCCCGCGGCATGTCGCAGATCTGCTCCACCACTTTCGGCAAAAACAGTTCGTCGAGCGCGCGGATTTTAGTCGGAATCACGCGCAGTACCAACCCTACGTTGCCGCGCTGCTGAAACACGTTCACACGGAAGCGTCCCAGCCCGGCAACGCCGTACGCCATATCGATTTCCGTGGTCTCTTTGAATTTTTGCTTCTGCCGCGCCGACATCATGCTGAACGCCATGTTCAACATGTCTTCGGCAGACACGCGCGCCTGGTCGGTCAAGGGCACCAGATCGCCATCAATGCGCAGGTGAGGATAGTTTCCGACCTTCAGATGCAAGTCAGAAGCGCGGCGCTCCATGGCGATGCGGAGCAAGTCGTCGATATTCATGCAGGCAGGACTCCAGCTACAGTCCCTATCATGACCCGAACCGCCCCTGCACACGAGATGACGGAGGTAACGGGACCATTGGCCGCGAGCGGCGGCCTGTTGGCCTTTGGCTCTTGGCTTTTGGCCGTCCGGCCTGCAGCCGCCTATAAATTGCCATCCTGAACGGAGCAGCCCGCCTCGGTTGCGAGGCGGGCTGCGGAGTCGAAGAGCCTGCCCTGAGCGAAGCCGAAGGGACCCCTACACTATAACGATCTCCTCTGCCGCGGCACGGCATTCTCTCGATGCCCTCTGCTTCGCGACGGCCAGCTTTCGGTTACGCCGCTGCCTGAAAAGGCTCGTCGTAACTGCCTCCGTAGATCGAAGGCACCTTCGATCCCATCGGACGCAGATAAGTAGCTAACTCGCCCCGATGATGAATACTGTGATTGTTCAGAAATCCCAGATAAAACGCCGCCGGGAAGTTGAAGGTGAAAAACTGGACCGGCGTCAGCAACTGTGCCGCCGACAAAGCGTGAACCCGATCCAAGCCTCGCTTCATATTCCTGTCGTACCAATCCACCAGTTCGGCGACCGTCGTAGGCTTGTCTGCCTCCGCCGGATTGGTCATGTCGAACTTCAGATCCGCGATCGAATTCAGGAAATGAGGGTCGACGCTCGCAATGTGCCAAGCCAGTTCCCAGGCCGTGCGCGCGTGGGGATCTGGCCGATAGTCCCTCTTCCCCTCGGGGACGGCCGCTAAGACTCTCTTGGTAATTTCAACTTCGCGGGCAAGGGCATCAAGCATCATGGCGCGATAGCCCAGGACAAATTCAGGCGTGGGAGCAGACATAACAGTTCTCCTTCGGGCTGGGGTTATTGGGAAAAAACAAGGGTCGCCTGCAAACAGGCGCGTTTACTATAGTCCAAGAAAAAAGGAAGCGCAAACGGCTTGCCAACAATCGGCTTGCCAACAATCAAGGGCATATGCCAAGTTACAACGCTAGACGCTCACCGGCTGCTTCGCTGCCGCCACAACCGGAGTCAGCCAGTCATAGCGGTCCGCTTTCTCGCCGCGAACAATACCGTAAAACTCCGCTTGCAGAGTCTTGGTCATTGGGCCGATCTTGCCTGCGCCGACGTTGATTTTGTCGACCGAGCGAATCGGCGTGATCTCGGCGGCGGTGCCGGTGAAGAAGACTTCGTCCGCAATGTAAAGCAACTCGCGCGGAATCTGCTGCTCCACGATCTTGATGCCGAGGTCCCGCGCGATCTGCAACGCCGAGTCCCGCGTGATGCCCGGCAGCACGGAGTTACCCAGCGAAGCCGTGTGCAGCACGCCATTGCGGACGACAAACAGATTCTCGCCCGAGCCTTCGCTGACGTAGCCGTTCACGTCGAGCGCGATGCCTTCAGCGTAACCGTTGACAATGGCCTCCATCTTGATGAGTTGCGAGTTCATGTAGTTTGCGCCAGCCTTGGCCATGGCCGGCAGAGTGTTGGGCGCAATCCGGGTCCAGGAAGAAACGCAAACATCCACTCCCACAGTGGCATCGGTCCCTAAATATTTTCCCCAGGGATAATTGCAAATATAGACTTCGGTGGGGGAGTTGAACGGGTTAACGCCAGCTTCGCCGTAGCCGCGGAGAATTATGGGGCGGATGTAGCACGGCCAGACGCCGTTGTGTTTCACCAGTTCGATCATCGCGCGCAAAATCTCGTCGCGGGTAAAAGGGACGTCGATGCGGTAAATGCGGGCGGAGTCGATAAGGCGCTGCATGTGTTCCGTGGCGCGAAAAATCGCCGGGCCGCTGGGCAGCGCATAGCAGCGAATGCCTTCAAACACCGAAGAGCCGTAGTGCACCACGTGCGACATCACGTGGAGGGTAGCGTCGTCCCAGGCGATGAACTTGCCGTTGTGCCAGATTTTGTCCGTCTTTTGAATCGCCATGCAGAACTCCTTACGAGATGAAGATTCCTCGGAAGCGGCTCTGGATTCTCCGCATGATCGATGACCGAAGATCGATAACCGACGATCGATGACCGAAGAAAGTGTGCCGTCTTCCAGAATCGAATTATAACGTGCGGGCTGGGCTAAACGAAGTCAGGCGTTCACCACCCGGAGCGGACGTTCGGGTTGGCAGCGCAATTCGCCTTTTTCTTAGCGAATCGCAACGATGTTGTTGGCGACGAACCCACCTTCACCGGCAACGATGAGCCCCATCGTAATCCGTTCCGCTTTGTAGTGGTGGGTGCGATGCATCAGGTATACGACTCCAACTCCCGCGCCAAACCCCAGAGCCGACCCGGCAGCCTGTCCGGCGGCACCACGCGTCACGAAGGGGCGCATCAGCGGATTGAGTTCGTGGAGGCCCTGGTCCAGGCCGCGCTGAGTGGTGATGGCATCGGCGGCGACCAGTCCTGCCAGGATACTCACGTTTACCTTATTCTCGACCGTCCAGAAAGGCCGTTGGCTGGGCGCATCGGGCAGAGCCGAACTGCTGCTCGCCGTGAAACTCTGGGCCTGCACGGCAACGCTCAGCAAAAGAAGCGAGAGGAGTAACTTCATCTGGTCTCCGGTAATTAGTAGGCTGCGTGAAATAACAGTAAGTCATAGAACACACGAAGGTACATGGCCCATCTCGTGGGGTGGGTGGCCTTTTAGTAAGAGTGACTGTAGGGTCCTGGCAGGTTACTTGCGTTGGCTCTCAGCCTTCAACTTGGCCGACAGGAGCGTCTACGCCCATTGATCTCTAGGGTTGGGTTGTACCGGCTAAGAACACCGTGGCAATGATGGCGAGAACGAAATCGCTTGACCAGGTGAAGCAGGCTTCCCCTCGAGGAAGCCTGCATTCCTAGAATTTAACCATGATGTCGATGTCGATCATCGACTGATCTTTGCGCAGATCGGGGAACCATACTGTGCTGCCCTGGTTTGCACAGCTGCCCGGGATGGTGGGATTTTCTGCGGCGCTGAGGCTCTCTTGCATGGACGAATTCCCGTTCATGCATGCAAAGTACTCGGGATATCCGTTATTGGTATAAGGCACGCCGCCTGGACCGGGCGGGGTGATTCCACCGCGGCCCGTCCAATAGGGCACGCTCGCGTGGCGGTAGTCGTACTCCCAGCGGAAGGTGATCCATTGCTTGGGCATGTAATCGTAAGTGATCGACATATCCCAGGCTTTGAATGGGTCTCCGGGATTCCCGGTAAAGTAAGGTGCGTTGATGGCTGCGGAGGGGGCGGTCTCACCGTTGATGGGCGGATCCAGGACCAGATAGCGTCCTGGATTATTGATCACGCCGCCGCCGATGGTTAATCCGTGCGTATCCTTCTTGAACCACATGCGGTCGTAAAGCATGAAGCCGATAAAGCTCTGCTTAGGATCGATTCCCCCCAGCGGAAAATTGGCGCTCGGTTGTGCAAGCGCGTCCCTCTTGTCACCGTGGCAGCTCACGCCTGCTAAGGTGGCCGTGCTGGGGCCAAATTCGCAACCCATATCGCCGGTGAAGGTGAAGGCCATCTTGTCGAGGGTTTGTCCCGGTCTGTCGAAATACTTGATCTCGATGCTGTCGTCGGTGTGGATGCGGCCGCGGTTCGGTATGTACAGATCGTCGTGGCCGAGGCCGTAATTATTGGAGATGATGTTCACCCATGGTCTCGGAGTCCACTTGATCTGTCCGCCCAAGCCCTTCCTCGAATTGGCAGAGCCGTACGATTGCCATCCATTGATGAACCACGGCTCGATCTTCAAGTGAGGGTTGGGGAAAATCTGCACCCGCAGACCATTGAAAAACCAGGGAGTGTTGGAGGAAACATAGGAGGGTTGATAGGCCCAGTTGTCGAAGTTGTAATAGCTGAACAGGCCTATGTACGACATGAAAATTCCGGCGTCGATGTTGATTCCGTTCAACGCATTAATGTGGTAGCCACCATATGCCTCTGCCAGGTAGCGATCAGCAGTGTCGAGGTCCCACTGGCCTTTCGCCGGGCTGGGATCATTGCGCGGCGTCGTTGCGGAATACATGCCGAATTGGGTCATCAATCGGGCGCGAACGTTGTCGTAGTGGAAGTCGCCGCCGATGCCGAGTTGCTCCAACTGCATTTCGTTGGAGCGAAAAATTTCGCTCGACCCGCCGATCGAATTGTCGATGGGCTTGTTGAAATCGTAGTTGTAGGTAATATCGGCGCGGATTTCCGGGGTAAAGAATTTTGAATCGAAAGCGGTGTCCTTGTTGCGCGGGCTGCCGTTGAGCCAGGTCCAATCCCAATCCGAGAACGGTACGATCTTTTCTTTTTTTGTGGGCGCGGCGGCCGAGGAATCGCTCGATGGTTGTGCCACCATGGCGTGAGCCGGCGCTGCAACCGGCAAGGGTTCAGCTACTCTCACGGTAGTTCCCGCCGCCAGAGTACTCGCCGCTGGAGTTACTTCCGTCGGCGCCGTGCGGCTCTTCAGTTCCGCTTCGAGTACCTCGATGCGCGCCTTCATAGCGGCCAACTCCTTTGCGAGGTCGAGAGAACTTTGCGGATCTAGAGCTGGCGCGGAGCGAGTGGGGGATACATCGGGCGCAGCCGCCGGTTCGTGCAGGGCTGCGACTTTCGCCGGAGCATCCGGTTGCGCCGAAGTCTGCGCGTACCCCCGCGGAGCCTGAGCCAGCGCGAGACTCAAAACAAGCATGGAAAAGAAAGTTGAAACCGCTGCCGCCTTGCGCAATCGAGCTCTCATGATTTTCAAGTTTGATTCCTTTCCGGTCTGAAGTCAGGTTCGCTTCACTGAATGGCGCTTGTGTAATCTGACCAAATAGCATTTGGCCGCGGTTTTTTGGTGGCGAACACACCATGACATCCGAAAACTCATAAAGATCGGATAAAAAGTTCATAAAGAGCGCATAAAAGGTTTTCAGGAAAACCGCCTAGCGTTATCAGCACGGCTACGAAAATCCTTCCTGTGAGAACCGCAGCCTATTAAGGAGCACGCTACTTAGTCCAATCGATAATTTTTCTGCGGTCAATAGCAACTTCGCCACATGGTGGCGGATATTTTCCGACAATGGCGGGCCGCCGGCCCCGCAAGATCGAGTCAGACTATTTACCTGCAATTCATTTGACTCGCCATGTTCTTCGGTATATCAATATTGGCTCGCTGTTATGTGGAAACGCTTTGTTTTGCTCCTGCCCTTGCTCGCGGCCGCTCTGGCCCCGGCACGCGATAAGCCGGAGAGTTGGCTGGAAGTCCGCGTCCAGCATTTCACGGTGGTGACCAACGCCAACGAGAAGGCCGGGCGGCGCATTGCCGACCAGTTTGAGCGTATGCGCTCGGTCTTTCACTTTGCGTTTCCGCAGATGTCCATCGATGCCAGTTCGCCCATAATCGTGCTGGCAGTCAAGGACGAGAAAGACTTCCGCGCGCTCGAACCGCAAGCTTATCTGGCAAAAGGGCAACTCAAGTTGGGCGGCCTTTTTCTGCGAGCTCCCGACAAAAACTACGTTCTCATGCAGGTGGACGCCGAGGGCGAACACCCGTATGCGGTGGTTTATCACGAGTACACGCACCTGCTTCTCAGCAAGGCCGCGGAATGGCTGCCCTTGTGGCTGAATGAGGGGCTAGCGGAGTTTTACGAGAATACGGACATCCACGAGAAGGACGTCGCGCTGGGCCAGACGAGTCCGGGGAATCTGCAGTTATTGCGCCAGAACCGGCTGCTGCCGCTGGCCACTCTGTTCACCATCGACGCCAGTTCGCCCTACTACCACGAGGAAAATAAAGGCTCCATCTTCTATGCGGAGTCGTGGGCGCTGACCCACTACCTGGAAATGCAGGACTATCAAGAAAAGACACAACACTTGACCGACTATTCGGAGCTGCTGGCGCAGAAGGTAGACCCCGTGATCGCAGCTAGCCGCGCGTTCGGCGATCTCAAGCAACTGCAATCGAACCTGGAAGCCTACATTCGCCAGGGAAGCTTCCGCTATTTCAAGGGTAAGATTTCCGCCGACGTGGACGACACGGCATTCAAGGCGCAGGCCCTGAGTGCGGCGCAAGTCGATGCGGTACGCGCGGATTTCCTGGCCTACGAAGAACGGATTGCGGATGCCCGGCCGCTCCTGGACCAGGTGCTGCAGGCAGATCCACAGAATGTTTCAGCGCATGAAACCATGGGATTTCTGGAGTTTCGCGCCGGGCACATGGATGAAGCGCGTAAGTGGTATGAACAGGCGGTGAAACTTGACTCGCGGAGTTACGTCGCTCATTACTACTTTGCCGCGATCTCGATGAACCTCGGGCCCGGTCTCGGCGATGACGATCAGATAGAGACTAGTTTACGCGCCGCCATTAAACTCAATCCGTCGTTTGCGCCGCCCTTTGAGCGATTGGCCGCCTTCGAGGGCATGCGGCGCCAGAATCTCGACGAGGCGCACATGATGGCACTCACGGCGGTGCAACTGGACCCCGGCAATGTCAGTTATCGCATGACCGCGGCCAGCGTCCTTATGCAGATGGAGCGGGGCAAGGATGCCGAGGCCGTGCTCCACGAAGCCTTGCGCATAGCCAAGTCCCCGCAGGAAACCGCGACGGTTCAGAACTTTCTCACACAATTGGAGAGGTACGCGACTGCGCGGGACGAGGAAGCGGAGGAAGAACTGGAAGCCAGCCTTCAGGCGAATGCCCCATCCGGCAACACCAATGCTGAAGCACCCGCGGAAGAGCTTCCGAAAGGACCGCATCGTTTCATGGTCGGAACATTGCAAAACGTGCATTGCCACGAGTTAGACATCGACCTGACGGTCGCCGCCAAAGGGAAGACGATGGCACTGCATAGAGGCAACTACTACAAGATCGCGTTCACGGCTCTCGGCTTCACGCCAGAGGGTGACCTAAGTCCGTGTAAGGATTTAGAGGGTATGTCGGCAAGGGTTGAGTATGTTGAGTCTTCCGCTAAGCCCGCGGCAGCCTACGTCGTTGGCATTGAGCTTCATAAGTAAACCGGCGCCGAAGCATTCGTTATCAATCCCGCGTTATCAATCCGTCTCTCTTAGTAGGGCATCTGCGGTAAGCGAAGCCAGATCACCAAAGAGTTTCTCCAAAGTCCCTTCCCTCTCAACCTCGGGCAAACCGAGTTGCCGTTCCACCCGCGCTTCCATCTCGCGCAGGCGCGCCTCCGGTGCTTTCCCCGCAAGATGCTGGAACAGCAACCGGTGCGCATTCTTGCGCTGCATGACCTCCAGTCCATCCAGCATCTGGCGATGCGATGTCCCTTCCCAGATCGCAAGGATCATGGCCTCGCGCAGCCAGCGCTCCACGCGATATTCCTGCAGCGTTCCCACCCCGCCGTACACTTCCATCGCCCATTTGGCTGTCTGCACAGCGAACTCTGCGGTCCAGTACTTCGCCAGGTGAGCGACCAAACGGAACAGATGATAGCTCTCCGAGTACGGCGGCTTCTCCTGCCATACCTTGTCGAGCAGACGCACAGCCTCCCAAGCCAGACTGGAAGCCGCGCGTAGCCCCTGCAAACGATCTTCGAACTGCCGCTGAAGTAAAGGATGCTCGACGATCGGTTTACCGAAGGCCGTGCGCCGTTCGGCGAAAGAATAGGCATCGGCGATGGCTCTTTGTGCGAGCGCTACGCTGCCCACGCTGTTGGCCACGCGCGAAAGGTTCAGCACTTCGAGAATCAAATAGATTCCCTGCTCGGATTGTCCCAGGAGCCAACCCTCGCTGTTACGAAGTTCGATCTCGCCGGTTGGCACCGAGCGAGTGGCGATTTTGTCCTTGAGGCGGCGTATCTGATAATTCAGCTGTCCGTCTTCACTGCGACGCGGTACCAGATACAGACTTAGTCCGCGCACATTCTGCGGTGCGCCCTCGGGCCGAGCCGCGACCACCGCCAATTCAGCTCCGGCATTACTCGCAAAGTATTTGTCCCCAGTTAGCCGCCACTTACTCCCATCGGGTTGCGCTATAGTCTCCACCGCCGCGCCCAGGTCTGACCCACCCTTGATCTCCGTCATCCAGGTGGCTCCCTGCCAGACACTGTCATCGCGCTGCAACATCTTGGACAAGAACCGTGCCTTCAATTCTGCGTCTCCATATTTTGAGAGCGGGCAAATCGTCGACAGAGAGACCGTGTACGGACACGCCAAGCCCGGGTCATAGAAACCCGTAGCGTAGAGAAGAAGGTAAGCGGGCAGCAGCGAGTTCTGCTCAGAATTCCGTTCAGAATTTCGCTCAAAGACTCGCCAGAGCACGCCGGCCCGGTATCCATGTTTCAGCATGCGCCAGTATTCCGGTGGATAAAGGATTTCATCCACCCGCGCGCCCCACCGGTCGAACATGCGTAACCACGGTGTTCCGGCGCGGTCCACCGCATCTGAGATCCCCTGCCCTTCGCGTTCGAACCACGCCTCGTATTCTCGCAGCCAGTCTTGATCTGCACAGATCCCGGCCTGCTGCAGAAATTGCACCGGAGAGCGCAAGACATCAGAAGGCAAACTATCGAAGTTCATAGGCAAAGTTCTATCACTCCGCGCGAATTTTGCAAGACTCACGCGACGACGCGCTGGTTTTGCTCGCCCAGACCTTCGATGCCAAGTCGCACGCGGTTCCCCGCTTTCAGGTAAACCGGTGGCCGTTGTCCCATGCCGACTCCCGGCGGCGTGCCGGTGGAGATAATGTCTCCGGGTTGCAGGCTCATGAATCGGCTAAGGTAGGCGACCAGATGGCGAACGCCAAAGATCATCGTGTGCGTCGATCCGTTCTGGTAGCGATGGCCGTCCACCTCCAGCCACATCTTCAGGTTTTGCGGGTCGGGAACTTCATCGGCCGTCACTAGCCAGGGCCCGATCGGGCCGAATGTATCCGCGCTCTTGCCTTTGACCCACTGCCCGGTGCCTTCGAGTTGAAAGGCGCGGTCCGAGATGTCGTTGACGGCGCAGTAGCCGGCCACGTATGACATCGCGTCGGTCTCGCTAACATATTTTGCCGGCGTTCCAATAACCACGCCTAACTCGACTTCCCAGTCCGTCTTAGTGCCACCCGTCGGAATTACAATATCGTCATTAGGCCCACAGATGGACGATGTGGCTTTCATGAAGACGACGGGCTCGCTCGGTACTTTCATGCCGGCTTCAGCCGCATGATCGGAGTAATTCAATCCAATACAAACAAGTTTCCCCACGCGACCTACGCAGGGGCCGAGCCTGGCCTTGCCTGGCAGCTTGCCTGGCGCGAGCGGCAACTTTGTAAGGTCAATGTTTTTCAAGGACGCGAGAGTCGCGGGTGACAGATACTCCCCTGTGATATCGGGCACTGTCCCCGACAAGTCGCGAACCTGACCGTCGGAGTCGAGGATCCCTGGTTTTTCCTGGTGAGGCAGTCCATAGCGCACAAGCTTCATAATGTCTTCTCTCGAGGTAAAGATGACGATGTTACCCGAAAATTGTTTTCAGCGCGCAGCGGTCGAACTTTCTTGCCGGATCAACAAGGCAAGTCGTGGAAACAGAAAGTGGCCGCCGGCGTCATCGATCACATTTACCTGGCAGGTATAAAAGCCAGATTTGAGCGACGTCAGCGGAACATCTAACTGGAAGACGGCAGCCTTCCGCTCTCGCGCATTCAATTCCGTCAACTCCACCAACGAGCTTTCGTAGGCTTTGGCCTTACCCTGGAAGAAGGCAACGTTGGACAAAAGTCGGATGCCGGATTTGTTGTCATTGTCTCTTCGAGAATCCGTGCCCCTGGCAGAGTCTACTGCAACCGGTCGCGCCGGATCGTACACCTCATAATAAAGAAGCAGATGCTGCGCAGCCGAGAAAACATGCGTGATGTTTGGGATGATCTCGGAACCGTCGTGTACCAGCGGGTTCAGGTTCGCACTCGTCTTCACTGTTGACGGTTGAATCTGATTGGCCAGTACCACGGAACTCATCTTCAGCGGCAGCGCCTTCAACTCAGGTACCTCGATATCGGTTTCGAACGATCCCATGCGGCCGGTCTGATTCTCGCGTACGACAAATTTCAGGTGATACTTGCCGCTGAGCAGGCTCATGCCGGTGTCGTACTGCACATTCTTTTTTCGCACCTCGGCCGATGTGCTCACTGCGAGCTTCACCGTGTCGCGAATTCTGTTCAAGGGGTGGCGTTGGTTATCGAGCACCATGCCAATCACATCGAGCGTCGCCTTGTCGCGGTCGCTGCTGCGGACGAATGGAATCTGCGAGCCCGGCACCACGAGCGAGATGGGAACAAAAAACTTGTTAGCCTCCAGCCGGAAGTAGGCGACGCCGAGATACAACGGCAAATCCGTGGCCGGCAACTCAGATGCAAGTTCCTCCTCAAGCTGCCGCTCCTTGTCGTCCGGGGTGGAGTGCTGATAATCGGCGGGCGCGTAGTAGCCGCGGCGGTAGTCGATCTTCACTCCGGGGGCGGTGCTCTTCACGACGATGCGCCGGTAACGCCCGTCGCGCGCGCGGTTCGTGCTGTGATAGCCGAGCAGATAGTAAGTCGATGTATCTTGCTGCACTCCCTTGAAAATCTTGCCGAAGCCGTTGGAGTCGAGAAACGCGCGCCCGCCGGTATCGCTGGCCAGGGTCACCAGCGTTTCCTGCGTCGTGAAATTGGAATTCAATGCATTCAGTGTCGCCTGTCCTGAATACGCTGAAACGCCGCGCAGGCTGGCGTTCTGCGCTTCCCCGCCCGCCACCAGCGCCTGCAGGCCGCGCATGTCCATGGTGTAAATCGCCAGGTTGGAACGCACTGCCGCGTTCACTGCTGCGCGCAGTTCTGATTGATTCTCGATGCCGGTGCGGTCCATGCCGCTGGAAAAATAAATCAGCGACTTCTTCTGCTGCACATGTGCCAGCTTTTCCGCCACCGATCGCAACGCCTCCAGCCGCCGGTCCGTATTGAAGATGTTGTATTCCGTATCGTCGGCGGTAAATGGCTGACCCGTGTCGGGAGTTCCCTCGGTCGTGCCCGTGGTGCCTTCCTCAAAACCTTGGCCGCTGCCCGTGCTGAATGCGTCCAGCTGTTTTTTCAGCAGCGCGTGATCCGCAGTAAAGTCCTGATTCACCAGCAAAGAACTGCCCAGCGAAACAATCGACACCAGGTCGGCGGGCGCCATTTGTGTATCGACATAGCGTTCGGCGGACGTAACCGAGCGGTCGATTTCGTCCGGTTCCATGGCGGAGAGATCGAAAAATAAAACAATCAGACGCCGGTCTTTGAACTGGGCCGCGAACTCGCTCGCCAGATCTGCCTTGGAAGCCGGAGGACTCGTTTGCCCAGACGCCGCTTCCGGCAGCGGCTTTGCCTGCGCAACATCCAGTGCGGGCACGGCATCGACGTTCTCCACATCAAAGGAAACAATCTTCTGCGGTTTGTTGTCCTCTAAAATCGCGAAATCTTCGGGCTTCATTCCCGGCACAAATTGTCCGCTCTTGTCCCTGACTGTCACATTCACCAGCACGAGCTCCGATTTCTCGTGAAACATGTAGTCCGATTGCTGCTGCGAAGGCGAAGCGGCACACAAGAACACAAGCACCAGCAGCAGCGCTAGAGTTCTGTCGGCAAATCGGTTTGGAGTGAAAGTCATGGCGATCCTCTTCGAGAGCATCTTATTCCGGAGCATCTTGTTCCGGAGATATCGCGCAGCAGCGTCCTCCTTAAAAACGAAAGCGTGACGTAATCGTAAACTGACGCATGGCCCCGGCCGCGGTAACCCGGCCAAAGGTGGGCGAGGTCACGTTGGTATCAATCGAAGAACAATTCACTAAGTTGAAAATGTTGGTGGCTTGTGCCCGGAACTCCAGCACGCGCGCTTCTTTCAGGGGAAAGATTTTCGTGAATGCCATATCAAACACTTTACTGCCCGGGCCGATGATGCTGTTGCGGCGCGCGTCGCCGTAAGTGCCCGCGGGCGGTTTAGAGAATGCAGCGGTATTGAACCACTCCGCAATCGAGGGATTTGGCAGGCTCACTGATTGCCCGGGAACCAGGCTCGCCCGCAGCGTGCCGTTCGTTCCCCCGTTCACATCAGAGATGCTGCCCAGCAGTCGCGGCGTAAACGGCAACCCCGACGCGATCGTCCAATCGCCGCTCCATTGCCAGTCGCCAAACACGGCGCGCAGTGGAGCATTTCCCGTGAGCCAACGCTTGTCGTGACCAAAGGGTAGCTCCCACAAATAATCCGCGGTGAACTTATGGGTCTGGTTGAAGCTGGAAAGCCCGCGCTCCGCCGACAGATTGAAAGGATTCTGCGCAACGTTGGCCGCACCTCCTCCCGACGAACCGCCGCCTCCGCCGGCGCCAGTACCGCCCGCGCCCAAGCCAGGAGTATTCGCTCCCGAGGTTGCGCCCGCGCCGATCGAAGACGCATCATCCAGCGACTTGGAAAACGTGTAGGTGCCGCCAATCGCGAATCCTGCCGCTAACCGTTTCCGCAGCCGCACCGACGCCGCATTGGCCTCCGAGTCCGCCACCGAGCTTTCATAGGTGAAGGCGTCAACCGTGGAAATGCGAATCCCGTTCGCGGTTCGGTTCGGCGCTTCCAGAATGTCGAGATCCGTTCCTTTGGTCCCCGTGTAGTCAAGATTCAGCAGCAGGGTCGGGCGAATCTGCTGTTGAATGTCCAGATTGCGAATCTGCACATAGCCCAGCCGATAATTCGGATTCACCGCATAATTATTGGTGATGGTGCCGGTAGGCGCAGCCGGAAATCCGTTTTGCAGCGTCAGCTCTCCCGCGGCCGTCTGAACATTGGTCGCCGTGGTGGCGAACGGTGGCTGAAAAGCAAGTTGCTGCGCGATGCCCTGATACGCACCGGTGTTGTAGTTGATGCCATAACCGCCGCGCACCACGGTGTTTGGAAGCGGCTTCCAGGCGAAGCCGACTCGCGGCGCAAAGTTATTGCGATCCGGACGCACCAGGCTGTCCGGCAGACTGCCGCTGTATGGCCCCACTTGCCCCGGCTGAATCGGCGTCACCGCCAGCGTGAGCGCTGGATTCTGCACCAGCACCCCGGGAGAGAGATCGAGGTTCGCGATCAGATTGTTCACTTCCGTCAGCGGCGAAACATACTCGTAGCGCACCCCGAGATTAAGCGTCAGATTCGCGCGCATCTTCCACTCGTCTTGCGCATACAAATCCCAGTAGTTGCCGCGGAAGTGATCGCTTTGTCCAAACTGCACAGAAGTTTGCTGCGGTAATCCGAGCAGAAAGTCGGCAAAGTCATACCCCGTACCGGACACGGGCTGGCCACTAATCTGCGAAGTGTTGACACCGGTGAAGACGAACGAGCCGCGCGGGTTGCTGTCCGTTTCTGTATTCACCTGCACGCGCCGGAAATCGCCACCCCAGCGCCAGGTATGCTTGCCGTGATTCCAGACCACATTATCGGAAAATGTATAAGTCTGGCTTCGGTTAAGCTGCGGATTCGTGTCCTGCAGACTGGCGAAGTTTGTAAAGGAGAGATTCGGCAGTCCCCAGTCGAATGGATTCTTGGAAACTCCGGTAATTCCCAGCGTACTCGTAATGTCATTGTTGAAAGCGTACAGATTCTCGCTGCGTGTCCGGTTGCGGTTGAAGTCGGCGCGAACAATGTTGGTCAGTTTTCCGATGCTGCGCGTGTAAGACACCGGAATGTCAAAGCTGCGAACCGTCGTGCTGCCGCCCACGCTCGGAAACGGATTCGTCAGCGTGGCGCTCGATTGGTGATAGTGGAAGCCAAAGGTCAGATTGTTGCGCGGAGCGTTGCGGCCTCCGCCCCGGCGTCCGCCCGCGGGCGCTGCGCCAAAGCTGTGGTTCAAGCGTATGTTCAGATCGTCGCTGTCGCTCGTGGCGGAAGTCACGTAGTGGAAGTTTTGATAATTGCTCTGCAAGTTCGTCGGCAGCGGAATATATTGCAACAACCCTTGTGCCACCGAGTTGATCTGCGGAATCTGGTTATTCAGGAAGGGTGTGCGAACACCGTTTACCAGGTTTACCGAGTAAATCTGGTCGATTACATTGTTGTTGTTGTCCCTATCGTTGCATATGCCGGCTGTGAACCCCGTCTTGCATAAAGAGGAAAAGTCTCCGCTCCGCTCGGCCTGCGTCGGCACCGTCGAAAACTGATCGAAAGGATTTTCTCCGTGCCTCCCGTTGAAGTTGATGAAGTAAAAAGTTTTGCTCCCGCCGTGATAGATATAAGGAATGTTCAGCGGTCCGCCCACCGAACCACCAAAACTATTCTGCAAATACGCCGGCTTTTCCGTCGGCTGGCCAGTAAGCGCAAACGGCGATGCATTGAGCGCCGAATCGCCGACGCCGTAATATAGCGATCCAT
>Ga0116134_1000289_pt1 | contig 26815 bp, 27 predicted proteins | sample June2015DPH_19_5_FD_89737 | JGI IMG/M metagenome (GOLD analysis project Ga0116134, IMG submission 89737) | Peatland microbial communities from SPRUCE experiment site at the Marcell Experimental Forest, Minnesota, USA - June2015DPH_19_40 | ecosystem: Environmental > Terrestrial > Soil > Wetlands... | reverse complement strand
GCGGGGGGTGCGTTCGGGGGGGTAAGCGCTGATGGTCAGGAGGGCCATCAGCAGGGCACGGTCAAGGGAGTCGCCGTCCAGGGCGGCCGGCCGGGCGCGCCCGGCCAGTTCCCGCCACAGCTCGGCAGGGTCGGTGCTGATCAGGCACCACGGGCCGGGGCCGTCGCCACGGCGGATGGCCTCGAACCGGTGGGCGGGAGTGGGGGTGTAGCTGGTGATGGTCACGTCATAGCCGGGCAGCGCGGCACGCAGGGCCGCAAGCTCGGCCAGCGCACCGGGCGGCACGGTGGCCGAGCCAGTGACCACGTCCCACCTGTTCACCGGCCTGTCCGGCGTGGTGGTGCCGGTGTGGTCCTCGTCGAACCTGAACAGCATCGCGCGGAGCACGGGGCCGTAGTCGGGGTGGAACTGGGGGCCGAGCGCGGCCGTGAGCTGGCCTTCGGTGCCTGCCGGGTGCTGCTGGCGCCATTGCGCGACGGCGGCGCGGGCCCGCTCCAAGTCGGCGGCCTTGTCCTCACGGAACCTCATCACATGCCCCGACGTGCCCACCCGCCGCGGACGGCGTTCCGCTCATGCGGGGTGTCTGCGATGAGGGTGTCCTGGTCACGGGCGTCGTGGTCTAGCAGAACGGGCATGACAGCGAAACTTTCCTGGTCGGCTGGCTGGTCCGCGTAGAGCCCGTGAACCGAGGGGATGCCTGGCACGGGGCGGTCATATTCGGCGGCAGGAAGTGCAGTACCGGGGTCATGACAGCCAGAATGCGGCGAGACGCGGGACTTCCCCACCACGGTCTAGGTACGCTTGGGACGTTTAGGACACGTCCCTTACGTCCCTCGTTGGGTGGGCAGGTTATGAATGATCGGTTGAGGCTTGCCATGGTGTCGGCAAGCATCGAGCCTGAGTCCTTGGCCAGGAAGGTTGGGGTGGACCCGAAGACAGTTCAGCGATGGCTTGGCGGACGCTTGCCGCATCCGCGACATAGGTGGAAGATATGCGACATCCTTGAACAATCAGAGCAGTACATATGGCCGCAGGTTCTCCTAGGCGCATCTGGAGTTCTGCACACGTCTGAGATTATGTCCGCATATGCGCATCGCGCAGATGCGCCCTCTCGGTTGTGGACCGGAATGCTCGAAGGGGCGCGCAGGAATATGGACCTGCTCGGTTATTCGATGTCATTCTTTCCTGAGCAGCATTCCCAGCTCGCCCAGACGCTAGAAGATAAATGCGCGAGCGGACTTAAGGTGCGCATTGCGCTTGCAGACCCGGAAAGCCCCGAGGTGGCCGCACGGGACGACCTCGAAAAACTGGGGGGGACGCTCCCAGCTAGGATTCGCGCGACGGTCGTCAACCTTGAATCACTGCTCTCGAATAGTGGCGTTGAGATGCGTTTCCATAGCGTCCCATTGTATAACGCGGTATACCGTTTTGATGATCAGATGCTTGTCACCCCATATCTTTACCGGCTTCGCGGATATCAGCATCCCCTGCTTCACATGAAACGACTCGGGCCAGCAGGAATATTCGAGGCATATGCCCAAGAATTCGAGGCCATATGGAACGAGTCCAGAGCTATGGAGATGTTTAATGGCACGCATTGACTACTACCATGATCCGTCTGCGCCCAGCGCGAATTCGCTCGTGGTTGGGTCCTCGGCGGTCGTGACAGATGATGAGGGCCGGATTTTGCTTCAAAGGCGAGGTGATTCGGGCAACTGGGCACTACCTGGTGGAGTAATGGACATCGGTGAAACCGTCGCCCAGTCAGCTATCCGCGAGGTTAAGGAAGAGACCGGGTTTGAGGTTCATATCGATCGCATAATCGGAATTTATTCTGATCCTGGCCACGTTTTTGCGTACGATGATGGCGAAGTGAGGCAGGAATTTAGTATTTGCCTTGCTTGCACGATCACAGGAGGGGCAATGCTAGTAAGCAGCGAGTCAACTGCCGTGGAATTCTTCCCGATTGCAGATCTGTCGGATCTCCGGATGCACGAATCTATCCGCATAAGGATTCGTGACTACATCGAGAGTAAGCCTCCGGTGCTGCGTTGATCTGCGCACCAGTCACAGCCGCTCCTGACCGGGGCCGTCCTGACCAAGGAAGACGCAGGGGAGAAGCTGGTCATTTCCCGGCGCTGTCATTCGCCTACGGGGCCGCCGGCTAGTTCGGTCACGATGTCCAGCTGGCCGACGTGCCGTGCGTACTCCTGCAGCAGGTGGAGCAGGACCCGTTCCAGGGCCGGGGGATCGGCGCCGTCCCACCGTTCGCCCGGCTGGCCCGTATCGGCCAGATCGTGCGCCGCGACGATGGCCCGGGTCCTCACCGCCTGGGCGTCCAGCGCCGCCACCAGGCCGGCCAGGGTCTCATCGGTGCCGACGTGCCAGCGGCCGTCCTTCTCCTCGCCCCAGACATCGGACCGGTCGTGGCCCTCGAAGCCCCAGTCCAGCCACCGCATCTCCGTGTAGGTCAGATGCTTGATCAGCTCGATCGGGGCCCAGCCGGACGGCAGCCGGCTGGCGCGCAGCTCGCCGCCGGGCAGCCCCTCGAGCTTGCTGACCAGCCGGGAGCGGAAGAAGTCCAGGTACCGCAGGAAGACCTCGGCCCGCGACGCCGCCGGGGCCGTCGGTTCGGGAAACGGAAGGCTCACGGTCTCCACCCTGGCCCACCGCGACCGTCACCGCCACCGGGTTAAACCGCGCCGGATCTGGTATGCGGCACCATGGGGGCGTGATTACGCTTCTGTTCCGGGTCTTCAACGTGCATCACGGGCGGCACGTTGTGATCCTGCTGCTGACGACCGCGGCCATCGTGCTGGCCGGCGGCGGGCTGTTCGCGCTCACCCAGAGCCTCCCGTTCACGACCGGTCTCTACTGGGCGATCACGACGGCGACGACCGTCGGTTATGGCGATGTGACGCCGCACAACGCCGTCGGCCGCGTCGTGGCCTCGGTTCTCATGCTGACCACCATCCCCCTGCTGGCCACGGTGTTCGCACTGGTGACAGGCGCTGCGGCGGCCTCAGGAATCCGGAGGATCCTCAATATGACAACTCGGTTCCCGGAGGGGACCTACCGGCTCGTCGTCGGGATGAATCCCACCGTCCCGGCGATCCTGGAGGAGCTGTCCCAGGTGGGTATCCCGGTCGTCCTCGCCGCCGACGTCGACGCCGCAAGTGTCCGCGAGGACGTCCACGTGGTGCGCGGCGATCCGACCGATCCGGCCACGATCAGGGCCGCCCACCCGGAAGGCGCCGAACAGGCCCTCATCACCGGTGCCAGTGACGGCGACGTGCTGGTCAGTGCGGTGATGGTGCGCAAGCAGGCCCCCAATCTGACGCTTACCGCGCTGACCAGCTCCCCGTCGGTCCGGGAGGCGCTGCGCGACCTGGGGGTCCAGCAGACGGTGTCCACTCAGGAACTGGTGGCCCGGACGCTGGCCACCAGCCTGGAAACCCCGCACGCGGGCGAGATGGTGGCCCAGCTCGTCGAGCCCGGCCAGCACGTGCTGGCCGAGGTCGAGGCGGACGGCGAGACGGTCGGCAAGGCGCTCAGCGCCGTTCGCGATGAGCGGTCCGGTCTGGTGCTCGGCCTGGTGCACGACGGCCGCTTCACCCTGGGCATCGGCGAGGATCCCGTCGTCGCGACCGGGGATCGCCTGCTGGTCGCCGAGCCGGCGCACCGCCGGTGACGACCGCGCCCGGGCCCACTGGGCCCGGGCGTTAGCCATTCTGCCGCTGGCTGTGTTACGCCCAGCGCTGGGTTACGCCGCCCCGCGCTGGCCACGGTGCGGCTGGCCGCCCTGTCCGCCGCGTGCCTGTCCGCCGCGTGCCTGGCGGGGCGCGTACGCCCGGTCGCCGGAGACGTTAGCCGGACGCGGCCTGCGGCGCTTGGCGCCGCCGTACCCCCCCGCTGACCCTGTCGCCGGCCGTGCGGCCGGCGGGGGCGGGACCGGCGTGCCGGTCGTCGCGATCTGCTGGACCAGGTGATGCCCCACGCCGACGTGGTGCCGCGGTGCGCTCACGCCCGCCGCGTCGTGCATCCGCTGCAGTTCCCGGACCTGGCCTTCCTCGGCCAGCGTGACGACCAGCCCGGACGCTCCGGCCCGCGCGGTCCGGCCGGAACGGTGCAGGTAGTCCTTGTGGTCGTTGGGCGGGTCGAAGTGCACGACGAGTTCCACGTCGTCGACGTGAATGCCGCGCGCGGCGACGTCCGTGGCGACCAGGACCCGCGGGTGACCGGCCGCGAACGCGTCCAGCGCGCGCTGCCGCTGGTTCTGGTTCCGGTTGCCGTGGATGGCCTCGGCGGCCACCCCGGCCTTGCTCAGCTGCCGGGCGAGCCGGTCCGCGCCGTGCTTGGTCCGGACGAAGAACAGGGTCCGCGCCGGCCGGCTGGCGATCTCCGCGGCCACCGGCAGCTTGTCCTCGGGGTGCATGACCAGCACGCTGTGCTCGGCCAGGCTGTCGGTCTCGGCCTGCGGTGCCACCGCGTGCAGCGCGGGATCGCTGAGGTAGCGGGTGACCAGCTGCCCAACCCGCCGGTCCAGCGTGGCGGAGAACAGCATCCGCTGGCCGCCCGCCGGGGTCTCGTCCAGGATGCGGATCACCGCGGGCAGGAAGCCGAGGTCGGCCATGTGGTCGGCCTCGTCCAGGACGGTGATCTCCACGCTGCCGAGCGTGCAGGCGCCCCGGTCGAGCAGGTCGATCAGCCGGCCCGGGGTCGCGACGACGATGTCCACGCCGTTCCGCAGCCCGCTGATCTGGCGGCCGTACGGCACGCCGCCGTAGACCGTCGTGACGGTCACGCCGACGCTGCGGCCGAGCGGCGTGAGCACGTCCGCGACCTGCTGGGCCAGCTCACGTGTGGGCACCAGCACCAGGCCGCGCGGCGCGCCCCCGGTGCCCCTGGAACCTGCCTGGCCGCCCAGCCGGGTCAGCATCGGCAGGCCGAAGGCGAGCGTCTTGCCCGAACCCGTCTGCGCCCGGCCGAGCACGTCGCGCCCGGCCATCGCGTCGGGGAGCGCACGGGCCTGGATGGCGAACGGCTCGTGAATTTTGCGCGCGGCCAGCGCGCTGATCAGCCGCTCGGGCAGGCCGAGCTCGGCGAACGACGCTGGTGCGGGCGCCGGCTGCGCGGCCGCTTCGGACAGGGCGCGGTCGAGGCCGGAGTAGGGGTCGGCCTGCGGGGGGCGTACCGGCCGGGACGGCCGTCCGCCCCGCCGCGGGGCGCCACCGCCGCGCCGGGCGGCGCCGCCAGTAGGCTCGCCCCGGCGTGCGGGCTGGCCGGCGCGGCGGCCAGGCTCCTGCGCCGCGCGGGAACCGTGCGGGCGGGCAGGCGTGCGCCGTCGACTTGCATTGTCAGGCATGCATGAACTCCATCGCTGATACGGGGCCGCGTCATGTCAGAGACGTCGACGACAGCGGCGAATCTTGCTTCGCCCACCAGCGGACTGCTCACACAAGCGACCACGCGGGCCTTGTGCCCGCGAGAACGGCGGCATCTGCGCCGCCACGGTTCGCAACGCTAGCAGCCCGCCCGATGTTCCCCGGCCCCTCCCCGGTTCGTTAAGAAAAATTTCGGTCCGTTAAGAAAAATTTGGCCGCGTGTCGATCCGGCGCCCCGGCGTTCGACGTGTGGGCAACGGAAGCCGGCGGCGCGCCGCTACAAATGGACGACGCCGCCATCCACAGAACAGGAGCAAGCCATGCGTTACCTCTGTTACACCCTCGGCGACCCGTCCGCCCCGATGGCGCCCCCGACCCCGGAGGACTACGCCAAGATGGGCGCGTTCGTCGAGGAAGCCACCAAGGCCGGCGTCCTGCTGGCCACGGGCGGCGTTGCCCCGCTGGACGAGGCGATCAAGGTGCAATACCGCGACGGCGAGTTCACCGTGCTGGACGGCCCGTTCACCGAGGCCAAGGAACTGGTCGGCGGCTGGGCGCTGACGGAGTACCGTGACCGGGCCGAGGCCATCGAGTGGACCAGGCGATTCCTGGCCCTGGCCGGTGAGGGCGAGGTCACGGTCCGGCCGGTCTACGGCGGCTGAGCGCGCCGGGACCGCACCATGAGCTGCCCGGCGCGGGTGGTGCCGCACGCGGTGCCACCCGCCGGGCCGCTTGCCGCGCTGCCCACCGGGATGGTGTCATCGTGGCGTGACGGGTTCGGATGCGCATGCAGCGGTCGACGCGGTGGTCCGGATCGAATGGGCCCGCCTGGTCGCCACGCTGGGCCGCTACACCGGCGACGTCGGCCTGGCCGAGGAACTGGCCCAGGACGCCGTGGTCGCCGCGCTGGAGCAGTGGCCGGGATCGGGGGTGCCCGCGAACCCCGGCGCCTGGCTGACGACCGTCGCCAAGCGGCGCGCCATCGACCTGTTCCGCCGGAACCGTGAACTGGAGCGCAAGTACGCCCAGATCGGCCGTGACCTGGAAACGGAGTTCGATCAGGCCGTGTTCGATCAGGCCGTGTTCGATCAGGCCGTGTTCGATCAGGCGGCCGGGGACGACATCGACGACGACATGCTCCGGCTCATCTTCACCGCGTGTCATCCGGTTCTCGCGGTGCCTGCCCGCGTGGCGCTCACGCTGCGCCTGCTGGGCGGCCTGACCACGGCCGAGATCGCCCGCGCCTACCTGGTGCCGGAGCCCACGATCGCGCAGCGCATCGTCCGGGCCAAGAAGACCCTCGCGAAGGCGCGGGTGCCGTTCGAGACGCCGGACAGCCAGCAGCGGCCGTCCCGGCTCTCGTCGGTCCTGGAGGCCATGTACCTCATCTTCAACGAGGGCTATTCGGCCACCGCGGGCGACGACTGGATGCGGCCGGACCTGTGCCAGGAGGCCCTCCGGCTGGGCCGCCTGCTGGCCCAGCTCGCCCCCGCCGAACCCGAGGTGCACGGGCTGGTCGCGCTGATGGAGATCCAGGCGTCCCGGATCGCGGCCCGCACCGGGCCGTCCGGCCAGCCGGTGCTGCTGCTCGACCAGGACCGGGCGCGGTGGGACCGGCTGCTCATCAACCGCGGTCTGGCCGCCCTGGAGCGCGCCGAAAAGCTCGGCGGCGCCCAGGGGCCCTACGCGCTGCAGGCCGCTATCGCCGCGTGTCACGCCCGTGCCTTCCGGGCCGGGGACACCGACTGGGCGCGGATCGCCGGGCTGTACGGCATCCTGGCCAGTGTGCTGCCGTCACCCGTGGTCGAACTGAACCGGGCCGTGGCGCTGTCGATGGCGTACGGCCCGCAGGCGGGCCTGGACCTGGTGGACCAGCTCGTCGCCGAGCCGTCGCTACGTGGCTATCACCTGCTGGCCAGCGTGCGCGGTGACCTGCTGATGAAGCTGGGCCGCCCCGCCGAGGCGCAGGCCGAGTTCGAGCGCGCCGCCGCGCTCACCCGCAACGGGCCGGAACGGGAGCTGACCGCCATGCGGGCCCAGGAGGCCCGGCGGGCTCGCACGGCGGGCTAGCTATCCGTTCACAGTGCTATCCGTTCACAGGGCTATCCGTTCACAGGGCGGTGTACAGCGCCCGCTCGAAGTCCTGATACAGGGCGAACGCCTCCGGCGTGATGAACGGCAGGAAGTCGCTGTAGATCGAGGCGCAGATCCCGGTCGTCCGGTCCACCCAGAAATGCGTGTTGCACAGCCCGGCCCACGCGCCGGACCAGGCCCGGCGCATACCGGGCAGATCCTGGGTGTTGAGCAGCAGCCCGTAGCCCCACTTGAACCCGGGCCCCATGGCCAGAGTGCCGCTGGAGGCCGGGTCGAAGGTCGGGATCTCGGCCGGGAAGTCCAGGTCGCCGATCTGGTTGCGGAACGCGGCGTCCACCGTCTCCTGCTTCAGGATCCGCACGCCGTCCAGCTCGCCGCCGCGCAGCAGTGCCCGCTCGAACTTGATGTAGTCGCTCGGCGGCCCGTACATCCCGTGGCCGCCGGCGAAGTACTCCGGCGCCTGGTTGAGGACCTCGCCGATCGAGACCCAGCTCCCGTCCTCGCCCCTGACGTGCACGGGCGTGCAGTTCAGCCGCTCGTCGTCGTTCATCAGGAACGTGGTGTGGTCCATCCCGAGCGGCCCGGTGATGCCCTGCTTGACCGCGACGTCGAGGCCCACCCCGGTCACCGCCTCGATCACCTGGCCCAGCCAGTCCGTGTTGATGCCGTAGGTGAACGCGGTGCCCGGGTCCGCCACCAGCGGCGCCCGCAGCGAGGATTTCACCCCGGCCACGACATTCGGGATGCCGGTGGCCTCATGCCACTGCACCAGGTCGCCGTTCCAGAACCAGTAGCCCAGCCCGGAGGTGTGCGTCAGCAGCTGCCGGACCGTCGCCTGGCTGGCCGGCGGGCGCAGCCGCGGGGTATCGCCGTCGAAGCCGGTCAGCACCTGGACCTCGGCGAACTGGGGGCAGTACTCGGCGACCGGCGCGTCCAGGTCCAGGTTGCCCTTCTCCACCTCCTGCAGCGCGGTCACGGTGCACGGCATCTTGGTCATCGACATGATCCGGAACAGCGTGCCCGTGCCGACGGGGGCGCTCTCGCCCACCGCGCGTGGTCCCGCCGCGCCCTGGTAGATCACCCCGTCCCGGTCGGCGGCGATCGCCACCACGTGCGGGACCGCGCCCGCCTCGACCGCGCTCTGCAGAACCTTGTCGATGCCCGTCCCGTCGATGGCAGAAGCCACGGCGTGCCCTCCCTCGCCTCACGCCGGGCACCGTCGCCCGGCGGCGCCATTCTCCCTCTGGCGGGGCCGCCTGCCTATCCCCGGATGCGCCAACTACGATGGCCCCGTGTCACCCAGGGCGATTGACTTTCACGTGCACCTGCCCACGCCGGACTGGCTGGACGGCAGCATGGCGGGCTACGTCGAGGCGGCCGAGGCGTACTTTCGCGCCCCGGTGCAGCGGCAGTCGCTCGCCGAGCTGGCCGGCCGTTACCGCGCGCTCGGGCTGATGGCGGTCCTGCTGGCCTGGGACGCCGAAACCGCGACCGGGCGCCCGCGGGTGCCGAACGAGACCGTCGCGGCCGCCTGCGATGCCTACCCGGACGTCTTCACCGGCCTGGGTTCGGTCGATCCGCACAAGGGGGACGCGGCGGTCGCCGAGGTGGCGAACATCGCGGCGCTCGGCCTGCGCGGGGTGAAGTTCCACCCGTCCCTGCAGGCGTTCGCGCCGGATGATCCCCGGTTCTGGCCGGTCTTTGCCGCCTGCCAGGAGCACGGCCTGCTCGCCCTGTTCCACACCGGGACCAGCGGGATCGGCGCGCGCCAGCCCGGCGGCCAGGGCATCCGGATCGACTACGCGCACCCTCTCAAGCTCGACCCGGTGGCCGCGGCCCATCCCGGGCTGACCGTCGTGGCCGCGCATTTCGGCTGGCCCTGGCAGATGGACCTGATCGCGGTCGCGCTGCACAAGACCAACGTGTTCATCGACATCTCCGGCTGGTCCCCGCGCCGCATCCCGCCCGAGGTGATCGCCGAACTCAAGGGCCGGCTCTCGGAGCAGTTCGTGTGGGGCAGTGACTACCCGTTCATCGCCCCCGAACGGTGCCTGTCCGAGCTCGACGACCTCGGCCTCTCCGGACCCGTCCGGGACGCGGTGCTCCGCGGCAACGCCGCCCGCATCCTGGGCCTGCCCGCCCAATCCACCGGCAGCTAGTTCACCGGCAGCCCAATCCACCGGCAGTTAGTTCACCAGCAGGCGGGACGGGCGCGACGGCGTGTGCCAGAGCCGGTTGGTGGCCAGCACGCCGTCGGTCTCGGTGATCATGTCGCCGCCCGTGCCCAGGTTGACGTCAAATTTCGGGAACGCGGACGAGGCGATCTCGGCCCGTACCCGGTGACCGGCGGGCAGCCGCACGCAGGTGTCCCACAGCGCGATCATGACCTCGTAGACCTCCCCGGGGGTCACCGGCTCGCGCCGGCTGCACCCGTTCCGGTAGCGCAGCCGGACCACGCCGTCGCAGAGCCGCTGCGCGAACCCGTTCGGATGCACGTCCACGAGCTTGGCCGTGATGTCGGTGTCCGCCGCCGAGGTGGCGACGTACGCGACCACGCGGACCGCTCCGATGAGCTCGAGGGGCTCCGCCAGCGGATCACTGGTGTACACCAGGACGTCGCCGCGGCTCTCCACCCCGCTGTAGTCGTCCGGCCCGCCGATCTGCGCATAGCTGGCGTCCGTGATGAACGGCACCGGCCGGTCCGGGTCGTGCGTCCACTCGTCGGGCGGCTGCTCGTCCGGGACTGGTGCGGGGACCAGCCGGCCGTCGCCGAACCGGCTGTTGGCCCGCCCCCCGCTGGCGAAGTGGAACACCGCCGATCCGCCCCCCGCGGGCGGCCAGGTCTGCTCGTCCCGCCATTCGTTGGCCCCCATGACGAAGATCCGCACCGGCGCCGGGCCCGCCTCCTCGTCCTCGTCCTCGTCCTCCTTCTCCTCCGGGCCGGGGCCCGCGTCCGCCTTGATCTTCCGGACGTGCTCGTCGAGGAAGGCCAGGACGTAGCCGTCCAGGTCGATCAGCGCGTCCGGGCCGAAGTCGACCTCACCCAGCGTGCGGGTGGAGTTGACCCGGTGCCCCCAGCCGCCCATGAGCAGCCGCTGGCCGGCCCGCCCGGCGGCCGTCATGGCCGCGAAGTTGGCCGGGGTGCCGATCTCCTCGTCGTCGTACCACCCGGACACGTGCAGCACGGGCACGTCGATCTCGCCGATGCGGTGCTGGTAACGGACCGGTTCCCACCAGTCGTCGAGCGTCGGGTGCCGCAGTTCCGCCCGCCAGTTGGCGGAGATGAACCCGGCCGCCTCGTCCATCGTGACCAGCGGGCGGTGCCGGAAGACCGCCGCCCAGTCCACGTCGTCGGTGTACTGCGGCACCCGGCCGTCGGTCAGCCGCTGCCAGCTGACGTGCATCGGCCACGGCACGCCGGTGGGCGCCTCCACGAAGGGGTCGCTCGGCGTGACCAGGCACACCATGGCGCGCAGCGCGGGCGGCTTCTGCAGCGCGGTCAGCCACTGGATTCGCCCCCCGTAACTGCCCCCGTACGTCGCGACGTCACCGGTGCACCAGTCCTGCGCCGCGGCCCACGCGATCACGTCGGCGCCGTCCGGGCCGTCGTGCCGGTACGGCTCGAAGCTCCCGTCGGAGTCGCCCCGGCCGCGGACGTCCAGGGCGACGAACGCATACCCGCCCCGGGCGAAGACAGCGGCGCGCCTGGCCTGCTGCTCATCCGACTTGCCGTACGGCGTGCGCAGGATCACCGCCGGCCAGCGCCGCGGCACCGGCCCGGCCGACGGCCCCGGAGCGGGCAGTGTCAGGTCGGCCGAGAGCGTGCTGCCGTCCCTCACCGGGACCCGGACGTTGAACCGGCGCGAGATTCCCGTGTCAGCCACGCCACCGGATACTACCGGCGCCCCCCGGAGGCCGTATCCTGGCTGCTCGTGAGTGTTCCTGCGCCGGTGTGGGTGGTGGCCGGGGCGCCCGGAGCGGGCAAGAGCACGGTCGCGGGCCTGCTGCTCGCCGCCCTGGACCCGGCCCCGGCGCTGCTCGACAAGGACACCATGTACGGGCCGTTCGTCGCCGCGACGCTGGCCGCGGGCGGCCGGCCGCCGGGTGAGCGCGAGGGCCCGTGGTATGACGAGCACATCAAGGTGCACGAGTACACGGGCATGACGGCCACCGCCAGGGAGATCCGCGCGCACGGCTGCCCCGTGCTGCTGTCCGGCCCGTTCACTCAGCAGATCCACGACGCGGTCCGCTGGCGTTCCTGGGTGCGGGAACTCGGCGGCGGTACCGTCCGCCTGGTCTGGGTCCGTTCGGATGCGGCCACCCTGCACGAGCGCATCGCCGCCCGGGGATCCCCGCGGGACGCGGCCAAGCTGGAACGGTTCGGCGCGTTCACCGCCCGCATGCGCCTGGGCGCCGCGCCGGAGGTCCCGCACGCCGTCATCGACAACCGCCTGGCCGCGACGGTCCCGCTGGGCGATCAGATCGCCGCACTGCTCGCGGGCCCGCCCTTTATGACTGGTCAGTAACTTGTCCTTCCGGTGCCCGTGGTTAGCTGGTAAGGCTGTTGCTATGGGCCCTGACAGGCGCCCCCTGAGAGCAGTGTGGAGAGCAAAGGCAGATGGCTGGTGACCGATCGGTTTTGAACGGGTCGGCCCTCGGCGGCCGGTCCCGATGGGCTGACGTCGACGGCCCGGTCCATTACCTGGATTTCGGCGGCCCCGCCCGCGGGCCGCTGATCGTCTGCGTCCACGGGCTGGGCGGTTCGGCGGTGAACTGGGCGGCCATCGCGCCGCTGCTCACCAGCCGCTACCGGCTGATCGCCCCGGACCTGGCCGGGCACGGTCTCACCCGGGCCGCGGGCCGGGACTGCGGGGTCTTCGCGAACCGGGCCCTGCTGCACCGCTTCATCGAGACTGTGCTGGTCGGCTCCCGCGGGCTGCTCAGCTCGCGTGGGGCGGCCACCGCCGGCCAGTCCGTCATCCTCATGGGCAACTCGATGGGCGGCATGGTCTCCCTGCTGGAGGCCAGCGCGTCGGCGTCCACCGTGTCCGCCCTGGTCCTCGTCGACCCGGCCCTGCCGTTCGCGTTCGCGCGGCCCGACCCGCTGGTTGCCACGCTGTTCGCCCTGTACGGCACGCCCGGCCTGGGCGGCGTGCTGCGCAGCCTGCGCCGCGACGCGCCACCCGACGCATCGGTCGCCCGGCTGCTGTCGCTCTGCTGCGCCGACCCGTCGCGGGTGCCCGCGCAGACGGTCGCCCAGCACGTCGAGATGGAGCGCCGGCGCACCGAGTTCCCGGACCGCAGCCAGGCACTCAACAGCGCCATGCGGTCCGTCGTGCAGACGATCGGCCGGGGGCGCGGGCGCACCTACCGCGCGATCGTCGATTCCGTCGGCTGCCCGGTGCTGCTCCTGCAGGGCGACCGCGACCGGCTGGTGCCCGTCAGCGTGGCCCGATCCGCCGCGCGGGCCCACCCGGACTGGACGCTGGCCGTGCTGCCGGGTGTCGGCCATGTGCCCCAGCTGGAGGCGCCGCGCGAGACGGCTCAGCTGATCATCGACTGGCTCGGGTCGTCCGGCCGGTCCGCCCCGGACACGCCCCGGTCGGGCAGCAGTTTAAGAGCCGCGGTCGGCACGGTCCGCCGTTCCCTCGGCCGGGCCGCCGCGACCAAGGTGAACAGGAGGCGAAGGTCCATTCGTTCCCGGGATTAAGGCTCTAGCTGGCCTGCCCCTTTCCGGCCAAAACTGGCGTTAGACGGCGCGTTTGGAAGGGGCGGGACAATGACGTTCAACCTTGCGATCATCCTCAGCGAAAGTGCCGCCGCGGCCCCGGAACGGACGGTGGTCTTCTTCCCCGGGGGCCAGCTCAGCTACGCCGAGCTGGACGCGCTGTCGGATAAGTGCGCGGCCGGCCTGACCGGGACGGGGCTGCGGCCCGGGGACAGGGTGGCGCTCCAGCTGCCGAACATTCCGCAGTTCCTCATCTGCTACTTCGGCATCCTGAAGGCCGGCTGCGTGGCCGTCCCGCTCAACGTGATGCTCAAGGGACCGGAGGTGGAGTTCCAGCTGGCGGATTCCGGCGCCCGGGTCCTGGTCACCTGGGAAGGCATTCTGGCCGAGGCGGGCAAGGGCGCCGCCGCGGCCGGCCTGAGCGACATCTACGCCGTGGGCCACCCGGCGGGCACGCCCGGCGCGCTTCCCTTCGAGCAGCTCCTGGCCGGCGAGCAGCTCCTGGCCGGCGGTCAGCTCCTGGATCATCGGGCGGGCCCGATGGTCCAGCGGGAGCCGGGCGACACGGCCGTCGTCGTCTACACCTCCGGCACCACGGGGAGGCCCAAGGGCGCGGAACTGACCCACATCCAGCTCTACATGAACGCCGACCTTCCCGGCCGCCTCGTCGGCGTGTACCCCAGCGACGTCGTGCTCACCGTGCTGCCCCTGTTCCACGTGTTCGGCTTGTCGAGCATCCTCAACCTGTGCGTCCGGTTCGGCTGCGCGCTGTCACTGGTCCCGCGCTTCGACGCCCGGACCGTGCTGGCCGCGATCGAGCGCGACAAGTGCACCGTCTTCGACGGCGTGCCGACCATGTTCGCCGAGCTCCTGGCCTGCCCGGACCTCGGCCGGTACGACGTTTCCTCGCTGCGGCTCGCCATCTCCGGCGGCGCGTCGATCCCGGCCCCGCTGCTGGACGCGTTCGAGGAACGCTTCGGCGTCGTGATCCTCGAGGGCTACGGGCTCACCGAGACCGCCTCGACCACCACCCAGAACCGGAGCGCGGTCGAGCGCCGCCCCTACAGCGTCGGCAAGCCCCTGTGGGGCACGCAGACCCAGGTCTGGGACGAGCACGGCCAGCCGCTGCCGCGCGGCCCGAACCACGTCGGGGAGATCGTCACGCGCGGCATGCACGTGATGAAGGGGTACCTGAATAACCCGGAGGCCACGGCGGAGGCTATCACCGACGGCTGGCTGCACACCGGCGACCTGGGCTACATCGACGAGGACGGGTTCCTGTTCATCGTCAGCCGGAAGAAGGAGCTCATCATCCGCGGCGGGTACAACGTCTACCCCAGCGAGATCGAGAACGTGCTGCACGCCCATCCGGCCATCGCCGAGGCGGCCGTGCTCGGGATCCCGGACGAACGGCTCGGCGAGGAGGTCCTGGCCGCCGTCATCCTGCGCGCCGACAAGGAGCTCGACCAGGCGGGACTGATCGCCTACTGCCGCGAGCGGCTGGCCGCCTACAAGTACCCGCGGCTGATCGACTTCCGCTCCGAGCTGCCCAAGAACACGCTCGGCAAGGTCCTCAAGGATGAACTGGCCGCCCGCTGGGGCGCCCCCAAGGTCGCACCATGAGCGCACCCGCCGCTACCGGCCACATCCCGCGGCTGGCCGATGACTACACCACGACGGCGGCCACGGAACGGCTGGCCTTCCTGCGCGAGGCCACCGGGGCCAGCCCCGAGCACATCAGCCGCTACTCACTCGACCCGTCGCTGCTGCCCGGCAACATCGAGAACTTCGTCGGCGCGGCCCAGGTGCCGATCGGGGTCGCCGGGCCGCTGCTGGTCAACGGTGAGCACGCCCAGGGCGAGTTCTACGTGCCGATGGCCACCACCGAGGGTACCGTCGTGGCCAGCTACAACCGCGGGATGAAGCTGCTGCACGCGGCGGGTGGCGTCACCACCACGGTCGTCGGCGACGCCATGCAGCGCGCCCCCGCCTTCGGGTTCGGCACCGCCCGGGAGGCGCGCGCGTTCGGCGAATGGGTCACGGAGAACTTCGCGTCGATCAAGCGCGAAGCCGAGTCGACCACCCGCACCGGGCACCTGCACGACATCGAGCAGTTCGCCGCGAGCCGGTACCTGTTCCTGCGGTTCAACTTCACCACCGGCGACGCCGCCGGGCAGAACCTGGCCGGCCGGGCGACCCGGCAGGCGTGCGTCTGGATCTGCGCCCAGTACCCGGGCATCCGGCACTTCTACCTGGAATCGAACCTGGCCACCGACAAGAAGAGCTCGCAGGTCAACATCCTGCGGACCCGGGGCAAGCGTGTCGTCGCCGAGGCGCGGCTCAGCGCGGCCCTGATCCGCGACGTCATGCACACCACCCCCGCCGTGATGTTCCAGGCCCGCCAGGTCTCCAACCTGGGTGGCCTGATGGCCGGGGTGAACAACAACGGGAACCATTCCGCCAACGCGATCACCGCCCTGTTCGTGGCGACCGGCCAGGACATCGCGAACGTGGCGGAGTCGTCGGCCGCGCTCGTGCACACGGAAATGCTCGCCAACGGCGACTACTACTACTCGATCACCATCCCGGCGCTGATCGTCGCCACTTACGGCGGCGGCACCGGGCTGCCCACCCAGCGTGAATGCCTCGAACTGCTCGGCTGCTACGGCGCCGGGAAGGTACGGAAGCTGGCCGAGATCGTCGCGGCCACCGTGCTGTGCGGCGAGATCTCGCTGGGCGCGGCCGTCGTCTCTGACGAGTGGGTCGACGCGCACGAGAAGCTCGGCCGCAACCGGCCATAGCGGCCGGAGCAGAAGGAGGTCCGCCATGGGCGCGATGGAGCGGATGAACACGCTCGACGCCGAGTTCTACTTTGCCGAGCACGAGCACGTTCCGCTGCACATCGGGTCGGTGGTGGTATTCGAGGGGCCCGCGCCGTCCCACGCGGAACTGATCAAGGTCTTCGAAGCCAAGCTCCCGCTCGTGCCCCGGTACCGCCAGGTGGTCCGGACCACGCCGTTCAACCTGTTCCGCCCCTTCTGGGCGGACGACGACAACTTCGAGGTCAGCTACCACGTGCGCCACATCGGGGTGCCGTCGCCCGGCGGGGCGGAGCAACTGCGGGAGCTGGCGGAACGGCTCTTCGCGCAGCCGCTGGACCGGACCCGGCCGCTGTGGGAGGAATGGCTCATCGACGGCCTGGAGGACGGCCGCTGGGCCGTCCTTTCCAAGATCCATCACTGCATGGTGGACGGGGTGGGCGGCACCGACGTGATGACGCTGATCTTCGGCACCGAGCCCGATGCGAAGCCGCTGGCCCTGGTGCCGTGGCGGCCTGCCCCGGCCGCGAGCGGGGTGAGCCTGGTGGTCGGCGGCCTCGCGGACCTGGTGACCTGGCCGGTCCGGCAGCTGGCCGAGGCCCGCAAGGTGCTGCAGCCGCTCGGCTCCCTGGGCGGGCTGCTCAATTTCGGCCGCGGCCTGTCCCGCAGCGTGCAGTGGCTGTCCGAGCCGTCGGCCTCCTCGCTGAACGGCCCGATCGGCCCGCACCGCCGGTGGGCGTGGACGACCGCGCCGCTCAGCCAGGTGAAGCGGATTCGCGCCGCCCGCGGCGGCACGCTGAACGACGTGCTGCTGGCCGTGGTGGCCAGCGCCTTCCGTGACCTGCTGCAGCACCGTGGTCTGCTTCAGAACGGGGGCGAGCTCACCGCCGACCTGGTCGTGCGGAGCCTGGTGCCGGTCTCGGTCCGCAGCGAGGACGAGCGCGGCGTCGTCACGAACCGGGTGTCCGCCGTCCTGGTCAACCTGCCGGTCGGCGAGCCGGACCCGGGACAGCGGCTGGCGCTGATCCGCGAGCAGATGGACAGCCTCAAGCGCACCTCCCAGGCCATCAGCGCGGAGATTCTCACCGGGATGCTGGGCTTCACCGGGCCCCTGTGGCTGGCCCTCGGCTCCCGCGCGGTCTTCGGCGCGCCCCAGCCGCTGCTGCAGACGGTGGTCACCAACGTGCCCGGCCCCCGCGTCCCGCTGTACATCCTCGGCCGCCGGATGGAGGCCGATTATCCCTACGTCCCGATCGGGAACAGCGTGCGGCTGTCGGTCGCGATCTTCTCCTACCTCGACACGTTCTCCTTCGGCCTGACCGCCGACCACGACGCGGTGCCCGACCTGGCCGTCCTCGTCGACGGCATCGGCCGTGGCCTCACTGAGCTGGGAAAGGACGAGTAAATCAGTCAGCGGCGGACATATAGTCACCGGTAACAGCGTCGCTGCGGCCGACAGTCCCGTCGTGGCCGGACGCTGGTTCTGGAGGCTTTCATGGGTGCCGTGCTTCTGGGCGCTGTGCTTCCGGGTGCTGTGCTTCCGAGTGCTGTGCGCGGCGGCTCCCGGCCCCGTATCGGTCTTGTCCTCGGCGCGGGCGGCCTGACCGGTGCCGCCTGGATGACCGGAGCGCTGCCGGCCCTGCAGGACCGGCTGCCTCACGCGATCCGCGACGCGGACGTGATCATCGGCACGAGCGCGGGCAGCGTGCTCGCGGCCAGCATCCGCTGCCGCTGCAGCATCGAGGAGATGATCGGCTACCAGCGCGGCGAGGCCGTCGCGGGCCTCCAGGCGCTGTCCCCGGTCACGGAGGGCTCGCTGCCGCCCCTGCCGCAGCCGCGGATGGGCTCACCCGCGCTGTGGTGTACCGCCCTGCTCACCCCGCACCGGGTGCACCCGCGGGTCAGCGTGACCGCCTGGGTCCCGCACGGCCGGGGCCGGCACACCGCGCTGCGCGCCATGGTCGGCCACCTGCACGCCCGCCACCTGAACGCCGACCACCAGGATGGGCTCGCGCCCGGGCCCGTGCCGCACTGGGTCGACGGGTCCACCTGGATCGTCGCCGTCGATTACGACTCGGGCCGCCGGGTGGTGTTCGGCCGCGACGGCGCCCCGGCCGTGCCGCTGCCCGATGCGGTCGTCGCCTCCTGCTCCATCCCCGGCTGGTACCGGCCGGCCGAGATCGGCGGCCGCCGCTACGTCGACGGCGGGGTACGGTCGCTGACCTCGCTCGGCCTCATGGCCGACGCCGGCGTGGACGAGGTCTACGTGCTCGCGCCGATGGCCAGCACCGTGACCGACTCGCCCCGGAAGCCGCACGAGCGGCTGGAGCGGACCGTCCGCGGCCTGGCCACCCGTTCGCTGCTGCGCGACGCCCGGCGACTGCACGCCCGCGGGATCAAGGTCACCGTGCTCACCCCCGGCCCGGAGGACCTCGCCGCGATGGGCGTCAACCCGATGGACGTGCGCCGCCGCGAGGCCGTGCTCGCCACGTCGCTGCGCACCTCACCGGTCTCCCTCGCCCGCCCGCGCGTCCTGGCCTGAGGCTGGCTGCCGCTAAAACCTCAAGGCCGGCCGCTAAAACCTCCGGGGCCGCCGATCCTGCGCGCCGAGCGAATATTGGACAGATAGGGGCCCGCGTGCCGCCAAGATGGGGGGCCGCCAAGATAGGGGGATGCGGATAGCGGATTCAGTTGCCCTGGTCACCGGGGCCAGTCGTGGCCTCGGCCGTGCCTTCGTCGAGGAGCTGGCCAAGCGCGGCGCGGCGACCATCTACGCCGGGGCCCGGGACCCGTCCCGGGTCACCGGGCCGGGCGTCCCCGTCGCGCTCGACGTCACCGATCCGGAGCAGGTGGCCGCAGCCGCCCGCCGGTGCGCGGACGTCACGCTGCTCGTCAACAACGCGGGCGTGATGGCGCTGAGCCCGCTGATCGGCGCGCCCACGATGGACGGCGCCCGGCAGGAGATGGAGACCAACTATTTCGGCACGCTGGCCATGTGCCGCGCGTTCGCGCCGGTGCTGGCGGCCGGGGGCGGCGGCGCGATCGTCAACATGCTGTCCGTGGTGAGCTGGTTCACCAACCCGGTCAACGGCAGCTACGGCGCGTCCAAGGCCGCCGCCTGGGCGCTGACCAACGGCGTCCGGATCGAACTGGCCCGCCAGGGCACGCTGGTCGTGGGCGTCCACGCCGGCTTCGTCGACACCGAAATGGCCGCGGAGCTGGCCGGTGACGCGCCCAAGCTGAGCCCGGCCGAGGTCGCCCGCCAGGTCTTCGACGCGGTGGAGGCCGGCGAGGTCGAGGTGCTGACCGACGACCGGACCCGCCGGATCAAGAGCCTCCTGCCCGACGACCACGAGAAGATCTACCCCGGCGTCCAGGCCAGGTGGGATGCCAGCCAGCCGCCTAGCTGACCCGCTCCTCCAGGTGGACGGTGACGCTGTCGCCGGGGTTCTTCCCGATCGCGGCGCGGAGGTCGTCCTTCACCGGCAGCTTGTGCCGCCCGTCGCCCAGGGCCATGAACGAACTACGGAACGGGTGCCCGTCGATGGTACCCCGCACCTTGACCAGGCCCCGGGTGCCGAAGAACTCCGCGGACCCCGGCATCACCACGTACGTCCAGCCCCCCTTGGCCGGGCTCTTCTCCAGGACGGCCGTGAACTCTGTATCGAGGCCGTTCCGTTCGGTACTGGTCAATGTCTTCTCCCGTCAAGCGTATGGACTGGCCGTCAAGCGTATGGACGGGGGCGCCCGGCGGAAGTCATCGGCCGCTCCACAAATGAGACGGGGCCGCCCCCGCGCCGCGTCTATCGTGGGCGGCACCAGCGTCCCGCGGGAGGTGGCCCATGCTCGACGGCCTCAGCTACGACGACCATGAGCCGCCCTCGATCGGCCTGGTGCCGTCCGGCACGTCCTGGGACGACGTGCGCGACCACATGAAGATTGCGCACGATTTCCTCCTGGTGGAACCCGGAGCCAGCGGCGAGTACGCCGGAGCGTACTGGACCGGGACGGACATGGTCGTCCTGGACGAGCTCGGCACCGACCTGGACGAGGCGCTGGACGAATTCCGGGACCTGCTGCGCCAGCGCGGCGAGCTGTGAGCCTTCAGTCCACCAGGGCCTGCCTTAGTCCACCAGGGCCTGGTAGACGAGCTGCCGTAGCTGCGAGCGGATCGGGAAGCTGCTGGAGGGCAGCAGCTGGGTGAAGAACGAGACCGTCAGTTCCTCGGACGGGTCGATCCAGAACACCGTGCTCGCGGCGCCGCCCCAGGTCAGCTCGCCTTCCGAGGAGATGACCTCACCGGCCACCGGGTCGATCGTGACGGCGAAGCCCAGCCCGAATCCGACCCCGACGAACGGGGTCTCGGCGTAGAGCGGCCGGCCGAACGTCTTCAGGTCGAGGTTGCCCGGCAGGTGGTTGCGGCCCATGTACCGCACCGTCCGGGAGCCGAGCAGCCGGCTGCCGTCCAGTTCCCCGGCCGGGCTGTCCGGGCGGTCCAGCAGCATCTGGGTGAAGCGATCGTAATCGGCGGCGGTGGAGAGCAGGCCGCCGCCCCCGCCGAGCAAGGTCGGCGGCGTGAGCGCCTGGCCGCCGAGCGTGTCCAGCCGCGCGGGCCGCCCGTCCGGTCCGCTCGTGTACAGCGCGGCCAGCCGCTCGGCGTCACCGGTCCAGAACGTGGTGTCCGTCATGCCGAGCGGGCCGAAGATCCTCGACGCGAAGAACTCGTCCAGGCTCTGCCCGGAGACGACCTCGACCACCCGGCCGAGCACGTCGGTGGACACCGAGTAGTTCCATTCGGCCCCGGGCTGGAACAGCAGCGGCAGGCCGGCCCAGCGGTCGCAGGCCTGGGCCAGGTCGGTACCCGGCGGCCAGGCCCACTCGAACCCGGCCGCCCGGTACATGGCGTCGACCGGGTGCGACCGGTGGAACCCGTAGGTGAGCCCGGAGGTGTGGGTGAGCAGGTGCCAGATCCGGACCGGCTCGGCGGCCGGGACCGTGACGGCCTTCAGGTCGGAGCCGCCGTCGAACACGCGGACGTCCCCGAACGAGGGGATGAAGCGGCTGACCGGATCGGTGAGCTCGAAGCCGCCCTCCTCGTACAGCATCATCGCCGCGACCGAGGTGATCGGCTTGGTCATCGAGTAGATCCGCCACAGGGTGTCGGTCTCCACCGGCCGCCCGGCCTCGAGGTCGCGGGATCCGTGGGCGGCTACGTAGGCCCGGCGGCCGTGCCGGTTCACCGTGATCAGCCAGCCGGGCAGCTTGCCGTCGTCGACGTAGGAGCGGAAGTGCCGGCCGATCCGTTCCAGCCGGTCCGCGTCCAGGCCCACCTCGGCCGGATCCGTCTCAACCTTGAGCTCGCTCATCCCAGCACCTTTCTCCGGCAGTCCACCGTTCGGCGGGCCCCGCCGTCAGCGGGCCCGCCTCCCGTTCTACCTCAGCGGTCCCGCATGGCACGCCGGCGGTAGGCAAGACTCCCGGCGCCGGCCAGCAGGGCCGCACCGCCGAGACCGAAGAGCAGGACGTCCTGAACACCGGCCGTGCCCCCGCCGCCGGTGGACGGGGCGCCGATCGGCACCGGGCTGGGCGATGGGCTGGCCGACGGGCTCGGTGACCCGGTCGCCGCCGGTGCCGTGGTGGTCGGCGTCCCTGAGGCGGTGTTTGCCGTCCCTGACGCCGGCGCCGAGGCCGGCGCCGAGGCCGGCGCGCTGGCGGAGGGTTTGGCCGAGGATCCGGGGGCGACGGCGGTGAAGAAACTGCCGCTCGGGGTCGCGGTCGCCGAGGCGCCCCCGGCCGCCGACGTCCCGGTGGCCGTGCAGGCCGTCGCGGCGGCCAGTACGGTCAGCGTGCCGCAGCCGATTGCCGCCAGCCTCGCGCGCCCTGTCATGGAACCTCCCGGTACGGGCACGCCATTAAGGTGCGGCGCAGGGAATGGCCTCTTTTCCATCGAAATATTAGGCTACGCGAGCAGAAGAGCATGCGGAAGGGCGGCCGTATTGGCGGAACCGGAGTGGCGGCGCATATACGGCTTCCGCGTGGTCTTTACTTCTGCGCCCGGCGGATTCACCCCGCCGCCCCGCCGGAGTATCCGGGCCCGCCTGGCCGGGGCGGCCGGCGTCGTGTTTCTGCTGGTCGGGGTGGTCGCGATCGGTGTCGCGGTGGCCGCTCAGGTGCACGCGCCGCAGCCGTCGGCGGCGGCGGCCGGTTCGACCGGAGGCGGTGACGGACCGTCGCTGGCGCGCTCGCTGCCGGTGTCCGTCGAGATCCCGTCCATCGGCGTCAGCTCGAACCTGCTGCACCTCGGGCTGAACGCCGACGGCACGATCCAGGTGCCGTCCGTGTCCACCGCCGCCGACGAAGCGGCCTGGTACAAGTACTCGGCGACGCCCGGCCAGATGGGGGCGTCGGTCATCGAGGGGCACGTCGACACCCACCAGGGTCCCGCCGTGTTCTTCCGCCTCGGGGCCCTCCGCCCCGGGGAGCACATCAACGTGACGCTCGCCGACGGGGTGACCGCCGTTTTCCGCGTCACCGGCGTCCGGCAATACTCCAAAATGGATTTCCCGTCCAGAGCCATTTATGGCGCATCCGGTTACGCGGCCCTGCACCTGATAACGTGCGGCGGCGCTTTTGACTACGCCACCGGCCACTACCTGAGCACGACGGTGGTATTCGCGTCCCTCACCTCATCGCGCCTCACCTCATCGCGCGGCCCGAAGTTAACGGCGGCTAGCGCCCAGGGCGCCTAGCGTGCCTGAGGGTCCGAGGGCCCTGGGGTCAGCCCGGCCTCCGCCAGCCCGGCCTCCGCCAGCCGGGCGTGCAGCCGGTCCCTGATCTCGTCCGGCGTATACGCGCGGCGGCGCCGTTCCGCGCGGGCGATCACCACTCCGGTGGCGGCCACGCCGACGAACCCCGCCAGGCCCACGATTTTCCACGCGCGTCCCATCTGCACCTGCCTAGGCTACGTCCGTGGCGCCCATCACCCTCGACGACGCGGCCGGGCTGACCCGGACCGGCGACATCTGGCTGTTCCGTGGCCGCAAGCCGGCTGATCGCGCCATTCAGGTCGCGACCAACAGCCCGGTTAACCACGTCGGCATGTCGGTGGTGCTGGAGGACCTGCCGCCGTTGATGTGGCACGCCGAGCTGGGCCGGTCCCTTTCCGACCTGTGGTCCGGGACGCGCCAGCGCGGTGTGCAACTGCACGACCTGCGCGCCGCGGTGACCGTCTGGGGAGAGAAGTACGGCCAGCGGGCCTGGCTGCGCCAGCTTGAGCCGCCGGCCACGCCGGAGATGGAGAACGCCGTGCTGCGCACCGTTGCGCGGCTGGACGGCACGCCGTTCCCGTCCACCGCCGGGCTCGCGTCCCGCTGGCTGCTGGGCCGGGTACCGCAGGTCCGGCGCCCGCGTGCGGCCAGCCTGGGGACCGCGTACTGCGCCGAGGTGCTGGCCGCCACCTATCAGGCCATGGGCCTGCTGTCCGGCCACCGCCGCGCGAACTGGTACGACGCGGGCCGTTTCTGGAGCGGCGACGACCTCCGGCTGGCCGGCGGCTACCGCCTGTCCGGCGAGGTCGCCGTCACGATCTAGCCGTCTTCGTGATCTGGCTGCCCTGATCTGGCTGGCCCTGATCTGGCTGGCCCTGATCTGGCTGGCCTGACGGGCGCGCCTCGTTCCGGGCGGTGTCCTGAAGGGCCCGCCGCACGGCCTCCACCTGTCCCCTCACCGAACAGCAGGCCGGGACGTCCGGGCCGCCCTTGACGACGACCGGCAGTTCCGGGTACCACCACCGGATGGCGGCCGCTACACCGGAATCGGGGCCGAGCCCGTGCAGCACGACATCGGCCTGGGCCGCGACCTCACACTCGGCCCCGCGCAGCAAGGGGCACGACCCCGGGATGACGCCTGGCCCGGAGCAGAACGCGACGTCGAAGCCCGCATCGCGGAACGCCCCGAAGTCCGAGATCTCCAGGGCGGGGCGGCCGTCCTCGACGAGGAGGCGCGGACGCCGCTCCGCGCCGGCTGACGAATACCAGGACCTCCGGGAAACTCGCTGCTCCATGACCGCTCCTCCCGCCGTGCCTACCTCTACTAGGCCTTCCCGGGGACTAACCGCGGCAGGGGCTTTGGTCCTCCGCCCGGAGTCGTCTGTCCTGGTAGCGTGACTGTCCTGGTAGCGTGACCGGGTGATCGGGCCCGTGGTCAGCGTTAGCTGGTGGCAGCAGCATCGCGATGAGGTCGTCCTGGCCGACGTCCGCTGGTACCTGGACGGCCGCTCGGGACGCGACGCCTACCGCGCCGGCCACCTGCCCGGCGCCGTATTCGTGGACCTCGACCGGTGGCTCGCCGCCGGGGCCAGCCCGGAGGCGGGGCGGCACCCGCTTCCCGACCCGGCCGTGTTCGCCGGCGGTATGGCCGGGCTCGGCATCGCCGACGACAGCACGGTTGTGGCCTACGACGACGCCGGGGGAACCATCGCGGCCCGCCTGGTCTGGATGCTCCGGGTGACCGGCCACGCGGCGGCGCTGCTGGACGGCGGTTTGCCGGCCTATCAGGGCCCGCTGGAGCAGGCCCCGCTGGAAAATACCCCGCTTCAAAAGGCCCCGCCGGAGCAGGCGCCCGCCCGGTTCACGCCGCGTCCCTGGCCCACGGACCGCCTCGCCGGTCTCGGCGACGCCACCGATCCGGGCCTGGTCGTCCTCGACGCCCGCGACCGGTCGCGCTACCGCGGTGACAGCGAGCCGGTCGACCCGCGCCCCGGGCATATTCCCGGCACCCGCAATCTGCCCTGCCGCGAGAACCTCGCCCCCGATGGCACCTTCCTCCCCGTCGCCCGCCTGCGGGAGCGGCTGGCCGGCGTGGGCGTCACGGACGCCGCGCGGGTCGTGAGCTACTGCGGTTCCGGCGTGACGGCGTGCCACAACCTGCTCGTTCTGGAGTACGCCGGCCTGGGGGAGGGGCGGCTGTTCCCGGGCTCCTGGTCGCAGTACAGCCACACCCTCCGCCCCGCCGCCCTCGGCGACGAGCCACCCGCCTAAAGAGGCCCGGGAACCGCGTAGGAGCGGAAATCGGGGGCAGTTAGCGGGCATGGGTGCAATGGACAAGCTCAAGAACAAGATGCAAGTTGGCAAGGGCCGCGCGAAGGAAGAAGCTGGGCGCGCCACGGATAACCCGCGGCTGGAGGGCGAAGGCCGCGCCGACCGGGTCGAAGGCAACGCCAAGCAGGTCGGTGAGCAGGTTAAGGACGCGGGCAAGAACGTCCGCGACGCCTTCAAGCACTGATCGCCCGTATCAATCCGCCGTAAAAGGGCAGCCCGCCGCAAAAGGGGCGGGCGGGGTAGCGCCGGGGCCGCGGCGCCCGGCAGGCTGGTCGCCGTGGCCTCATATTCACCCTTCTTTGAAGGCTCCGCGACCGTGGCGGGCGCGCTCATCGGCCTGCTGTTCGTCGCCTTGTCGCTCTCCCCGGAACGGCTGCGCGATGCCCGGTCCGTCGAGCACCAGGCGATCGCCGCCACCGCGTTCACCGCGCTGGTGGACGCGCTGTTCGTCTCGCTGATCGGCCTGCAGCCGGGCAGTGGCCTGCAGTACGGCGCCGTCATCTTCGGCACGCTCGGGCTCAGCAGTACCGCTGGCCTCGCTCTCCGGCTCTGGCGCAACCGGTACCTGCACCTCAGCAACCGCTGGCCGTTTTTCATTGGCGTGATTCTGCTGGTCTACGCGGCCCAGCTGGTCACCGGGTTCCTGCCCGAGACCCCGGCCGGCGCGGCCGACCGCACCGCAACGTTCGTCTACGTCATGTTCAGCGTCGGCATCGCCCGCGCCTGGCAGCTGCTGGGCCTGAAGGCCGGCGGCCTCCTCGACCAGCTCGGCGTGAGCGCGCACCTGGTCCCTCACATCGAGCCGCCCTCCACCGAGCCGCCCTCTGCGTCGCCCTCTGCCGGCGATCCGCCACCGGCCGGTTAACGTAGTTGCCCGCCCTCCCCGTTACGCGGGGAGCGGAAACCCGGGGCAGGCATTCCCGGCACGGGCCACCTACCATGGCTCCATATGCCCGTCTGCCCTATTTTTCCGAACGGAACGGCCACGGAGCCCACGAACATACGGAGCGCTGCATGCCGCCGACCCCCGCCGATTCGGCGCGGACCGCGATCCTGACTGTCGACGATGACCCCGACGTGTCCCGCGCGGTCGCCCGTGACCTGCGGAGACGTTACGCCAGCCAGTACCGGATCGTCCGCGCGGAGTCCGGTCAGTCCGCGCTGGACGCACTGCACGAACTGAAGCTGCGCGGCGATCAGGTTGCCGTCATCCTGGCCGATTACCGGATGCCGCAGATGAACGGCGTCGAGTTCCTGGAACGCGCGATGGACGTGTACCCGGGCGCCCGGCGCGTCCTGCTCACCGCCTACGCCGACACCAGCGCCGCCATCGACGCGATCAACGTCGTCGACCTCGACCATTACCTGCTCAAGCCGTGGGACCCGCCGGAGGAGAAGCTCTACCCGGTGGTGGACGCACTGCTGGAGACGTGGCGGGCCTCGGACCACCGCGTGGTGCCCGAGATCAAGGTGATCGGTCACCGCTGGTCCGCCCGGTCATCGGAGGTGCGCGAGTTCCTGGCCCGCAACCAGGTGCCCTACCGCTGGTTCGCCTCCGACGAGCCGGAGGGACAGCGGCTGCTGGAGGCCGCTCAGGCGGACGGGCTTTCGCTGCCGGTGGTGATCACCCCCGGCGGCGATCCGCTGGTCGAGCCGACCGACGCCGAGCTGGCGGACCGGGTCGGGCTCGCG
>Ga0116134_1000288_pt1 | contig 26894 bp, 27 predicted proteins | sample June2015DPH_19_5_FD_89737 | JGI IMG/M metagenome (GOLD analysis project Ga0116134, IMG submission 89737) | Peatland microbial communities from SPRUCE experiment site at the Marcell Experimental Forest, Minnesota, USA - June2015DPH_19_40 | ecosystem: Environmental > Terrestrial > Soil > Wetlands... | reverse complement strand
CGAAGCCGGATCGTTCCAAGTCAAGACCACAGTCTGGCCGTTTAACTGAATGTATAAGGGAATGGGAACGAGCAAGGCGAAAATTGTGCCATAGCCGTTGGTGCCGCCGTATTCTGTTGTTCCGTAAAGTTTGCCGTCGCTGGCCTGCACCAAACCAGCCACCGGATTGCCGCCGTCACCTTCGCCGGTGAAGGAATAAAGCACTGTCTCTACGCCGTTGGTGGTGATGCGGAATACGGTGCCATAACCATAACCATTGAGATTGGTGTTGCCGCCGTAGAATGTTGTTCCGTAAAGATTGCCGTCGCTGGCCTGCACCAAACCAGCCAAAGGATTGCCGCCGTCATTGCCACCAGTGAAGGAATAGAGCGAAGTCAATGCGCCGTTGGTGGTGATGCGGAAAACAGTGCCGCCGGAGCCGGCATACCAGTTCGCCACGCCGCCGAATTCTGTTGTTCCGTAAAGATTGCCGTCGCTGGCCTGCACCAAACCAGCTTGAGGATAGCCGCCGTCACTGCCGCCGTAGAAGAAATGGAGCGTCGTCAATGCGCCGTTGGTGGTGATGCGGAAAACAGTGCCCAAAGTGTTGTCGTATGCTGTTGTTCCGTAAAGATTGCCGTCGCTGGCCTGCACCAAACCAGCCAAAGGATTGCCGCCGTCATTGCCGCCAGTGAAGGAATAGAGCGAAGTCAACGCGCCGTTGATGGTCATGCGGAAAACAGTGCCATAACCGTTGGTGCCGCCGTTGCCTGTTGTTCCGTAAAGATTGCCGTCGCTGGCCTGCACCAAACCGCCAAAAGCATAGCGGCCGTCATTGCCGCCGGTGAAGGAATAGAGCACCGCCTCTGCGCCGTTGGTGGTGATCTGGAAAACAGTGCCATCACCGTTGGTGCCGCCCTCTTCTGTTGTTCCGTAAAGGTTGCCGTCGCTGGCCTGCACCAAACTGCCATAATAAGGATTGCCGCCGTCAGTGCCGCCGTAGACATTGCCGCTGAAGGAATAGAGCGAAGTATATGCGCCGTTGGTGGTGATGCGGAAAACAGTGCCAACACCGATGGTGCCGCCGTTGTATGTTGTTCCGTAAAGATTGCCGTCGCTGGCCTGCACCAAACCAGCATTAGGATTGCTGCCGTCACCGCCGCCGGTGAAGGAATAGAGGGCTTGGAACTGAACCTGACCGGCGACCGGGACAACCGGGCCTGCGAGGGTCACAAGCGCGGCGGCCGCAACGGGCGAATACTTAAAAATTTGCGCAGGCAACAAAGCATGGAGCCTGTCAAAAAATTGGGTGAAGAGTTTTCCAATGGAATTTTTCACGGATTATCCTTTCTTCTTCGCAGTCAAATTGTTCATTAACAGGTCATAATAGAACAAAATAATTTGAATTAGTCAAGTGAAATCTGATACACAAACAGGAATTGTTTGAGCAATATTGGGACGCACGCGGCAGCGGCAGCGAGGCGTCCCTGGAAAAGTCTGTCGCAAACACTTCGTTTTAGAGCTCTCCGCCAAATCATATTTTGAATCAAGCTGATTTTTACGAACCACGACAGTCACATCCGTTTGTTCTTCGTTGGTCAGGCAATTGCGCCGGGCATTCTTTCGCCGCCAGAATTGGCCGATGGTTTTCGTTGCCTCGTCCAGCCAGTCAGGGTCCGCCAGCAGTGCAATCAATTCGATGGCGCTAAAGAATTTCACCGCGTTTCCGAACTGTCCCAATATGCCGATACGCCCAATTGCTTGCGGGATTATCTACTCGCTCTTAACTAAAGCTAAATTGGATTTCTGTCTCAATTTTCTTAAGAGTTGGCCATAGGCGTTGACCGGAAATCCACCGGCAGCAATTTTGGTTGCACGTTGCGTTGCGGATTGTCCTGCCAGTCCTTTTCCCAATCATCCAGCGACGGCACGGTGACTTCGGCGTGTTTCGAGCAGGCATGATGTACCGCCTTGGAATTGTGCCCCAGCGCCTGTTGCGCGACTCGTCTGACGGCGGAACAGGCGGCTTGGGTGCTCAATTGCCAGCCGCATGATATGCCGATCCTCGTGGCCGCACGCCTGCTCAAGCCGTTGGGCAATCCGCCACCGCACAGCGTCAAGTTTTTTGCCGCGTCAGAACTGCTGGAACAAGTCGAAGACCGGGCGTGGCTGGCGAAGGTCACGAATGCGGTCAATCAACATTGGCAGAAAAAGAATGCCCTCAAGACAAGATGCTACAGCAAGGGAGCGCAGAGTGGCCAGACTGTTGTTGGCATCGGCTGCGAAGCAGCGGGTTGACAATTGATATGAGCCTATGGGCGAAAATTTCACGCACAGGCGCGTGAGATTCACGCATCGTTGGCTGCCTTCCTCTCAAAAACCCGGATAAAACATAGGAAAGATTCATTGGCATCAATTATGCGTTACGCTAATGAACTCTAATCGTCAACCCAGGTTGAGAATTATGAAATTCTCTGAAAGCAAGACCCGCTCAATTCCGGGGAACAGGAAAAGACGACTGACCACGTTGCTGGCCGCCGCCCTGCTGGCGGGAATGGCGCAAGCACAGCCGACGATTACGCAGCAGCCGACGAACCAAATGGTTTTTGGCGGGAGCAATGTGACCTTAAGCGTGGCGGTGTCGGGAACGGGGCCGTTCACCTACCAATGGCAGTTCAATGGGACGAATCTTACGAACAACATTATTATGACGGTGGCGGGTGGCGGCACTAATAGCTACGGGGGCAATGCGGGAGGATATTCGGGCGATGGCGGCCCGGCGACCAATGCGGCCCTGAATAATCCTTCGGGCGTGATGGTGGACAGCACGGGCAACCTGTTCATCGGGGATACCTTCAACGACCGCATCCGCAAAGTGGGGGCAAATGGCATGATCAGCACAGTGGCCGGTGGCGGCACTAATAGCTACGGGGGCAATTGGGGATATTCGGGCGATGGCGGCCCGGCGACCAGCGCGGAATTGAATTCTCCCGCCGGCGTGGCGATGGATGCCGCCGGCAACCTGTTCATCGCGGATTCAGGAAACGACCGCATTCGCAGGGTGGGAACCAATGGCATTATCACCACCGTGGCTGGTGGTGCTCTTAATATCTACGGGGAAGCTTATGGATATTCCGGCGATGGCGGCCCGGCGACCAATGCGCAGATGAATGCGCCTTTGGGTGTGGCGGTGGACGGCACGGGCAACTTGTTCATTGCGGATTACAACAATAATCGCATCCGCGAGGTGAAGACCAATGGCAGTATCATCACCGTGGCCGGTGGCGCCCTTAATAGCTACGGAGGAACTTCGGGATATTCCGGCGATGGCGGCGCGGCGACCAATGCGGAACTGAATTCTCCTTCGGGCGTAGCGGTGGACGGCACGGGCAACGTGTTCATCGTGGATTACGGCAACAGCCGCATCCGCAAGGTGGGCACCAACGGCGTCATCACGACGGTGGCAGGGAATGGAACGGGCGGTGGAGGAGGCGGCAGCATCGGCGATGGCGGCGCCGCCACAAACGCCAGCCTCTCTCCTTACGGTGTGGCAGTGGACGGCACGGGCAACCTGTTCATCGTGGATGCCGAATACGGCCGTATCCAAGAGGTGGGGACGAATGGCATTATCACGACGGTGGCGGGCAATGGCAATTGGAGATATTCCGGCGACGGCGGCCCGGCGACTAATGCGTCCTTTTGGTTTTATAATAACTGGTACGACAGCGGCGTGGCGGTGGACTGTGTGGGCAACCTGTTTATCGCGGACACCTATAATGAACGTGTCCGCGAAGTCGGCTTTGGCGGCTGGCCCGCGTTGACTTTGAACAATGCGACGACCAACAATACCGGCAATTACCAGGTCATCGTCAGCAACTCGTCCGGCAGCATTACCAGCAGTGTAGTCTCTCTGACGATAATTTCGCCGCCGGCTTTTTCCGGGATGGCGAATAACGCCAACGGATGCCTGACGCTGAATCTGGTGACCACCACGAATATCAGCAGCCGCCTCTTTGCCGCCACGAACCTCGTCCCGCCGGTGGTTTGGCAGCCTATCTATACCAATTTTACTGGCGGTGGGTGGCAGTTCACGGACACAAACATCAGCGGTATCACGTCGAAGTATTATTTACTGTCCACGCCATGATGCAACGGCGCGTCCCGGTGAAATTCAGGCCCCGGCTACACGCGGGGGGTTTTTCTTCAGTTAGCGGCAGGTTCGTTGAATTGGGTGCGGGGAATGGAACTTGCCGTCTTGGAGTTGGCTTGGTTTTCGTTTTCTTCCAGCGACAGAATTTTCATCAGTGCGCGTTTGGCATAAGCGCGATGCACCGCCTTGCTGTTGTGGCCCAAAGCCTCCTGCGCGAACCGTTCCGGGTAGCCCACCACCGTCTTGGCCCGTTCCGCCCACGCATACCGATACGAATGCAGCGACACGCCCGAAATCTCCAACCCTACACAACGTTGATGAAACTCCGTCGCCCGGTCGCCCGCGCGCACCGTGCGAAGGTAAGGAAAGAGTGGCCCAACCGCCGGACGCCGTTTCAAGATGGCCTCGATTTCCGCGCCGAAGCGAATCAGCGCTGGCTTGATGCCCATCCCCCGCGTTTTCAATTTTGCCCGCGAGTAGCTAATCGTGCGGCTGTTCCAGTCCACATCCTCCGCCATTTGAACGACTGCGAATTCGGTCCCCTGCTCTTCTCGATTGTGGGCTGGCAAAAACGGGCATCACCACCTTTCCTCGCGTCGCACGGAATGAAAATTTGACTTTAAACCAGCAGGTTCAGTATGTTTTCAGGGCTTCAATGAATACAGAATCGGAATCTGTCCCTTCAGGAAAAACCTGGTTTTTAAGACATCCCTTCGTTGTGATCGGAATCATCCTGATGGCATGTCTGGTTCCGTTTATTAACAAAGCCGTCCATATGGATGATCCGCTCTTCATTTGGACCGGGAAATGGATTCAGGAGCATCCGGCTGGCTTCTATGGGTTTGATGTGAACTGGTGGGGATCTGCGACACCCATGTGGGTGGCCAACTGTAATCCTCCGTTGATGTCCTACTTTCTGGCTGGAGTGGCCTCCTTGTCCGGCTGGAGCGAAATGGCCCTGCACTTCGCCTGTCTGGTCGTTGCTTTTATGGCAGCAGCGGGTATTTACTCGCTGGCCAAAATGTGGTGTGAACAACCGCTGCTGGCAACCTTGGTTGCCATTTTTACGCCGGCATTCCTGGTTTCGAGCACGACCCTGATGTGCGACGTGCTCACGTTGACTTTCTGGATTTGGTCTCTGGTGTTTTGGGAGCGCGCCTTGGAAACTGAAAAAGGTTGCTGGCAATTCATCGGAGCGGGACTGCTGGCGGGTTTGGCTGTACTGACCAAATACAACGTTGTAACCCTGCTGCCGTTATTGCCCCTCATGACTCTTCTCCGGAAACACAGGTTGGGCTGGTGGCTGGCAGGTGCGGCGTTACCGCTGATCATGGTGACGGGTTATGAATTGATGACAGCCGGGATGTATGGAAAAGGTCTGCTGTCTGCCGCTGCCGATTACGCACAGGCGCACCGTTCCCAGTTGGTTGGCGGCGGATGGATGGCGAGGGAAATTATCGGCCTGGCCTTTGCCGGCGGCAGCTTGCTGCCACTCCTGTTTTTTTCACCATGGTTGTGGCAGCGGCGGGCGTTGCTGGAAGGCAGCGCGGTCATTTTCGGAGCGTTGCTGGGATTAGTCTGGCTGGGTGGCGACTTGGGATTATTCCACCCGTTGAGAAATCCCGAGGCTATGAATTACTGGGGCTTTCGGCTGCAGCTGATATTGCTGACTGCCGGCGGCTTGCACCTGCTGTTGCTGGTCGGGGCGGAAACCTGGCAACGGCGGGATACAGTTGCTGTGATTCTCGCCGTCTGGATTATCAACGGATTGCTCTTTGCAGCCGTGTTGAACTGGACGGTTAGCGCCCGGAGTTTTCTGCCCATTGTCCCGGCGGCGGCGATCCTTCTGGTGCGCCGTTTGGAGGCAATAGGGGGAAACTTTCCGGTGAGTGGCCGGTTGTTGTGGCCGCTGGCGCCAGCCGCGGTCATCACGATGGGTCTTATGCAGGCCGACTATCAACTGGCCGATTCAGGTAGAATGGCGGCGAAACAAATTGTCTCCAGATACAAATCGGCAAATCACAAGCTTTGGTTTGAACAACATATGGGGTTCCAATACTACATGGAGAAACTGGGCGCCCAACCGCTTGATTGCGAACGATCCATGCTTCAACCGGGAGATATTATTGTCGTACCACGGATCAATTTCGGCTTCATACCATTTCCACCCGGGAGCGTGGGATGGATTGAACCTTTGATATACAGGCCATTTTCGTGGATGAATCTGTCTCGCGACACAAAAAGCGGAGCCGCGGGATTTTATAGTGCCACTTGGGGGCCGGTCCCTTTTGCCATCGGTGAGCTGCCTCCCCAGGAGTTTTTCCTTCTAAAAGTTTTTTCTGAAATGCAATTTAACACGCGACCTGCCAACCCGCGGGGAGTGCTGGCCGGGGATATATCAGTCTTTACAGACATTTCCACCACTTGCGACAACATCCCAACCTTGTCGATGAATCCCGAGGCTGAAAAGCAGACGCAACTGGCCCTCCAGTCCGAAGCGGACGGAAATATCGAGCAGGCCATTCAATGCTACCGCAAAGCCTTGGACATGGATTCCAACAACCCGGCACTGTTAAACAATCTTGCCTGGATTCTGACAACGGCTGGCAAACCCGGATTGCGTGATGGCAAAGAAGCCGTGCGACTGGCCACCTTAGCGGTCAAACTGACCGACAACCGGCAACCCCTCCTCATCGGGACACTCGGTGCCGCCTATGCCGAAGCCGGCCAGTTCGAAAAAGCAATTCACGCAGCCGAAGCCGCGGAAACTTTAGCCCTCTTGACAAACCAAAAAGAATTAGCCGTTAAAAATCGCGAATTGCTGAATCAATACGCTGCGGGCAGAACAGCTGGCGCATCGAGCTATCCATAGCACAAGCATGAAACGCGCCGTGGGTGGTGGATCATCCCATCCTCCACGTGTGCCTGCACCCTGCCGGGAGCAAGCTCGGCTGCCGGGATTGCATTGATCTTTTTTGGGACAAAGTCATAAACGCGGACTGTTTTGCTCATGATTTTCGTTTGAAAGATTTGTCCAAAATGACCGCAAGTGAAGCGTCGAGGTCGGCGGCGGTTCGTCGAGGTCGGTGTCAAAGTTCCCAATCGAAGGCGGTTTGGTCCACCGGTTCCACAAGCCGGCAAAGCCACGCTGCCCCTTGCCAAACGGGAGGCGTTTGGAAAGGTTGAGCACCACCTGCGAGTGCGGGTTGCGTTCGTCAAGATCGCCGGTGCAACAACGAACGTCAGTGCCGCGAACGGACTATGCGTCAGCAGATTGTTTCCCATGAATTCGGGCTAATGGACTTGCGTTTTTGGCTGAGGAGCAGGGGTGGCGCCCGTTGGCTCGGCGGCAGTTTCTTTGAGAAAATTATCCAGCACCTCCAGATAAGCATTGAGTGAGTCGCCGGCTTCGGGACCGAGGTCGCGCTTGAGCGCCCGCAACTGGTCTGCTGACGACTTTGCTTCGCGTCGAAGATCATTCATGTTCAGCTTCCCGCTCATCAAGCCGCTGACCAGCTCGTCGTAGTTGCTGGCCGCCTCGGGGCTGCCGGCGAGCATTTGCTCGCGAATTTGCCGGACAAAATTCGTGTTCGCGCCCAAGTTGCGAAACGCAGCGGATAAATCCGCGTTGGTGCTCGCCAAGGCAGCCAATGAAGCAGCGGTTGGAAGATTCGTTGGCACGGAGACTGGCGCGACATGGGTTGACGCTTTCGGTGCGGCGGCGTTCGTGCCAAACGCAAGGCTCGCAACCTTTTTGCGCGGCACATTGATTTTGCCCAACACTTCGCTTTCCAACACCACGGTGTCCGCGGACACGGACAACACCTTGCCAAAGTAACGGTCGCCATTTTGCATTTCCACCTGGTCAGCGCGCAGCAAGGGCGCGGCGACGAATATGAAAAAAATTCCAGACGAGACGAACCGAAGCTTGGCACTCATGGCAAGAGGATAGCCTATCGGAGGACGCTTCGCAAATAATGGCAGGCGTATACCACCATTGAACTAAGCCGCTGAGACTGCGACGTTCAACCACCCACAGGGGAAACCAAATACGACCATAGTCTGTCCTGGAATTCATCGACCGATGGCCGTTTTTGACCAAAACCCGTGCCAACACGGCACAGGTTTTTTGAAGGCAAAGTTTGCCTCGGTTCAATTGCAGGCAAAGTCTGTCCTTTTGGGACAAACTTTGGCTAAAGTCTCACAAGCAATTAAACGTAAGTTGTGTGGCTTTGCGGATAAATTGTCTTGTTTTAAAACTTCCAACTTCCAAACCAAGTGAATATTTGGCACGAGATATGTGATACAAACTGCCAATTTTTACGGGCCAAATTATCGGTCAATTTATATATCGTTGATTTAGATGGTGCCGACGGAGGGGGTCGAACCCACACACTCTCACGAGTACCAGATTTTGAGTCTGGCGCGTCTGCCAGTTCCGCCACGTCGGCAACAGTGTGCCAATATATTTCGTCGGGCGGCGAAGTAAACAAGTTTCCACACGCTCGTTGCGGCGTCCCGTTCCGCGCTCGGCGGGACGGTAAATGCTGGATGCACCACGCGGACCGCCTAAAGGCGGGACACCGAACGGTGGCAGTGCCCCCGATTGCGCCCAAAGGCAACCGTGTGACAGCGCGGCGCGATACCCCCGCTTTTCGCATGTTCCCGTCGCCTTTGGGTCATGGGCGGTTAGATTGTGCGGGCTGTAGGCTTCAATAATTGAAGCTAACTTGGGGCGTGGTGACACAGATTGATGCCGGGAGTTGGCTCCATTTAATGGAGCCAACCTGCTGCTAGGAGGAAATGAAAGTTAAAAGATTGTGAAACGCATGACAGATAGCTAAAAAGTTGTTAACAATATCACACAATTTACAACATTGTGAATACTTTTAGTAATTTAATAATTGTATATGGCATGGTTCATGCTTGACACCTTTAAAAGCGGTGATTTTGGAGCATTTCAGGGCATAAATTGCTTGTCACAATCGGGCAAAAACACCCCCTAAATAGGTTTAAGATTGTTGACACGTTACGCGAATTTTTGGTTTATGGGCGCGTCAAGAGAAAAATATGCGATAATTTACTTGACAGACAAACTAAAACTAAAACCGAACCTGAACTGGACGACGATGGAAAAAAAAATCTTCAATCTCTGTTTGAGATCGCTCATCTATAAAGAAGAAGGGTTGTTTCATGCCCGTTGTCTTGAAATGGATTTGCTTGGCGTTGGGGAATCAGAAAAGGAAGCATTACGTGAATTGCAGACAATGGTAGAGGGACACATTTCTTTTGCAGTATATAAGAAAGATGATAGGATGCTCATGTTTCCGGCGGATCAAAAATATTTTGAACGATGGGAAAAAGCGAATCAGGCCAAAATTCACAACGAATTGTTTCCAAATAAAGCGGTTTCAGACACGGCGGTTCTCATGAATGGCCGAGCGGTGGTTATAACCATCGAAAAACAGGAACTATTGAAATTGAAAAAACCGCAGCAATTCAATTCAGTGCAGGAGCCTGTTTTTGCCTAGACCCAGAAAAGTTGACCAAGCACTTCGTGAATTAAAAAAACACGACGCTCAATTTCAGTTTTACTCGGCAAAGGGTTCTCATATCGCAATTTGGCACCCAAACATTCAAGGAAAACCTCGGTCTTATACTATTCCGCACCACAAAGGGAGAGACATTCATAAGTGTTACCTGAGTGACATCATTAAAAGATTCGAGTTATCATCTGACTTTTTTGGCTGATTCACCAAGGCTTTTGAAGCCCCATCGAGGGTGACGCTCGGTTAACCGCGTCGTTCAGGCGCGGATTAGATTGTGCTAACCTTTTCAAGCAATTCCGCGACCGTCCAAACGTGATCGGTCAATTTGCTTGCCTGTGCCGGTGTCTGTCCGGTTGTCGTGTGCTTCCAGCAAAAATTCCAGTAGCACACAAACAGGGCAACCGAATGGCGCAGATTTTCCAGCTTCTTGCTGTAACCCAAAGTCAGTCTTGTAAATCTGCGATTGAAAAGACGAATGTTGAGGTTTTGCCGTTCAACATGACTGGTGCAAATTAAATCGTTGTCCGGCTGGCCGAGCATTGGTGTTTTCTTGCACAAGATGCAGACCTGTGGGGCGAAACGGAGTTCAGGACGTGAGCTTTTGGCGTAAACCTTTGTCAGCATCCCATAATTGACGCCATCCACTCCAAAAGCCTCCTGAATGGCTCCCTGACGCCCACGATAGCCCTTCCAGTTGTCGGTTGAAATCTGAACACGCCCCGCCAGACGGGTTTTCAAATCGCGGACGTGTTCGTGAGTGTTCTCCCATGAACGCTTGCCGGTAAAAAATGAAATGACCAGCTTTGAATCCCGGCAGAAACTCAAAAACGTGTATTGCTCGCCGCGCTCAGGGTCTTTTGTCCGGTTTTGAACCTGCCTGCAAAAGACATAGCTGTAAAGCTCATCGGTTTCGACGTTGACCGTTGGCACGTTTCGGATCGTGGCATCATGGAAAGCCGCGCACTTCTCGCCCACCGTTTCAAGGATGTTCAAAACAGTTTCTTTGTTAAGGCCGGTCAAACGGCTGGTGGCGCGGATGCCGACGCCCTCACAAAGCAGCCGCACAACCTCATTAACCTTTTGGGTTTCGATTCTCAGGCCGTCCAGCGGTTGAGGTTCAGAAAACGTCTTGCCGCAACGAACACAGCGAAACCGGCGCACAATCCGGTTTTTATTCTGGAATTTGGCGAAATACTTTGATTCACCGCCACAGCATAAACACGTTGTCACTTGACCTTTCTCGGCCAAAGATTTAACGTGTCGCTGTATCTACCTCTTTATCTGTAAATTTGATCCACAGCATTATCACGGGTGGATGGGAAAAGATTTTTGGGAATGGTTTCAGGGTAAAATCAAAAGCTGATTCCAAATGTCAGCTTGCACAATCTAGCAGCCCATGACCCGCCTTTGGCATGGAACGTGCGGATTTGCGGTCAAATGGCACGACGAAGACAAGAAGCTGATACCGTGGGGTTGGTCGCCCAACTGGCAGGCTTGGTGGTGCTCTTCAGTCTTTTTTTCCCTGCCGTTCGCAGGGCCCTCGCCGAACTTGGCTTCATTGCGGTGTGTTTTTCAATTCTCGTCGTCGCGGGTCTGGTTGGCTTCGGCATCTACCGGCTGGCAACCCGGGAGGGCCGGATGAAGACAATGACTGGAAATCCATTCGCGCTTCCAACCGCTGCCTCGGATCGAACCTGGAACGACGGCGAATCAGAAGCCATCCCGGACCTTCTCTCGCCGGTGCTGCGGCGCCGATACCCCTGGCGGCATTGAATCGGCTTTAACCGTCCGTTCAAAAACGTCTTTTCACGTAGCAACCGACCCGTCCTCCGTAGTCCCGCAATGCGGGACGGAGGGTGGAGGTGATGAGGCTTAAATTTCCCTGGAAACGATCATTCAGAGCCTCCTCACGTCGGCTGCTGCTTCTTTAGCGGGTTGTTAACTGACATTTCATCTGGAACAAAACTGTCCGGCGGGTGTGGATGGGCGATGCTTCCGACAAGCCCTGTTTGCCGGGAAGTCACGGTTCGCGAGGACGCTTACCCTCCCGGTTTCAATAAATTCTCCGTTTAAAGCGCGGCGAATATCGGATTCAGGCAGTGGCGTCGGAGAAACGGCCCGTTTTTTTAGGGGAGCCGTAGTGAGTTGGCCACCGCCCGAATCCTGTTATCATCTCCAGCAAGTGCAATGCCGACAATCGGCTCCAAGTCGTATTTTGTCGGGAGGTATGTTTGAAACTGCATCCACCTTGCGAGCGCTGTAGCCGCCGACGTGAGTCGGCGCAAACTTGCTTTTTCTGCCTCTGCATTGAACCCCGACCAGTGTTAAAATCAGCGCGGACTGACGTCCGCGGCTACCATTCTTCGACAGGAGCGGTGGAGAATGAGGATCTGTCTGCGCGTCGTTTTGATGCGCGGGAATTAACGCCAGTGCCCCGGCACTCTGAACCAACCATGAGCCCCTCTTCCCCAATAGCCGCGAACCCAAACGGCATGGGGATAAGGCGGATAACCCCAGTGACCACCCACCCAAAACCATCGGCCGTTCCAAACCCATTCGCCGTCTATCCAGACGTAGTCCGGTCCGGGCGCGACAATGACCGTTTCCGCCGGTGGGGGTGGTGGCGGTTCTGCCACGACCACCGTGCTTGCTTGCGGCGCGTACGCCCCGGAAGTTGCACCGATGGAACCCGGCGTGTTAATCATGAAATCAATGACCCGGTTGCTCACACCGGCGTCGCGCAAATCAATGATGTCCGCCGCGCTGAGATGATAGACCGTGTGCGAATTGCGAATCTGGCTGATGATGACGTCGTCGTTGATCCCCGACCTGGCCAGCGCCTTGACATCCGCCACGCCCAGCGGTTGTCCCTGGTCCACCCGCACATAAGTTTGGGGGGCTTGCTGGCGCAGCCGCTCCTGTTGTTCCTGATCCATCGTATGTCCGATCAAACCGCCGGCAATCATGCCAGCCGCAGCGCCAATCAAAGCGCCTTCGCCGGCATGCCGTCCGCCAATTGCAGCGCCTGAAACCGCGCCAACGGCTCCACCCTCCAAAGCACCCGTTCCTGTGTAATCCGGCCTGCCATTCGGTGACACACAACCCGTCAACACGACCGCCGAAGCCGCCAACGCCAAAGTCAAAACATGTAGTTTCATAATCCAGGATCCGTTTTGTCAGACAACAAACGGCATTCCCACATTCAAAAATCAACCTGCCGTGGCCGGTTGTTAACACCGTTTCCACGACCGCTTCTGTTTCCTAAGACGGTGGGCGGGACAAATAAGTTTCAGCGCCCGGCAAAATAAAAACGCCGGTCGGGGAGTTCCCAACCGGCGCTGAAACAAATTCCAATCGCCATCAGAAGCCGACGGCCGGGCGTGCGCCCTGTTTGGTGATTTCCTTTTCGCCTTCCCAAACGGCCAGGCCGGTCCTGGCGTCGGTCAGCGAGAGTTGGAAACTGTAAGTGGCCTGGCGGGTGCTGCCAGCCCGCGCAATGGTTTGAATGATCTTGCCCGAAAGGGTGAAATCCGGTTTGCGCGTAGTCTTCTGGTCATTCATGAATTCGTTTTCCTGCTGGAGTCCCTTGGCCATCGGGTCCTCGGCGGTGCCGCCCAGCCCCATCGTGGTGGTCGTCTGGGCCTTGCCGCTGTTTAACAGGGCGACGCGGATTTTCTTGGTGAGCAGGTCGGTGTCAATCTGCTGGCCGGTGTTGTTGACGATGCGGCTGATGGCCAGCACGGCGGGCGGAGTGGCCACCTTGTCGAGCGCGCCGGACGCCAGCAAGTCACTCGTCGCGGCGTTGGCGGCCTGGATGTAATCCTGAATGTTTATCTGACCGACGGTGACGACGCTTTCGCTTCCGCCGGTTTCAACATAGTGCGCGCTGGCGCAACCGCCGACAATAAACGGGATGGCCGCGGCCAGGATGGACAACAGAACAGTTTTTTTCATGGGATATTTCGGTTAAGGGTGATTAGTTTTCGATGAACTTGACTCGAAAATCTTTGCAGGCCGGCGTGGGCGCCACGCTGGAAATGAATTTGCTTTCCCCGCCTTCAATCTGGTCGGGAATGGTCGGGGAGGCGACGTTATTGATCTGCATGCCGCTGGCGTCGAACCACTGGAACTGGTAGCTGAAACGCTGGAGCGAGCGTTTGAGGTTGAGCAGTTCGATCTGGACTTTGAGCAACCCCCCCGGGGTCATGGTTTGATTGACACCGACGAATGAAACCTTCCTGGCAAGGCTGGCGTCGGTGATGACGCGCTGGTCGGAAACCATCTGGCGCTGGCCTTCCTTCTGCGCATTTTCGATGGTGTTCACCGAGGTGCAACCCGTTACGGCAAGCAGGACCATTCCGGCCAGTGAAAGAATAATTCTCGTTTTCATTTCAATTTTATTTGTGTCACCAGCAGCGGGCTGGTGGCGGTGATGGACTTGACGTACACAATGTTAATCGCGCCGTCCTCGATTGTCACCGGGATTCTTTGACCGCCGCCGGGCGTTTCCAGTTCAATTTTGCGGTCGGATGGCGTGGGGATACGGCAGACCTGAAACTGCTTCGGCAACGTCGTCCAAGTGCGTTCGTCGGCGATGTTAACGGCGGCCTGGGCAACCGCCGTTCCAATCTGGGAGGCTAAACCAAGCAGGCTATTTTGTTGGTTGGCCGCTTCGTTGACAGCGTAGGCGGCCACCGCCTTGGTGACGGTGGACGCAATCGTCTTGGTGATGACGATCGGCATTTCGTTTTTGAAATCGAGGCCAATGACGCTGTCCATGCTGGCGACCAGGCTGGTGGTCTGGCTCGTACCGTTGGCCGTGACGGTCAGGCCGGGAACGTAATTACCCTGGGGCTGGAGCGTGGGAAATGCCGCGCCAACGTAGGAAACTTTTGAGACAATGATCGGAATGTCTATGCGGATTTGCCCGCGAACGGGGGCGCAGCCGGTTTCAAAAATGACGTAAGTCGTCGGCGGCAGCGGTTTGCCGTTCATCAAATCGTCCACTGTGGCCAGATCCTGTTTGACGTACTCGTTGTCCGGATCAAATCCCACAATGCGCTCGAATGATTTGCGGGCGCGCTCCAAATCCGAGGCGTCCACGGCATCGGCCATGAAATACAGGCCGTCGAGATAAACGGTGAACGGGTTGACGTAGTTGGCATAGGCTTTGAGATTGTCGAGGCCGGTGTAAGCGCCCTGCATTTGGGATTTGAATTTCGGGTCCTGTTGCGCCTTGTTCATCGCCGCCTTGTCCTTGCTCTTGGCGGCTTCGCCCTGGACTTTTTCGATGCGCCGTTGATTGTCCGCGACGGCGTCCTGCTGGCGCTGGTAGGCGCGGATGAGTTCCACGCGGGCCTTGTCGGTTTCGCCCAGTTGAAGATAATTCAGCGCCTTGTAGGTGTTCAGCATGATGCCGTCATAGGCGCGGCCGGTGTAGGGCAGGTTGGCCTGGTTGGAAAGCAGCGCGCCGGCCTCGTTGCCGATTTTTACCTTGGCCTCCTCCGAATATTGGTCAATGCGATCCTGTGCCTGATCAAACGCCTTGTTGCTGGCTTCGCACTGGCCATTGCCGCGCAGCACCGCACCCTGTTCCAGCCGCCAGACGATGGCGTCCTTGTTATTGGCATTTTGGCCGGCCATTTTGGTGGCTTCGGCTGCTGCGCTCGCCAGATTGCCCTGATGCCAATACTGAATGACGCGATTTTGTTGTTCGTAAGTCCGGCAACCAGTTGCCAGCAGGCTGATGGCCGCAGCAAAAAGGAGCGGTTGGATGCTCCGTTTGCGCACAACTCGCATGAGCGGTGTCACTTCGATTCCTTCCGGGGGGATTTTACTGCGGTTTTCGCAGGATCGCGCCTTTGTCAATGCCGGTGTCTTCCAAAATTTGCGCCGTCGAGGTCTTCGGGTTGACCTGGGTGATCTTCACTCTGCCCACCTTGGCCTCTTCACGACCGAGAGATTCCTTGGTGTCCGGGTCAATCAATTCCTCGCCCAGGGCAAACACGTTGAACGTGTCGCCCACGGCCACGCCGCCACCTTCGCCGCGATTGATCGTGACCTCGTTGTCGCGCTTGACGAGGACCTTCGCCGGGAAGATCACGTCGGCGACGCGATTGGCAATTCTCTGGGCCAGGTCACGCGAAACGGCCACCATCATTTCATCGCTTAATTCGCCGTCTTTGACCGTATAACTGCGTTCCTCCTGGATTTGCTTGAACGCGTCGTTGCCAGTCTGAAGATTCACTGACTCCAGCAATTTGCCGGTGCTGGAATCGTATATTTTCCCCACGACCGACAATCGGAAGACGCGCTTGGTGGCGCTGCGGCCCGTGCCTTCGAACGTGGCCTTCTCAACGTAATCCTGGAAATCGTCCACGGTCGTCACCAGCAGATATTTCGCGCCGGTCAGCTTGCCGGCCTTGGCGGCGGTCTTCGCGTCCACGTTGCCGGACGCGCCGAGGTCCTGCTCCTTGATGATGTCGTTCAAGTCGCTGCGGCCGACAACGTCGAACTTGCGCGTCGCGTTGATGCGGTCAATCAACTGGCTGTCGAGCGACTCGACAATGCGGCCCATTTCCAGTTTTTTGTCCGGCTTGACTGAAGCCGCCAGCGACGGCGTGGGTTTGATGGAGGACACAGCCAGCGTGGCCTTGCCTTCCTGGGCGGAAACGATTGCGGGAACCAGTGCCAGGCTCAAAATACCCAAACCGATATTGCGTAGTGATTGAAGGTTCATAGATTTTTTGTTAAGACTTTAGTAAAGGCTCTTGTAAATTTTGATGTTTTCCTTCGTGTCCACCCGATAATGGCTGTTCTTGAAGAATTCGGCAATGCCTTCGATGCGTTTCACCTCGGCGTCGGTCAATTTGCGGTTCGCATCCAGCGTGGCCAGAAAGGCCGTCGTGTCCGCCCAACGCGCATAACCGGCGTTGCTCATTTGCAAGGCCACGCGCAGATTCTGGCCTTCATAAATGTTGACCGTGCGTTCCCAAGGATCAAAACCTTCACGCGACAGTCGGATTTTGTGCAAACCCGGACGCCCTTGGAATGATCCGGGCGCGGAGCCGAGCGCAACCCCGTCCAATTCCACCGTCACATCCATCGCCTGGACGGCAATCGGTTGATTGGTCAACACGACATGGTTGTCTGCGGTGATGCCGAGCGCGGAAATCAAAATTGGCTGCTGGCGCGGATCGGTCATCGAGCAACTCACGTTGAAGTTGACCATCGCGGCCTTCGCCGCTTCCGCCGGCAACGATGGGGCGTTTTGCACAATGGCATCGGCCAGTTGTTCCGCCGCATCATCGAGCAGTTCGTTGATCACGTCGCTGCTATCCGTCTGCAAATCCGGCGTCTGCCGGATGGTTTTTTCCGAGGTGAACGCGCCGCCGCGCACCGCACCGCCCTGGCCCGCCTCCACGATTTTGTAGGTCACGCGGAGCCGGTGCGTGATGTTGAGCGTATTGATGCCGTTGCCGGAATAGTTTTTCTTTTCCGTGCCGAGGCTGACAATGGAAGGAACCAGAATGTAATCCGCGCCCAAATTCTGAGCGAGCCGCAGCGCGGAACTATTATCTTCCAGCGAACGATCCAATGCGCCCAGCTCGCCGTTGGGATCTTTGCCGGTGGAATAATCCTTCAGCGACCGTGTGACATCATCCCGCGAGATGACGGAAAAACCTTTGCCCGCCACGCGGCTGCTCACCAGGTCTTCCAGCACCGGAACCTTGTCGTTGAGTGCGGCGGCGCCGCGATTTTGCACGATGATGGCGATTTTGCGCTGCACATCGCGCGGCGTGTCCTGCTGATAGGTCTTGGTGGTCTCATAGACTTTGCGCTCCACGACGACATGGGTGGTGCTGTCCTTGAGATTCGCATCCGTTTCAATGGGATTGGTTTGGGCACGGATGAGACTGGGCAGAGAACTGGCCAGTAGTGCCGTCAGAAACAGATGTTTTAGTATTTTCATGGCTTGATTGGTTTTCGGTTACTAAATTTATTTGGTCACGGCGTTTGTTGCTGGTGGCGGCGGTGGTGTGATCGGAGGCGGAGCGGGATTCCCCGTCGGCGCTGGCATGGGCACAGGACGTCCATATTGATCCACCAAAACATCGTAGGGCACCTGAATCGTCCGGCCATCCGCCGTGGTTTCCGTGCGCCAATGGCGCACCATGTGATAACTGGGATCGAACGGCGCTGCCATGCCATGCGCGACGCCCTCGACAGTGCCAACGCCGAAGCCGGCAACATTGCCGGCGGTGACCCCGACGGCGGTGCCGACGGTTTTGCCGGCGACCGGGCCGGGCTGATAAGGGCTGGTATGGCCGTACTCGGTGCTGGTGCAGCCGGCAAGCAGCAAACCACACGATAACGAAGCAAGACTGGTCAGGATGAGAGGATAAAATTTCATAGCCTTTTTTAATTTTGAAACAACTCGCTTTAGTGCCGCCACCTTAATTTCTTGAAGCCGCGCGTCAAGGAAATTCTCGGCGCGCCCGGCGCCGCCCGGCAACAAAACGAAAAGTTCAATCTACCGGAATGAGTTGCCTTGCGCCGCCCGCCGCGTTTCAATGAAACCCATGATCGCCAAACGAGTCATTCCGTGCCTCGACGTGCATGATGGCAAGGTCACGCGCGGCGTCCGGTTCGGCAAGGCCGAGGCGGGCGAACTGCGCAACGTCGGCGACCCCGTCGAACTCGCATTGCGTTACAACGAGCAGGGCGCGGACGAAATGGTGTTCTTCGACATCACCGCCAGCGCGCATGGCCGCGCGACAATGGTGGACGTCATCGAGCGCGCCGCTGACCAGTGCTTCATGCCGCTTACCGTCGGCGGCGGCATCAAGTCCGTGGACGACATGTTCGCGATGCTGCGCGCCGGAGCGGACAAAATCAGCATCAACTCCTCGGCCTTGGCGAATCCCGATTTGATCCGCGCCGGCGCGGAGAAGTTCGGCAGCCAGTGCATCGTGGTGAGCATTGATTGCCGGAAGGTGGCGCCGGACAAATGGGGGGTTTTTTCGCACGGCGCCCGCAAACCGACCGGGCTGGACGCCGTGGAATGGGCAAAACGCGCCGTGTCGTTGGGCGCGGGCGAGATTGTGCTCAACAGCATTGATGCCGACGGCACGAAGGCCGGCTTTGATTTGGTCATCACACGGCGCATCAGCGAGTCGGTCGGGGTGCCGGTGGTGGCCAGCGGCGGCGCGGGCAGTTTGGAGCACATGGCCGAGGTGCTGCTTGAAGGCAAAGCGGACGCCGTCCTCGCGGCGAGCATTTTCCATTTCGGCACTTACACCGTCGGCGACGTGAAAAAGTTTTTGGCAAAGAAAAATATTCCAGTGCGCCTCTGAAAAAATGGATGCCGAAAAAATCAAATCCGCGCTGGCTGACATCACCGCCGAGCAAGACCCGACCATCAAAAGTTTGAAGATGGCCTCGCTGTGCAGCGCGCTTTGGGCGGAACACGGCGTGGAACTCGTCGTGGTTGGCGGCTCGGCCATCGAGATTTTGACTGAAGGCGCGTATGCCTCTGGCGACCTCGATATGTGCCACGTTAACAAAGCGACCTTGCCCATCCGTGAGCGGCAGGAAATCATGGGCTTGCTCGGTGCGAAAGGTGGGCCGCGCAACTGGCAGGTCGCCGGGATGTTCGTGGACGTGCTCGGCCCGGCGGAAAGCTTCGCGCACACGCCATATCGCCGCGTGCAAGGGCCTTACGGCGAAGTGCAGGTGATGAAAGCGGAAGATTTATTGGTCGAGCGTGTGCTTGTTTCCGTTTACCCGGGCAAAAACCCAGCAGCACGCGAGTGCGCGAGAGAATTGGCGGTGGTTGCGTTGGTCGGCGCGGTCAACATGAATTGGAGCGAAGTCTTGCGGGTTGCCAATCTGCCCGAATATCGTAACGTAAATGAGTGCAAGCCCTCGTGAATGAGGTTGCCCATGAACTTAAAATTAAAAGTCCCTTCGATCCCGATTGAAGGCTCAATCAGCTACGAAGACTGGCTGAAGGGTCGGCGCTATCGTCGTGAATTGAGCAAGCTCGTCGCGCCCGGCGTCATCCGGCGCAAGAGCAGTTCTAGCGATCGGCGGTTGAAGAAGCTGTTCAACGGCGAACGCGGCCTGCCCTTCACGCCCACGGAAAAACTTTGAGGGAAATGAATACCGTCCTTGACGCGAGCATTTTCCATTTCGGCACCTACACCGTCGGCGACGTGAAGAAGTTTTTGGCTGAGAAAAAAATTCCAGTCAGAATCCAGAACTGAAATGTCTGACAAGACCTTGAAATCGCTGGAGCTTGAAACGCCTGAAAAGTTCGGGAAATTTCTTCGTGTGCTTTGGGATGAATTATATTGGGCGAATTTCTACTATGACATTTTCAAAGAAGCTAGCCGCCTCTGCAAAGAGCATGACAAGGCAGTGAAATTTTCGCCTTACTTTTGGCACTTTAGAGCATCACCCGGCGTTCATTCGTCGCCAGCAAGAGATGGAGTTGCTAAAGCGGCTGGGTTTGGAGTGAAATAATCCGCTTGATCTATGCTTGAATCGCAGCAAAATGGTTGCAACATGGATAAAACAGTGAATTCAATGTTATGATTTCGGTGCAGGACATCCACTCGCTGACGGATTTTCAGCGCAATGCCAAGTCGCATCTGCGCCGGCTCAAAAGCACCGGCCGTCCGGAAGTGCTCACGGTCAACGGACGGGCGGAGTTAATCGTGCAGGACGCCGCCGCGTTTGAAGACATGCTCGACGCGATTCGCGGCATCCAGCGCGGTCTGGACGCGATGAAAGCCGGCACGGGCAAGCCGTTCCGCCAAGCCCTCGATGAAATTCGCGCCAAGCACAAGATTCCCCGCCGCAAAAAATGAAGCGGTGGAACGTCATCGTCGAACTTCCCGCCCAGCGGGATATCGCCGAAGCCCACTTGTGGCTTGCCGAGCAGGCACCGGATGTTGCCGACCGTTAGTTTGACAGCATCTACGACACAATTGGCTCATTGGAGATTTTTCCAGAACGCTGTCCGCTCGCTCCGGAAAACGAGTTTTTCAATGTGGAAATCCGCGAGATTTTTCACGGTCGCCGCCAGCACAAACACCGAATCCTGTTTACTGTGAGCGAAAGTAAAGTTCACGTCTTGCACGTCCGCCATGGCGCGCGTCTGGCATTGGGCGAAACTGCTCCCGAAGAATAAAATATGCGCCCACTTCTCAAATCCCGCCGGCTGCCGGTTGTGCTGCCGACCGGCCCGGATATTTTCATGACGTTCGTGTTTTTGCCAAAAGAACAGTTTTTGCAGGAGCCGGGGTGACAAGGCTCATTTCTTCTTGAATACAGAGACTCCTTCCGCCTTCGCCCGGGCATGGCGAGACAAGCACGTCGTTTCCTACGAAGCCCACTTTGGTTTCAAATCCGCTTGGCAGCCGGAAAATGTTCTGTTTAATTGGCCGCACCTGATGAAAAAATTGCCCGTCATTTCCGCGCTGATTTTTTTTGCCGTGATTTTTCCCCTTTCGGCATTGGCGCAGGAGCAGCCGGCATGGGAGGCGTGGTCGCTCAATCAAGTCGTTCCCAGCGCGCCAAACGGCAGTTTCGACTATGACTATGTTAGAGGCATCGGGACTGGCACCAACGGCATTTGCGTGAAATACGGCGAGACGGTGCTGATGGCGGACAGCGCGTCGTGGAACGAGAAGACGGGCGAGGCGGTGGCCGACGGCAATGTGCGCATCGAGGAAGGCGGTCTAATCTGGACCGGCGAACACATCCGCTACAATTTCATAACGCACCAGATGCAGAGCGAACAGTTTCGCACGGGCAAACCGCCGGTGTTCGCGCAAGGCAGGCAATTGCAGGGCGACACGACCAATAAAACCTACACCGCGCGCCACGCTTTCGTCACGACCGATGACGTGAGCGACCCGGCGATTCGCGTGCGCGCCAGTCACATAAAAATTGTCCCGGGGAAATACGTCGAGATGTGGAACGCCGTGCTGTTCATGGACGGTGTGCCGACGTTTTACTTTCCGTATTACCGGCGCAATCTGGGCGAGCACGCCAACAATTTCAATTTTCTTCCCGGCTACCGCAGCGCCTACGGGCCGTTTTTGCTCAACACTTACACGTGGTATTTCAACGATGCAGTGGACGGAAAGATTCATCTGGACTACCGCGAGAAGCGGGGCGTGGGCGCGGGCCCGGACCTGAATTTGCACCTCGGTCAATGGGGTGAGGCAGAGTTCAAGTATTATTACCTGCATGACCAGGATTCGGCCAACAGCGTCAGCACGAACAGTTTCCAGAATTTGGGGGCGATACCTGAGAACCGCCAGCGGCTTTACTTCGGCTACCAGGCGACCCCGTTCACCAATTTGAACGTGAAGGCGCTGGTGAATTACCAGAGCGATCCGCTGGTGCTGCACGACTTTTTTGAAGGCGATTATACTGGAAACCCGCAGCCCAACACGTTCACCGAGGTCAACAAGTATTGGAACAACTGGAGTCTCGACGCTGAAACCACGCCGCAGCTAAATAATTTCTTCAACCAGGTCGAACGGCTGCCCGACGTGAGGCTCACCGGCTACCGCCAGCAGGTTTTCAACACGCCGTTTTATTACGAGAGCGAAAGTTCGGCGGGCTATTACCGAATGTATTTTGCGGAAACGAATAATGCCTTGTTCGCGAACAACAACCCGCTGGCTTATTCCGCCGCCCGCGCCGATACCTTTCATCAAGTGCTCCTGCCGGAGACGTTTTTTGGCTGGCTGAATGTCACGCCGCGCGTCGGCGGGCGCTTCACCTATTACAGCTCGGAGAGCGGACCGGGCGGCACGAACGATGAAGCCTGGCGCAAAGTGTTCAACACCGGAGTCGAAACCTCGTTCAAAGCTTCGCAGCTTTGGGCGGGCGCGACGAATTCACTTCTGGCCATTGACGGCCTGCGCCACATCATCGAGCCGTCGGTGACCTACGCCTACGTGCCCTCGCCCAGCACGCCGCCGGCGCAACTGCCGCAGTTCGATTCCGCGTTGCCCAGCCTGCTGCTGTTGCCGGTTCAATTTCCCGATTACAACAACATTGATTCCATTGACAGCGAGAACGTGATTCGTTTCGGCCTGCGTAATACGCTCCAAACCAAGCGCGACGGACAGCTCGACAATCTGCTCGATTGGAACGTGATGTTGGATTGGCGGCTCACCCCGGGCCAGGATCAAAACAATCTCGACGAACCGTTCAGCAAGCAGCAGACATTCAGCGATCTTTACTCCGACCTCACGTTCAAGCCGCGCTCGTGGATCGTGCTGGATTCGCAACTGCGCTACGCCATCAACGGCGGCGATTTGAATCTTGCGTTTCATCAACTCACCTTCACGCCGAATGAACGCTGGAGTTGGGGACTCGGCCACTGGTATTTGCGCAGCGGATTTGATGGATTTACGCAAAGTGACAATTTCATCACCAGCACGTTTTTTTACCGGCTGAATGACAACTGGGGTTTCCGCACGCGGCACGATTTCAACGCCGCGGACGGCCGTTTGCAGGAACAAAATTACACGATCTATCGCGACCTGCGGAGTTGGACCTGCGCGCTGACTTTCCGGGTGATTGACAACAGCACCGGCCCGACGGATTTCACGGTGGCCTTCACCTTCTCGCTCAAGGCCACGCCGAAAACCCACGTCGGTGACGACATCGCCCAGCCGTATCACCTGTTCGGGCAGTAAAATTTAATCGTCCGTTTATGGAAGAGCCGGTATGACCTTCACGTCGTGTTCGGGGTGCAGGCGGAAGCTTCGGCGGCATTGCCCCGCCGGTCAGGCCGCGTTGAACGCCGGCAGCGACAGGCTGAACGTCGAGCCTTTGCCGGGGTCGCTTTGCACGTGAATCACGCCGTGATGTTCCAGCGCGATGCGCTGGCTGATGGCCAGCCCCAGTCCCGTGCCATTTTTTTTGGTCGTGAAAAACGGCTCGAACAAGCGTGCCAGATTTTCCGGCGCGATGCCCACACCGGTATCTTGAATGTTGATCCGCAATTGCCGCCCGCTGCGTTCGCCCTTTACCGTTTCCGTGTTGACGGCCAACACACCGTTCGTGCCCATCGCTTCGAGCGCGTTGAGCAGAAGATTCATGAACACCTGCTGCAATTGCGTGTCGTCGCCGCGAACGGTGTCCAGCCCGGCCTGGTAATTGCCAACAGGGTTTGGGAAATTGAGGACATCGTGAAATTGAGCGATTCAAAGCAGCCCACCACCCAACCCCGCATTTACTTATGCGAAGGGGATAATTCCGTTATTTGCCGAAAAAGTCTTTGATGGCTACAACAACACGCTGGATTTGCGCGTCGGTCAGTTCGGGATAGATCGGCAGGCTGAGGCATTCGCGCGCGGCTTTTTCGGCGACGGGGAAATCGCCGGGCTTGTGGCCGAGGTTCGCGTAGCACTTTTGCAGGTGCACCGGCCACGGATAATGCAACGCGCAACCGACGCCGTTGGCTTCGAGATGTTTCTTCAAATCATCGCGGCGCGGATGGCGCACGACGTAAAGATGATACGCGCTTTCGCCCCAGGCGGCTTCGCGCGGCAGTTGCAGCGGCGTGTCCGCCAGCAGTTCATGGTAGCGATGCGCCACCCGGCGGCGTTCCGCCGTCCATTTTGCCAGATGTTTCAGCTTCACGCCGAGCACCGCGCCTTGAAAGCCTTCCATACGGTAATTGTATCCGACTTCGTCGTGATAATAACGCACGGTGGAGCCGTGCTCGCGCAGGGCGCGGGCGCGTTTGTCAAAAGCCGGGTTGTTGGTCAACAGCGCGCCGCCCTCGCCGCAGGCTCCAAGGTTTTTGCCCGGATAAAAACTGAAACAGGAAATTTCACCGAACGTGCCGACCGTTTTGCCCTTGAACTTTGCGCCGTGCGCCTGCGCCGTGTCCTCGACCAGCGGGAGCTTGTGTTTCCGGCAAACCGCCAGAATCGGGTCCACGTCAAACGGATGGCCGTAAAGATGCACGGGCATGACGGCCTTGGTGCGCGGCGTGATGGCGCGTTCGACCAGCCTGGGGTCGAGATTGAACGTGGCGTCGTCAACGTCCACAAAAACCGGTTTCGCGCCGACATAGGAAATGGCCCAGCTCGTGGCCACGAACGTGAATGGCGTGGTGACGACCTCGTCGCCGGGGCCGACGCCGAGCAGCAGCATCGCCACGTGCAACGCCGAGGTGCCGCTGTTGAAGCCGGTGCAGTGTTCCGCGCCGATGAATCTGGCGAAGTCCTTTTCAAACTGCGCCACGTCCGGCCCGAGGCAGAACGAGCAATTGTCAATGGTCCGCGCGATGGCGGCATCAAGGTCCTTGCGCAGCGGACGCAACTGCGCCGCGAGGTCGAGATAGGGAATTTTGTCGTTCATTTCGCCGCTGAAAATAATCCGGTTGCGCGACGACAAACAATCCAAATGTTCGGCAGTTTGTTGTCGCGGCGGCCTGCGCCCGTCGCAATATAGCCAGCGGAGGTGGCGACGCTCATGGAACCCCGCTGCAATTGAGTGTTTTCACACCGGCGTTAAAATGTTTTGCAGGCTGGCCCAAACCTGTTCGGGCGAAATTGCCGCCATGCAGTGATTTGTGGCCTGGCAGACGTGCGAGTTTGGCTCGCAATGACACGGACCGCCCGTGAGGATTTGCTGGCGTTGCCCCATCGGCCCCCAACGCGCGACCGGGGTGGGACCGAACAGCGCGATAAGGGGAACGCCCAAACCGGCGGCAAAATGCATCGGCCCGGTGTCGCCGGTAATCAGGGCTCGCGCGCGTTTCAATACGGCGAGAAACCGGGCCACGTCCAGCGCTGGCAGCACCGAAACTTCCGGCGCGAGAGCTTTCAATTCGGACACCAACGCATGTTCGCGCGCATTTTGGCCGGGTGTGAATGTGAGCCGAAGCCCTGCCGCCGTGGCCATTCGGTTCAGTGCCGCCCAGTGTGACACGGGCCATTGTTTCTTCGCCGTGCCTGCACCCATGTGACAAATGATTGTTTCTTCCGGCAAAATCTGAACGGCGGATGCGGCCAAAGCGGGATCGGCGCGAATTTCGATTGCCATTGAATCTGGCGGCGTGATGTCCCAAGCCGAGAGAATGGCGAACGAGCGCAACGCTTCGTGGCGATCCAGTGGTGCCGGAGCAACGCGCCGGGTATGGCAAAAGCGGCGGCCCAGGAACCCGCCGCGAATATCCAAACCCAGCCGTTCGTGCGCGCCGCACAGCAAACTTAAAATTGCGCCACGGTCGTTGCCGCTAAAATCCACCGAACGGTCAAACCGTTCCGCCCGCAACGCGCGAATGATGGGCCAGTTTTGTTTGAAACGCACACGACCGCGCACCCGCGGGATGGACCAAAGCCGTGTCAGTGAAGGCTCGTATTGCAGCAGCGGTACGACCGCCTCCGATATCAGCGCGTGCAAGGCGCAGTCGGGATAACGCCGGCGAATGGCCTGAAGCGAGGGAATCAGCAATAGGGCGTCACCGAGGGATTTGAACTGGATCGCCAGAATTTTCAACGGCGGCGCCATATTTTTAAGAAGTGATTATGGCCGGGCGCTGCGCCGGGCGCGAGAATTTTCGGGGCCGGCCCGGATAAATTCGTCTTTACGCGCCGCGGCGGGTTGTCTATTGCTCCGCCCTGTGTCCGAGCGGCCAGACCATTTCACCACCGAACCGGGACAGCCTTTTCTCAAGGATGGGAAATTGTTCATCATCAGCCTGCGGTCGGGGCGTCTCGCCAACCGGCTGATGCTGTTCGCGCAGTTCATCGCCCTGGCGGAGGAACAGGGACACCGCATAATCAACTTCGCATTTCATTCCTACGCCCACCTTTTCGAGACCACGCGCCGGGACATCTATTGCCGGTATCCGGTTGCGAAGCAGCGGAGCTGGCTGGACGTTGTTCCCGGCGTGGCCGCCGCACTCCGCAAAACACGGATTTGTTACCAGCTGGTCTGCTACGGCAGCATTTGGAACGAGCACTTCCCGATTTTCGGCCGGAAGGTGGTCACGCTGCGCGAAAAGCCGGGGTCAAAAGTCATGCCGCTGGATGGACCGGAAATCCAGGCCCAAATCCGTGACGCCCGGATTGTCCTTGCGCATGGCTGGAAGTTTCGCGCGCCGACGGACTGGATACAGCGGCACGCGGAAAAAATCAGGGACTATTTCCGGCCCATCGAAGAGTATG